>Ga0335081_10015602_pt1 | contig 12290 bp, 10 predicted proteins | sample Lox_Sample_35_FD_206713 | JGI IMG/M metagenome (GOLD analysis project Ga0335081, IMG submission 206713) | Soil microbial communities from Loxahatchee National Wildlife Refuge, Florida, United States - Lox_Sample_3.5 | ecosystem: Environmental > Terrestrial > Soil > Wetlands | place: USA... | reverse complement strand
CGTAGATGAACAGGCCGACCACGATCGACGGCGCGCTCAACAGGATGTCGTTGATGAAGCGCACCACATAGGTGATGCGCGAGAAGCGTCCGTACTCGGCCATGAAGGTGCCGGCCAGGATGCCGATCGGCGTCCCGATCGCGACCGCCGCCGCCGTCATCATCAGGCTGCCGACGATCGGGTTGAGCAGGCCGCCGTCGGAGCCGGGCGGCGGCGTCATCTCGGTGAACGCCTGCAGCGAGATGCCCTGGCCGCCCTCGAACAGCAGGGTGCCGAGAATGACCGCGAGCCAGCCGAGGCCGATCGCGGTCGCGCCGAACGACAGGAAGAGGACGAGGCGGTTGGAGGCCTGCCGGCGCCGATAGAGGCCGGTCGCGCGGCTCGGTTGGTCGAGATTGACGAGGGTGCTCATGGGCGTCACCCGATCCGGCGCTCGATGCGCAGCAGCAGGTAGCGCGCCGCCGCCAGCACGATGAAGGTGATCACGAACAGGATGAGGCCGAGCTCGATCAGCGCCGAGGTGTAGAGGTCGCCGACCGCCTCGGTGAACTCGTTGGCGATCGAGGCGGAGATGGTGGTGCCGGGCGCGAGCAGCGAGGCCGCGATGTGGTGCGCGTTGCCGATCACGAAGGTGACCGCCATGGTCTCGCCGAGCGCGCGGCCGAGCGCCAGCATGACGCCGCCGATCACGCCGACCCGGGTATAGGGCAGCACCACGTGGCGCACCACCTCGTAGGTGGTGCAGCCGAGGCCGTAGGCCGCCTCCTTGAGCACCGGCGGCACCGCTTCGAACACGTCGCGCGACACCGAGGTGATGAACGGCAGCACCATGATGGCGAGGATCAGGCCGGCGGTGAGCATGCCGATGCCGTAGGGCGGCCCGGCGAACACGTCGGAGAGGACCGGGATCGGCCCGAACACGTCGATCAGAAACGGCTGCAGCGTGCGCTGGAGGAACGGCGCGAACACGAACAGGCCCCAGATGCCGTAGATGATGCTCGGGATGCCGGCGAGCAGCTCGACCGCGATGCCGATCGGCCGGCGCAGCCACATCGGGCAGAGCTCGGTCAGAAACAGCGTGATGAGCAGCCCGAGCGGCACCGCGATCAGCATGGCGATGAGCGAGGTCACCACCGTGCCGTAGATCGCGGCGCGCGCGCCGAATTTCTCCGTGACCGGGTTCCAGGTCTGGTCGACCAGGAAGCCGAGGCCGAACGCCCGGATCGAGGGCATGGCGCCGAGGAGCAGCGACAGGATCACGCCGCCCAGGATCACCAGGACGGTGATCGCCGCCGCGCGGGTGAGATGGCGGAATGCGCTGTCGGTGACGCGCAGCTTGATCAGGACGCGCGCGCGCGAAACGGCGACCGGGCTGGTCAAATCGGCTCCCTGCAACGCAACGTCGACCACGGATCGCCTCCCGGCAGATGACATGCAAGTGACATCCAAGTCTTCTGTCCCGCGGCCCGGAGCGCCACTCAATCAGGCCCTGGGGCCGCGGAACAGGTCTTCGCCCGGCAGCGCAATCTTCGCCGGGCGGGCGGGAAAAGGCGCCTTCGGGGCGCCTTTTCCCTGGATGCACAATCAGTTCGAGATCGCGTAGACCGGCTTGCCGCCCGCGTCCTTGATCTGCGTCGTCCACACTTTCTTGATGGCGGTGACGACGTTCGACGGCATCGGGATGTAGTCGAGGTCCGACGCCATCTTGCTGCCGTTCGCATAGGCCCAGTCGAAGAACTTGAGCGCCTCATGCGCGGCGGCCGCGTCCTGCACCTGCTTGTGGAACAGGATGAAGGTCGCGCCGGCGATCGGCCAGGAGGTCGGGCCAGTCTGGTCGGTCAGCAGCACGTAGAAGCCCGGGGTGCCGACCCAATCCGCATTGGCGGCCGCGGCCTGGATCGCGTCCGGGGTCGGCGCGACCGTCTTGCCGTCGTGATTGACCATCTTCATGGTGGTCAGGTTGTTCTGCTTGGCATAGGCGGTCTCGACATAGCCGATCGCCCCTTGCGTCTGGCCGATATTGGCGGCGACGCCCTCGTTGCCCTTGGCGCCGATGCCGACGGGCCACTCGACCGAGGTGTTGTTGCCGACCTTGGATTTCCAGTCGCCGCTGACCTTGATCAGGTAGTTGGTGAAGATGAAGGTCGTGCCCGAGCCGTCCGAGCGATGCACCACCGCGATCGCGGTCGAGGGCAGCTTGGCGCTCGGATTGAGCTTCTTGATCGCCGCATCGTCCCACTTGGTGATCTCGCCGAGATAGATCTTGGCGAGCGTCGGGCCGTCGATGGTGAGGTCGCCCGACTTGATGCCCGGGATGTTCACGACCGGGACGACGCCGCCCATGACGGTCGGGAACTGGACCAGGCCGTTCTTCTCGAGATCCTCGGCCTTGAGCGGCATGTCGGAGGCGCCGAACGTGACCGTGTTGGCCTCGATCTGCTTGATGCCGCCGCCCGAGCCGATCGACTGGTAGTTCAGGCCGATGCCGGACGACTTCTTATAGGCGTCCGCCCACTTGGCGTAGATCGGATAGGGGAAGGTCGCGCCGGCGCCCGAGATGTCGGCCGCGCCGGCCGTCATCGTCGTCACCGCCGCGAGCGCGCCGGCTGCAGCAAGTGTCTGCAAAAGCTTCATGAGGTCTCTCCGTTTATGTGAATTGGCCGCAAAACGATACCTGTCGCGGGCCTGGCGGCCCCCGGTTACGGTCTCCGGCTTGCTTGGTGCGATTGACGTTTGGTCGTCGACGCCGTTCGGGGTGGCGGGCTCTTCGTCCCGTCCAGTCTCGAACCCGGGGGCAGTGTTACGCCGCGCATGTCATCGTTCTATGATGGTAGGATGACAGTTGGATGACAATTCAATATACTGAAATATAACGAGATTTTACCTGATCCCGAGCCCGATACCGTGTCGGCGCAGCATGCCGACGGTATCATTTGGCGCCGCCGCTTTATGGCGCTTTTACGGACCCGCGCAACATCCGCAGGGCTTCGTAATGTCCTAAGCGGCGGCGCATCAGGGGTGAATTCAGCGTGGCCGCACACCCTTCGGTTTGTTGCGTGATCGCAACGGCGGGCAAAATTCACACCTTCCGATCGTGGCCGACGCATCGCGATCCGGCCGATGTGTCACAAAGCGAACATACCCCCGCCGCTGCTGCGCGTTGGCCGAGCGCAGAGAGAAGAACCATTGGGCTGGGGGCTCCGCATGTCTGCTCGCACAAATCCGAGATATTTTGAGCGGCTCCGCCGTCCGCTCCGCGGCGCCGTCTTCGCCGCGATTGGCCTGATACCGCTGACATTGTCCTTGCCGGCGTCGGCGCAGTTCGCCTGCACGACGACCTCGACCGACATCACCTGCACGAATTCGGGTACGGACGGCAACTTTACCAATGCGGCGGCCGGAGCCAATTAGAATGCCACGACGACCAATTCGGGGTCGGCGGGCAGCATCGTGTCGGCCACCTCGGGCGGCGGCAATGCCACCGTCAACAATTCGGGGACCGCGACCTCTCTGTTTGCGGATACGACGGCGGGCGGCAACGCCACGGTCACCAATTCCGGCACGACCGCGGGCATCGAGGCGGTGACCAATGCGGGCGGCAATGCCACGGTGACCAACTCGGGTACCAACAGCGCCGGCACGGTTGCGGTCACGTTCGGCGGCGGCAACGCCGCGCTGACCAACTCGGGCTCGAGCCGCGGCATCACGGTTCAGGCCGCTGGCGGCAATGCGACGGGGACCAATACGGGAACCAACAGCAATAATTTCACCGTGGTCGCAGGTGGCAGCGGCAATGCCACCGCGACCAACTCGGGAACCAACAGCGGGGGCATCATCACGCAGGCGAACAGCGGCAGTTCGATCTTGATCAATTCCGGCAGCGATACCGGCAGCATGATCGCGGTGTCCGCCACCGGCAACGTGACAGTGATCAATACCGGAACCAACGTGGGCAATGTCATCGGGCAAGCATCGGCCGCCGGCAGTGCCTTCGGCATCAATTCGGGAACCATAACGGGGTCGTTCGAGAGCATCACGGCCGGGAGCGGCTCGGCCACCCTGATCAACAACGGCACCGTCACGGGCAGCTTGGTGATCGCCGACGCAACCGGGACCGGCAGCGCCGTCCTGGTCAATACCGGGATCATCAACGGGCAGGCGCTCGCGATCGCGAACGGCGGCGCCGCGACGTTGACGAACTCCGGGACGATCAACAATTTCGGCAGCTTGGCCATCATCCTCGGCGGCCCGCGGGACACGCTCAATCTGCTCGCCGGCTCGACTATCATCGGCGGCATCCAGCTTGCCGGCACCAGCGACAGCGTGAATTTCCTCAGCGGCAACCACAACCTCACCTTCAGCGGGCCGGGGCTCACCCACGCGACCGTCGGCGGCGCAATTCCGTTCGTCGTGTCGGGCAACCAGGCGGTTGCGGTCGATCCCACGCCCTTCGCCTACGCGGACCGCACCCTGATGGACTTCACTCGCGGCGTCTCCGGCATCCTCGGCACGCTGGGCGGCGCGAGCGCGGCGCCGAACGGCCCGCTGTCGAGCGCGTTCGCGCCGAGCGACTCGATCGCGGCGCGCCTGGACGATGCCTTTGCGGGCCTCGGCATCCCGGCGCTCGCCTATGCGGGCGACACGATGCCGGTCAAGGCGGCGACCACGGTCACCAGTGACGGCCGCGGCGTGTGGGCGCGCGGGTTCGGCGGCGAGCACATCCAGGATGCCGACGGGCCGCTGGTGCGCACGGATACGCGCTTCGCCGGCGGCGCGGTCGGCTTCGACATGCTGGCGCGGCCCGATCTGCGGCTGGGCGTGTTCGACGGCTACACCGAAAGCGGCACGACCGCGCCGCTCACGGTCGGCAGCCGCACGATCCAGGATTTCGAGGAGCGCGGTGAGCTGAAGCTCACCCGCGCCATGCCGCTCGGTCCCGATCTGCTGCTCGCGAGCGTCCACGTGGGTGCGCTCGGGCTCGAGCGGATCGGCGACACGACGGTGAACACCGTGCTGCTCGGCGCCAGTCTGCCGTTCGTGACGCCGGGCAAGAGCACGGTCGGCGGCGTGCTCGGCGGCGGCGGCCTCGAATGGCGTACGCGCGGCGGCTGTCGTTCTTCGGCGCCGCGGAGGCGATCGGCTTCTCGGATTCGAGCACCGTCTACGACGCGCGCGGCGGCATCCGCGTGGCGTTCTGAAGTCGGCAAGCGGGCGTGCGCCGGTCTGTTGACGGCCTTACGGCGCCGCGCAGCATCCGCAGGCTTCGGCGCGCCAGGCCTCGCGGCCTTCCTTGACGAGAAACCAGACGATCGCGAGCGCGGTTGCGCCATCGATCCACCAGGCGCCCAGCGCGAGCTGCGCCACGAGGCCGATCACCGCCACGAACGACAGCCAGCCGCAGGTGATCGACTCGACCGCGTCGGCGCGCAGCGCCCGGCTGCCGATCCGCGCCGCGATCGCGAGCTTGCGCCGCGCCAGCACCGCCATGATCGGAATGGCGGTCGCCGTCACGGCGAGGCCGGGGAGGGAGAACGCCTGTCCGGCGCGGGTCCAAAAGGCCCAGGCGGCGCTCGCGACCATATAGGCGGCGAGCGCGAACAGCAGCGCGCCGCCGATCCGGCTCGCGATGCGCTCGGCGCTGTCCGAAAAGGCCGCCCCGCGGCGCAGCTCGACGGTGAGCCGCCAGATCAGCACGCCGGCCGAGACGAGCTCGATCACGCTGTCGATGCCGAAGGCGAGCAATGTGATGCTTCCCGCCGCGAGCCCGGCCGCGATCGCCACCGCGGCCTCGACCGTCATCCAGCCGATCGTGATCCACTCGAGCCGAAACGCCTGCCGGATCAGCGCCACGCGTTGGTCCGCCGTAGCGCCGCACGCGTCGTCGCAGCACGCGCCGCTCTTCCCCTCCCCCGCTTGCGGGGGAGGGATACGCGCGTCAGCGCGCGGGAGGGGGCAAGTCTGCGCAATCGTCTCGGGGCGGCTCATGACACCCTCACACCACATGATCGGGCGCCAGCCGGCATTCGCGCTCGCCCGCCTCGATCTGGATCGTCGCGTGGTGGATGCCGAAGCGATGCTCGAGCGCGTGCGCGCAGTCGGTGAGCAGATGGTCGTCGAGGCCGGCGTTCGGCCGCACCAGATGCGCCGTGAGCGCGGTCGAGGTCGTGCTCATCGCCCAGATGTGCAGGTCGTGCACCTCGGTGACGCCCGGCAGGCCGGCGAGGTAGGTCTCGACCGCGGCGCGGTCGATCCCCGGCGGCACGGCGTCGAGCGCGAGATTGAGCGCATCGCGCGTCAGGCTCCAGGTGGTGAGGAGGACGACCGCCGCGACCGCGAGGCTGACCGCCGGATCGAGCCACAGCCATCCGGTCCAGCCGATCAGCAGCGCCGCGATCACCACGCCGAGCGAGACCGCGGCGTCGCCCGCCATGTGCAAAAAAGCGCCGCGCACGTTGAGGTCATGGTGGCGGCCGCGCATGAACAGGAGCGCGGTCGCGCCATTGACCGCGATGCCGAGCGCCGCCACCCAGAACACCAGCCCGGCGGCGACCGGCTCGGGCGCGGCGAGGCGGCGCACCGCCTCGGCCGCGATGGCGCCGGTCGCCGCGAACAGCAGCGCCGCATTGGCGAGCGCCGCCAGGATCGAGCCGCGCCGATAGCCGTAGGTATGCGATGCGGTCGGCCGCCAGGTCGCGAGCCAAGCCGCGCCCCACGCCAGCAAAAGCCCGATCACGTCGGAGAAATTGTGCAGGGCGTCGGAGATCAGCGCGAGCGAGTTGGCGAACAAGCCGACGCCGAGCTCGGCGAGCGCGAAGCCGAGATTGAGCACGGTGCCGATCGCGAAGGCGGCGCCGAAGTCTTTTGGCGCGCCATGGTGGTGGGCACCGTGATGGTGATGATGGCCGTGACCGTGGCCGTCGTGGTGGTGCTGATGCATCGTTTCAACGCGCGAGTCGGGCCGCCCGGCCACAGTCGTATCATATATATGACGGATCGCGCAGAACCGGACGGCCTCGGCGGCTCAGACGCGCGTGATATCGCCCGGCAGCGCGGCCTCGATCTGGGCGCGGATGCGGAAGGTCCACGCGCACGCCGCGAGCACGAGGATCGCGCCCAGCACCACCGGCCAGCGCAAGCCGAACCAGGTCGAGGCGGCGCCCGCCGCGAGGCCGCCGATCGCGGGCGCGCCGCGGAAGATGAGGCCGTAGAGTCCCATGACGCGCCCGCGCATGGCGCGGTCGGACGAGAGTTGCACCAGCGTCTGGATGGCGATGCCGGCGCTCGACACGCAGAATCCGAACGCCATGATGGCCGGGATCGCGAGCCACAGCCGGTCGGTGGCGGCGACCGCCGCGGCCGCGACCGCGCCGGCGACCGACGCGCCGATCGCGACCCGGATCAGTCCCGACGAGTCCGCGCGATGGCCGAGCCACAGCCCGCCGAAGATCGCGCCGGCGCCGGTCGCCGACGCCAGCAGCGAAAGCCCGCCGGCTCCGGCGTGAAAGACCGCGGCCGCAAAGCCCGGCAGCAGATCGTTGAGCGGCCGGCCGCCGATGCCGATCGCGATCAGGAGGACGAGCAGCGCCGCAATCGCCGGATGCTTCGCCGTGTAGCCGACGCCCTCGCGCAGGTCGGCCGCGAGGCTGCGTGGCTTGGCCGGCCCCATGTCGGCGATGTCGACGCTCACCCGGGTCAGCGCCAGCAGAAATACGACGTAGCTCAGCGCATTGGCCGCGAAGGCGCCGGACACGCCCGACCAGACGATCGCGAGCCCGGCCAGCATCGGCCCGACGAAGCGCGCGAGGTTGAAGATCACCGAGTTGATCGCCACCGCCGAGCCAAGGTCGGCCTGGGTGACGAGCGAGGGCACGAGGGCGAGGCGCGCCGGCTGATTGAACGCGACGACGCAGCCCTGGAATGCGGTCAGCCCGACGAGCAGCCCGATGGTCATGTGGCCGAGCGCCGTGAGAACGAACAGGACGCTCGCCTGCACGAGCGACACGACCTGGCTCGTCTTGACCACCCGGAGCCGGTCCCACCGATCCGCCGCCGCGCCGGCGACCGGTCCGACCAGCATCACGGGACAGAAGTCCGCGAACGCCATGATGCCGAGCCACAGGCCCGAATGCGTCATTTCCCAGGCCAGCCAGCCGACCGAGATGCGCTGCATCCAGGTCCCGATCAGGGAGACGGCATTGCCGGCCGCATAGATGCCGTAGTTCGCGTTGCGGAACGGAAGCGCGAGCCGCGTTCCCGGCAGGAAGGTCATCGCGACCCGGTTCCGCGAAAATCGACCAGCAGCAATCCCGCGCTGCCGAGCACCGCGAACGCCGCACCATAGTAGAAGACGGCCGCGTGGCCGACGTGGTCCCACAGCAGCCCGGCGACGATGCTGGCGACGAGCTGAACCAGGCCGATCGTCGCGCTGTACCAGCCGACTCCGCTGGCGCGCAGATGGTCGGGCACGAAGTCGGACGCAAACGCCTTGCCGGCGCTGCGGAAGATGCCCTGATACAGTCCGTAGAAGATGAACAGCACGGCGATGGGAGCGATGCCTCGCGCGAGCGCGAATCCCAGATAGGCGATCAGGAAGACGACGAACGAGGCGAGCAGGACGTTCTTGCGGCCCCACGCGTCGGACAGCAATCCCGCCGGATAGGACGCAAGCGCCGCCACCAGATTGAATCCCGCATAGATCAGGATCGTGGTCTCGAGCGACGCGCCGATATCCCGGGTCCGCAGGATGACGAATGCATTGCTCGCATTGCCGAGCGCGAACAGCGCGCTCACCGCCAGATATTTCCAGTAGCCGGCCGGAAACCGGCGCAGGCCGAAGTCGATCTTCGATTTCGCCGCGACCGCGGCCGGACGTTCCGACACCAGCAGCACCATGAGAAACGCGAGCAGGCCCGGGATGATCGCCACATAGAAGACGGTGCGCATCCCGACGCCGAGCCAATAGAGCAGCACGATCGCGAGCAGCGGTCCGATGCAGGCGCCGGCATTGTCGCCCACGCCTTCCAGCCCGAAGGCGCGGCCTCGGTCCTGCGCCTCGACCGAGGCGGCAATGAGCGCGTCGCGCGGCGCCGAGCGTATGCCGGTGCCGAGCCGATCGAGCATGCGCCCGCCGAAGACGCCCGGCCAGGCGGTCGCCAGTCCCATCAGCGGCTTGCCGAGCGCCGCCAGGAAATAGCCGACCAGGGCGATCGACTTGCGCTTTTGCAGCCGATCCGAGAGCGCGCCGGAGAAACCCTGCACGATGTTCTGGGTCGCCTGGGCGAAGCCGTCGATCAGGCCGACGATGCTGCCGCTGGCCTTGAGCGTCTGCGTCAGGAAAACCGGCAGAACCGGATACAGCATCTCGGTCGAGATGTCGGCGAACAGGCTCGCACAGGCGAGCAGGAACGAGTTGCGCGAGAGCCCGGCGAAGTATCGTTGCAGCACGGCGGACGTCATGAGCGATCCATGCGGTCACCCGGCGTGGGCCAAGGCAATGCCGCCGAGCGCGCTGACGACGACGACCAGCAGCGGCGGCGCCCGCCAGGCGGTGAGCAGAACGAAGCCGGCGAGCGCGATCGCAAAGTCGCCCGGCGCCTTGACCGACGTCGTCCACACCGGATTGTAGAGCGCGGCGCCGAGCAGGCCGACCACGGCGGCGTTGACGCCGCGCATCATCGCCTGCGCACCGGCCCGCTTGCGAAACGCGTCCCAGAACGGCAGCGTTCCCACCAGGATGAGGAGGCCGGGCAGAAAAATCCCGAGCAGGCCCAGTGCCGCGCCCGCGAGCCCATGCGGCGACGCGTCGACCACGGTGCCGAGATAGGCCGCGAAGGTGAACAGCGGGCCGGGCACCGCCTGCGCGGCGCCGTAGCCGGCGAGAAATACGTCGTCGCCGACCCAGCCGGGCGTCACGAAGGCCTCGCGCAGCAGCGGCAGCACCACGTGGCCGCCGCCGAACACCAGCGCGCCCGAGCGGTAGAACGCATCGAACAGCGCGACGCCCTGCGGCGCGCCGAGGCTGTGCGCGAGCGGCAGCGCGATCAGCAGCGCGAAGAAGGCCGCCAGCGCCGCCACGCCGACCGAATAGGAGACCGGGATCGCCACGTGCCCGGTCGCCGGCGGCGGCGCGCCGCGGCAGAACCACAGGCCCGCAATGGCGCCCAACAGGATGGCGCCGATCTGCGCGAGCGACGCGGGGCTGAACAGGATGATCAGCGCGGCGACGAGCGCGATCGAGGCGCGTTCGCGGTCGGGGCAGAGCGTGCGCGCCATGCCCCACACCGCCTGGGCGACGATCGCGACCGCGACCAGCTTGAGGCCATGCAAGAGTCCGGCGCCGGTCGGTCCGCCGAGCGCGCCGGCGCCGTAGGCGAACAGCACCAGGATGATCGCCGACGGCAGCGTGAAGCCGGTCCACGCCGCGAGCCCGCCGAGGCCGCCCGCCCGCATGAGGCCGATCGAGAAGCCGACCTGGCTGCTGGCCGGGCCGGGCAGGAACTGGCACAGGGCCACCAGATCCGCAAACGCCTGCTCGTCGAGCCAGCGGCGCCGCACCACGAATTCGTCGCGGAAATAGCCGATATGGGCGATCGGGCCGCCGAAGCAGCTCACCCCGAGCTTGAGAAAGACCAGCAGCACCTCGCGCGCCGAGCCCGCCCGGCGCGCTTCGCTCTCGGCCTCTTCGGTCGCGCTCGCCATCGGGGTCTCGCTCCAGAACATGTTCCGTTCCTTCGGAATCGGAACATGCTCCGGATTCATGTTTGGCGCATGTTCTTATCGGCGAACCGGCATCCACTTCGCCGGAACATGCGCTACCGCCGTCTGCGCGGCCGCCTCGCTCAGGCGTACTTGAACAGCACCATGAAGCCGAAGTCCATGTGCAGCTGCTGGTGACAGTGAAACAGCGTATCGCCCGGATGGTCGGCCACGAAATCGAATTCGATCTCCTGGAATCCGCCGACCATCGCCACGTCCTTGATCACGCCCGCGGTCGGCTTGCCGCCGACGCGGGTGAGCTCGAAGCTGTGCCGGTGCAGGTGCAGCGGATGGATGTCGTCGCTCGCGTTGCGGAATCTCAGGCGATAGCGCTTGCCTTGGTGGATCGTGAGCGTCGGCTGCAGGGTGTCCATCGCGAACGCCTTGCCGTTGAGCGTCCAGCGATTGAATCCCTGGTCGGCGCCGTTCTGCTTGACGATCAGCATCTCGATCGTCTCGTCCGGCGTGGGCGCGGGCCCGCCGTTCTTGCCGAACAGCCCGTAGTCCCATTTGGCGGGCGCCGGCTTGATCCAGCGCGGCTTGCCCTTCTGGTCGGCGTATTCGACCACGATGCCCATGCCGTGGCCGCGATCGTCGTCGGCGAGATCGCCCATCACCCAGACGCCCGGATGGTTCATCTCGACGATGGCCGAGATGCGCTCGGCGGTGCCGAGCCACAACACCGGCACGTTGGCCGGCGTCGGCACCGGATTGCCGTCGAGCGCGACGACGCGAAAACTATGGCCGGGCAGCGCGAGGCTGCGGATCTCGCCCGCGCTGGCATTGAGCACATGGAACAGAACGCGCTCGCCCTGCTTCACCCGGATCGGATCGCCGTGCCCGAGCATTCTTCCGTTGATGCTGAACAGATCGTAGCCGACCTCGTAGCCCTTCGGGCCCTTGAACTGGTCGTCGGCCTGCTTGCCGATGTCCTGCAGCGCCTTGATCGGCGCGCCGGCGAGAAAATCCATCGCCATGTCGCCGCCGCGGCTGAACGTCGGCAAAAATTCCTTGAGCACGAGGAAGACCTCGCGATCGTAGGCGCCCGGGTTGCTCGCCGGCTCGATGTAGACCGGTCCGGCCTGGCCCGTGTAGGTGCCGAGCGCGAGATTGTTCATGGCGACGACGTGGCTGTGGTAGAAACGAAATCCCGCCGGCTGCGGCACGAAGGAAATCCGGCGCATGCCGCGCGCCGGGACGTAGGGCGTGCCTTCCTCGGCGGCGCCGTCGACGTCGACCGGAACGAACTGGCCGTGCCAGTGCAGCTGCTCCGGCGTGTCGGTGTCGTTGCGGATGTCGACCGTGATGCGCTGCCCTTCCTTCAGTCGCAGCAGCGGTCCGGGAAACTGGCCGTTGTAGAGCGTGGTCGAAACGATATGGTCGGGCGCGAGCTCGACGAGGCCGGTCGCGATCCGCACCGTGTAGTCCGCCTTCGCGGCGGGCGCGCCTTCGGCCGCGCGCGCGAGGCCGGGCGCCAGGCCGGCGAGCGGGAGCGCCGCCGCCGACTTGAGCAATGAACGGCGATCGATGGTCAT
>Ga0335081_10015601_pt1 | contig 12290 bp, 10 predicted proteins | sample Lox_Sample_35_FD_206713 | JGI IMG/M metagenome (GOLD analysis project Ga0335081, IMG submission 206713) | Soil microbial communities from Loxahatchee National Wildlife Refuge, Florida, United States - Lox_Sample_3.5 | ecosystem: Environmental > Terrestrial > Soil > Wetlands | place: USA... | reverse complement strand
CTCGAGCAGTTGGCGGAGACCTCCCGCGGTGGCCGTGTCACCCGTAACGCCGTCAAGGTGTCGGCGGCGGCCGCCCGCAAGGCGCGGGCCGAGGCCGGCCGGCGCGCCTATGAAGCCGAGCAGCGCACGCGCGAAGCCGAGGCCGAGCGCGCCAAGCACGACCCCTTCGGCTCGCGCGTTCCCGACCATTCGGTCGTGCATCGCTACGCACGCTGCACCTCGTATCCCGAGTGGGGCGTCGGCACTGTGACCGGGATCTATTTCTCAGGCGATGGCGACGACGTGCAGCAGTGGGCGAGGACGCGCTTCTCGGTCGGAGTCCGCACGGTGCCGGCCGGCTCTCTGCAATTCGTCGACTTCTCGACGCCCGACCCGGCCGCCGACCGCGTGCAGCGGTTCATGACCGCCGCGCAGCACGCGCTAGCGGACGGAGACGCGCCGCTGGCGGCCCAACGACTCGTCTACGCTCGCGATGCGGAGCCGGGCAATCCTGCCGTGCTGCGATTGCTGACCGCAGCCTTCTGGCAGGCCGGGAATCTTCCAGCCGCCGCGCGCGCGGTGCGCGACTGGGCGCGCGTCGAGACTGACCGTCCCACGCCCGAGCGATTCGCGGCGCGCATCTACGAGGACATGGGCGCGATCGATCTGGCTGCCGACGCAGCCGCCCGCGCCGCCGGCCGCGCCCCGGAGGACTCCTCCACGTGGGAGCGCCTCGGCCGGCTGCGCTTGCGCCTTGGAGATCGCCGCAACGCGATCTCCGCGCTCGAGCAGGCGCGGCTCGTCGGGCCGACCGTCGAGGGCCTGCTCGACCTTGCGCTCGCGTATCACCTCGCGGGCGATGTCGGAGCGGAGGTCTCCGCCGCCGAGGCCGCGACACGACTCGATCAGCGGTCCGGGCCCGCCTGGTCGACCTACGCCCACGCGCTCGCGCGCACAGACCGGTTGTCTGAGTGCGCCGATGCGTGCCGCCGGGCTCTGGCGCTGGGCGACGACCTGGAGGTCGCCGACCTTCTGGCTCGGATCGAGGCCGCGAGCCCGCGCCCGCTCTCAGAGCGCAGTGCAGCGTAGTTGGGCGCCTGCGGAGCACGAGCGCCGCGCATCCGCCTGCGACTTCTGTTTCGCTGGGCCTGGGCACCTGCTTCTCGCGCAGTAGCGGACCTTCGCAATCAACGGCGAGCGAGCAGCCAACCGTGCGGCCTTCGACTTCTGTATTTGGCCTCGTCGGTCTCCGAACTCTTGCTGGAGATTGTTGTCGCGGTCAGCGATCATGGGCGCCGCCAGCGACGCCGTTTCTCAACGGCTCGGGGTGCCATGCCCGGCGAGCGGACCGCGGCCTCGGATGCTGCGTTTGTCGGGAGCTCGGCGATCGCGCGCTCGGCGAGGGCGGTGATGGTCAGGCTTGGGTTCGCCCCGATGTTGGCGGGGACCGCGGAGCCGTCGCATACCAGCAGGTTCTGGTAGCCGAACACGCGGTGGTGCGCATCGATCACGCCGGTGTACGCGTCGCGGCCGATGACCGCCCCGCCGAGGATGTGGGCTGTCGTCGGGATCGCGAGCGCCGCCTCCATCACAACCGACTGCGCGGTGCCGCTGATGCGATGTTGGATCCACTCCGCCGCGCGGTAGGCGGCGGGAATCTTGTCGGGGTTCGGGCTGTTCGGGTCCTGCTCGGTTGTCAGCACGACGTTTCCGTTCGGCCATCTGCGCTTGACCGTGAGCCGCATCGCGTTGTCGAGTGACTGCATCACGAGCACGACCATCGTCCGGCGAGACCAGCCGCGCACGCGCGCCGCGCGGAGCGCCATGATCGGGTGGCGAGCCATGTTTGCTAGCAGGTGCAGCGGCTGATTGCCACGACTCCCGGCCTCTGTCATCAGCGCGAACAGCAGCGACTGCGAGTCGGCACCCTTACCGTAGGTAACCGGCTCGATGTGGGTGTTGGGATCAGGGTGCACGCTCGATGTGATCGCAACGCCGCGGGTGAAGTCGCGTGCGTCGTCCCGGGCGGTGACCGCGAGGATCGACTCGCTGTTGGTGCGCACGAGATACCCCAGCCGATCGGAGATCGTGGGCAGCGAGCCGCGCAGCTTGCAGCTGAACAGCAGCTTGTTTGTGCCCAGCGCGCCCGCGGCGACGATCACGCCGCGCGCTGTGAGCCGCCGGCGGTCGCGGCGCAGCCAGGCGCCGGAGCGCTCATGGGTGACCACGTAGCCGTCGGAGCCGTCGCGGGCTCCGAGCGGTTGGATGTCGGACACAGTCCGTTCGGGCATCACCTGGACGCCGCGTCGCTCGGCAAAATACAGGTAGTTCTTCACCAGCGTGTTCTTCGCGCCGTGCGGGCAGCCGATCATGCACCGCCCGCAGCGCACGCAGCCGGTCCGCGCCGGCCCCTCGCCGCCGAAGAACGGATCGGGAACGGTCCTGCCCTCCTCGCCCAGGAACACCCCGACCGGCGTCTTGACGTAAGTGTCGCCGAACCCGTTCTGCTGTGCGTACTCCTTGAGCAGCAGGTCCGCGGCGGTGTCCTGGTCATAGCTGACGACACCAAGCATCCGCTCGGCCTGCTCGTAGTGAGGCGCGAGCTCCGCCTCCCAGTCGGCAAGCCCGGCGATCTGCGGATCGGCGTAGAACGCGGGGCGGGCGCGGTACAACGTGTTGGCGTACCCGAGCGAGCCACCACCGACGCCGCAGCCCGAAGCCACGAAGATGTCCTTGAACAGCGTCAACCGGAAAATGCCTTTCATCCCGAGCTTCGGCATCCAGTAATACTTCGCCGCGTCCCAGGTCGTCTTCGCGAAATCGTCGTCGGCGAAGCGCCGCCCGCACTCCAGTACCCCCACCCGATAACCCTTCTCGGCCAACCGCAACGCGCTGGTGCTTCCGCCGAACCCCGACCCTATCACCAGCCAGTCGTAGTCGACCCACTCGGTTCTCACCGTTGCTTTAGCACCGATTTGATGCCCCATTTAATGGGCACGCTAACACACTTGGGGGCGCCCCATTCGCTGGATGAACTCGCGCACTGCTCGTGGGCCCGTTCAAGAATCGGTGAGCGGAGTGCCATGTGACTTGACTGTTGTGCTTGCCGACCACAATTGCCCTGATCGTGACCAGCGACGCGCCTTTCCGCGAAACCGTCCGCGCAATCCGCGGCCACTACGGCACGGCTGCGAGGCGTACTACGGAACGCTGAGGCCACCCTCCAGCGGCGGCCACGGCAGACATTGGTGTGCCCCACTACTTGCACACTAGGCAACGTGACCTGAATGGATAGCCCGCACGCTCAATAATTCTTGAATGGGCCCTCAGCGCGCAACCGATCCCTCGCGTCCGCAGACCGAACAGGACTCGAGCGGCGCCAGCGGACGGCCGTTACAGGCCGGGCACTTCTCGACCTGCTCGAGTACTCCGAGCAACTCGACCACGCGACACACGAGCAGGCGCTCCTCTTCGACTTCCACCCATACCCCAGCCGACGCCGGGAACACGACGTGATCGCCGGGTTTGACAGGCATCACCACCCCGACGTGATCCCACCAGTCGAGACCCGGCCCCACCGAAAGGACGATCCCGTGCTGGGGTGGCGGCTCCTCGGTTCCCGGCGGGATCAGAAGGCCTGAGCGGCGGACCCTGTCGGGGTCCAGCTCCTTGATCACGACTCGATCGAATAGGGGACGAAGCTGGTTTCGCATGTCTCGCGCCTGCGGTCTGATCATAGGGTGGCGCGATGCCCTCTGCACTCCGTCAGCGTACGACCGAGCAACCGAGGGCCTGTTCAAGAACGACTGATGGTTTTGGCGGCGTCAGCTCGGGCTTGCGGCCCGCTCGGCATCCGGCCTCGCCGGAACGGGCCGCGCCCGAGTCATCCGGCTGCCCGGCGCCGCCGGCTCTTTCGCAAATACTCCCGGTATCCTCGGGCCGAGCCGCGACGCCGGACACGCCCGTGTTGACTGACCTGCTCAAACGTCTGCGCCGCCAGCTACTCACGGTGGGCCTTCGTCAGGCAGGCGCTCGGCCGCTCGCTGCTAGAGGCGTTGATCTCAGCTAATCATCGAGCTCGGTCACCTCGCGGCGAGACCCGGGGCGCCTTGACCGGAGCCCGCCGCCGCAGCGCCTCGTCGGCGGCCGGTGACAGGCGCTCGGAGGTCGGCGGCCCGGTCATCTGAACCCCCACAGCTGTCATCCCCTCTGCATACCGCTGGATATCTGAAGAGGCTGTGAGCCGGTACGCCGCCCCGTGACGGACGTCGGAGAACATCACCACGATGTCGACACGATCACCCTTCGGCGGAGGCCACTTATCGCTGGGTTGCTCGATGTCGATGTGGAGGTATGGCGGCTCGCGAGGCAGTGGCTCATAGATGGGCTCGAGCAGATTCGTACTCGTCGAACCGGTCTTGCCACTCGCGAGGCGAAATTGCAGCACGACATCTGCGGCAGGCCAATCGCTCACCGCGCCCTGAACCCAGACGCGGGCAGCAGCCACGCTCCCGGGTCCCTCCCACTGATCGACCCATACCTCGACGCTCGGTCTGACCGACAACGCCATCGCCTCACGCGCTTCCGTCGCGGCACGGAAGCTGTTGACCGCCGCTTGCCAAGCCGCAACCGCGGCGACCGTCGCGCCGACACCCCCGACGAGCGCGCCAAGACCCCCGATCCAGACCGCGGTCGCATCCACGGTCGGCATCGTAGACGACGCAGAGGCGTCCTTGTCCTGACCGCCCCGAGCACCCTCACGCCGTCCGCCATCGCGCTTACCCTTCTGGCGTGCGTCTCATCGTCGCCCGCTGCTCCGTGAGCTACACCGGCCGGCTCGCGACGACCCTCCCCGAGGCCGTTCGCCTGCTGATGCTCAAGGCCGACGGTACGTTCATGGTCTGGGCGGACGCCGGCGGCCCAAGCGTCAAGCCGCTGAACTGGATGACGCCACCGACGGTGATCGAGGAGGCGCCGGCAGAGATAGTCGTGCGCAAGCGCGCCGGAGCCAATGAGGACCGCCTCGAGATCTCGCTCTCGGAAGTGATCTCGGATGTGACTCACGACATGGGTTCGCCCGGCGAGGAGGCACAGTTGGCCAAGGACGGCGTGGAGGCACACCTCCAGGAACTGCTCGCGGAGCAGCCGCACTGGTGCGGCGAAGGGCTGCGCCTGGTGCGCCGCGAGTGGCCGACCGACATCGGCCCGGTCGACCTGATGTGCCGCGACGGCGACGAGCAATGGGTGGCGGTCGAGATCAAACGCGTCGCGGGGATCGATGCGGTCGAGCAGCTCACGCGCTATCTGGAGCGGATCTGCCGAGACCCGGCCTTCGAGAACTGCCGCGGCGTGCTCGCCGCACAGGTGATCAGGCCTCAGGCCCGCGTGCTTGCGAGCGCACGGAGAATCGACTGCGTCGAAGTCGACTTGGAGGTGCTGCGGGGCGGGCGCGAGCCCGAGCTCAGACTGTTCGCGGCGTGAGCGAGTGCGGCGTCCAAGCCTCGTGGCGTCCGCCGACCGCTCCGACGCGGAGAATGTCCGCCGACCGCTCCGACACGAAGAACATACATACACCGGAGTGCTCTTGCGCGTCGCGTCACTCGCAACCTCGCGATGACGAGCCCCAGGCGGTCGCCACCACCGACCTCGGCCCACCCCTATCCCGGTGCTCACACAGGTAGATCCCCTGCCAGATGCCGAGGGTGAGCCGTCCGTCGCCGACGGGGAGGGTCAGCGTGGGTCCAATCAGCAGGGCCTTCACGTGTGCTGGCATGTCGTCGGGCCCCTCGAGCGTGTGCGTCCAATATGAGGAACGCTCGGGCACGATCTGGTTCAACCACGTCTCGAGATCCCGCCGCACGTCAGGAGAAGCGTTTTCGTTCAGCGCCAGCGACGCGGACGTGTGGCGGATCAGCAGGTGCAGCAGCCCGACTTCGATCCCGGCCAGCTCCGGCAACCCGGCGAGGACCTCTTGCGTGACGAGGTGAAAGCCGCGTGGTCGGGCCGCCAGCGTCAGCTCACGTTGCAGCCACATTCACGGCTCCGGCAGCCGAGCGACTCGCATGTCGACTCGCTCGCCGCGAAACGGAACCCCCTCGGCCTCCAGCAGCAGCCGCTGCCGACGGCCTTTGGCGAGCGAGCCGTTGGCCCGGACGATCCGATGCCACGGAAGCGAGGGATCGCCGCAGCCGTGCAGCGCCGCCCCTGCCGCGCGAGGCGCTCCTGGTGAGACGTCGCCGTACGTGCGGACGGATCCTGGGGGCGTCGCCCTTACGCGGGCAATGATCTGGCACAAGCGATGCTGTTGCACGACGGTGCCGAGGATAGGCCTAACGAGCGATCCCCATACCGCCGAGTGCTTGGAAAACGGGAATGCGAATGACCTACCGCCGTTCGATAGCCGCAACTTCGGCCTAAACGACCGCGACCACGCTCAAACCGCCCAAAGAGAAGCAAACCCTGATATTGTCCGCAGAGCCGAATTCCCTGCATATCCAGGGAAGCGGGGGACCCAAGTCCCCACGGGGCGAATCACCGCCTGATGACGGTGTAGCGCAACTGTCGCGCGAGCCCGGCAGCTAACCCCGTAGGCCAACGCTATGAGGTCACACAGGCACACCGTGCACATCGGGCTCGCGGCGGTTGCAGCGGCGGTCCTCGCCGCGCTCGCGGCCGCTGCCGTGCTCCCGCTCAGCTCGAACGCAGATCCGAGTCTCGGACAGCTCAACTCGCAGCTCGGGCAGGTGCAGGCGCGCCAGCAGAGCCTGGCTGCGACCATCAACGGCCTGTCTGCGCAGATCTCCTCGCTGAACGGGCAGATCGCGCTTGTTGAGAGCCGCGAGGCCGCCGTGCGCGCCGAGCTCGCCCGCGACCGCACCGAGCTCGCGGCCACGCGCGCGGCGCTCGCGCGCGAGCGCCGCCTGGTTGCGCTGCTGAAGGCGCGGTTGGCTTATGCCCGATATCTCCTCTCCCGCCAGCTCGTGAGCAGCTATGAGGGCGACTCCCCGGATCTCGTCTCCGTCGTCCTCGAGGCACACGGGTTCACCGACCTGCTCGACAAGATCGATTTCCTGCATCGCGCCGAGCGGCAACAGCAGACGATCATCAAGATCACTCGGCAGGCCAAGGCGGCCGCCGACGCCGCCTCGCGCCGCCTCGCGCAGCTGGAGAAGACCGATGAGCGCATCACCGCCGATGCCGTCCTGCGTGTGCGCGCGCTCGCCGGCATGAACGCGTTGCTGCAGGCCAAGCAGACCGCGCTGCAGGGAGCACGGGCTGCCCAGCAAGCCGCGTATGCCGCCGTGACCGCTAGAGGCCAGCAGCTCCGGGCCGCAATCGCACGCGTCGAGGCCGAGCAGGCAGCAGCGGCAAGAGCCAACGCTGCCGCCGCGGCGAACGCAGCCGCGTCAGCGGCCGCGCAGGCGAGCAGCAGCAGCTCCAGCGGCGGCGGTTCAGCGGGCATCGGACCGGCGCTTGGCGCGTCGGGGGGCTGGGCGATTCCGTACCCGATTGTCCTCTGCGAGTCGGGCGGCCAGAACCTACCCCCCAACAGTGCCAGCGCCTCCGGCTACTACCAGATCCTCGGCTCGACGTGGAGCGAGTACGGGGGCACAGGCCCCGCTGCCTACCTTGCGAGCAAAGCCCAGCAGGACGCCGTCGCCCAGCGCATCTGGGCTGGCTCCGGCGCCCAGGCGTGGGTGTGCTCCGGCATCGTGGGCGTCCACGGCTGAGCCTGGATCCACCGATCCTGCGGTCGTCTCGACGCCGGATGGCGCCTTCGCCATACGCCATCGGCGTCGCTCATGGCTCAAACCCTCGTGGTGCTCCGCCGACGGCGTCTGACTCGGGCCCGACACGCCGAGACTCGATCCAGTATCGCTGGATCCAGGCTGAGTCGAGCATGCACGGGAGCGCAAATCGAATCGGGGCAGGTCGCGATTTGCGCTGTAAATCATGCATACGCTCATACGCTGCTGCGCAGCGCACAATTCCGATGCGCCGCGCATTTTGCGCTCCAGTGCAGGTCATCGGGGACAGCGGTCGCCTCAGCGGCTGAAATGCGACCTGACCAGACGACCGCCCACTCCGCCCCTCGCCCGCGCCGCGCCGGCCGGACTGATTAACCTCGCGGGCGGTGCCGAGGCTCCCGATCCGACTGCTGTCCTCCGGGCTGCTGATCGTGGCGTTCGTGATCAGGGTCGAATACGTCCAGCACTCGACGTACAGGCCGATCAACGATGCCGGCTCTTACATGTCGCTTGGAGCCCAGGTCGCGGCCAGCGGCGACTATACGAGCAGGCATGGCGCCGGCGGTACCCGGGGGCCGACCGCCTACTTCCCGCCCGCGTTTCCGTATTTCATCGCGGGGCTGGACATTCTCGATGGGCACAGGCCCGGTGGATTGTCGTCGGTCCATGCGACGCGGCTCAGTCAGGCGGTGCTCGGCACGATCGCGGTCGCGCTGATCGGCCTCGTCGCGCTGGAGGCGTTCGGAGCGACAGTCGCGCCGGTGGCGCTCGCACTGGCCGCGGTCTACCCCGTCCTGGTCGAGCTCGACGGGACGCTGGTCGCCGAGAACCTGCTGGTCGTGTTCGAGCTGGCGGCTGTCTGGACAGCTTTGCGCGCCCTCCGCGCCGAGCGCCGATACGCCTGGATCGCCGCCACCGGCGTGCTCTGCGGCCTGGCGACGCTCTCGCACGAGAACGCAATTCTGCTGCTCGTCCCCCTGATCGCGGCCGTATGGACCAAACGGCCGCGGCTCACGCAAAGATCCCTGCAGGCGCCCGCGCTGCTGGTCGCCACCACGGCGCTCACGATCGCCCCGTGGACGATCCGCAACGCGGTCGAGATGCACAGCTTCATCCCGGTGTCCGACGAGACCGGGATCACGCTCGTCGGCACCTACAACCCCGCTTCGGCGGCGTTCGAGCCCGTTCCGTACAAGTGGCGACTGTACTTCGGCATCCCCGGGGAGCACGCGCTGATCAGACAGGCGCCGCGACTGACCGAGCCGCAGCTCGGCGAGAGGCTTCAGAGCCAGGCGCTGCACTACATCCGCGAGCATCCAGCCGCGCCACTCCTGGTCGCGTTCCACAACACGCTGCGGCTGTTCGAGCTCGAGGGCACGTACGCGTGGAAGGCCTCGGCTGCGGCAATGGGATTGCACAACGGCGTCGCAACGGTCGGCGTCGTCAGTTTCTGGTTCATCTGCGCGCTCGCGCTCGCAGGCGTGTTCACGACCGCCGTCCGCCGGTCACCCAAGTGGATCTGGGGGGTGCCGCTGCTGCTCGGCTTGAGCGTCGTGCTCGTGAACGTCGAGACCCCGCGCTTTCGCGAACCGGTCGACCCCTTCTTGATCCTGCTCGCGGCGTGCGCCGTCGGCGCGCTGATCGGACGTCTACGCGCCTCGCCAGTCGGCCGCGTAGGCCGGCCGCCGGCTGCGGCGAGCGATGCTGAGCTGGTCGAAGTGGTCCAGCGCCTGTCCTGACCCCACCGCGACGCACGTCAGAGGCGACTCGGCGCTGGACACGGGCATCCCCGTCTCGGCGGCGACGAGCTGCGAGAAGCCGCGGACGAGCGTCCCGCCGCCCGCCAGCAGGATCCCGTCGCGCGCGATGTCGCCGGCCAGCTCCGGCGGCGTGTCCTCGAGCGTGTCGCGGATCGCCTGCAGGACCTCGCGCATCGGGCCGGCGATCGCATCGCGGATCTCGCCGCTGCTGAGCAGGATCGCCGTCGGCAGCCCGCTGAGCAAGTGGCGCCCGCGAACCTCGACGGTCTCCTCCGGATGCAGTGCGACCGCCGACCCGATCTCGATCTTGATCCGCTCCGCCGTTCGTGAGCCGACCGCCAGCTGGTGCGTGGTGCGCAGGTAATGGGCGATCGCCTCGTCCATCTCGTACCCTCCGACACGCACCGAACGGGAGACGACGATCCCCCCGAGCGAGATCACCGCCATCTCGCTCGTGCCGCCCCCGACGTCGACGACCATCCGCCCGACCGGCTCCTCGATCGGCAGCCCGGCACCGATCGCGGCCGCGATCGGCTCCTCGATCAGGTGCACCCGTCGCGCCCCTGCCGCCAGCGAAGCCTCCTCGACAGCCCGGCGCTCGACCTCGGTCACCCCCGAAGGTGCGCAGACGATCAACCGAGGGTGAGCCATGCGGCGGTCGAGGACCTTGCGGATGAAATGGCGGAGCATCGCCTCGGTCACCTCGAAGTCGGCGATCACTCCGTGGCGGAGCGGGCGCACGGCCGAGATCGACGCCGGCGTGCGCCCGATCATCAGCTCGGCGTCGGCTCCGACCGCGTGCACCTCGCCGGTCTCGACGTCGGACGCGATCACCGAGGGTTCGGACACGACGATCCCGCGACCGCCCACGTAAACCAGGGTGTTGGCGGTCCCGAGGTCGATCGCCATGTCGTTCACCCCCAGGCTCGGGACCAGGTGGCGGCGCGTGTTGTCTTTACGGGTGCCGTCTCTACGTAAGCGGATACCAACAGGTTGCCAGAACCGGCCGCCCCGCGCCCCCTTCTCGGCGACTCGCGCGATCTCGGCGATGCGCAGGTCGCTCGAAAAGGCGCTGGCGCCTTCTCTCACCAACGCTACCCGCGAGCCGATTCGCGCTGGCTCTGCTTGGTGATCGCAAGCTGCACGAACGAGTCAAGTTTCGACGCGTCGATCACGATGCGAAGCCCGCCGCCGGAGGCAGTGCGCAAGACGGTTTCTCGGGATTCGGGCATGGATGCCCGAATCCCCGTGATCATTCCCATTCCCGTTCCCAAGCACTCGGCGGTATGGGGACTGCCCACTAGCTTCGCTTGGTGATCGCGAGCTGCACGAATGAGTCAAGTTTCGACGTGCCGATCACCATGCGGAGCCCGCCGCCGGAGGCAGGGCGGAAGACCGTTTCTCGGGATTCGGGCATGGATGCCCGAATCCCCGTGATCATTCCCATCCCGTTCCCAAGCACTCGGCGGTATGGGGACTGCCCACTAGCGCTCGCCAGGCGGCTTGCGCGGGTACTGCGTCACCGGCTCGCCGAGATCGAGCGCCGTCGCCACGATCCGGTTCTGCTCTGCGGCGTGCGCGACCGGATAGCCCTCGCCCGACGCCGCCCGCTCCGGGCGCCCGATGTAGCCGAACTCCAGCTCTCGGGGGAGAATCTGCAGCAGCCGCGGCGACATGTGCGCCCGCGCTCCCATGTTGCGCGGCTCCTCCTGCGCCCACACGACCTCCAGCAGTCGCGGGTAGGTGGCGACCAGCTCCATGATCTCCGACTGCGGGAACGGGTACAACAGCTCGACGCGGCCGATCGCCAGCCCTGGCTTGTCCTTGCGGTCCCGGTGTGCGACGAGATCGTAGTAGATCTTGCCGCTGCAAAGGATCAGCCGGGTGACCGCCGACGCATCGACTCCCGGCTCGGCGAGCACCGGCGCAAAGCGCCCCTCGGCCAGATCCTCGACGGGGCTGACCGCCTGCGGCAATCGCAGCAGGCTCTTCGGCGTCATGATCACGAGCGGGCGGTGCTTGGCGATTCGCGCCTGGCGGCGCAGCAGGTGGAAGTACTGGGCCGGCGTGGTCACGTTCGCGACGCGGATGTTTCCTTCGGCCGCGAGCTGCAGGAAACGCTCCAGACGCCCCGAGGAGTGCTCCGGACCCGAGCCCTCGTAGCCGTGCGGCAACAACAGCGTCAGGCGCGAGGTCTGGCCCCATTTCGCCAGTCCCGAGACGATGAACTGGTCGATCACGACTTGGGCACTGTTGCCGAAGTCGCCGAACTGCGCCTCCCACAGCACCAGCGTCTCGGGACCCTCCTGCGAGTAGCCGTACTCAAAGCCTAGGCATGCCGTCTCCGACAGGGGGCTGTTGTGGAGCTCCATCGGCGCCAGCGCGCCGGGCAGGTGCTGCATCGCGCAGTGCTCTTGACCGGTCCGCGGGTCGTGGAGCACGAGATGACGCTGGCTGAAGGTGCCGCGCTCGGTGTCCTGGCCGGTGAGCCTGATCGGGATGCCTTCGGTCAGCAGAGACGCGAACGCGAGCGCCTCCGCGTGCGCCCAGATGATCGCACCGCCCTTGCTGAGCGCATCGCGCCGTTGCTCGAACTGCTTGACCAGCTTGGGGTGGATCGTGAACCCGTCGGGGACCGCGAGGAGCTCCTCGTTTAGCACCTCGAGGCGGTCGGCCGCGACCGCCGTCTTGACCTCGGGCGACGGCGTGCGGTCGAGCTGATACTCGCCGGTTGGGTGGTCGACCTCTCGGGCCGCGGCGATCCGGGCCTTGAGGGCCTGGTGCTCGTCGGTCAGCACCGTCC
>Ga0335081_10015599_pt1 | contig 12291 bp, 9 predicted proteins | sample Lox_Sample_35_FD_206713 | JGI IMG/M metagenome (GOLD analysis project Ga0335081, IMG submission 206713) | Soil microbial communities from Loxahatchee National Wildlife Refuge, Florida, United States - Lox_Sample_3.5 | ecosystem: Environmental > Terrestrial > Soil > Wetlands | place: USA: Florida... | reverse complement strand
ATCCCATTCCTGGTTGAGGTCGCGGAGATCGTGTATTCGCACCAGGAATGGTTCAATGGCGACGGGTATCCGCGCGGCCTCAAAGGGGACGAGATTCCACTCGGGGCGCGGATTTTCTCCATCGCTGACACGTTCGATGCGATAACGTCCAATCGCATTTATCGGCCCGCTCAGTCATCACAGGCCGCGCGCGAGGAGATTGCGCGTTGGTCGGGAAGACAATTCGATCCCGAGATCGTGAAAGTGTTTCTGGAAATGCCAGACGACGTGTGGATCGACCTGCGTCGCGAGATCGACGACCAAAGGTATCGAGCCGCATATTCCACCGGGGCCAAGGGGTAAATCCACTCGCAAGGCAGGAAACGTTGCAGGGTCGCACTCCTTTCAGAGCGCTACAGTGGTTTACCGTGGTCAACACCGCGGCACTCGTGGTGTCGTCTCTGGCACTGCCACGAGGCATGACCCAGACCACGATCAATGACATTACCGGCGCGTTGCTGACGTTGGCACCCCTGGTCGCGTTTGCACGCAATGGCATGGCCAACAAAGGCCGCTTGCGTTGGTTCTGGATGCTGCAGGCCGCAGGATGGACACTCTGGTTCAGCGATCAGCTGGTATGGATGTTCTTCGACCTGGTTTTGCGGCAGAAGATGCCGGTGATGCTCCCGGCCGACGCGTTGCTGTTCATGGCTGGGGCGCCGATGATTGGCGCGCTGCTGCTGCGGCCGCACCGTGAACCTTCTGAGCCCAGCGCTCGGTTGGGAATCTTGGATTTCCTCCTGCTACTGATCTGGTGGTGTGGTCTCTACGTGTCGTTCGTGATGTCGTGGCAGTATCCGTCGCCTAACCCAGAGATTTATAGCCGGAACTTCGACCTGCTTTCGGATGCCCAAGCGGCAGTCCTGTGTACGATCGTCGTGGTGTTGTGGCGCCAATGTTCCGGAGCATGGAAGAGGTTCTACGCGTATTTCGGTTTGGCGGTGGTCTTTAACGCGTTCGCATTTTTTCTTATCAATCTGGCGATCGCGCAGGGGAAATATTATGCCGGCAGTTGGTACGACATTCCGTACTGCGCGTCGTTTTCCGTCTATGCCTTCGTCGCAATGTCGGGACACGGGTTAGTTTCAGCGCCGGAAACAGCGAGTGACCAAGCCTATCGTTCGTGGATCGCCAATCTTGCAATGATTGCGGTTCTTTCGCTACCGATCATCGCTCTGCTTTCGATGGTCGATCCCCGCCTCCCGAGAGCCGTTTCGAATTTTCGCGTGCTGGTAACACTGGCCACGATGTTTCTGATGGCGTTTCTGCTCTTCATTCAACACCGGCGGTTGAATGAGGAGTTGCGGCGCACAAACCAGGTTTTGCAGGAGGCGTCGCTCACCGACCCCCTCACCGGTCTGCGGAATCGGCGATATTTCTCGGCTACCATTGAGGCCGATGTCGGCCAGGCGCTGCGTTCGCATGCCGACGATCACGATCCCCATACCCGCGATCTCGTCTTCTATCTGATCGATGCCGACAACTTCAAAGAAGTGAACGATCAATACGGCCACGATATTGGCGATACCGTACTGATGGAGATGGCGCGTCGGTTAAGTTCCTCCATCCGCCATTCCGACGTACTGGTGCGTTGGGGTGGAGAAGAGTTCCTGATTGTCTCCCGCTATACCGACCGCCGAGAAGCGGAGCTGCTGGCGCAGCGCGTACTATCGGCCGTGGCCGATACACCTTTCAGCGTTGGGTCATCCGGGCAGACGATGCGACGGACCTGTTCGATGGGATGGGCGGCATTTCCATGGTTTCCTGGCGATCCGCGCGCTGTGAGTTACGAAGAGGTTCTTACCATTGCCGATCGTGGGCTGAATCGCGCCAAACAGTCCGGCAGGAACCGCGCAGTGGGTATGAAGCCCGCCAGCGGCAAGACTCCCGCAACGACCGTGGCCAGGGCGCATTCCGCTCCCCTTGAAGTGGATTTCCTGGCGCTTGCGGGGCCTCACTCTGGGACACAGGCTTAGATTCGTTCACCACAGACTTCGAAGAGGAGAAGTCCAGACCGCCTCAGATTTGATCTTCATCTTTTGGTGTTGGCGTGGAAGAGCGTTTGAATTTTGATTTTATTCATCCGGCCACTCAGGCTGCGCCCGAATTTTTTCTCAAACCAAAGATCCAGTTGGACGAGTCCCCTTTCAAGGAGTTTCGCGAGATCCATTAAAAGCCGCATTCTCTAGGCCAGCGCATCATGGTGCTCGGGAGTTGCGGCAATGGAAAGCGCGTCCACTTGAAGTATTAATCCGTCTACGCGGCGGACGACCACCAGTTGCCCAATGGGAAGCGGCGAAGTCGCGATCGCATCCCACAGTTCTCCATGCACGAAGACCTTCCCTTGCGGCGAAAGCGCGGTTTGTGCCACGCCGGTTTCACCGACCAGTCCCTGTTCGCCAGTTACCACCTTGTTGCGACGCGCCTTCAGAGCAATCGTCATTAAAAACGCGGTGATGACTCCCAGCGGAATGCTGATCGCCAATGCCGTTACCAGATGAACGCGCATCTCCGGGATCGGGGAGTCGACCAGCAGAAGGCCTCCCAAAGTGAGGAGCGCGATGCCGCCTACGGTTAATACTCCGTGTGATGCGAACTTCGCCTCGGCCGCGAAGAGGGCAAATGCTCCGAGGATCAGGACCAGAGCCGCAAAGCGAGTTGGCAGCAGATTCAACGCAAATGCGGCCACCAGGATGAATACCACCCCGACCGTGCCCGGAATGACCGCTCCGGGATGGTTGAACTCTACGTAGAGCGCCAACGCTCCGATTGCTAATAGAAGAAACGCGATGTTTGGATCCATCAGATACGCGAGGATCTTCTCCTTCAGCGTCATGTTGAACGGAAAGACGGGCTGGCCGGCGACCTTTAGCGTGACGTCCTGCCCATTGAAGCGTTTGAAGCTCCTTCCGTCCACTTGACGAAACAGATCGTTCTCATCCGAGGCGACGTAGTCGATCAGATGTTGGGCCAGCGCTTCCTGATCGGTGAAGGATTTTGATTGCCGTACGGTGCTCTCGGCAACTTCCACATTTCGTCCCCGGCGCGATGCGACGGAGCGCATGAGAGCCGCCGCGTCGTTTTCGAGCTTTTCCTTCATGACATCATCCATCTTGCCGCCGCCGAAGACGACGGGATGCGCGGCGCCGGTATTAGTGCCCGGAGCCATGGCTGCAATATCGGCCGATTCGAGAATGAAGAATCCGGCGGAAGCGGCCCGACTTCCGCTGGGCGTCACATAAATGATTACCGGAACCGGAGACGTGGTGATGTGCTCGATGATCTGGCGGGTCGAGTCAACAAGCCCGCCGGGAGTATTGATTTCGATAAGGATAGCCTGGTCGTTTCGGCGTGCGGCTTCCGCGATCCCACGGGCGATGTACTCTTCGCTGATGGGCTGGATTGTGTCATCGACAACAATTTTTAGGATCTCAGCCGAAGCCGGCAGGGAACAGAATACAAACGCGAGAACGGCGACAATGGCGCTTATGAAGGGCAGTCTTTTCATGGGCAACACGCGCAGCAACTGAAAATAGGAGTGCCGCGTTCGCGGACGCTCTCCTGATATTGTCTACCTATTTCGGCATCGGGGCATGAATTTCTTCGGCGCTGGTCTTCTGATCGGTAACCTTACCAGGCGTGGGACTTGTCCAGCCTGGAAGGTACGTGCTGCCGGTGATCAACCGGGCGCCGCGTTCGTACGTCACATAAGACCACGCCCACTGGATGAACACCAGCAGGCGGTTGCGGAAGCCGATCAGGAAAAAGATGTGCACAAATAGCCATGACAACCAGGCGAGGAATCCGGAGATGTGAATCTTGCCAAATTGCGCGACGGCTGCGGCGCGGCCGATGGTCGCGAGGCTGCCTTTGTCCCAGTAGTGAAACGCCGGACGCGTATCGGCATTCCGGCGGCCTCGATCGCGATCGGGGCGTTCGACTTCGTGACGTATCACCTTTGCCACACACTTTCCTTGCTGAATAGCCACAGGCGCAACGCCGGGCAGGGGCTTTCCATGTTCGTCCTTGGCAGCGGCCAGATCGCCGATCACGAACACCTCGGGATGCCCCGGCAGACTCAAGTCGGGTTGCACAGGGACTCGTCCGGCGCGATCGACTGGCACGCCGAGTTTCTTGCCCAGGGGCGATGCTGCGACCCCGGCGGCCCAGAGAATCACGGTCGCCGAGAGGCGCGTTTCGCGCAGATGCACCTCTCCGGCTTCGACCTGCGTGACCATCGTCGAGGTGCGGACCTCGACGCCTAACCGGCGAAGTTGCTCCTCGGCGCTGCGCGAAAGATCTTCGGAGTAGGTGGGAAGAACGCGGGGCCCGCCTTCGAGGAGCACAATGTGCGTCCGCGCCGGATCAATCGAACGAAAGTCGTGAGCCAGAGCGTATCGGCTGATCTCGGCAAGAGTGCCGGCCAGCTCCACACCGGTCGGGCCGGCGCCCACAACGACGAAGTTCAACGGAGCTTCGGTTTCTCCCGCCGCAGCCTGCCGTTCGGCCAGTTCGAATGCGAGCAGTACGCGGCGGCGGATCTCAAGAGCATCTTCAATCGTCTTCAAGCCTGGAGCAAAGGGCTCCCAATCTTCGTGTCCGAAGTAGGAGTGAGTTGCCCCAGCGGCAACGATCAGGTAATCGTATGGAATCACCGCATCGGGTGTTTTTACGATGCGGCGTTCCACATCGATTCCAGTGACTTCCCCCATCAGCACCTCGACGTTCTTGTGGGAGCGAAGAATCGAACGAATCGGTGCCGCAATTTCGCCAGGAGAAAGCCCAGCGGTTGCAACCTGGTAAAGAAGAGGCTGGAAAGTATGAAAGTTCTTCCGGTCGATGACCGTGACCTGCACTGGGGCGTTCGCCACAATTTGAGCAGCGTTTAGCCCGCCAAACCCAGCACCGACAATGACAACCCTTGGTCTGCTCGTCATCTTGCTGCTCCGTGCCTTACCTCTATAAGATTCATCGCAATGGCAGACGGTTCCAGAAGTTCTTCCCCTCCAGGTGCCGCGAAGGGCGTGACTTCCGCGTGGGTACGCTGGGCCCTGCCATCGATGGCGGACCTTATTTTCGTCGCCGTATTTACAGTCCTGCTATTCAGTTCGCTTTCCATCAAATTGCTGAACGATGCGGGCATCGGGTGGCATATCCGAACCGGGCAGCAAATTCTGACTACCCATTCCATCCCGCGGGTTGATCCCTTCTCTTCGCAAATTCAAAAACCATGGATTGCCTGGGAGTGGATGTATGACGTGGTTGTGGGCTCGCTCGATAGATCCGCAGGCCTCAATGGGGTCGTCTGGTTCACCTCGGTTGTAATCGCGGGAACTTTTGCAGTTGTATTTCGGATGATGCTTCGTCGAGGCGCGGGTCTCTTCGTGGCGATAGTCCTAACTCTGCTCGCGATAGCCGCTTCGATGATCCACTTTCTGGCGCGTCCGCACGTTCTGAGTTGGTTATTTGCGGCGGTGTGGTTCTGGATTCTCGACTCCATGGAATCCAGGGCGACCGGATGTGATCGGCGGGTCTGGATTCTTCCCGCCTTGATGCTGATTTGGGTGAATCTGCATGGCGGATTTCTGCTGGGCTTCGTGCTGCTGGCGATCTACTGGTTGGGATCCGTTGTGAGCGGGCTGCGTTTGAAGCAGACGCGGATCGAGGACGCGCTTCAGAAAATTGCCGCGGGGAGACGGGTGCGGGTGCTTACTCTTGCGGGACTTGCCTCGGCAATTGCCAGTCTTGTGAATCCGTATGGCTGGGCCTTGCATAGGCATATTTATGAATATCTTACAAATCGCTTCTTCATGGATCACATTGACGAATTTCAGTCTCCGAATTTTCATGGTGTCGCGCAGAGAAGCTTCCTCGTCATTCTGCTGATAGCCGTCGCGGCCCTGGCAGGTTCCGGACGCAAGTTGCGACTGAGCCATGTTCTGCTCATGCTGTTCGCGATTTACGCTGGGATGTACGCGTCACGGGACATTCCTGTTTCGTCTATCTTCCTGGTCCTGATCGTTGGCCCGCTGATTCCATCAGTCCACTGGGGTGGCTTCTCGCAGAGAATTGCAGTTCTGGAGTCCGGTCTTCGAGGTCACATATGGCCGGTACTGGTCGCCGGTATCTCGCTGGGGATCGCTTTCAATGGCGGGCATATCGGGTCCGAAGCGTTGATGAATGCGCACTTCGACCCGCAGCGCATGCCCGTGGCGGCAGTGAACTTCGTCCAAGAGAGTGGTGTGAGGGTTCCGGTCCTGAGTCCGGACTATTGGGGCGGATATCTGCTTTACCGGCTCTATCCGCACAATCACGTTGTGATCGACGATCGGCATGACTTCTATGGAGAAGGGCTGCTGCGCTCCTACCTAACGATGATCCACCTGGAACCGGGGTGGGAAGACTTTCTCAAATGGCGCTCTGGCTGCCTTGTGCTGCCGAGGAAGGCGGCTCTCTCTACAATCCTGAGCGGGACACCTGGATGGAAGACGGTCTATTCCGATGACGTGGCAGTCGTATTCCTATCGAGCAAGGTTAATGAGGAGCGTTGAGCCAGTAAATTCGATTGCGCGCGCATCTAATTGCGCACATCATGGAGCAAGTCCCAGAATTCCAACACCGCATTCTATGAACAATCAGTTCAGGTATTGCTGCCTCGGATGGCGGTTGCCGGCCATCTTAGCCTTCACTCTTTGGCTTGCCGGTTGCTCGGGATCCTCGCCTTCCCCAGGCGGCGGTGGGCAACCTGGAAATCCGGTGGGATCGAATCTGGTGCAGATTAGTTCCGATGGCTTCACGGTTGCTCCCGGGCAGCATGCGACGGAAGTTGAGCCCCACATGCTGTCGAACGGAACCACGCTGGTCGCTGCGTTTCAGGTGGGACGACTTCCGAAGAGCCCCGGCGTTGGCGGCGGTGGTACGGATATCGGCTGGGCGACGTCGGTCGACGGCGGCGCAACCTGGACGCATGGCACTTTGCCGGGAATGACCACGGGCGAGGGATCCGGGATTTACGACGCGGCCAGCGATCCGGCCGTAGCCTATGACGCGAAGCACGGCATCTGGATGATTGCTTCCTTACCCTTGTCGGCGACGCTGCAGGTCCCGGCGGTTGTTGTCAGCCAATCGAGCGACGGAGTGCACTGGGGAAATCCTATCGCCGCGGATGCTTCTGCTCCCAGTTCAGACAAGAACTGGATCGTGTGCGACTCTTGGCCGACGAGTCCGCACTACGGGAATTGCTACCTGGAATGGGACGATCCGATCAACCAAGACGAGATCGTGATGAGCACGTCGAGCGATGGCGGATCGACTTGGGGAGTGCCAGCCGTCACGTCGGGTGCGGCGAATGGAATCGGCGGGCAGCCGCTGGTGCAACCTAACGGGAACGTGATCGTCCCGATCGAATCGACCGTGAACCCGGAAATGATCGCTTACCAATCGACGGATGGCGGAGCCAGTTGGACTGCCCCTGTTTCGATATCGACGATTCAATACCATGCGGATGCCGGCGGGATTCGGAGTGGGCCTCTGCCTTCGGCGGCGACAGATGCGACTGGAACCGTGTGGGTGGTGTGGGAAGACTGCCGTTTCCGCAATAGCTGTTCGACGAACGATCTTGTCTACAGCACTTCCTCCGACGGCGTGAACTGGAGCGCGGTCACACGCATTCCGATCGACGACACCTCGAGTACAGTTGATCACTTTATTCCGGGCATCGGCATTGATCCGCTTACCTCAGGAGCAACGGCTCACGTTGCGCTTCACTATTACTACTATTCACAGAGCAGTTGCACAGTTTCGACCTGCCAGCTTTTTGTAGGCTACCTCTCTTCGGCCAACGGGGGCTCCACCTGGAGTACCCCGACGACTTTGACTGCTGCCCCGATGCAATTGGGCTGGCTGCCCACTTCCCAGAACGGACTGATGGTGGGGGACTATATCGCCACCTCATTTGTCAATGGCGTGCCCTTCGGAGCCTTCGCGGTCGCACAGCAGACGTCAGGAGGAGATAAGGGCGGGACCCTCACGTTCTCTGAAGCGATCTACACCGGGAAGGGACTCAGCGTGAAGTTGGCGGGACAGCAGCTTTCCTCTGCGCACGACAAGCCGCTTCACAAGCTGTCAGACAAGATCGAAAGAGAAGTGCCGGAGAAGGGAATTCTGCCTCCATTGCGCCGTCGAGCCAGACGAAGCGCGAAGTAGAGCTGTGGAAAAAATCCGTTGCAACCCTACCAGTCCTTATTCGCTCTAAATTCGCGGCTTGCCCGGGGGGGAGTATGAGTGCGAATTCCGGCGTTGAACGCGATTCCTTTCAGAGTTTTCTAGCCAATGCGTTCGCGGTGCAGGAAAGCGGACTAGACTCGATGTCCGTCGCTCACCTGATCGATTTGCAGCACTTTGTCGGGCGTGAAGATTTCGACCTCGGCGAGGCGATGAACATGATGGCCGGGCACGCGCTGCACGTGGCAGGCGCGAGCGGAGTTGCGATTGCCCTACTGGAAAAAAATGAACTGGTGTACCGTGCCGGGAGCGGGAATGCTACCGGAGACATCGGGCGGCGGGTTCCTGCGGTGATGAGCGTTTCCTCGTCCCAGCAGATGGAGCGGGAAATCCTGCGCGTGGAAGATGCGGGCTCCGACACACGGATTGAGGCTGAGATCTGCCGACAATTCGGAGCCATGTCGCTCCTCATGCTGCCGATCTACGGCGACCAGGTTCTGGCCGGAGTTCTGCAGGTTCTATACGATGACGCTCACCATTTCGACGAGCGCGAAGTTCGAACCTACCGATTGATGATTGCCGCGCTGGAAAATGGAATGCTGCGCCAGTTGTCGGATACTCAGAAGCGCGACGTGCTACTCGCTTTCGAACACGCACCTGGGAACCGGGTTGAATTGCCCAGACATCCGCAATTGGCACAAAGCTCCGCAACTACGGTGGCGATGAGGCCTGACGCTGGCGAGTCAAGTCGACTCGACTCTGACAATACAGCCTTCGAGCAGCCGGGGGCGAGTGCGTGGTTAACTTTTCGTCCGGTGCTCAGCTCCGAGCCGAACGCGCTATGGCTAGCGGTGAAGAACACATTTCAGAAAGCAGTGAATCGGCCGTGGAGTGCGGACTTTCGCAATGCCGGATTTGCAATTGGGATAGCCGTTGCTCTGAGCATCGCGGTCTGGGTTTCCCAGCGTGAACATCCTTCGATGCTAAATCCAGCATTGTCGGTTACCGCGGGGCGAGATACCCAGACGCAGTCAGCGGGGCAGCTTTCCTTCGCAAACCGCGATGCAAGTAACATCGGCGAGGCAGAAGAAGACGCAAGCGTTCTCAGGCCCGGATTCAAGCGGGTGCGGGTCGGTCCGAATGAAGTGGACGAAATTGCGGAGGATGTGACGATCCGATATTTCGAGATCAAGCACGGAAAGCCGAGAATATTGCGCAATGCCCGGGAAGTAAAATTCGGGGATGACGTAACCGTACGCTATTTCGCGGACCCGGACGGTGCATCGGACGGCGGCGCCCAGCAGACTTTGTACCAATCGCGCTAGGTACGCCGTCTCCCCTTCAGCGAGACGCCCCGGCGGAAGCGGCCGCAGCCTGGGGTTGTGAGGTGATCATCCATTCCAGTTTGGAGAAGGGCAAATAAACACTGGGTGCGTCCATCTCGGCCATGGCGCCGCCGGTGACCTCGCGCAGGGCCGCGTTCATTTCGTTGCTGACCAGACAAAAGCCGGTATCATCCGCGGCTGTGATTGTTCCCGAGAAGGCGCGTGTAAATAACGAGATCTTAACAATCACCGTCCGGTTCACAAGTTTTTCTTTGAAAGAGGGAACAGCGGGCTGCGACATATTTTCTCCGCACGGACTACTTACTAGATTGCGGCTTTCGGTCTCCCTTGACAACGTCTGACCGAGGATCGAGGTGACGTGGGTAACCCGATACTCTCGCCCTATTCCAAACAGGACGGGACGATTTGTGACAGTTGCCGCGGGGCGCGAGGCACCACTATAGTTTTTTGTTCCTTTGCGCTGGATGGCGCGAAGGTGTGGTGGCGTTTCACAACTCAAAACTGTCGAGGATCCTGTGCGCAATCTTCTGATCGCTTTTCTGCTGCTTCCCACTTCGATGTCCCTGGGGCAGACCGATGCTGCCTCGTTTGCCGCCGAGTTGTTCCGCTACAGAGTGGAACCCAACATTGTCTATCACACGGCGAATAACTATCAGAACAAGCTCGACGTTTACTGGCCCGCTGAGGCGGCGAAGCCCACTCCCGTTGTGGTGGTGATCCACGGAGGGGGTTGGGTTGAGGGAACGAAGGAGGAGCGAGTTCTTGAGATGATGCCTTACCTGCAGATGGGGTTCGCGGCGGTCAACGTTGAGTATCGGCTGGGCCGGGTCTCGCTTGCCCCTGCGGCGGTCGAAGATAGCCGGTGTGCGCTGCACTGGGTGTTTGCCAACGCTAAGAAATACAACTTCGATCCCTCCCGCGTGGTGATCCAGGGTGGATCAGCGGGAGGGCATCTTGCGCTGATGACCGGGATGCTTACACCTGCTGCGGGATTCGATCGGGAGTGCCGTGCCGAGGGGGACGACTATTGGAGCCAGAATCCGGGCACCGGCAAAGATCCTCGAGTAGCCGCGATCGTGAACTGGTTTGGTATTGCAGACGTTCTTGACGAATTGCATGGACAGAATGCGAAGGGCTATGCCGTCGTGTGGGTGGGCGACCAGCCGAACGCAGATGAAATCGCCAGACGGGTGTCACCAATCAACTACGTGAGCAGCGACGTGCCGCCGATCATCACGATCCATGGAGACAGGGATGCGCTTGTTCCCTACGAGCAGTCGGTGAAGCTGCACAAGGCGCTGGGGGCGGCCAAGGTGCCGAATCAGCTTTATACCGTGCCCGGAGCAAACCACGGTGGCTTTACCTTCGAGCAAAACCAGAAGGCATGGGAGGCGGTGCGTCAATTTCTGACTGAACATGTGAAAGGTCTTGGACCTCCCGCCCCAGCGAAGTGAATCCATTCTTCCGAAAGGTAAGGGCGACGGGATTGACGTGATCCGCATCACTGCTGGGCGCATTTGCCTTTGTTGATAATTTGCTCGCGGACCTACACGTTTCGACCCATCCTTCCGGGAGAAAGATCATGCAGCTGAAATTTACAGCATATAACTGTGGTACGGGATACAACCGCTACTCCAACGATGTGGTGGCGAAACTTTATTGGGAGACCGTTACGAACTGTGTCGTCACTGACGGAGTTGGCGGCGGCGGCCCGCAGGGAAACGCGGGCGGTGCGGGGACGATCAGGGGTCTGCTGGGCGGGGTAGGCGTTGATGCCAACGTCAGTTTCGTGGTCAACGAAGTCAAGTCGCGTCACGCCTCCGGGAATCAGAACATGGTCCTGAATATGCTCGGCTGGAGCCGGGGGGCGATGACCTGCATCAAGATTGCGAATGCTCTGAGTGCGGACACAGTCACGCGGACTATACCGGTGAATATTTTTGCCATCGATCCCGTGCCCGGAGGTTCGTGCATCAACAATCACATGTGGCGCAGCATCCAGATGACGCCCAACATTCGTATCTGCAATGTAGTGCTTTCGCAGCATGACCGGCGCAGTCTGTTTGCGCCTTATTATCCCGAGGTGTTGGGGCCATACACCGATGTCGATATCATGCCGGGGGATCACAGCACGATTGTGGAGGAGAAGCCGGGCTGCAGCGAAGCCCATGAACTGGTCAAAGACATGGGCAAGCGATTTCTTATGGCGCGAGGCACTCATTTTTCCAACGGCGACCTGTTATCGCCGCCAGAAATTTTGAAACGCTATAGCTTGATCGCGGAGCATTTCGACGATTATGCGCACTTCGCCAAAGGTGCCCCCAAGGACTGGGAGAAGCGATTCAAGGGAGAGCGCGTCATTCGCAACGTCAACCGGAAGCAAGTTGCCCATATGCTTCCAGTGAAGCCGCAGTTCTTCTTGAACGAGCATCATCGCATCGTGTTTCAGTCGCTGTTTCCCGGCCTGACCAACGAACTCGATCTGCCGCCGCAGCGGGCGTTTGCCAACGCGACCTATTCTCGCTGGAGCACCGAGATTGACGCGATGATGGATCAGGGAATGGTGGAACAGGCGCGGATGGTCCTGGTCTACTATCTGGCGTGCGAAGGGAAGAGAGCGGTCGGGGCAGCGGCCTAGAAGCGGTCGTTGGTGTCGATTCCGAAGCCCAGGATAGCAGTGACT
>Ga0335081_10015598_pt1 | contig 12291 bp, 12 predicted proteins | sample Lox_Sample_35_FD_206713 | JGI IMG/M metagenome (GOLD analysis project Ga0335081, IMG submission 206713) | Soil microbial communities from Loxahatchee National Wildlife Refuge, Florida, United States - Lox_Sample_3.5 | ecosystem: Environmental > Terrestrial > Soil > Wetlands | place: USA... | reverse complement strand
CGACGGCGTCTTCGTCGACATCCCGGTCCAGGCCAGCGTCCGCAGGGCCGAGGCCCGGCACCGTCGGGGTCATGACCTCTACCTTGCCGGTCAGGGACTCGGCGGACGCAGCCTCCCGGCCGACGTCACCCGAGCCCAGGCCGATCCCCAGTACGGCAGCATCAACAGGCGGGTATTCGAAGCCGTCAAGCAGGAGTTCGACCATTGGGTTATATACGATAATTCGGTGGACGGCCAACCGCCGACACTCATCAACGCTGGCGGTCGTTCGGATCGCGCGTACGGTAAGGCGGTCGGCAGGGAGGACGCGAGCCAATGACGAACGAGGTCGTCGAGCTACTCGATGCCTTGCATGACGGCACGATGACCCTCGACGAGGTCGCTGAGCGCTTCCGTGCCCGCAGGTGGCCCAGGCGCCGCAAGCAAGTCCCGAGCACCTATTACGAGATGGCTGCGGCGGAGCTGGTCGATCCCGAGCCCTATGTTCCGGGCTCGTCGGATGACCTTATGCTCGCCTACGATCTCGGCAAGATCACTGACGCCCAGTACGCCGTGCTGGTAGAGGCGATCGCCGCATCCAAGCGCGCCGAAGACGCGGCCAGCGAGTAAGCGCTCACTGCGATCCTTCGTATCGGTCAGTCATTCGGTCGTGGTGGCGCGCAAGGTCGACTAACAGTCGATCGATCGCGCGATTGCGTGGGCCGAGGATGCCGGAGACGTGGCTGCGCTAGGCGCGAGCGACACCGACCGCGCAGGAGGAGAGCGTCAAGGCCGGTAGCCCGTGGTCGAGCCGACGAAATCGCGAATCGGCGGCGTGGGGACTCATGACGCTACGGATTAGCGCCTGTCCCGCGGATCTCCCCGGGCACCGGCGGCTCTACCGCGCGGCATCACAGGCCATGGACAACCCGGAGCAGCGCGGCTGACCTTCGCGCAAGCGGCTGCGGCAGCCTCGGTGAGCACGGCCGCCCGGATATCCTCTCATACCATCCGAAACCGGATATGATCATCAGGGGGCCAGTGGAATGGATGCCACATCCACTGCGTATTCTGGGACATCCGCCACATCCATCAAGATCATCTCCGGGGGACGGGCGGGCCAGACCGCAAGCCATCAGGACCTGGCTCCGCGACCCAGTCCCACGATCAACGGGACAGCCCTACCGGCGGGAGTTCCTAGCATCGGGAGGGGTGGCGGACTGGCGCGCGATTCGGTAGGCAATGGGCGTGTAGCTTCTTCCGGACCGACTCGTTCGCGGACGGCTTCGCGCTGGTCAATCGATGCGCTCAGCACAGGTGCTCCGCCCGGCTGAGTTGCCATCAGCGACGGGCACGAGGTTGCTCGACTCGGTAGCGTGGTGACTCATGACGGGTCGGATCAGCGGGCGGGAGTTTCTCGCGTCAGCAGGGGTGGCGGACTGGCGCGTGGTGTTCGGTGGGCAATGGGCGTGCAGCTTCTTCCGCACCGACTCGTTCGCCGACGGCGTCGCGCTGGTCGATGCGATCGGCGCGCTGGCGGCCGCCGCGAGCCATGACCCCGATATCGACCTGCGGCCGGAGGGGGTGACCGTCCGGCTTTTCAGCCACGAGGTCGACGGTCTCAGCAGCCGCGACGTCGAGCTGGCCAGGCAGATCTCTGACGCCGCGCGGAAGCTTGGCCTGGCCGCCGACCCTGCGGCCGTCCAGCACGTGCAGGTCGCGATCGATGCGCTCGTGGGCGCGGACGTGCTGCCGTTCTGGTGTGCCGTGCTCGGCTACGAGGAAGTCGGCGACGCCGACGCGCTCGACCCAGTTCGCCGCGGGCCGTCGTTCTGGTTCCAGCGGATGGGCGCGCCACGGCCGGGACGCAACCGCTTCCACATCGACGTCTACCTGCCACACGACCAGGTCGAGGCGCGGATCGCGGCCGCACTCGCCGCGGGCGGCCACATCGTCAGCGACGATCACGCCCCCGGCTGGTGGACACTGGCCGACTCCGAAGGCAACGAGGTCGACCTAGCCATTTGGATGTGACCCACCGGCGTCGCCACCTCGTTCCCCGACTCGGCCCGGCGAATTATCGGATGTTGGGTCACCACAAACCCGATCAGACCACTCGCGACCTTGACTGGAATGGCTGGCCAGGAGGGCGACGACAGGGTTGCCGAAGCTGCGGTTACTCGTTACCTGGCGTCGGGCAGGCCGTTTCACGGGCGCGCGGCGCCCGGAAACCTTGAAGACATGGTGCGGGGGATTACTCATGCGGCAGGTCAGGACCGCGGCCACGGCCACGGCCACGGCCACGGTGATCGTCATCGCGGCCGGGTTGACAGCGGGTCAGGCCATCGCGGCCACCACGGATCCGGCCACCGCGAGCACCGCGACCCTGGGAGCTGCGGCTCCGGGCGCCGCAGCTCCGGCCGAGGCGGCCGACGGGCCGCGACCGACACGACAGCGCAGTGGGCGCAGGTATCCGCGGGGCAGACGGCCACGTGTGCCGTCCAGACCGATCGAACGCTGTGGTGCTTGGGTGCGAACGGCTACGGCGAACTCGGCATCGGCAGTGCCGGCATGGCCCAGCCGTCCCCGGTTCAGGTCGGCACTCGGACCGTGTGGGTCCAGGTCAGCACCGGCTACCAGAGCGCGTGCGCGCTGCACGGCGAGCCGACTCTGTGGTGCTGGGGCAACGGGGGCGGCGGTGATCTCGGCAACGGTCTCGCGCTCGGGGTGCAGCCGTCACCCGGCCGGGTGGGGACCTCGCCGAGCTGGCTCCAGGTCTCGGTCGGCACCGCGGACGCGTGCGGGATCCAGCGCGGCCACACCCTGTGGTGCTGGGGAGATAACAGCGCCGGCGAACTCGGTATCGGCGGCAAGACCATCGCCCACCCAACTCCCCGCCAGGTCACTGAAGGCACCGTGTGTTCGCCACTCGGCCTCGGGCGCTCGGCGCACGCCCAAGCAGCAGACCTCTCGGTCGGCGAGACCCGTAACCTCACGAAGTCTTGTTAGTCAGCTTTCGAGTCTGAGCAATGACATTGCGCCCTTCGTTCTGTGAGCCCGGTTGGAATGAATGCCACATCCACTGCGCATACCGGTATGGGTGTGGCATTCATTCCAACCGGCATTAGCGGCGAAGAGGTCGAATAATTAGGAATAGGACATGCGTCATGAGCGGTGGCTCGCCGCGGAGGACGTAACCGCGAGTCTCGCCGCTGGACGGGCCTCGGCGCGGAGAGCGTCGGCGCAGGAGGCCTGGCGCCGGCGCTGAAAGCCTGGCGCCGGCGCTGAAAACCTGGCGCCGGCGCAGGAAGTTTGGCACGGGCGCGGAGAGAAGACGGGCGCGGAGAGAAGAGAGCGCCGGCACAGAAAGCCTGGCGCCGACGCAGGAAACCTGCGGCTGGCACAGAAAGCCTGGCGTCGGAGAATCCCGGCCGAGCCTCTCGGTGCGCGGCGTTCGGCGACCAGCGGCTGACCGGCAGCTAACCCCTCCGCGCGGGTCTCCTGGACGACGGCGGCGATGCCGACGGGGTCGAAGCGGTAGTGCGCGTACAGGGCCGCCGGCGGACCGATCAGCACGTACTCGTCGGCGATGCCATGCCGACGGAACGGGACAGCGACTCGGTGGTCGACGAGCACCTCGGCCACCGCCGAGCCGAGGCCGCCGATGACGCTGTGCTCCTCGACGGTGACCACGCACCCGGTCTCGCTGGCCGCGGCCAGCACGGCGTTGGCGTCCAGCGGCTTGATCGTATGCATGTCGACCACCCGGACCCGGCAGTCCTCGGCGGCCAGCAGGTCGGCGGCAGCCAGAGCCGGGTGCACCTGCGAGCCGGTCGCGATGATCGTGGCGTCGGCGCCCTCACGCAGCCGGACCGATCGGCCGAACGCGAAGTCCGCAGGCACCGAAGGGTAGACCTCAGGGTCGCGCCCTCGGCCGAGACGCAGGTAGACCGCACCCGGCACGGCCGGGCTGGCCCTGAGCATCGCGCGCAACTGGTTGCCGTCGGCGGCGCAGGCCACAGTCAGGTCGGCCACGGCGCGCATAGCTGCCAGATCCTCGAGCGCGTGGTGGCTGGTGCCGTAGTAGCCGAGCGACATCCCTGAGTGGTGCGCCAGGATGCGCACCGGCATGCCGGGGTAGGCGCAGTCGGTGCGGATCTGCTCGAAGCCGAGCAGCGCGGCGAACGACGCGAACGTGCCGACGAACGGGATCAGGCCGGTCGACGCAAGGCCCGCGGCCGCGGTGATCATGTTCTTCTCCGCGATCCCGAGGTCGAAGAACCGGCCGGGATGGCGGGCGGCGAAGTCCGCCAGCCGGTTCGCCGACGCCAGGTCGGCGGTCATCACCACGATGCGCAGGTCGGCGTCCGCGAGATCGGCGAGTTCATCGCCAGCGACAAACGCGGGCACCGACCTGGTTGCGATCCCCTTTACCGTGCCGCGGCCGACGGTGCTACTACCAGCGGCCGCGCCAGGCCCAGCCGCCGCCTCTGGCCCGCCCGCCGGGCCGGCGGACTCGCTTACCCCGCGGAACACCTCGCTCTGATCCTGACCGCTCTCCGCGCCCTCGGTGGGTGTGAGCGCGGGTGTGGCTGGGGCTGCGGGTGAGGCTGGGCCTGCGGGTGAGGCTGGGCCTGCCGGTGAGGCTGCGGCTGTGCGAGTGCTGGGTGCCGCGGGTGGGGGTGTCGCTGACTCGCTCATCGGTGGCTGCCCTCCATCAGCTCGGCCCTGACCGCCTCGTAGTCGTCCGGGCCAAGGTTGCCGACGTGCCAGTTGAGGTCGAGCTCCATGCGCCGGACGCCCTTGCCCTTGATCGTGTCCGCGATGATCACTTGCGGCGCTCCCCGGCCGGGCGGCGCGAGGTCGTCGAACGCGGCCAGGATCGCGCCGAGGTCGTGGCCGTCGATCCGGGTCACCCGCCAGCCGAAGGCGGCGAATCGCTGGTCCAGAGGCTCGACCGCCATCACCTGCTCGGTCGGGCCGTCGATGCAGAGCTGGTTGCGGTCCACGATGCAGACCAGCGAGCCGAGCCTGAAATGGCTGGCGGCCATGATGGCCTCCCAGATTTGGCCCTCGGCCAGCTCGCCGTCCCCGACCATCACGTAGACACGGAAGTCCCTGCCCTGCACCCGGCCGCCGAGCGCCATCCCGACGCCCACGGACAGGCCGTGGCCCAGCGAGCCCGAGCTGAAGTCGATCCCGGTGATCTTGCGCATGTCCGGGTGATCGCCGAATGGGCTGCCCAGCCTGGTGTAGCCGTCGAGCAGCGCAGGGTCGAAGTAGCCGAGGTCGGCAAGCACCGGATAGAGCCCGATCGCGGCGTGTCCCTTGCTGAGGACGAAACGGTCCCGATCCGGCCAGTCCGGGCGGGCCGGGTCGATGCGCAGCTGGTGGTAGTACAGCGCGGCCAGCAACTCCGCCGCCGAGAACGTGCTGCTGTAGTGGCCGGCCCCCGCGATGCGGGCCAGCCGCAGGGTCTCCAGCCTGATGAAGAGCGCCCGGTCGGCGAGCCGACCCAGATCGGTGGCCGCTGCCTGCCGCGTCATCTGCTCACCTCCGAGCACCGGCGGGCACGGCCGCCGCCACGGTCATCATGTCGAAAACGGTGCGTTCTGGCACTAGCTGAACGCATGCGACCCATGGTACATATATTTCCTCTACTTGAGGAAGTAAGTATGGGCAGGTCCGGGAGCGGAGCGTTATGGCTGGTTCGGCGGGAGTTCCGCCACCGCCCGGGGCGGCATCCGCCAGACCTGGCCGGATCAGCCCGCCGCCCGTGCTGGCCCGCGGCCAGGACGAGTTGCCGCAGCAGCAGGTGCGCCGGGCCAACGCCCGCCGGGTGTTCCACCTGATCAGGCAGGGCGAGGCGATCTCGCGGGTCAGCCTGGTCGGTGCGACGGGCCTAAGCGCGCAGTCGATCGGCGACATCATCAGAAGCCTGATCGAGCAGGGCCTGGTCGAGGAGACCGGCGCGGAGCCGAGGCCGGGACTCGGCCGCCCGCCGATTGGTGTCAGGATTCGCCCGCGCGGGGCGCTGGCGTTCGGCTGCAACATCGAGCGCGACCGGATCGACGGCGCATGGATCGACCTCAGCGGCGCGCCGGTGGTTAGCGAGATCGTGCGCTACCCGCTGGGCGAGGAGCCCGGCCAGACCATCGGCCGGGTCGAGGAACTCTACGCCCGCCTCACCGACCAGCTCACCGACCGGCTCTCCGGCCAGCTCCGTGCACCGGGCTCCCCCGACCCGCGGCTGGCCGCGATCGGGCTCGGCCTGCCCGGGCCGATCGAGCCGCTGCACCAGCGGCTGGTGAACCCGCCGAACCTGCCGCACTGGGAGGGAGTTCAGCCGCGGGCGCTGTTCTCACCCGGCTGGACGCTGCCGATCTTCCTCGAGAACGCCGCGACCGCGGCGGCGCTCGGCGAGGCCTGGCAGTCGCGCAACGAGCTGCGCACGTTCCTGTACTGCCACTGGGGAGTCGGCATCGGCGGCGGTCTGGTGCTCGACCTGCAGACCTACTCGGGCACCACCGGCAACGCGGTCGAGCTCGGCCATGTCCCCGTCGTCCCCGACGGGGCGGAGTGCGCGTGCGGCGGACGCGGCTGCCTGGAGGCCGAGGCTTCGGTGGCCGCCATCTGCCGCCAGGCCGCCGCGCTTGGCTTCGAGCCGGACTTCGACCAGGTGCTCGAGCGCGCCCCTGGCGAGCCCGCGCTCGCCGCCCTGCTCAAGCGGTCCGGCGAGCTGCTCGCCCAGGCCCTGGTCGGCAGCGTGAACCTGTTCGACGTGGACACCGTGGTGCTCGGCGGGCACCACCTGCAGCAGGCAGCCGACTGGCTGGTCGAGCCGGTGCGCAGGGAGCTGGCCGACCGCCCGATCCGGCGCGGGGTGCGGCAGGTAGCCGTCGTGTGCTCGATGCTCGGCGAGGCCGGCGGCGCGGTCGGCGCGGCAAGCACGGTGTTCGACCGGCTGCTGCCGTCGCCCAGGTCGGCCGCGCAGGTTCCGCCGGGCCCGGCGCGGGGTGCGCCGTGACCGGCGCGGGCGCTGAGCGTGCCAGACGGGCCGTGGCCGACCGGGCGCCTGCCAACCAGGAACGTGCCGGGCAGGAACGTGCCGGGCAGGAACGTGCCGGTCGGACGCAGGCCGGCCAGATCCTGGCCGGCCTGCTCACGGAGCGGCCCGAGCTCAGCCCGGCCGGGGAGTCCATCTAGGCGGCGTTCGACCTGCTCGCCGAGGTGCTCGCGGCCGGCCGCACCGTCCTGGTGTGCGGCAACGGCCGCAGCGCCGCCGACAGCGAGCACATCGCCGGCGAGCTGGCCAAGCCGTGCGCGCTGCCCAGGCCACTGCCCGATGAGCTGACGGCCGCGCTGCACGCCGCCGGGGATGACGGCTACCTGGCCGGCCGCCTGCGCGGCGGCATGCCGGTCCTCTCCCTGGCCGGCCAGCGTGCCCTGCTCACCGCGATCGCCAACGACCAGGCCGCCGACCTGATCTTCGCGCAGCAGGTCCTGGCCTACGGCAGGCCGGGCGACCTGCTGTGGCTGGTCGAGCCCGCGGGCGAGCCGCTCACCGTGACGGTCGGCGGCGAGGTGCTCGACCGCGAGGTGCGGGCCGTGCTCCCGCCGTTCGAGGTGCAAACGCTGCTCGTGCCCGACGATCCCGGCCAGCCGGTGCGCCGCGTAACCGTCGCCGAGCTCCCGGCCGGCTCCTGACACGGACCTGCCCGGTGCGGGCACGCGCTAGCGCCGGGGCGGGCGCGCTGTGCAGTGCGGCTGCCCGATGTTGCAGTGCGGCGACCGCGGGGCGGCCGGGGTTGCCGCGCTGGCCTGGCCGTGGAATGTCCAGATGCCGAGCGCGAACATGCCCACGATCACGCCCGCCGGAGCAGCCGCCGCGAGCACGGCCAGCCGCGGGCGGGCCTGGCACGACCGGCCAGCCATGCGCAGCCGATCGGCCAGGCGTGGTAGCCGCACCAGAGCCCAGGCGCCGAGCAGCGCAATCGCCCCGGCCGCCGGGACGTAGAACCTGGCGGACTGCCACGTGCCGATGCCGGGCCGTGCCGTCCATGCGTACCCGGCGTACAGCGCCCACAGGCAGAACCAGGACGCTCCGAGCGCGGCGGCCACGGCGGCGTCCCGCCGCGCGGCGGTGTCTGGCAGCACAGGGGCCAGGCCCCCTTCGCGCCGTCTGAACCGTGCGAGCCGCCCGGTGATCGCGGCCAGGCCGGCGAGTCCGAGCACGAGCATGGGCATGGCCGCGATCAGGTTCGCCGGCATGTACCGCAGGTTCCCGGCGAGGGCACCGACGCTGAACGTCACCTCGCCCGGCTTGTAGCCGGTCCTGAGCGGACCGCCGTACACCAGGTCGTCGAAGGCCGCCAAGCCGACCACCAGGATCACGGTGCTGCCCAGCCAGTACCCGAGTGCCAGCCTCGGCAGGCTGCCAGGGCGCAGCCTGCCGAGCACGAGGACCGCGACGACGGCGCACCCGAGCACGACGAGGTCGGTATAGCGAACGGCCACCGCAGCCTCGATGGCCAGGAAGCCGAGCAGCCCGGCCCAGGTGCGCCGCCGGGCGGACGCGTCGGCGAGCACCGCCCACAGCAGCGCGCCGGTGCCTGCCGCGACGAGCGAGGCCTCGGTGAAGGTAGGCCAGTAGTCCTGCCAGGCGAACAGCAAGGCGGCGTCGGACGAGCAGAAGAGCCCTACCGCGCAGGCTCCGCCCCAGCGCCCCAGCCAGCGCCTCGCGCCGAGGTAGAGCCCGAGGCTGCCGAGTGCGCCGTAGCACAGCGGCACCAGGCGGATGACCCCCAGAGCCTGGAACGGAGCGGCCAGGAACGGGTATCCGGGGTTCTTCTCGCTGATCCACCTGCCGTCCGCCAGCCGCACCCACTGCTCAAGGGCAATGCCCAGCCCGGTGCGTGGTCCCGGCGTCAGGCAGGCGGCCGCGGACTTCGGGCAGCGAGCGAGCTGGAACGCGAGCGCCCTGGCGGCACTCGTCGACAGGCTCAGGTAGTGCCCGTCGGTGATGCCGACGATCGATGCCCGGTAGGCATCGGCGTCAGGCCCGACCAGCACGGGGGCGACGGTCAGCACGGCCACGCAGAGCAGCACGAAGGCCGCCGCGGCGAGAACGGGCTCGGTGCTGGCCCAGCGTGTCCCCGCGGCCGACTGGCCGGCCCGGCCGGCCCCGCCAGCGGCGCCGAGCAGGCCGACCGGAATGTGCTGGTGGTCGTCCGTCATGTCCTGGCCTCTCGCGCCGACGGTCCGTCCCGCATCGTCTTAGCAGGCCAGTGGTTTCTGTGACGTATCACCGACGGCTGTCCGGCCTTTGATACCGTGCCGAAACCCTGGTCGGGCATCGTGGTAGCGGTGGGCCGGAAGGAGCAGCGCATGCGGGTGCTGATGATCGAGGACGACCGCGAGCTTGCCGAGATGGCGGCGATCGGCCTGCGCCGCACCGGCATGGCCGTCGACATCGCCGACAACGGGGTGGCCGGCCTGGAGCGCGCCCTCGGCGGCGACTACGACGTCATCGTCCTTGACCGGGATCTGCCAGGCCTGCACGGCGATGCGATCTGCGGCAGGCTGGTGGCCGCCGGGAACCGCAGCCGCGTGCTGATGCTCACCGCGGCGGCCGAAGTGGACGACCTCGTGGACGGCCTGGCGCTCGGCGCCGACGACTACCTGCCCAAGCCGTTCGACTTCCGCGTGCTCGTCGCGAGGATCGGGGCGCTGATCCGCCGCGCGCAGCCCGCCATACCGCCCGTGCTGCGCTGCGCCGACCTGGTCGTGGACACCGCCCGGCGGACGGCTTGGCGGTCCGGTCGGCGGCTTGAGCTGGCCCCGAAGGAATTTGGGGTGCTTGAGCTGCTGGTCGCCGCGCAAGGCAGGTCGGTGTCCGCCGAGGAACTGCTCGAACGGGTGTGGGACGAGAACGCCGACCCGTTCACTGCCGCCGTGAAGATCACGATCAGCCGGGTAAGGGCGAAGCTCGGCGATCCACCGCTCATCGAAACGGTAGCGAGGTCGGGCTACCGGATCGCGGGACGGCCATGAGGCCGGGCCGCCGCCGGAGCGCGGCCGGGAGAGCGCGGCCGCGGCGGACGGTTCGGCTGCGGCTGACGCTCTGGTACAGCGGCCTGTTCCTGGCCTCCGGCGCGGCCCTGCTTGTCATCACCTACGGGCTGGTCGTGCAGGCCTTCACCGCCGACGCCGATCACAACGTCGCCGCATGCCGGGTGCCAGGACGACGGTGTCACTCCGTAAGCGCGCAGGTCGCCAGGTCCATCGCCCTTCGCGACCACTCGGCCCTGCTCGGCGATCTCCTGACGAGGTCCGCGCTGGCGCTCGCGGTGATGACGGTGCTCTCGGTCGCGCTCGGCTGGTTCGTGGCGAGCCGCGCGCTCAGGCCGCTGCGGACGATGACGGCGACGACGGCCCGAATATCCGCGGCGAGCCTCGGCGAGCGCCTGGACCTCAGCGGGCCGGACGACGAGCTGAAGGAGCTCGGCGACACGATCGACCGGCTGCTCGATCGGCTGGAGGCGTCGTTCCTGGCCCAGCGTCAGTTCGTCGCGAACGCAGCGCATGAGATGCGGACTCCGCTGGCGCGCCAACGGATCATCAGCCAGGTCGCCGTGGACGATCCGGATGCCGGTGTCGAGTCGCTGCGGGCCGCCCACGACCGTGTGCTGGCAGCCGGCTCCGAGTTGCAGCACCTCATGGACGCGCTGCTCACGCTCGCCCGCGGGCAAGCGGGCCTGGACCGGCGAGAGCATCTCGACCTCGCCGACGTGGCCGGCCGGGTCGTCTCGTCGCGCCGGGCCGAGGCCGACGAGCGCGGCCTTGACCTGCACGACGCGCTCGCCCCGTCGCCAACGGCCGGCAGCCCGCACCTGGCTGAGCGGCTCGTCGCCAACCTCGTCGACAACGCGCTGCGCTACAACGTTCCCGGGGGCCGGGTCGAGGTCAGCACCGGAGTCGCCGGTCACCGAGCCGTCCTGTCGGTTTCCAACACCGGTCCGCAGATTCCCGCTGCTGCGCTGGATCGGCTGTTCCAGCCGTTCCAGCGGATGATTCCCGAGCGCACCAGCCGCGGCGACGGCATGGGCCTCGGCTTGTCCATCGTTCAGGCCATCGCCGAGGCGCACGGCGCCAGCGTGACGGCCAGTCCGCGGCCGGGAGGCGGCCTGGTCGTCGAGGTCGCCTTTCCCGAGACGGCGCCGATCACGGCGCTTGGCGAGATCGCTACGCCGGCGCCAGCCACAGCCTGATCGCCAGGCCGATGCCGAGCAGCGCGGCGAACCAGCGGAGCACGGCGGCCGGGAGGCGGCGCGCCAGCCGCGGCCCGATCAGGCTGCCGGCGAAAAGGCCGACGGCCAGCGGCGCGACCGCGGCCCACTCGACGTGGCCGAAGGCCACGACCGTGATCGCGGCCACCACGGTGGCCACTCCGACCAGCATGTTCTTCAGCGCGTTGGCGGTCGCGAGGTGCGGCTCGACGGTGATCATCAGCAGGGCAAGCGTCATGATGCCGGACCCGGCACCGAAGTAGCCGCTGTACAGCGAGACCCACAGCAGGCCGGCCAGCAGCACGGCCTTCTGCCGGGCGGCGTGATGCTCGCCGAGCGCCGGGATCGCGGGCTGCAGGATCAGGGCCAGCGAGCCGGCCGCCACCAGGTACGGCACCACGACGCTGAAGTCCTGCGACGGCGTGGAGAGCAGCAGCGCGGCGCCGGCCACCCCGCCGGCCACGGTCACCAGGGACCAGCGCCGCAGCCAGTGAGCCCGGCCGACGAGCTCGGGCCTGGACGCCAGCGCCGAGCCTGGCCAGCAGGCGACGAGGGCCACGATGTTCGCCATGTTGGCTGGCAGCGCGGGAACTCCGGCAGCGAGCAGGGCCGGGTAGGAGACGAGCGAGGTGATGCCGCCCGCCGTTCCCACGATGCCGGCCAGCACTCCCGCGGCCCCGATCAGCGCGGCGCCGGTCGCCGTGATCAACGGCCGGCCGTCAGTGCAATTCCGCAGGCAGCCCGAAGCGCTCGAACGTGCCGGCCAGCCGACGGCCGTCCATCGGCTGGCGCGGGAACATGACGTAGGCCTCGGGCTCGTCGGCGGCGGTCGAGCGGACGATGAACGCGGTGACGTCGCTGACCAGCCCGTCACGCAGGCTCAGCACGTTGAGCGCGAACGGCAGGTACGCGCCTGCCGGGTCGTCCCAGGCATAGAAGGCGAGCGCCGGCTGGGCGTTGGCCTGGGTCAGCACCGTGCGCCAGCGCCAGGTGCCGGACAGCGGATACTCGCGCGCCCAGGTCG
>Ga0335081_10015597_pt1 | contig 12292 bp, 12 predicted proteins | sample Lox_Sample_35_FD_206713 | JGI IMG/M metagenome (GOLD analysis project Ga0335081, IMG submission 206713) | Soil microbial communities from Loxahatchee National Wildlife Refuge, Florida, United States - Lox_Sample_3.5 | ecosystem: Environmental > Terrestrial > Soil > Wetlands | place: USA... | reverse complement strand
TGGAGCATTCGCTGCATTTTACAGGCGGTTTGTGTGTCTTTCCGCACGTGCCGGATATCCAATCATTCGAACAGGCGGGAGAATAACCTCTCTTGCCGGAACGGTTAGTCCATAATTTCGGGAAGATATCCTCCCTCCCCCGAAAAAGCGAGCGAAACAATGAAACTTTTTCCTGCGGTGTTCTGGTAACGTAGGTTATCGACGGCTCGGTGCATGCTGCTTCCAGCACGGCAAGTTGATGTTGTAGGCATTGAGCCTTGATAGCGCCTGTCCGCGTTCACTATTCAGCCTGGAAAGCAAGGCTTCTTCTTTTGCTATAGCCTGGAGAAGAGCTTTCTTGTCAGACATTGACTCTCCATATCAAGGAATGGCGAGGGCATCACGAACAGGTTGAGGGAGGAGCGTCGCGGAAAGCGTCGAGAAGAGGATATATGATCAAAGGCGTGTCGCACTTACTTGTCGTACATGATCAAGAAATTCATGCAGGAAACCGCGCCTTACTGATGCTTCTTCTCGAACAGAACTGTCTCTTTATAAAGATCGGCGACTCGTTTGCCTTTTACGGCACGCTTCCTGATTTTTGTGTAATCTCCGTACCCGGTTTCAGACTGCATAATAAATCGCGTTGCATTGATCAGACCGAGATTATTTACCAATGCCGCCCAGCCTGCGTCTCTCAACGCGTGGCCGCTCAGGCTTTTCTGCTGTGTTTTAAGCATTCTTGAACACCTCCTCTACTAAAAATTCAAGGGGACTACATACCGACAATAAAATCGCATTCCGTTCTTTCCTGGCTTTTCTGATGATAGTATCGTCACAGGTGATAAAGTATTCCGCGCCGCCGGATTCAGCACAGGCAAGATGCATGGCATCAAGCGAATCAAAACCGGACTCTTCCAATATTGTTGCTCTCTTCTTGATCGCATCGCTCATTTTCACGGAACGCGACGCCAGAGCAACATAATGGGAAACCCGTTCTTTGCGCTCAGGAAAAGGTGACAGGCTGTTCTCATAAGCCAGCACTGATGAAGTGATTATGCTGACCACACCAGCCATCGTTTTTTCTAAAATCGATAGAAAGGCCTCCGCCTCAAGCCTAATCCTGGCTTGGCTTTGGTCGTCAAAAGGCCGGTTATACACGCTGGTATCCAGATATATTTTGATGCGTCGTCTCATACTTAGAAATCAAAGGAATTATTCTATACATTCTATACATAGAATAGCATGATTCATTACACGATGACAAGCGACAAATGCGCTTCATAAGTACCTCTGCATCGTCCTGTGAAAAAACGCCATTGAACAGTTTGTCCAATCACCTGAATTACTATCACTATGGAACTCCGATTGGCAATAGCATACCCCAAAAACTACCCCCAAATTGTGAATGCTGGATAACAAAAAAATAGCTAAATCTTTTGATGACTTAGCTAAGTTACTCACCCGTGTTCAATGGAGACTTTAGGAAAAAACAAATATATCACTGTAAAATCATATAGTTATGGTGGAGGCGGTGGGAATCGAACCCACGTCCGAAAACCTTCAGCCAGAAGCTCATACATGCTTATCCCCTCATTTTAAGCTCTTGCCTCATCCACCGCCTTGGGGAAAGCTTTGGGTTCGGCCAGCCCGGTTTTTCTCATCTTTCCGCCCCGGACGAAGTCGGAAAGACCAGCCTGGTTTTTGACGTCCCATCGGCTGTTCAGGCACCAGCCGGGAGACGCGCTAGCCTTAATTAGGCAGCGAGTGCCAGTTCGTTATTGGCAGTTGTTATTTACCATGTATTTTACGAGCCCCATGGCACCTCGGCATGCAACTCCTGACCTCTCGATCCCCGTCGAAACCTGTCGCCCCCCTTTCAAAGACAATTCTAAGTTCAAATTTTTTAGTTCTAGGAGTTTGTCGGACTTGAACTTTTTTTGCCGTTCAACATATTGATTTAAAAGAAAACATCACTCACATTCAAAAAATCATGAATGTAATGAATTCAAATTGTTACATAGAAAGTCCGACAGGCTCCTAGGGTAAAACAATAAAGCTACAACTACTTATTTCAAGCTACTCTATACTACCCTATTCTTTTTTAACATTCAATAAGATATCCACAGTCTCACGGCTCATACCTGTAATCTTGATGACTTTCTCTCTTCCGGTATGGCCGGAAACGATCTCCACCCTCGCTTTTGCGATAGACAGATGTTCGGCAAGAAACTTTACCAGCGCCTCGTTCGCCGCTCCATCAACAGGCGGGGCTGTAAGGCGGATCTTAAGCCCACCGTTCACCATCAGAGCAATTCCGTTTTTCGACGCCCGCGGCTGGATCCGAATCCGGAGTAGGACGGTCGCCGGAGCTGCCTCACTCCCTGGGGGGCTCTTCTTTGGCATCAGTGCCGGATTCCTCATAATTGATCATTTCCTGGTGCATCTGGATCACCCTCTTTATGTCCGCAAGAAAGTGATGCTTACGTCGGTTGAGCTCCCTTATTTCTGCATCCAACCGCGTCTTTTCCTCGTGCGCGTTTCCTATGATCTGATGAGTGCGGATCTCGGCATCTTTGATGATGAGTGCCGCTTCCCTGCGCGCATTGTCCTTTTGGTCCTCCATGAGTTTCTGAGTCATGAACATCGTTTTTTTGACCACTTCCTCTTTTTCATTTAATTCGTGAAGACGCTGATCGTAGGTATGTTTGAACTCACGCAGCTCCGTTAGTTCGCGAATAAGAGATTCCATCTCGTCCCGTATGAGGTCGAGAAACATTTCCACTTCGGTGCGTTCATATCCGCGAAACCCGATATGAAACCGCTTCTGCTGTATGTCGATCGGGGTCACTTTGATGCCTTCAGCCATTACATTGCCTCCTTTACCGTGCAGCGAAGTCCCTTTTTATCCCATCGAGTAACCAATGCGCGTGAGCGTATCGACGACGGCATACTGAAGGAAAATGATAATGAGAGTAGCAATGAGCGGCGACAGATCGATGCCGATTTTATAGGGCGGAACCAGTTTTCTGATCGGTCTAAGTGCCGGCTCAGTCACCCGCGTCAGGAATTGTACGATGGGGTTATAGGGGTCCGGGTTTACCCACGAGACGAGCGCACGGATGATAATAACCCACATGTAGATATTCAATACTATACCGAGCACCTTGGCAATTCCTAGGATAACATTTCCGAATACAAACATTGCTCCTCCCTGCATTATGATCTTGCAGCAATCCAAATTTGATTGTTATTATTCATTTTCCCAACTCTTTGCTTCGCGCTGTTGCCGCTTCCACGGCATTCATAAGCGTAGCCCGCAGGTTTCCTTTTTCGAGTGCATGCAACCCATCGATCGTGGTCCCGCCCGGGGAAGTCACCATGTCCCGCAGCTTGCCGGGATGCTCCTTTGTTTCCAGGACCATCTTGGCAGAGCCGTACACGGTCTGCGCAGCAAGCTCGAGAGCAAGCGGTCGGGGCAGCCCAGCCTTCACGCCTGCGTCGGAGAGCGCGTCGATGATCATGAAAACGTAAGCTGGGCCACTCCCGGAGAGACCGGTTACCGCATCCATGAGCTTTTCATCTACCACCACTGCCCTGCCCACGGAGTTGAAAATACTCTGCACAAGAGCGAGGTCGTCATTCGTGACATTCCTTCCTGCAGACAGAGCAGCCGCTCCCGCAAGCACTAGGGCGGGCGTATTCGGCATGACGCGGACAACATGTGATGTTTCTCGCAAGGATTTTTCGATCTTTGCAAGGGCGATTCCCGCAGCTATGGAAATGACCAGCTTCTTATCATCCACCACTGAAGATATTTCCGTCAGGACTTTTTCGATAACCTGGGGTTTGACGCTTAGAATGATGACCCGCACCTCGCGTGCGGCCTCGACGTTCGATTTCGCAGCACTAATTCCGTAGGTCTTCTTGAGGTGAGCAAGGCGATCAGCCGAAACATCCGTTGCCATGATCTGGTCCGCCTTCGCGGTTCCCGCTGCGATCAGCCCTTTAATGAGGGCCTCAGCCATGCTCCCTCCGCCGAGGAATGCGACTTTTCCTTTGAATGTCATATTACCTCCAGTTCCTGGTCGGCATTACCTGTTGATGAAGGGAAATTCACGAAATTAGTTCTGATTCTTCTCTTTCCCCAGGGCATCTTTGGTGAAATGATCCTAGTTTCTCCCCCCAAATATTACCGTGCCCAACCTTACCATGGTAGCGCCTTCTTCCACGGCAACTTCGAAATCGCCGCTCATGCCCATAGATAATTCTCCCATGGATACCCCAGGAATATTTTCGCTCCCGATTCGCGTCGACAAATCGCTCAGTTTTTTAAAATAGGGCCTTGCCTTTTCTGCATTGTCAAAAAAAGGTGGTATGGTCATAAGCCCTTTGATCGAAATATTCTTCAGAACCGCCGCTTTCCCGATGAGGTTAGCAGCATCAACAGCCGCGATCCCAACCTTGCTCGATTCTCCGGAAATATTCACCTCGACGAGAACATCTTGGATCTTCCTGATCTTTGCCGCCTGTTTATCGACTTCCTGTGCAAGCTGAAAGCTGTCGATGGAGTGAATGAGATCGAAGAGCTTCACCGCGTATTTTACCTTATTCGCCTGAAGATGCCCGATTAGGTGCCAGCTCGCGAGGGGGCCGAGCTTTTCAATCTTCTCCTTTGCTTCCTGGACTCGGTTCTCGCCAAGAACCCCAGCTCCCGCTGCTACGGCCTCGCGGATCCTCTCAATGTCAACGGTCTTGGTGACAGCGATCAGCTTGATTGATGATGGATCTCGGCCAGCATGCCGTGCCGCTGAAGCAATCCTGTCCCTGACCTTTTTAAGATTGTCTGAAATTGACATAGAAAAAAACTGTTTCGAGCAAAGGAAATTTTAAAAATGCATCTTAATTGTTTGATAAGATTTTTTCGTGATCTTTACGGTTTAATCATCACAATGGATAGCATCCTCCCGGTCCGTCCCTCAGCCCGAAAAGAATAGAACAGGTCCCTTCTGCAGGAGGTACACATGCCCAGTGAATGGATATTCTTTTCCTGGAGCCCGGACTGCAGTAGCTCTATTCTGTTTGCCTTGACCAGATCCAGACTCCATTTCTCATTTCCGCGCGGAGATGCCACATCCTTCCAGAAGGAAAAAGCTTCCCGCAATGGCCTCATGACCGGTTCATCCACTTCGTAGCATTCCGACCCGATGGCTGGGCCGAAAGCCCCAATCAGCTGAGTTGGGTCCGAACCAAGTCTGTCATGCATCCGCATCACTGTCTTACGGACGATGTTCTTCACCGTGCTCCGCCACCCTGCGTGGACAGCCGCAATTGCAGGGACTGTCGGATCCATCAGCAGGATTGGGGCGCAGTCTGCAGTCTCGACTCCAATGGCGATGCCTGGCGTGCTCGTAATCATGGCATCAGCCTCTCTTGTATGCATAAGCCGGTAGCTGTGGTCATCCACGATGACGACGACATCGCCATGAACCTGGTTCACTGTAACTACGCGATCGGCCTTAATATTGAAGAGATCGGCAACGACATCCCAGTCAGAAGGCGATTTGGTTCCCCTGTACCGTGCACCGAGATTATTATTCCTTGTCGTGAAAGCATGGACGATTCGCTGCAGGTTGTTTAGCGTTGGGATTGTTAAATAAGAGCCGCTTGCGAATCCGGGCAGATTCCTGCTCGCCCTGTTGGTGATGTCGCCCTCAACACCTTGCATGCGTTAACCCTTCTTTCATTTTGCCAATTGCGCAGGAACAGCCTTCCTGCCATGAATTTCCAACAGGTTCACCCGCGGATGGCTGATTCTCTACTTGCAAACTCCGCAGGTCTTGCATGAACCGACACTACAGGGCGGTGTAAACTTGCCCTCAAGCGCTCGCTCGTATTCATTTCTAAGATATTCTTTTCTCACACCGATGTCAATAAAATCCCAGGGCAAGACTTCGTCAAAGCCGCGCCTACGGCTCACATAAACATCCGTATCTATACCTGTTGATTTCGACGCTTTTTTCCAGTCCCCTCCCTGCTCATGAGCGGCCGCCATAAGTCTCCCGAGCTTCCGGTCTCCGCGCGAAAGAAATGCCTGGACATATTCCCACTTCGGCAGGTCGTGTATCATGTTCATATTCCCGATTTTTTTTATCGCCTTGTCGAGAACGCGGATCTTTTTGTTCAAGCTTCCGACGGACTCCATGGGCTCCCACTGGAACGGCGTAAAAGGTTTTGGAACAAAGGAATTAACGCTCAATGTTATTCTGCCAATCCTGCCCAGCGGCCGCGCATGTGTGAGCTGCACTTCATGCACCCGTTTTGCGAGCACGATGATCGCCTCAATGTCTTGCATGATCTCTGTGGGCAGTCCAATTATGAAATACAGCTTAAGATTTGGAATACCATGGCTGAATATCAGGTCTGCTGCCCGAAGGATATCGACATCCGTAATTCCCTTGTTAATTACCTTTCTGAGCCGCTCCGACCCGGCTTCGGGCGCCACAGCGATTGTCTTGTGGCCGCTTTTCGCGAGCCGCTCGATGAGGGCTTCACTCACCGAGTCGGCGCGGAGTGAAGAGACCGAAAGGTTCCCCTGGATCGCAGTGCAGAGTTCGCCGATCGCTGGATAGTCCGAAATTGCGGCGCCTACGAGCCCAATCCGGCCGCTGAGATCGTCCGCCCGGTGCGCCTGCTCCGTGGCTGCATCGATGCCGAGGTTCCTCGGGGGAAGATAAATGTACCCAGCCATGCAGAAGCGGCAATGCCTGCCGCAACCACGTGTGATTTCCGCCAAGTAGCGGTCGTTAAACTCTGTGTGGGGCGTCAGGATGACTGTTGCAGCCGCAGCAGCCCCGAGTTCCTGAACAGTGCGCTTGACGATTCGGTCGGGTGCCCCAGCCTCTCTTTTTTTGCGCTCCCGGATCGTGCCATCATCATTAAAGAGAACTTCATAGAACTCGGGCACGTACACGCCGGGTATCAGGCTCCCTGCCATAAGGATCTCGCGCCGTTCGCGGCCCAGATTCGCCTTGAACAGATCAATAAGTTCTCCTACAACCTCCTCCCCCTCTCCCACAATGATGAGGTCAAAAAAATCCGTGAGTGGCTCGGGATTGAAAAATGAGCAGATGCCGCCGAGAACAACGAAGGGATGCTCGCCTGTTCTTCTTTCCTTATTCAGGGGAATGCCGGCGAGCCGGAGCATTTTCAGGATGTTCAGATAATCCTGCTCAAAGGAGACCGAGAAAGCCAGGATGTCGAAACCGCTGACCGGCCGCTTACTTTCAAGGCTGAACAGCTTCGTATTGCTCGACTCATATTCTTCGATATCTTCGGCATCGGGCAGGAACACTCGCTCGCAGGAAGTATCGTCGCGCTTATTCAGGATGGAATAGATCTGGTGCATGCCTAGATTCGACATGCCGATATGGTAGGTGTTTGGATAAGCTAGAGCGATCTCCACCTCGGCACCATAAGCTTTATACACCGTTCCGCGCTCCTCAGCGAGCAGAGAATCGGACTTTTCACGCAGTTTTCGCAACATAAAGAATTATACTATGCCTGACTTCCCGAGGCAAAACAATTCAGTCAGTGTTGGGCAAGACAATTTTATTACTCCTGAAAACAGCACTGAAACACAGATTAACCGATTAATAACACATCCAAAGGATAGTTTAGACATCGGCGCCGTCAGTGGTCGAGAATCGACCGTTCTTTTCTGAGCAGCTTGTTTATGGAAACCGGCTCGAGAATATGAAAGTTGCGGGTTGTTTGAGCGTCGTGCATGTGGCTATCATTGTGAGATCGGTAATAAATAAGTTTCCTTGTTTCATTGGCCCTTATTAACTTCCGCATAAGTAATGCAACATAAATAGAAGCATCCTAAAAGGAGGTGCCTCCATGCCACGACCGCACGGTTCTCCGAGTTTGCTTGAAGAACGTCGGAAGCGTATAACTGCATTTCTTAAACAGAGCTTGTCCCTTCATGAAATAGCCCGCGGCATTGGTTGTCACGCTAGTAGCGTCCTCCGGTGGCGCGATGCATTCAAAAAGGGTGGCAAGAATGCGCTGAAAGCCAAACCGACATCTGGTCGCCCACCCAAGTTGACATCAAAACAGAAACAACGCCTCGTTCGTCTACTGACCAAAGGAGCCATGGCACATGGTTATCGGACAGAGTTGTAGACAACACAACGTATTGCCGATCTGATCGAACACGACCTGGGGGTAAAATATCATCGTAATCATGTGGGTAAGCTCCTTCACCAGATAGGTTGGAGCCACCAGAAGCCAGAACGTCGAGCCATTGAACGGAACGAGGATGCCATAGCGGAATGGAAACGATCCGTCTGGCCTCGTGTAAAAAAAACGCCGCAAGGCTGGCGGCCCACCTCGTCTTTATTGGCGAATCGGGCTTCCTCCTGATTCCCTCCGTTCGCATAACATGGAGCCCTATAGGGCAAACACCGATTTTTCACCATCGGTATCGTAACGATCGCATTTCTGCCATCTCCGGCATTGCCGTCAGCCCGAAACGCCTTCCTTGTACGTTGTACTGCCAGCTGTATGAAGACAACATCCAAGGTGAAGAAGGGTGGTATTCCTCTGTTGCGTCAAATACCCGGACTCTGATCGTCCTGCTTGATAACGGCACGACCCATCAAGGCAAATCCGTTGAAGAGCTTCTGTCTCGTACCTCACGTTTGCATTTGGAGCCCGTTCCACCGTATGCCCCTGAACTGAACCCAGATGAAGGCGTATGGAATCACCTTAAAAAGACTTTGGCTGACGGTCGCCCGGACACTCATGCTGAGTTGATGGACATCTTGTCCGATGAAATCTACAAGCTGGCTACTTCACAGCCTTTACGCGGCTGCATCAAGCGGTCAGATCTGCCTTCTTTCTTGCCCTGAATGTTGCATTACTTATGCGTCATTCAATAATTGGCGTAAGCAGAGATGAAGCCCGGCAATGGATGAATTTCCCGCTGAACACGGGGTGATAACCGGAGGAACGTAATTTCGTAGCACTGTACCTAGAGCTTTTTCAGAATAAAAAAAGCCTTGTCCCTCGGAAGGAATGCAAGGCTCGTTTGTGATTTAGTGGCGGCCCTTAGATTCCTTATTCCGCCCGTACCAGATCTTCGAATCGGATGTCCACGCCGAAAATGCCGATGATGTTGCTGCTGTCATCGGCAATCGGCGCCGAGACTGTGATGCACAGGGCGCCGGTGATCTTCGAAGTGTAAAAATCAGAAACGAAACTTTTGCCGTCCTTCATAGGGCTGATGAACCAGGGACGGTCGGAGAAGTTATCTCCCAACCCCGAATGCTCGAACTGGGCCTTGTACTGGATCTGGGTGATATTCTTCGTGATCTTTTTTCCCTCGCCGTTCACGACATAGGCGAACTGGATAAAGGCGTTCTCGTCCAGTAGCTTCTGCATGATCGCTTCCTGCCTCGAGTGGTCCATGGTGCGCATTTCTTCCCGATCCACCATCTCCTCAACAAGATGGAGCGATATCTCCTGCGCCTTTTTCTTCAATTTGTCGAGGTCCGAAACGAAATACTCTGGCAGATACTTCTTCGCTTTTTCCAGCAGCTCGTCATGCGAGATGCTCGTGGTCCTGCCCTGTTCGTACTGCTCTATCACCCACTTATGGATCTTGGTAAGGCCGGGGTGGCGCTTGTCTATTTTCTTATCCGCGTCCAGGTTTAAGTGGCTGTTCACCCAGTGGGCGATGCCAGCGACTCCCGATTTGTCCGTGATGATCACTCCCATGGGTCGCTTCAGGATCTTCAAGGTATCGAAGATATTATAGATCTCCTCGTTCTTCATCATGCCGTCAGCATGAATACCCGCACTCGTGGAATTAAACTCAGAGCCGACGAAGGGATAGTTGGATGGGATCGGAGAACCCATTTCCGTCCGGAAGAATTCGGCCATCTCGGTGATCGCTGTCGTGTCAATGCCTGAATCGTTCCCAGTAAGGCTGATATAGTCCATCAGCATTGCCTCGATGGGTGTGTTGCCAGTTCGCTCGCCGAACCCGAGAAGCGCGCCGTTTACCGACGAGCAGCCATACATCCAGGCGGCAACTCCGTTCACCAGCCCCTTATGGAAATCGTTATGTCCGTGCCATTCCAGTTGCTCCGAAGGCACGCCGCCGTCATGAATAAGTGTGTAAAAAATTTCCGGCACTCCGCGGGGAAGCGCCGTCCCGGGGAACGGGAACCCGTAGCCCATAGTGTCACAAGCGCGGATCTTGATGGGGACTTTCGACGATTCCGACAGTTTCATTAATTCCTGGACAAAAGGGATGACAAAGCCGTAGAAATCAGCCCTGGTGATATCTTCGAGATGACAGCGCGGTATGATACCCTGCTCAAGCGCTGTCGTCACGATACTGAGATACTGCTTCATCGCGTCTTTTCGGGACATGTTCAATTTAAGGAAAATATGGTAGTCCGAACACGACGTAAGAATGCCTGTTTCCTTGAGACCCATTTCCTTCACGAGCTTGAAATCGTTCTTGTTCGCTCTGATCCATCCTGTAATCTCCGGATACCGAAAGCCCCGCTCTAGGCAGAGCCGCACCGCCTCACGGTCCTTCTCTGAGTATAAGAAGAACTCGCACTGGCGGATCACTCCGTTGGGACCGCTCATCCGGTGAAGAAAGTCGAAGATGTCGACGATCTGCTGGGGCGTATAGGGAGGTCTGGACTGCTGCCCGTCACGAAACGTCGTGTCTGTGATCCAGATATCCTTCGGGATATTGATCTGGATAAGCCGGTCTTCAAGCACAATGCGGGGAATGCTCGAATAGGGGAACATGTCCCGATACAGGACAGCCTCCTTCACATCTTTGAGCTCGAAAGGAATGGTCTGCTTTTTAATAGTCATGGAATACACCTCTGAAATATCAGTTTAAAATATAAGTTTAACAGCCGATACGGCTGTTCAATTTCCACGAATGCCTCTGATCGCCGCGGCATAGTCTTTCTTGCCGAAGACCGCCGAACCGGCGACGAGGATGTCAGCGCCAGCGTTGATAACTAATGTAGCATTGTCAGGCTTCACGCCGCCGTCCACCTCGATCTCGGTCTTGAGTCCCAGATCATCGATCCGCTTCCGGAGTTTTGCGATCTTGTCCAGCGCCGATGGTATAAAGGCTTGGCCGCCAAACCCGGGGTTCACGGACATGATCAGTACTATGTCCACGTCGGGCAATATATAATCCAGGCTTGAAAGCGGGGTGGCCGGATTCAGGGACACCGCCGCCTTCACGCCCTGATTCTCCTTGATGGATTGGACAAGCCGGTGCAGGTGAAAGGCGGTCTCGACGTGCACCGTGAGGTAATCAGCCCCCGCTTTCGCAAAATCTGCGATATACAGCTCGGGATTGGTGATCATGAGGTGCACGTCCAGGGGAAGTTTCGTAGATCTGCGAGCTGCTTCGACAATGATCGGTCCGATCGTGATGTTCGGAACAAAGTGCCCGTCCATCACGTCGATATGAATGACGTCCGCGCCTGCAGCTTCAACGGCCTTGATCTCCTCGCCCAGCCGGGAAAAGTCAGCGGAAAGAATGGAAGGCGCTACCTTGATTTTACGAACCATGTGACTCCCTTGACTTTCAAACCTATTATGATAACCTCATTCGCTGCAATTTCTCAGACCGCTCTTTTAACATCAAAATTTTCATAAGGCAAGGGCTCAAGACTGATTTTGGCTTCCTTGGCAATCTTTGAGTCTTTGCGGTAAATGGGTTTGATTCCCGGATTCCCATAAAAACTCACTGGAACGAGGATCCAGAACTTAAAACACTCGAATGCCTATGGGCAACCACATCCGTCTGTCCCTATTTGTTTATCACGATATCCACTGTTGCGTCGGCCGATACGGGGTAGCCTGCGGCAGGCTTCTGGCCAATTACAATCCGATCGGGTCCCGCAACATTTGAGCCGGTAGTCCGCGTCAGCACACGGTGCTGCAGTTCAAGCCGTTCAACGATTTTCAATGCTTCGTCCGGTGGTTTACCGGTTAGCTTCGGCATTCTCAGAAGCTCTGGCTTTTTCCCGGCGCTCACTAGTAAACTGAGAGTGCCGCCTTTATCCAGCGGACTACCCGCCTGAGGATTCTGAGCAATCACCATGTCGCGTTCGATGCTATCGGAAGAGACTCGCGATACTTCACCAGTAAAAAAACCGGCCTCCCGGATCATGATGTCGGCTTTACGAAAATTTTCCCCCACCAGCTTCGGAGCTAGAAGTTCACTGGGACCCTGGCTCACTACAACCCGTACCTGCCT
>Ga0335081_10015596_pt1 | contig 12293 bp, 12 predicted proteins | sample Lox_Sample_35_FD_206713 | JGI IMG/M metagenome (GOLD analysis project Ga0335081, IMG submission 206713) | Soil microbial communities from Loxahatchee National Wildlife Refuge, Florida, United States - Lox_Sample_3.5 | ecosystem: Environmental > Terrestrial > Soil > Wetlands | place: USA... | reverse complement strand
GCCATGGCGGCACGTACGAAAAAACGCGGTTCGGTGGGCTACATGATCAGCTCGGTGGCGGAACTGTACAAAGTGCATCCGCAGACGCTGCGGCTGTACGAGCGCCACGGGCTGATCAAGCCTTCACGCTCGGAGGGCAACACCCGGCTGTACACGGAATCGGACATCGAGCGGCTGGAAGTGGTGCTGAACCTGGCGCGCGACATGGGCGTGAATCTGGCGGGCATCGAGATCATCCTGAACATGCGCGAGAAGATGAACCGCATGCAGGGTCAGATGGAGCAATTCCTGCGGCTTCTGCAGCAGGAGCTGGCCAAGGGCGTGTCCGCGGCGCACCCGGAGCCCTCCAAGGGCGCCATTGTGCCCGTGAAGTTCCACCACGTTCCGGCCAAACCGAAGTCCCGCAAATCCTGAGGTCAAACGCGGGTCGAGTCTTTCCGCGTGCTAACGTGTTAGCTCATCGAGGTGCCCCATGCACCGAGGCATATCTTTATTAATCGCGTTCGCCCTGGCCGCCGCTGCCGCTGTCCCGCAGGACCGGCTTCCGTCCCTCGCGCCGTACCGGCACGGCTACTACCTGTTTCTGGCGGATCTGCCTGTGGCCTGTGAGGCTTGCTACGTCCCGTTGCTGCTCACTGTCGCGCCGCTGGAAGAAATCGCCAAAACGTCCGGTGGGCAGGAGGCCGACTTGATCACCACATACGAGCGCGATTCGATCTTCCAGATGAACGGAATCGTGCACGTGGCGCCGTCCGGTGTGGATGCTGCGCCGCGGACGATTCGCGTCCGCAAACGCAATTACCGCTATCAGGAAATCACCGCCGCCGAAATCCTTCGCCTGCTGCAACATCCCAACGGCACGATTCCCGTCTCCCGGCCGATGCTGCATTCCGAACTGGCCCCGGGGCCGGGGCTCGACGCGCTGATTGCCGCATTTCGCGCGGTGAAATAGTCCATACCGGCCGTTCCGTAGCCACGCTGCTGGTGCGCACGCCGGCTTTTTTGCGGCGGGGTGTAACCTTTCCGCGCGAATTGCATATTCTCTCCGAGAACGGAGACCGGAGCGGGCACGAGAGCGGTCATGACGGAATTCGAGGCCCTGTACAGGCGCTATGCGCAGGATGTGTACCGCTTTTCGTTCTATCTGTGCGGGGAGCACGGGGCGGCGGAGGACATCACGTCGGAGACGTTTGTGCGCGCGTGGAACGCGAGCGGGGAGATCCGCGCGGCCACGGCGAAGGCGTATCTGTTTGCGATTGCGCGGAACTACTACCTGGGAACGCTGCGCCGCGCGCGGGCGCGCCCCGGCAGCCACCTGGAGCTGGACGAAAGGCTGGCCGATCCCGCAACGCGGCCGGACCAGGCCGCGGAAGGAAAAGTGGAACTGGGGCGCGTGATGGCGGCGCTCGAGTCGCTGCCGGAAGCGGACCGCACGGTGCTGCTGCTGCGGGCGCGGGAGGAGATGACGTACGAGGAGATCGCCCAGGCCACGGGGCTTTCGCTGGCGGCGGTGAAAATAAAAATTCATCGCGCGCGCCTGCGGCTGGTGCGATGGCGCGCGGAACAACGGGAAAAGGAAGGAGAAAACACATGAACGTGACACGCGACGTGGTGCTGGATTTGCTTCCGGCCTATCTTTCGGGAGAGGCGAGCGCGGCCACGCGCGCGCTGGTGGAAGAATTCGCGCGGCAGGACGCGGAGTTCGCGCGAACGCTCCAGGCGCAGACGCGGGAACTGGCCGAAGGGTCGAAAGCGCTGCGCCAGCCGGGCGCCGCGCTGCCGCCGGACCACGAGCTGCGCACGCTGGTGCGCACGCGGCGGACCGCGGAGCGGCTGCGCTGGCTGATGGCCGTGGCGCTGATGTTCACCGCGTTTCCTTTGTCGTTTGCGTTTGAAGGGAACCACATCACCTTTCTGCTGCTGCGCGACGCTCCTTCGCTGGCGATGGCGAGCTGGGTGGCCGCCGCGGGCTTCTGGGTCGGATTTCTCTCCGCACAGCGCAAACTGAGCGGCAGCGGGCTGTAGGCGCCGGGCAGGGGCGGCTTGCCTCATCGCCCGGGCGCGGCTATTCTGGCACGCATGGCGCGCGCGGATTGTCCGGAATGCGGAGGCACGGGGTACAAGACCGTGGAGTCGCGTGATGCGGGTGGCGCGCCCGTGCGCGAAGCGGCGCTGTGCGGCTGCACGCGCGAAGGACGCGAAGATTCACGCTATGAGAGCGCGCGTATTCCCAAGCATTACCGCCATTGCGATTTCGCGAGCTTTGAGACGGACGTGCCCCACGAAGGCCCTCAGGCCGCCGGGTGGAACGCCAGCCTCACCAAGGCGAAAGTGCTCGTCGAATCGTTCGCGCGGGAATATCCCGGCGGGCGCGAGCACGGTCTGCTGCTGCTGGGGCCGTGCGGTGTGGGGAAAACGCATCTTGCGGTGGCGGCGCTGGCCGAACTGGTCAAACGCGGCCACGAAGGCCTTTTCTACGATTACCGCGAGCTGCTGAAGACGATTCAGTCGAGCTACAACGCGGTGAGCCAGTCGAGCGAAATGGAAGTGCTGGACCCGGTGGTGAAAACGGAAGTGCTGCTGTTGGACGATCTGGGCGCGTCGAAGCCTTCGGCGTGGGCGCTGGACACGGTGGGATACATCCTGAACGCTCGATACAACGAAAACCGCGTGACGCTGCTCACGACGAACTATGCCGACCGCGAGCCGGGCGCTCCGGTGCGCATGCCTTCGGGGCAGACGCTCGCGCGGGTGGAGGATTCGCTGGCGGACCGTATCGGGCAGCGCATCCGTTCGCGCCTGTACGAAATGTGCCGCACCATCGAGCTCGAAGCCCCGGACTTCCGCCGGAAGGTGCGTTCGGCCGGGTCGTTCCGGGCCTAGTTCTCGCACCGGTTTATTGACTTCGACTGGATTGGCGCGTAGCATGTGTCAGGTCGAGGATTTGCCTCGAACGAATCGTCTTTCCTTCCTTGTCTGACAACCCTTTGCCGGGTTTTAGAGGGACTCTACGTCTCGGTCGGACAGGGCATCTAACGCCGAGGGAGGCCGCTGCCGGCCATGGACAACAACACTACCGAGAATCTGACGCATTCCGAACCGAACGAAGTAGCCGAAACCACCGCCGTTCCCGCCGCAGAAGCCCCACCTGCTGCTTCCGCTGAACCGCACGCGGCAGCTTCCGCTGTCGTCGAGACGCCCGTGGTGTCTGCGGATCACGGCGACAGAGCCGCGGCGAGCGCCGCCGGCGGGGAGACTGCGGAGCCTGTGCGCCGGAAGGGCGCCGCAAAGGAGCCGTCCGAATCGGAAAGCATGGACGCGCTGCTCGAGCAGTACGCGGCCGAGCATGAAGCGCCGGCCGACGGCGACGTGCTGGAAGGGCGCATCGTGGCGGTGACGGACCTCGGCGTGGTCGTGGATCTCGGCTCCAAGTTCGAAGCGCTGATTCCCGCGCAGGAACTGACCGACGCCAAGGGCAGCATGGTGTTTGAGCTGGGCGCTTCCGTTCCGGTGATGCCGCTGCACGAGGAAAAAGAGGGCTACAAGCTCGTCTCCTTCCTGCGCGCGTTCCGCAAGCGCGCCTGGGAGGCGATTGAGAAGGCGCACCGCAATCACGAATCCATCACCGGAAAAATCACGGAGCGCATCCGCGGCGGGCTGGTGGTGGACGTGGGCGTGCCCGCGTTTCTCCCCGCGTCGCAGGTGGACCTGCGTCCGGTGCGGGAGTTCGACGGCTGGGTGGGGCAGGACATCACCTGCCGCATCCTGAAGATGAACCGCAAGCGCGGCAACGTGGTGCTCAGCCGGCGCGTGCTGCTGGAGGAAGAGCTGAAGGCGCAGCGCGACGCGGCGGTGGCCACCATCGAAGAGGGCTCCATCGTTCGCGGCAAAGTGAAGAACATCACCGACTACGGCGTGTTCGTGGATCTGGGCGGAGTGGACGGACTGCTGCACCTCACCGACATTTCCTGGGGCCGGGTGACGAATCCGGCGGAAGTGATGAAGGTCGGCGACGAAGTGGAAGCCAAGGTCCTGAAGTTCGACCGCGAGAAGATGCGCATCTCGCTGGGCCGCAAGCAACTGGTACCGGATCCCTGGGTGAACGTTCCGGAGCGGTTCAAGGGCGGGCAGCGGCTGATCGGAAAAGTGGTGGGCATCACGGACTACGGCGCCTTTGTGGAGCTCGATCCCGGCGTGGAAGGCCTGGTGCACGTGAGCGAGATGACCTGGTCCAAGCGCGCCAAGCATCCATCGAAGATCGTGGCGCTGGGCGACGAGCTGGAAGTGGAAATCCTGAAGGTGGACCCGGAGCAGCGGCGCATTTCGCTGGGCATGAAGCAGACGCTGCCGGATCCGTGGTTGACGCTGCGCGACAAATATCCGATCGGCACGATCGTCACCGGGCGGGTGCGCAGCATGACCGATTTCGGCGCCTTCGTGGAAGTCGAAGAGGGCGTCGAGGGCCTGGTGCACATCAGCGACATCCGCTGGACGGAAAAGCCCAAGCATCCCAGCGAGGCCCTGCGCAAAGGCGAGACCGTGGAAGCCAAGGTCCTGAAGATCGACATGGAGAACCGGCGCCTCTCGCTCGGCATCAAGCAGGTGCACGACATCTGGGCGGATTGGGCGGCCGCGCACAAGATCGGCGAGGTGGTGAAGGGCAAGGTGCTGCGCCTGGCCAATTTCGGCGCGTTCGTGGAATTGGCGGCGGGCATCGAAGGCCTGTGCCACATCAGCGAGATCGAGGAGCGCAAGAGCAAGAATGACCGGCAGCAGCCGCAGCGGAAGGACAGAGACAAGGGCGGCGAGGCGGCCAGCCCGCTGACCGTAGGGAGCGAGTACGACTTCAAGATCGTGAAGAAAGACCCCGAACAGCGCCGCATCGGCTTGAGCTACCGCGGCGCGCTGCAGCACGAGGAGCGCAAGGTGCTGCAGGAGTACCGCTCGTCGAAATCGTCGCGCACGGCGACGATCGGCGACATCCTGATGTCCAAGCGCGAAGCGTCGAATTAGCGGCCCGCGCCTTCCGGAGCGTCCGGTCGGGTCCTCCAGCCGCGGCCGTAGTGCATACCGGGCCCCCCCGCGCTCGAAAATCGCGAGCGGGTTCCCGCGGCACAGTGGAAAATTTCGTAAACTGGTGGTAGGGTTGCGGTTACCAGGGGGCTTTTGGGTCCGATAGTGCAGGGGCAGGGGCTCCGCTGGAAAAGAGCGCGTGCATGAATCCGCCGACCATTACAAAAGCCGACCTCGTGGAGGAAGTGATTCGCGCCACGGAGCTGCCGCGCAAGGAATCCGAGACCATCGTCGAAACGATTTTTGAGAGCATCATTCAGACGCTCAAGGAAGACAAAAAGATCGAAATCCGGGGATTCGGCAGCTTCCGCACGCGGCAGCGCCGCGGCCGGGTGGGACGGAATCCCAAGACCGGCGAAAAAGTGGAAGTCCCGGCCAAGCGCATCCCCTTCTTCAAGCCCAGCAAGGAACTGAAAGAATTCGTGAACGGCGATTCCGGGGCGGAAACCGCGCCCACTCCCGCGCCTTCCCAGGCGCCGCACTAGCCGCGGGAAGCGAGCCCACTGTGGACTACCTCTGGACACCCTGGCGCTACCGCTACGTCGCGCAAGCGGGTAAGGACGATGGCTGCATTTTCTGCAGCGCGGTGGCGGCCAATGACGACGCGGGGCGGAAAATCCTTCTTCGCGGCCGGCTGAACTTCATCATCCTGAATCTGTATCCCTACACGACGGGCCACTCGATGGTGGTGCCCTACAAGCACGTTCCCGATCTGGCCGGATGCGACGCGGAGACGCTGGCCGAGCACATGGAGCTGGCCAAGCGAGTGCAGCTGGCGCTCGCGCGGCTCTACAAGCCGGAAGGCTACAATCTCGGAATGAACATCGGACGTTGCGCGGGCGCCGGAGTGGCCGGACACGTCCACATGCACGTGCTGCCGCGCTGGACGGGCGACGCCAGCTTCATGACCACGGTGGGCGAAACGCGGCTGCACCCGGAAGAAATCGACCAGACGTACGCGAAGCTCCGCGGCGAACTTTCGAAATCCGCCTGAAGGCCGCCCGCGGGCATCAGCGGGCTGCCGGCCCCAGCGCCTTCGTGTAGAAGCGCACCTTCTCCTCGTTCCCCACTCGCCGTGCCGCCTCGCGGGCGCCGAGGAGGGCGCGCCGGCGTCCCGGTGAGTTGCGGAGCGAAGCTTCGTACTCGGCGAGAGCCTCCTTCGCGTGGCCCTGTTCGAGCAGCAGGTCGGCCAGTTGCTCGCGCGCCGGAGCGACCGGCCCGGGCGTCACCGGACGCTTCTCGAGGGCATCCTCCAGATCCGCCGCCCGGCGCAGCGCGGTTTCGGCTTCGGCCGACTCGCCGTTGGCCTGCGCGTACCATCCGGAAGCCGCGAGCTCCTGGATGCGCACCTGCTCCGCCCAGTAATATTCCTGCAGGTTCTGCAATTCCTTTTCGAGGTACATGAGCCTGGTGATTTCCGTCTGCGAACCGTCCATGTCGCGCGTGCGCGCGCGTCCCACGGCCCGGGTCCACACGGCCACGGCCTCCACCCACGGCGAGGCCCCCGGAGCGGCGGAGCACTTGGCCGCCTCGTCCCATTTGCGCCGCTCCACGGCGAATCGCGCGGGCATGGCCGTGGAGGCGTAGCCGGTCTTGAACCCCGCGGGAAGCGCACCCATGCCGCGAAGATCGGCCAGCACCCCGGCAGCCTTCGCCTCCTCGCCCTTCTGCAGATACGCGTAAACGAGATAGTCCATGGCGTGCAATTCCTCGCCGATGTCGCCCTGCTGGTGCGCTGCGGCGCGCGCCGCCAGGTTGGACTGGATGGAATCGTCCCACAACCCCAGCCGCGTGAAGATGTGAGAGGGCATGTGCAGGGCGTGCGGGGCGGAGGGCGCGATGTGGGAATAGACGCGCGCCGGCTCCAGCCCGCGCTGGGCCATCTCCGCGTTGTCGCACGCGTGGATCAGGTAGTGCACCACGCCGGGATGTTCCGGAAACTCGCGGTAGAGGGGCTCGAGAATCTCGGCGGCGCGCTTCGGGTTGCGGTGCGTTTTGTCGTCGGGAGCGGCGGTGGCCAGCAGCGCGAGCGCGTAGAAAATCTGCGCCTCGGGATCCCGCGGATTGTTCGCGGCCAGCCGCTCCATGGCCTGTTCGTAGCGTTGCAAGCGGTCCTCGTAAGGTAAATTCTGCTTGTCCTCAAACATCAGCGCTACCGCGGCAATGTAGCCGCGTTCGCGTGCCGTGCTCGCTCGCACACCCTGCGCCCACTCGATGGCCGCACGCCCTCGCTCCATGCCCGCCGGGCTGATGCGGTCGTCCCAGAGCTGGTGGAAGTTGGCCATGGCCTGGCCCCATCCGGCCATCGCGCATTTGGGATCTTCGCGGGCGACGCCGGCAAACGCGTCTTCCGCCGCCGTGTAGGCAAAGGAATGTAGCAGGGCCACGGCGCGTTCGAATTTCGCCTGCACCGCCGGCGCGCACGTGGTGGGAAACGAAACGTGCCCCAGCTTTTCAGGGGCCGGGTGATCTCCGGTGTGCTCCTGCGCCGCGGCGCCGGCCGCGAGCGCCAGCGTCGCGAATACCGCCGCACACAGTTTCATCATGGACCTCCCGGAGCCTCCACACCTGCGCATGTTTCGGAGAGAAATGCCGCCATCGCCGGGCTGATGACGCATGATTCTAGAAAGACGGAGCCCCGCAGGCAAGCCCCGTTCCCGCGCATGGACAAACGGGCTGCCGGGCGCGCTATACTGAATTTTTGTCCCGGGCCTCCCGCCCGGTGGAGAACTGGATTGAATCTGGGACTGACGGAAGAACAGAAGCTGCTGCAGAAGACGGTGCGGGAATTCGCCGAGACCGAGGTGAAGCCGCTGTCGCGCCACCTGGACGAATCCGGCGAATTTCCGCGCGAGACCTTCCGCAAAGCCGCGGAGCTGGGACTGACCGGCGTGGCCATCCCGGAAGAGGAAGGCGGAGCGGGATTCGATCACCTGAGCTACGCCATCGTGATCGAGGAGATTTCACGCTGCTGCGCTTCGACCGGCGCCATCATCTCCGTGCAGAATTCGCTGTTCTGCGATCCGGTCCACCGCTACGGCACCCCGGAACAGAAGAAAAAATTTCTCGGGCCGTTCGCGCGGGGAGAAAAGATCGGCTGCTATGCGCTCACGGAGCCCCAGGCCGGCTCCAATGCCGCGGCGCTGCGCACCGTGGCCGTGCGCAAAGGCGACCGCTACGTGGTGAACGGCACAAAGGCCTGGATCACCAACGGCGGAGCCGCCGACGCCGTGATTGCCTACGTGAACACGGATCCTTCGAAGGGCGAGAAGGGAATTACGGCGCTGGTCATCGAGCGCGGCACTCCGGGATTCAAGGTCGGCAAGGAGGAAAAGAAGCTGGGCATCAACGCGACGGCCTGTGTGGAACTGTCGTTTACGGATTGCGAAGTGCCGGCGGAAAACCGCGTGGGGAACGAAGGCGAGGGCTACAAGGTCGCGCTTTCCACGCTCGATGGCGGGCGCATCGGCATCGCCAGCCAGGCGGTGGGCATCGCGCAGGGCGCGTTGGAGGAGGCGCTGCGCTATTCCGGCGAGCGGCAGGCCTTCGGCGGGCCGATCTCGCAGTTCCAGGCCATCCAGTTCATGCTCGCGGACATGTCCACGGAAATCGAAGCGGCGCGGCTGCTCGCGCGGCGCGCGGCGTGGAAGCAGGACACGGGCGCGCGATTCTCCATGGAAGCGGCCATGGCGAAGCTCTTCGCCAGCGAAATGGCCACGCGCGTGACCCACAAGGCGATTCAGATTCACGGCGGCAACGGCTACAGCCGGGAATATCCCGTGGAGCGCATGTACCGCGACGCGCGCATTACCGAAATTTACGAAGGCACCAGCGAGATTCAGCGGCTGGTGATCTCGGCGTGGGTGCTGAAAGGCTGAGGAGCGCTGTCGAAAGTCGAAAGTCGAAAGTCGAAAGTCGAAAGTCGAAAGTCGAAAGTCCTCCCTCCTCTCTGCGGACTCCGGTCTGCCGGTTAGTTCTTCCGGCGATTTCGGCTCCGTGCGTTGTATGCTCGAAGCATGTTTGAGTTGGGCTCCGAGCTCGACTTCAACCCTGGGCAGGATGAGGAGTTCTTCGCGTCGCTGCCGGCGCGGCCGGCCGTGTTCCTGCTGGAGATGCGCGATCCGGCGGCGCGGCCGTATCTGGCGCGTACGGCGGATTTGCAGCGGCGGCTCGGCGCGCTGCTGGGGCGCGCGCAGCAGCCCTCGCGGAGGCTGAACCTGCGGGAGATCGCGGCGCGCGTGCGCTACCGCGTGGTGGGCTCCGCGTTCGAGCAATCGCTGGCGCTTTACCATCACGCCGTCAGGATTCACGCGGGGCGGCATCGCGCCTGGATGCGGCTGCGGCCGCCCGTGGTGGTGAAGCTGAAGCTGCGCAGCGCCTATCCGCGCGCCTACGTGACCCGGCGCATTCTGGACGATGGCGCGCTCTACATCGGCCCGTTCGGGACGCGCCGCTCGGCCGACGCGTTCCTTTCGCAGGCCCTCAATTTCTTCAAGATCCGGCGCTGCCAGATCCGCATCCGGCGCGACCCGGCGTTTCCCGGCTGCCTCTATTCGGAAATGAAGATGTGCCTGGCGCCCTGTTTCGCGGGATGCACGGATGACGAGTACGCGGCGGAAGTGATTCGCGTGGAGGCGTTCCTGGCTTCGAGTGGCGCTTCGCTCGTCGGGGAGTACGAGCACAGCCGCGATGCCGCCACCGGCGCGGAGGACTTCGAGCGCAGCGCGGCCATCCACAAAAAAATCGAGAAGGTGACCGCGGCGCTGCGCCTGCTGCCGGAACTGGCCCGGCGGATTGACGAACTGGACGCCGTTGTCCTTCAGCGTGGAGCGGAGGAACAGAGCGTCGCCGCATTCGCGGTGCGCCGCGGCTTCCTCTCGCCGCCGTTTTTGTTGGAGTTCGGCACACTGGCCGCCGACCCGCGCTCGGTGGAGGCGATTCTGCGCCAGCATCTGGAATCCGCCCCGCCCGCGGAGCTGCCGGGAGGCGAGCGGTCGCAGGGAATCAAGGCGGATCACCTCTCGCTGCTGGCGCGGTGGTATTACTCGAAGCCGCGGGCCGGGGAGATTTTCTACGCCGCTCCCGGCCGCGGCGCCCAGTCCGGCGCGCTGGTCTGGCCGTATCGCCGCATCGTACGCGCCTGTTCGCGGCTGCTCGCCGAGGCGAGCGCCGGCCGGTGAGCGCAATCGTACGCGTTTCTTTTCCGGCGCAGATTCAGCAGAAAAGAGAGAAGAGGAATCCGCTGCCGCTCCGCCGGGGTTGACACCCCGTCCTTCCCGCCGCGAGACGCAATCCTCAGTCTGCTATACTGCCGCTTCTTTTCGAGACAATCGTGCCAAATCTCGCCACGCCGGAAGCCACACACGCCTACGCTGCGCGTTTTTCGGGCACCGCCGCACCCGGCCATTTCCGTACCGCCCGCGGGCTGACGGTTTCCTCGCTCGGGGTGGGCACGTATCTCGGCAATCCCGATGCCGCCACCGATCGCGGGTACACGGAGGCGATCGTCGAAGCCGTGCTCGGCGGCTTCAACGTGCTCGACTCCGCCATCAATTACCGTTTCCAGCGCAGTGAACGGTCCGTGGGCGCGGCTATCGCGGAGCTGGCCGGGCGCGGCATTCCCCGCGAGGCGCTGCTGGTGTGCACCAAGGGCGGCTACCTGACTCCCGACGGCGAAATGCCCGCCCACCCGCGCGAGTACTTCGAACGCGAGTATTTTTCCAGAGGCATTCTCCAGCCCGGCGACATCGCTTCCGGATGCCACGCGATGACGCCGCGGTATCTGGAGGATCAGCTCGGGCGCAGCCTCCGCAATCTCGGGCTTCCCTCGGTGGACGTCTACTACATCCACAATCCGGAGACGCAGCTCGAAGAGGTTTCGCCGGGAGAATTCCGCACGCGGCTGCGCGCGGCGTTCGAATTCCTGGAGGGCGCGGCCGCGGCGGAGAAAATCGGGCACTACGGAGTGGCCACCTGGAACGGATTCCGCCAGCCGGCGGGCTCGCCCGCGCTGCATTCCCTGGCGGACATGGTGGCCGTGGCGCGCGAGGTGGCGGGCGAGGCGCACCGCTTCGCCTTCGTCCAGCTCCCCTTGAACCTGATGATGCCTGAAGCGATCGTGCTGCTCAATCAGCACGCCGGCGGACGCGAGCTGCCGCTGCTGGCCGCCGCGGCAGAGCTCGGCGTCGCGGTGATTGCCAGCGCGCCGGCGCTGCAGGGCCGGCTGGCCCGCGGACTGCCTCCGGCGATCGCCGGCACCATTGGCCTCGCCAGCGACTTCGAGCGGGCGCTGCAGTTCGCGCGCTCGGCGCCGGGACTGACCACCGCGCTGGTGGGAATGAGCCGCGCGGAGCATGCGCGCGCAAACCTGCGCCTGGCGGGAGAACCGCCGCTGGCCGGCGAGAAGTTCTGGTCCTTGTTTCGCGAGGAGTAGCGGCGTGCGCCCCCGGCGGGCGCCCGCTCAGGCCTTTTCCTGCCGTGCGTTCTGCTCCTCCATCCATTCGGCAATCGCGCGGCCCAGCCGGTCCAGCTTCCCGTTGAAGAAGTGCCCCGCGCCTTCGACCAGCACCAGGCGTTTGGGTTCCGCGAGCGAATCGACAAGCGCTTCCACGCGCTCGCGCGCCGCGAACTGGTCTTCCGTGCCCACCACGAACAACTTCGCCTTCGTGGAGCCTTGCAGGTAGGAGAAATCCGAATCATTCACCGGAGTCCCGATGCCGATGAGTCGCGACACTCGTGCGTCCTCCGCTCCCACACGCAGCCCCACCCAGGAGCCGAAACTGAACCCCGCCAGCACCACGGCAAGGCCGGGAAACTCGCCGGAGAGAAAGTCGAGCGCCGTGCGCACATCGTCGCGCTCGCCGCGCCCGCGGTCGTGCGTTCCCTGGCTTAGTCCGGCGCCTCGAAAATTGAACCGCAGCACGGGCAGGCCCGCCCCGTGCAGACTTTTCGCCGCCTGGAAGACCACCTTGTTGTGCATGGTGCCGCCATAGAGCGGGTGCGGATGGCACACCAGCCCGGCCATCGGGGGATTCGCCCGCGTGCTCGTCCACAAAAGCGCTTCCAGGCGCCCGGCCGGGCCGTCCAGAAACAGGCTGCGATGGAAGACTTTGTTCGTTCCGTCCATGAGCTGGCGGGGTCGGGTCAGGCCGGCGCGTCAACTCACCGGCAGGCGGACGGCGGCCGCGCGGCTGTACTGCACCGCCACGCACAGTGAGGAG
>Ga0335081_10015594_pt1 | contig 12294 bp, 7 predicted proteins | sample Lox_Sample_35_FD_206713 | JGI IMG/M metagenome (GOLD analysis project Ga0335081, IMG submission 206713) | Soil microbial communities from Loxahatchee National Wildlife Refuge, Florida, United States - Lox_Sample_3.5 | ecosystem: Environmental > Terrestrial > Soil > Wetlands | place: USA: Florida... | reverse complement strand
TCACCATCATCGGAATCCGCAACCAGCGCGCGGAGGTGTACGTTGCTGACGCGAGCCCTGCCCGAACAAATTCTCACGAACCTAGGTGGCAGCGAGCCGGGGTGTGGTACCTGGCAGGCTCCAATACCTGCGTTTATTCAAACCCCAAAGACGAACTTGGCACCACTGAACACATCACAGAGGCATCCAATCGCCGTTTCCGCGATGACGAATTCCTGGTTCCAGTCAGCCTAACCCGAGGCCGCTCGGCGGTCCGCGTACGAATTAGTTTCACTCCCGTCCCGATCCCGTTGTTCCCGGGCGCCGAGCCTCCGAAGATGGCCTGGAGCGAAATCCGTTACGACGCCTACTGTTTCGTCATTCCCCGTGCCGGCCTTTAGGTGGAGCCGTGTCCGAGTAGTTTTGTGCTCTCATGGAGCCCGGAGGAAGCGTGCGACTCCTTTCACTCCCCAGTTCCGGACAAAGTGACTACCTGCGGGCTCCCGCCTCCGTCGTCGCTGAACAGTAGCGAAGCACTTCGTGCGCCCTTAGCGTTGGGTTTGAACCTCACACTGACCGAACAGCTTGCGGAAGCAGCCAGCGTGCTGCCGCAGGTTGTGGTCTCCGAGAAATCCGACTTGTCCGTTCCGGTGATGGCAATCTGCCAGAGATGAATTGTGCTACCGGCCTTGTTCGTAATCGTAACCGTCTGGGGGTTGCTGCTACTGCCCACGCTTTCGCCGCCAAAGTTCAAACTCGACGCCGATAGGCTAACCGCCGTTCCCACTCCAGTCACGATAGCCGTCTGGGGACTGCAGGGTGCGCTATCGGCGATACTGATTGTGCCCTTTTGCGGCCCGATCGCCGTGGGCGCGAAGCTGACGCTGACCGTGCATGAGCCGCTCCCGGCGAGACGGCTCCCGCACGTGTTGGTTTGGCTGAACTCAGCGCTGCTCGTGATGCCGCTGATAGAAACTGCCGCGCTGCCGGCGTTGCTAACTGTGATTGGCTGCGGAGAACTCGTAGTGCCAATCGTTTGCACGCCAAATGCTAGGCTAGGCGGCAAAGGGTCGAGGACCGGCGCCGTGATGGTATAACTTGCGGTTGCCACACTGCTGATGGGATAGCCGACCCCCGTGGCAATGGCCTGAAGCGTCTCACTGGAATTGACATTGACCGGCTTGGTGTATTCAGTGGATTCGGTGGTGGGAGTTGTCCCGTCAGTGGTGTAGTAGATCGCGGCCCCCTTCTCCGCCTCCGAGATCGCGACGGCCTGGGCCGAGCAGTAGGTGCCTGCCGCTTTACTGAAGGTTGGCGTCGGTACCTTTACCGCAAAGGGAACGTCGCTGGTCAGCGTGCCACTCGGAGTCGTCACTTGGATCAAATCCGTGGTCGTGCCGGCCGGAACAGTAGCATTGATTTGCGTATCCGAAACGACCTTGAAGGTGGCTGCCGTACCGCTAAAAGCGACTCTGGTGGTCCCGCTCAAATTGTTTCCCAGGATGCTAACGGGCATCCCAGCCGCGCCCGAGGGCGCTATTGTCTTCACGAACGGACCAAGCCCCACATCCAAGCGGAAGATGGTGCCACATCCCTCGTAGCACTCGCTGCCGCCGCCAAAGCTCGTTAACCCGTAGAAACTCCCATCGGTCGCTTGCATCAAGCCTCCCGAGGGTATGTACGAGCCCACGAGTTGGGAACCGTTGTAAAGTGTGGTAAGCGTCGCTGCGGCGCTGATTTTAAAGGCCGTGAAAAACGTCGTGCCATAAAGGCTGGCGTCGGAAGCCTGCACCAGCCCTCCATAAGGCTCGCGGCCGTCGGTGCATCCAGACTGGGAACAAAAGCTATGCAGCAAGGCGAACGCGCCTCCGGTCATTATCTCAAAGACCGTGCCATTGCCGTGGGCGCCTCCGTCGAGGGTTGTCCCGTAAAGGTTCCCGTCGGCGGCCTGCACCAGCCCTGCGAGAGGGCTAACGCCATCGGCGCCACTGAAACTGTGGATTGTGGTCAGGGTACCGCCAGGAGTAATTTTGAAGACCGTGCCGCATCCCTCGGTGCCCCCACAGCCGGTGGGGTATGCACCACCTAGCTGCGTCGTCCCGTACAGGTTTCCGTCGGCGGCCTGCACCAGCGTGCCCGAGGGGTTGAAGCCGTCCGCACAGTTACTTTGAGAACAAAAGCTGTAAAGCGACGTGAACGCGCCCCCGGGTGCGATCCTGAAAACGGTTCCACAGCCATTCCCGAAGTTGCAGCTCTCGTTGGCCCCTCCCCAAATGGTTGTCCCGTAGAAGTTCCCGTCGCCGGCTTGAGCCAGCAGCGCAGCAGGAAACTGAGGCCACCCGTCCGTCCCGCTGAAGCTGTGCAGAGTAGTCAGCACGCCTCCCGGCGTGATCTTGAACACGGTGCCATGCGCGCCGTACCCTCCGTTATAGGTGGAGTAAATCCCTCCATACGCGGTTGTCCCGTAGAAGCTTCCGTCGGTGCCCAGAACCAGTCCGCTTGGTCCGCCACCATCGGTGCAGGGGTTTTGGAAGTTGGATTGGGAGCAAAAACTGTAAAGCGTACTGAGCGTGCCTACAGGGCTCATTTTGAAGAGTGTGCCACAACCGTGGGGACAGAATTGATCGATCGTCCCGCCCTCAGAGGTTATGCCATAGAGATACCCGTCGGCCCCTTGAACGAGAGTCGCGTTGGGCTGGCTACCGTTGGTCGTGTCGAAGTTCACCAAAGTGGTGAACTTCACCCCGACCCCCGCCAAGGCGACCTCCTGGGTGGTGTTTGATAACCCGCCGCTATTGTCCGTAATGGTCAGAGTACCGGATAAGGCCCCCGTGGCCGCGGGCGAGAAGGTGACGTTGATGGTGCAGGTGGCCCCTGCGGCGACACTACCCATGCAGTTGTCGGTCTCACCGAAGTTGGCGGTGGCAACGATCCCCGTGATGCTGAGTGATGCCTCGCCCGTGTTTTTTAAGGTAACCGGCTGTGACGGGCTCGTTGTTCCCACATTTTGTCCGCCGAAAGTAAGGCTGGTAGGAGCAACCGTTGACAGGGGGCCTCCGAATGCGCCTTGTGTTACCACTATGGTCTGGGTCCCAATGGTCATTGTCGCAGCCCGCTGTGACATGCTTTGATTAGGCGCAACGAAATAATCGATCGAAGAAGCTAACGGCGTTACGCTGAGCCATGTCGCGCTAGTCGAGACGACGATCGGGCAGGAAGTAGTGACCGGTAACGACCCGCTAAGGCCGGCGGCTGGGGCGCTGATCGGTGTCCCATTGACCGTATACATGCATGAAGTTGCAGGCTGAGTTATCGCAGCGCGCTGGCCCGCGGCTTTGATGAGGGCGACCCGCGTAGCGCCGGTGGTGTTTGCGGTGGCCGTGAGCGTGACAGTGCCACTGCCGGCGCCGCTGGCATTAGTAAATGTAAGCCAGGGAGAGCCTCCGTCGTCCGCCGTCCAGGCACACCCCGACTGCGTGGTTATCTGGATGCTTGCCGCTCCGCCGCTGACATTGGCGAGTTGGTTCCCCGGGCTGACTGCGTAGGTGCAGGAACCCACTGTGATTTGCGTTGAAGCAGTAAGGCCGTTGTACGAAACATCGAGCCAGTCTGATCCCGTACCGTTGGCTGTAACGAGGCCCGCCGAGCTAACACTAATGACGTTGGTCCTCCCGCTGCGAACGCTGTAGGAAGCCGCCTGGCTTACGTCTACATGGCCGTTTGCAAACGATGCCTGAGCATCCACACCTGCCGACGACCCAACGGCCAGAGCTGCCGCGGGGCCATTGACCAGATTCAGTGCCAGCGGATTTCCAGAAACCTGAAAGGTGTAGTCCAGTGTCGTTACCGCATAGGTCTTATCGCTGAAAACCGCGAACGCGACAAAGCTGGTCGAGCCCATTCGAGTTGGGACAAAAATGATCGTGAAGGGTGACTGAGTGGAATAAAGCAACCCCGCATCGCTCGGATCTGACACCGTCTGAAACAAGAGGATTTCCGTGACCGTCTTGGTCGATGAAGTGGCGGTTATGTCCGTTGCCGAATTGATGGTCAGCACCGAACCCGAGGCTGGAGAGAAACTCACATTCGATGCCGAGACCTCTGTGTAGCCCGTCAGGTCCAAGACGGGCGGCGGGCTGCCTGTCGCTCCGCCGAGCGCGTGGGGCGCTTTCGGAGCCGGGTTGGGTTTGGAGTGAGAGCTTCCAGCTGGCAATCCGCCTGACCCAGTCATCAGCCATGCTGCTACTTGGTTCCAAACCGCCTGGTTCTCGGTCTCTGCTATCTTTTTGTCGCCCGCGTCTACGGGGGCATGGACAACATTGTATTCCGTTTTGAGATTGATCGGCGAAGGCCCCAATTGGCTGTCGTAGCCGACAATCGTGTCGTTCGATTCCTGGAAAATCGACTCGATAGTCTGTCCGGTAAAGCCGCAGGTCAATACGTCCAACTCGAACTCTGTCCGCGAGCCCGCGACGAAAGCAATTGGGCAGGGCAGGGAGCCGCCCTGGGGCGCAATCCCAGCGATCGACTTGTAGTCGAACGCGTCGCTCAGGGTGTCGAGAGGAGCTGTCATCGGCACAAGGGACTGAACTCCCGTATCTACACGTTGGTTAAGATGTTGGGCAAAGAAATTCTTGAGATCACACGGAGAAATCGGCGGCTTTTGGTTAGAGCAGATCCCGGCAATCAAGGCCCCCTCCCAGTTCAATTGAAAGACGGGCGAAGGTTCCTGCTCAAGTACGGTAGCAAGTGGGCTACCAAGGTGCGGTGTGCCGATGGTGATGAGTTGATGCATAGGATTGGGGAGAATGTACGGAAACGGAAATGGGTGGGGAGGATTGTTGATGTTGTCCATGAAATACCGCGTCACGAGCCCACCCATGCTGTGAGCCACGACATCCACCGTTCTTGCAACAACCCCTCCCGGAGAAGTGCATGGGCTTACACCAATGCCCAACACCGAAGTTCCAACATTCGCGCATTCGAGCGCGTCGGCAATCGCGTTTTCCAGGATATTCTGAATACGTGGATCCGAGAAACTCAAATAGCTATAGTTATTCACCCCTTGACCATAGTCGGCTGGGAAGATCCAATTCGAGTAGGGATAATTGATCTCTAGCCATTGTTCGAAATCCGGCCATGTGGTCTTCGCACTTGACCACAGGCCGTGGACCAACACCAGCGGGGGCGGTAGAAGCTCCACGGTCCACTGGAGCGGTGCGGACATGCCCTGAGTCACGGTTAGGGTGAGCTGGACCGGCTGAGAAACGGCGCTTCCCGACAAACCATCGGGGGCCCATAGCAGTGCGAGAAAATTACAATTGTCTTGATTCTCGCAGGACGGGTCTGGATACACCATGACGGAGGTGTTACCTAAGATCGCCTCAGATGACTCGTTGAGGAAATTCGGATCGTATTGTCCAAGTGATCCTAGCGCGCCAGAGAATCCCGAAGCCGACAGGGTGATTTGAACTGGGTCGCTGACATCATTAGAGTTGATCGTTATTAGCGCCGCCGACCGGCCATCGGCCGCCAAGCCCCAGGCAGGCGCCCCCTCGATTGTCGAGGTTCCGGGTATGGTGGTGCAGTCCGCCGGTGCAATAGAGCAGGAGTATGGATTGGAAACCGAGATCAAGAGAGACGGTGCGGGACCAGGGCCTAGAACTACGCCCACAACGCCGGTAACGGAGGAGGAGAAGCTGACGTTCTGCGGGCCCGGGTACGCCAAGCCCGTGGCAGGGTCTGTCTCGTCGACGTACAAGACTCCAGTGCACCCATCTACCTCATCCACGTAATTCCCGGTATAGTTAGCAGCATACGCGCCCGTATTCAAATCGATGGTCTCTACTACCTGAAAGTTACCGCTGTCGATAGTATTAGGCGGAAACTCCCCCGGATAGACCGCCCATTGCGCGACGGTTGTCGCCACTCCGTTCTGGTTAAGTGAGGAAGTAATGCTGCTGCCCAAATAAGGTGCGGAGATCGTGAAGGGCACCCAGCCTTGGTCATTTTTCACAACCTGAGTAGCGGGGACCACCAAGCCGTAGTAGAAGGGCGCGCTGGTGGTAGTCGTGGACTGCGCCGTACAATACGGTCCCGCACTGGTGTTGAGGGCATTCAGGGAAGCTTGCTGAAACGTCACCTGGTAATAGTTTTGGGTTTGGGTTTGGGGCGACGCCAGGCCCGCCAAGAGAACCAGGGCGAGGAACAGCAGCAATGCAAGCCGAGTAGGCCGACACGCGGCAATCCTATACCGCTGCCGCAAATCGGCTGCGGTCGCAGGCCGGCGGCCCGTCCGGGCCACATTGCATCGGGTGCAGGCGGCAAGAGGGCTCTGAGAGTAAGTGGGTTCAAGCCTGGATAGCCGGCGAGTGCCTTTGCCCATCGCATCCCCTTTTTACTTTCTGGCATTATGCGTAGGAGTAGCGGCGAAGGCAAGACCATTTTCCCCGCGACCCTACAAATGTCGCCCCGGCCTGGTCGCCTCGCGCACCCCGGCCCAGGAGGCAACCGGTTGAGGCTCGCGCCATCGCAGAGTCCCTACACAGGAGGCATCGCGAAAGGGATACCTTCAAATACCGCGATAGGGCCCCGTAACGCTCCCTCGATCCTGCCGCTGGTCAACTGAACGCGAGGTCCCTTGGGCACCACGTGCTGCGACCTTTGAGTCGAGGCGCATTGGAAGGGCAAGACGAAGACGAAAAAACCGCATAAGGGAACCTCTCCTGTGGATTCAAACCTGGCCTTTCCGTCACTGAGGAAGGTGCATTCAATCTCCTGATGAAGCCCTAGATGGGTGCAAGACTCCCACGGTGATGCCCGATGGCAGCTTCGCTGACCGATACACCCTTTGGGTGCCTTCCTCAATTTCCTGATCGTATCGATATTCTCCTAACTAATGAATCTATGAGAGATGGTGGTTTTGATGGAAACTCCCTCCCTGGGGACTGGCCCAACCCACGCGAAAATAGCTTCTGGTACACCACGGTTCCCGAACCAGAGCCTCTGCTCATTGCCTATTTCCTATTGCCCGTTGCCTAATTTTCTATTGCCCATTGCCTACGACCTATTGCCTATTTCCTATTGCCGATTTTCCATTGCCCTGATTGTCCATTTGCATAATCCCGGCCTGGCTCGCCTCTATTCCATGCCGCCGGAGCCTTCACCGCCCCATCGGACCAAAGCTAGCCTAAGCACTATGCTACACCAGGAGGCTCCAGCTTTGTCAAGAACAATATCTGAGGCGACAAGCCGCCTCGTGCGTACTGGCGCCCCGCGCCAAGTAATTATTGACAACTCTCACGGGGCCCGAAGGGAGAAAAGGGTAGCGCGTCTATAACGGCGTCGGGCCGACGCTTTTGTAGATGCGCTACCCTTGCTCCCAGCGGCTCACATTGCTTCGCTGAGCCACGGGGTGACGCGGACATTTTGCTTTGTAATGTCTGCGACCACTGCGCGGAGGTCGGCCATAGAGGTGATAGACTTCCGCTTGAAGCGAACGGAATCAAAGGGGCGAGCGCGGCGATAGGTATTGGTGGTCACGAAGTGGGAGTGATTGGCGTTATAAGAACGCCGCAATGGAGCCATCAAGTCATTTTACCTCAGCGCGATGACGTTTCGTTGGCGCAGACATCAGAATGCGATGTCTGCGCCACCCCGTGGCTCTGCCTCACTGCTCCCATTCGTGCCCAAACTGAGCGTGCCAGCCATCGTCTTGGAGACTGAACGTGACCGCCGCCTGTCTTTGTGGAGGCTCCCCGCTAGGACCGAACATAATGGTCCTTGCATCCGAAGGAATACTGCTGGTGTCCCATCTCCACGTGAAGCCAACAGTGCGTTCGACTCCCGGCTCTGTAGATACGCTGGTAACCGCTATCAGTTTGCGGCGGCAAGACGGGAGAGAGAACGGTTTGATGACCCCCCCAGAGACATCAAACCGTTTGCCAGGCGGGGAGCAATTGGAGTCTGAAACGCCCACCGGGGGCCAGTCACGGATGAAGACGATTCCTGCCGGCGTGGGTGTCAGCGCCCCAACATTCTCTTCTTTTCTTCCCACGCTCGTGCACTCAAGATACCCCTTGGCTCCTAGCGCGAGTAGGCCGTCCCTATTCAACGACACCCTCTGATCCGGACCGGCAATGGAGGTGGTAAAGGCCTTCGATTTGCCGATGACCTCGGCGGCTTCCGCAGAGCTAAGCTGACTCGGCGCTGGTGAGCGCTTGCAGCCAACGGCGAGCAAAACACAACTCAAAGCAATCAGTTTCACGCGCATCTCGTTCCTCCTTTCGTAAATTGAATTACTCAAGGCCAGCGGGGCATTGGTCTAGCAAACACTTCTCTCCGACCGACCAGGCGCGCCTGAGCTCAAACTGAGGATTCGGGTTGTGGGTATCGAACTCACGTCCTCGAGGTCGCGGGTTGAGGATTCCATAATGAGCCTCGGTGAAAGACTTTTGCGGCGTTTCTGGCGGGTTCACTTTTGAGCCCGGACCCCAAATCGCCAAGGCCGTCAACATCAGGAAGAGTGCGACGCCGCCAAAGAACCACCCAGACGCCACGGTCGTGTCCACCTTTCCCATCGCAAGCTCCAACTGGTCAAAGGGGCCTCGTCTGTTCTTGAAGCGAGTTTAAGGCTGAAAGTCAAGACAATCAAACATCGTCCTCGTTTGGGTTTGCCATCCCTGCAGCGGGGGATCGGCGCCGAGAACAGTATTCTTCATTTATGCCTGTTTGAAGCCTCCACAGTGTGAGGGCATCGAAGGACAAATTCTGTCGTGCGATGGCACGCTGAAACGTCCGGTTAAGAAGCGCCCTTGCTAATGGATCGAGGAAGGCTCGAATGATTACGGAGTTTCGTTAGATTGTCAAGAAGATTTTGATTTAAATGGAAACACGGCCCCGTGTTCAGGATGAGGGCGCACGCGCCACGACGCCCCCTGCGGCAGAGCACTTTCCAAGGCTCGCGGCTACTGTCTTGCGTTGGGGTATTGCTCGGTGGCTGCAACTCGGCTAGATTCGTTGCGTGTCCCGACTTCGCCAACCCTTTCTCTACGATCGCCAATAAGCAGTGGCTAGTGGTCAGTGGCCGTCAGTGGCTAGTGGCTAGCCTCAGGGACAGCCGGCATCGCTGTCAGGGCGACCCATTCGCCAAGTTTACCCTTGAGCGTAGCGAAAGGCTTGGGCCAAGCTTCGACCAAGTTTCGACCGCGCCTTGCGAACGGTGAAGGAGTACCGTGAGAAGGTAGAGTACGTCCACTGGAACCCGGTGCGGCGAGGTCGGGTGTAGAGGGCGGAGGAATGGAAATTCGAGTATCCATGAGTACGGGTTGAGCGGGGAGGAGCAGGAGCGACGGTGCGGGTTGCAGACAGATCGAGTGCGCCTGCCGGCGGACGAGAATACGCGGATTTGAACGCGCAAGTCGCGGACGAAGAAGGTACCCTGACCTTGAAAAGCAGGTCCGGGCTACCCTTGCTACCCTTGCCCGCAGACATCAAAGAGCGATGCGTGCGCCACCCCGTCCGCTTTCCCCTGCTTTCCCCCGCTTTCCTCTGTCCCCCGCTGTCCTCCCGCTTTCCTCCAGAATTACGCCTATGCACCAGAAGTCGACTCTGGCTGAATCATTATCTTCCGTATGCCAGCGCGGGCGTCACGATATCTTCGGCGGCTTGCGGGTCACCCGCCGCGGGGCCGTACCAAACACTCCCACCAAAGGTCGTGATGTAGATAAAATCCCAGTTTCGTGGATCAGGAATCACCCGGTGGCCCCATTTGAAGTTGAAACCCCGTATGCGGCTCCAGGTTTCGCCGCGGTCGTTGGAGCGCCAGGCGGAAGACTCGAAGCCGCACGCGTAAAGAACCCGCGGATCGCGAGGGTCGAGCGTTACGTCGTAAACGTGTTGGTCCTGAGAGAGCACATTCCGCCAGGAATCACCGCCGTCGGCGGAAAGATAAATGCCACCGTCCACCGCACCTCCCGGTTCATTGCGGCCCCAAGCTGCCAGATAGAGTCGATTTGGATCCTGCGCATCGATGGCGAGGCCATTCGGGCCGTTCACGCCTCTGGGCAGCGCGACTTTCTCCCAGTGCTGGGCGCCGTCAGGCGAACGGTAAAGTGCTCCGTCCTGCGCATTCCCGAAGCTGCCATCCTCGCTGCGGCGCGCCACAACGAGATACAAAACTCCGTGCTTATCGCGCGCCAGTCGCCACGCAAAGGGCTCGCTGTCAGGCAGACCCTGATTCCGGAGGGCCCAAGTCTTTCCGCCGTCCGTCGACTTGAAGACCCCTTTGCCAAAGCCCGTTATGTAAAGTACGCGAGCGTTTACAGGGCTGGCGGGATCCAGCAGGATGTGGGTGGCGGCGGTAGGAGGCATGCCCTGGTTGGACGGCCGCCAGGTCTTGCCCCCATCGTCGCTGATCGAGACTCCCCCCTCGTACTGAGCCGGTGACGCACGCCGCCACATCTTGGGACGCGGCAGGTCGTGAACATAACTCATCACACCCCAGACACGGCCTTTGGCTGCCGGATCAAAAGTGATCCAGTAGGTTGTGTTCAGCCAGCGGCGTGGTACGCCTTGGGTCGAGCTCGTCCAGCTTTGGCCGCCGTTTTCGCTGCGAAACAAACCGACGTCGGTATAGGCAATGAAAACGCGCCGGGGATCAAAGGGGTCAAAGAAGACCCCATAGTTAGTGGTCACGTCGAGACCTGTGGACGTGTAAGTCCCGTTGGCCAGACGATGGGAGTAGACAGCTTCCCAGGTCTTACCGCCGTCGAGGGTGCGCATGGTGCGGCCATCATCCGTCCGATAGCAGATTTCAGGACTTGTCGGAGCCACGCCCAGGGAGATTCCCGGCTCGCCCCAGTCCGTCCCAAAACGTTCGGAGATCCATAAACCGTGGACGTTGGAGGCCGGGGCCTCCGCTTCCTTCCAGACCAGTTCCCAGGTAGCACCGGCATCATGGGTCTTGGCGACGCCGTGAAAGACTTGCCCGCCCAGGCGCAAGCCCTCATAGGAAATGTAGGCGACTTCCGGATGGCCAAGGCAAGTTCCTACGCAGGTGTACTGAGGCGGAGCAACGCCCCCACCTTCGTTGCGAAGGAAGGCGTCATTCGCCGCGCTCCAGGTGGCTCCGCCGTCGCGCGAAATGAATAGCCTGCCGGGGGCGGACCTCCTTCCGCCCGCGATCGCATAGATGGCCAGTTGACCGTCGCCGGAGAATCCCCCCGAGGCATCGGTGAACTGCGTTACGCCCACCGGAGCCGGTCCTTGCTGCCACACACCCGCCTTGCGGATGCTGACGGAATTCCCTTCCAGCACATATAAAGTGCGATCAGACGGGGGCGAACGTGGATCAATGTAGATTTTCCGCGCGTCGCCTGCGAGGCTCCCAGTGCGCTGCCAGTGTGCGCCCCAGTCGTCCGAGTGGTAGAGCGCAGGGCCACTCGCGTTGACGATCGCTAGGTAAAGCTTTTTCGAATCGGCGGGGTCTACAGCTAAAGCCGTCACGGCAGCGCTCGGGCCCTGGGCGGTGAGGACAATGGGACTGGCATGGTCATCGGGCATAATGAGCCGCTTGACCGAATCGGGGGGAGGGTAGACGAGATCCCAGGTATGGCCACGGTCCGTGCTCCGCCAGAGGACCTGCGCACCGGCGTAAATCACTTCGGAGTCGAGAGGATCGAATGCGAAAAAGCGTACGGGGCTGCGGAGATCAAACAGGCGCCAGGATTCGCCGCCGTTCTCCGAGATGTAAGCGCCTGTCATGTCACAGGCCACCAGGACCAGGTTGGTATCGTGGGGGCTTATGGCGGGATAAAACTGTGCGCCCCCGCCACCCGGACCCACGACGCGCCAGGCATCGAGGCGCGGGGCGGAAGAGTTCGAGCCACCCTGCGCCCGAGGAAACCTCGCAAGAGCAATGAACAGAGAAATGAGGGCTAAAAACAGCACGACTGGCCGGATGAATCCTCTTTTCATGGGCGTCCACCTTGAGCCATAGGGTGCCGAATCCGGTGAAGTGGGCCGCCACGGCGATCCCTTCCACTTCGTCCCCGACCGGCAAGGGGTATCACGCGAGAGTCGTTACTCGGCGCCGCAGTGCCCTTCCGAGCATACACCACAATCCAAGAAAACAAATCATGGCTGATTGATCCTATTGATCCCAAGCCTGTTGTCCATCGTCAAAACTTAGTCCACGCCTAATGCGTGCATCCCGAGGCTAGCCTTTGGGGCGTGACTCCTGAATTGGTCCTGCGCCGGTGCGCAGTCTCTGCCGGTCGCAGCCGGTGACCGGACTTTCGGACCAATCGGGGTACG
>Ga0335081_10015593_pt1 | contig 12294 bp, 7 predicted proteins | sample Lox_Sample_35_FD_206713 | JGI IMG/M metagenome (GOLD analysis project Ga0335081, IMG submission 206713) | Soil microbial communities from Loxahatchee National Wildlife Refuge, Florida, United States - Lox_Sample_3.5 | ecosystem: Environmental > Terrestrial > Soil > Wetlands | place: USA: Florida... | reverse complement strand
GGGCTTGCTCCGGGGGCGCTGATGGCTGGCAACCGTGCGTGGAGAGCTATCCAAGAAGGCCCAATGATGCGAACACGCAGGCTGCTAGGGCCCACAGCAGCCGGGGGCCGCGCCGTTGTCCGCATCCAGTTATTCCCGCTAACCGGGGCTCCGCAAAACGCTCTCTTGCAAATGAACTGTGCCTTGGGAAACGTGCCGCCTGAACACCAAGTGGAAGGCATTCGAATTAGCCTGGAAAAGAACGGCGCCGAATTCTCCGAGGAAGTGAGCGGGCGCGTAATGTTTCTCTCGATGCGGCCCGAACTCAGTGTGCCCGTCAGGACGCCGCAGCGAGAGCCCGCTCCGGAAACTGCGCAACCCCCGAGTAATTAGGGACAACGGTCGCATCAGTGCCTGATTAACGCGCTTGTAGCCACTATCGGGCCAACTCCCGGATTGTCGGCAACTCGGAGACTGGCCCACAAATTCCCGCATGGCGGTGAACGACTGGTGGCGCACACGGTTCAGCGCCGACCAGGGGTTGCGCAAAGGCCGTCCTATTTGGGCTACGTGGGCTACAAAAGAGGGAACCCTACTCGCAGCTTGATGTCATGTAACTCAAATTCGCAGAGGGAGATAGAAGTGATCGGGCGAGTGGATTTGAAGCACCCACCTCTTGGTTGACGGCCAAACAGTCTTTTCACTTTTCTTGTTATTGTAACTTATTGGTTCTATGAGGATTTGGCTCCCCGGGCAAGACTCGAACTTGCAACCCTTCGGTTAACAGCCGAATGCTCTACCGTTGAGCTACCGGGGAACCGCGCAACATATTTGTTTTCATTCTAGTACAGCCATCGAAAGGATGCCAGTTCCGTCGTTGGTTCCAACTTGGTTCCAACGGCGTGATTTGTCGAACTCCTTTGGTGAAATCAAGAAAATCGGATGACTGATTTTCAAAGACTTAGACGTAATGTTCTGCGAGAAATTCACGATCATTCGGCACCACACCGAATGCTCTTTATCCTATGAAAAAATGGAGCTCAGCGCGGCTGAGATATGGGCAGTCGCCTTCAAGAACGCACTGAGCCGCCATCTTTTGCGATACTCGACTCAGTCGAATTTTTTCATCGCCGGCCAGAGCTGCCACAGGTACTGATTGAGTCCGCGGCAAAGCCAGATCGTGAAATGTTCATCCCGGCGTGAGTATGGATGTTCCACCCGACCGGCAGCTTCCACGCTCCGAAAGTGCTCACGGTCCACGCGGCCGTCGCTCCCTAACACGATCACGATATCTCGCGTGTAGTCTCGCGGCCCCCAAATACCAGTAGTTGTTGTGCTTGCCGATAGCGGCGGGCATGCGTGTCCGAAAAATAGCCAGAGTAACCCTCCGGCCCACAGAGGTAACAAGATGGGGTTCATGATTGCGGCTTACCATGGGACTGCCAGGCAACCGCGCGACACATCTGTTTCCGTTCCAATACGGCAGTTGAATTCGTGCGGCGAGGTTTTGGCAGCGCACGGAATGGTCACGATGATAAAAAAGTCGACGACGATTGGGATGACCCCGGGGCCGAACCAGGCCCCAGACTCCCTAGTTGTACGACTTTTTCTAAAGCCGTCATAATAGCCGGGATTTGACCAGTCATGAAAGCTGCGCCTAGCGGAGCATGGATTCGAGTTCCTGGCGGTTGAAGTCGGAGTCGAGGTTGGAAGGGGTGAGGACTTTTTTGAGTTCGTCGATGGCGGGGAGGAGCAGCTCGATCTGGCGCTTGATGCGCTCGTGGACGAAGTCCTTGAAGTCCTTGTTCCTGGACCTGGCGAAGTCCTGAATTTCGCTGGGCAGGGCGTTGATCGGCTCATCCATAGCGCTGAGGCTTTCTTCGACCTTGCCTACGCGCTCGGGAAGCTGCGCGCGGATGTCGGCCAGTTTGTCGGCGGCGTCGCGGTCCTTGATTCTGTCGAGCTGCTGGCGGAATTGATAGAGCTGGGCAAGGGTCTCGACAGTTTCGTTGCTGATGGGAGACAGGAACGCGCCCTGGAATTGAGAGCGGAATTTGGAGTTGAGATCCAGCGTGATTTCCCAGGTGTTGTCGAGGTATTTGAAAATGTCTTCGCGAAAGAGAGTACCGTCGTCCCGCTGGCAAGTTGTCGGCAGGCCCGAAACCCAATCGTTTAATTGCCCTTTGGCCTGATCCAGCCAAACGCGGGCCTTGCTGACGTCGTTTTCGCTGAGGTAGCGATTGATGTCTTCGCGGGTCTTATTGAACATGGTCAGGACGCTGCCCTTTTCCAGGTTGACGAGCTCCTGATAAGAAGCCAGCAACTGGCGGTAGATGCGCACGCGTTCGCCAAGGGCGGTGACCATCAGCTCCATTTGTTTGAGAGTTTCTTTCATAGGCTCTTCGGCATCATCGGGCATGCCGTCCGGCTTGATCTGGTCGGTGATGAGCTTCTTGAGAAGCTCCCAGAGTGCCTCAACAGGAGCCGCGGCACGGCCGAGGGCGTCAATGATGGCCTGCTTCAGCTCGGCGGCCTTTCGCTTCATGGCCTCATAGGCGCGGACGGCGTTGTCGAAGGCAGCGCGAGCGGCCGTGTCCAGGTCGGAGATGGTTTTCTGGACCATTTCGTCGATTTGCTGGAGAGCGCGCATTTCGTCGTTCTGAATGCCCTGGTTTTTGGAGAGCAGGAAGGTCCAGGTGTCCTGGAGCGCGCCGATGAGCTTTGAGAGGCCGTCCTGATGTTGAAGAAGGGTGTCGAGCAACTGCGGCGTGTTCACACTCGAGAGAGCGTCGAAAAACCTCTCCTCGGCTTGCAATGCGTTGGCCCAGAAAAGCTGGTGCCCCGGAGGAAGCATCAGATCGCGGGCGGCGCCAGCGAACAGGTTGTTGTGGTCGGAGCGCAAGCGGGAGATGCGCGATTGCCATTTGGATTGGGTGCCGAGGTTGCCGGCGCTGGCCTTGGCGAAGTAATCGACGAGATCGTCGAGCGCCGATTGCCGCAGCTCGCAGTAGCGGTCGATGCACTCGGTGAAGCTCTGATTGATACGGTCATTGGCAGGCGCAGGAAGCTGCGCCAGGAGATTGCGCAATTCATTGATGCGATAGCCGAAGGCTGACATGATCCGTTTCCTTGGCGGCTGCGACAACGGGCCGCGAGCAAACGAGCGTCCGGATTGGCACACCGCGTTCAAAATCGAATTCGAAGCAGCTCAGCTTCCCACCACCTCAGCGGTATCCACGACGATCGACAGCGCGCTCGTATTGAGAGGAACGCGGGCGGTGCCGCAGATACGGAGTTTGTCGGAAGAAGTGGTGTGACGGACGACCTTGCTGGCGGCGGTATCGAGTCGAACGAGAATGGCCAGGCGAACGCGAGTAGGATCGCCGACGGTGGCGGCGGAGTAGGAATCGTAATCGTCCGAGGAGAGACCGACGGGAAAATAGGAGGAATTGCTGGAATTGGAGCCTGACTGGGTGACCAGCAACTCGACGGACTTGTTGTCCCAGGCGGCGTGACCCGCGTCGATGGCCTGGGGAGTCAGCTTGGCGTACTGAACTTCGCGTTGCGCACGGGGCGGAGCGAAGGAGACGGCCAGCTTGCGGTGATGGATGCCGGGCTCGGAGGCGGGAGTTTCCTGGAAGAGGGCGACGGCTTTCTTCCAATCGAAAACGGGGCAGAAGAGCGGAGCAGCGGCGGCGGCGGCAGGCTTGGCGGCTTCTATCTTGCTCATCTGGTCCTTCATGCTGCTGAGACTGGCGAGAAGATCGCCGATGGAAGCGCTTGCTGCAGGCTCGGGCTTGGCGGGGGCGGTTGGAGCCGGGGCGGAATCCGCCGCCGGAGACGATGCCTGGGCAGGCGGAGCAACCGAAGAGCCGATCTGCGCGGCAAATCGCTTCCATTGATCGGCGGAGATGCGGGACGGGAGAGAAATCAGACGCGTGAGGGCGGCGTCGGCGAAGACGGGATCGACGGGAAGCTTGGGCAGCTCGAGCGAATTGCCCTGAAATGAGGAGAAGGCAGAGTCGGCGACGGCACGGCGCTCCCAGTTTGAGTCATCAGCCCAGAGATACTGCGCGTCAGTGAGGTGATTGAAAAGGCTGGCGGCGAAAACGTTGTTTTCGAAGGAGACATTCTGCTGTGCCATGGCCGCGCGGATTCCGACGCCTTCGGCAAAGGCAAAGATATTGGCGCGGAAGGCGCTGACAGCGCGGCCGGAGAGCTGAAGGAGAGTGCCATCGGAGCTGGATCTGCCGGTGCTGGCGCGAGCGGTGGCATCGGCGGCGAAGAGCAGAGTGTTGTTGGAAACGAGCCATGGGCCGGGGCCATCGCCGCGAATGACGACCGCGGCGCCGCTAGTATTGAGCACGACATTGTTTTCGAAAACGCCGGAAGGGCAGGCAATGTGGATGGCGGAGCCGGAGGCGTTGAGAAAGAGGCAATTACGGACGGTGATGGCGCGGCCACCGCGCAGGTCCACAAGGGGAGCGCGCGGAGAAGTCTTGACGTCGAGGGAGCCCTCGGAGGTGTAGGTGTTGTAGGTAGCGCCATCGAACACGAAGCCATCGAGGAGGAGGCCGTCGCTATTTTCTTCGGAGCCGAGGATCGTGCCTTCAGGAATGCCCTTGACGCGCTCTTCGGGAGTGAGCAAGAAGCGAGTGGGATTCTTCCAGGGGTCACGCGCGGAGAATTCGGCATCGTAACCGCCAAGAAGGGTGAGGTTGCGGATGGGAATCTTCCAGTTGCCGCAGCGGAGTTTGCCGAAGTAGTCGCCAGCCGCAACATGGATGGCGTCGCCGCCTTCGGCTTTGTCGAGAGCCTGAAAGGGGTCGCGGAAGGGTTTTTCGCGCGAGCCGTCGCCGCCGCTGGAGCCGGCCTTGACGAACCAATCGCGGCCCGCGGGCCGAGCCGGAGGGGCGGCGGGTTCAAACGGAGCAGGAAGGATGGACTCGACGGCGAGCGTAACTTTCTGGCGGGAGTTCGGCTGGACGTCGGACCGATAGATTCCGGAGATGAGGTAAACGGTCTCGACTTCGCGGCCGTTGTTGTAGCGGATGGCGGCGTCGAATTGGCGGGCGGGAAGAGTGAAGCGTTGGGCGAGGACATAGATCGAGTTGTCGTCCGTTCCGGGATGGTAGAGGTGGATGCCCATGTGCGTCTCGGGAGGAGCATCGGCGAGCAGGAGCGAGTTTTGTTCCTGGCCGAGTCCGGCGCGGAGCGCGACGCGCTGGTTGGCAAGGGAAGGATCGGGCGTGACGATGGCGGTCCAATCGACGGGGCGATAGGAGGGCGGCGGCTGGACGGGCTGGCCTGCGAACTCAGCGGCGAGATCGGCTGGGTGAACGCCTTGTTTCGCGGTGAAGCGAAGGGCCAGAACATCTTGCGGGGATAGGCGCGGCGCAAAGTCGCCTTTGTTCTCCTGTTTCTCGAGATCGGCTGGCGCGAGCCCGGGAAGACCTGCGGACGTGCGGAGGGCGTTGGCGGAATCGCGAGGGGGCTTGATGTAGTTAGCAAGGAGATGACGGGAATAGGCATCGAGCCAATCGCGGCGCAAGCCTGTGAGGCCGGGATCCACGATGACGTTGCCGGAGCAGGATTTGAAGCCGACGTCTTCGATTTCGTCAAGGTTGTGCTCGGTGATATCGATGGCGGTTTGCAGACGGCCGTTGACGATGTCGCGACTGGTGAGAAAGAAGAGGTTGCGGTCGATAGAAATTCGATCGGCGTCGCGATAGAAAGTGACGGCGGAGTTGCCGCAGGATACGAAGACGTTGTCCTGCACAGCGGCGGAGCGGCCGATGCGAACGGCGATGGACTGATCGCCGCCAGCGCCGCACGGTGGACCGGGATCGTGAACGAAGCAGAAGGCGTTGTTGGCAACGACGATGGGCTGGCTGTTTTCGCCGCTTGAGGAGCGAAGATCAAGCATGGCGACGCCGATAATGTTGATGACGAGATTGTTTTCAAAGCGGGAGGCGTCGCCGGAGAGTTCGATGCCGCCATTGGCGCTGTTGGCGAAGACGCAGTTCCGGATCGTGACTTGTGTGGCGTTGAAAGACGCGATGGGCCCTTCCATATTGGGCCAAGCGCGAATACCTTCACTGGGCGGGTCGGCGTAGGTGTTGCGACCGGAAGCATCGAAGAAAAGGCCGTCTATAACGAGTCCGGAATGATCCGACCGGCCAGCGAAAAGATTATTCTCGCGCGCGACTTCGTATCCAGGGAAAACAGCAAAGACCGAGGGAGTTTGCCAGGGTGTGCGACGGGAAAAGTCGGGAGAGTATCCGCCGCGGATGGTGAGATTGGGACAATCGATGATCCACGACGCGCGATCGTAGCGGCCGAAGTAGGTGCCCGCGGCGACGTGAATGATGTCGCCAGGTGAAGCCCGGAAGAGCGCGAGCCAGGGATCGTGGAAGGGCTTTTCGCGCGAACCGTCGCCGTGCTTAGCGCCGGCGGCGACGAACCAATCGGTTGTTGGGGACATGGCCGATCATTTCTCCAATTGCGTTTGGAACTATTTGTTCAGTTCATCTTCGGCATCTTTGGTTTGGTCGAAGAGCGCTTTGGCGCCAGCGGTAAAGGTGTTGCGCATCTCGTCGAAGGTAGCCCTGGCAGCTTCTTTGAAGGGCCCGTCAGCGAGGTCGTTAAGAATGTCGTTGCCCTTGGCGAAGGCTTCATCGGTGGAGCGAAAGTTGTCCTGCATGTCGCTTTTCCAACTCGCGAGCATGGAGGGATCGTTGGTCAAGGCTTTGAAGGCCTGGTTGTTGAGCTCGGTGAAGGAGGGGAGAAGCTCCTCGAAGACTTTCTTGGATTGTTCGATGGAGCGATCGCGGCGGTCGGCAAGGCGGCGAATGCACTCGTTGCCGAAGCGCTGCCAATCGAGGGCGCGATAGTCGCCGTTTTCGCCGATGTCGGCGAGGGATCTGGCGAAGTCTTCACCCTTTTTGTACATTTCGTCGATGCGTTGCAGGCCGAGCTGCTCTTTGGCCTTGTCGAAGAGTTCGAGATTCTGAAGGATAAGCTGCTTGAGCTCGCCTTTTCTTCGCGCGGCTTTCAGGTTGTCGGCCATGCGGGCGGAGGCGAATGCACCCCATTCGCGCATGATCTGCTTGGAGCTCTGGTCTTTCATGAAGAAGCTGAAGACGGTGGGGACAGCCTTCGCGAGCATAGTTCCCGTGACTTCCTGCGCTTTTTTCTTCAGGGCGCTCATGTTTTCCTGAAGCAGAGATTCGATTTCCTTGCCGCCGTCGAGGACGGTCTTCATGTCGTCGTTGAGCTTTTGAATGAGCTTGAGATCGGCGCTGTAGATGGTGCTGAGGCCGTCAGCGGTAAGGGCCAAGTAGGCGTTTCCAGCGTTTTCCTCCCAGATTTTCTTTTCTCCAATCGAGAAATCATTGAGGCCCACGGCCTTCAGCCCTTCGTCGCCCATCGGACTCTTTGGCATGTTGCCTTCGAGGGGTTCCAGAAGGTTGCGGCCGGTCTCACAAAGATTTTTCCAGTCGCTGAGGATGCTGGAGGCATCGGTTTTATCCAGCAGAGCGAGTAATTGGTCGAAGAGCCTGGAGCGGTCGTCGCCGTACCGTTGCAGCAAGTCCGTGGCTTTGCCGAAGTCGGCTTTGGTCATGCCGACTTGGCCTGCCGTGGTCTTGACGGTATTGCAGGCAACCTGGATGTCTTCTATTCCCATTGCGAGCGACCTGGCCGAACAAAGGCGCTGCGAGGCTGGTCCGCAGGCTGCCCGGGGATCTGATCTTTCCCTTATAATGGAGTTGCGGCTGCAGCTTCAAGCGGAATTTGGGCTTTTGGGGGCGTCTCTCGCCAAAACGTCATCCGGTGCCGAGAGCGCAGTGCAACTCAGTTGACCACGGTGCCAGGCGTCAGCTTGCGCTCTTGCAGCAGATAGGCTTGGAGGTTCGAAGTTCGTTGGGGCCGAGATTGTCGGGAGACTTGCCAAAATACTTGGCGACGTCGGCCACGACTCGCAGGTAATTACGGGTGGTGATGGCAGAGTAGTTGCGACGCTGAAGCTCCTCCAGCATCATCTTTCGCAAACGGGTCACAGGAATACCTCCTTGTGACCCGCGACTTATCTCAACGATTCAGGCGAGATCGATCCGTTCGACGCACGCGCAGCGTCCGCCGCGCCAGCGGCTTAGTTCTGGTCGGCAATCCGGAAGTAATCCTCGCTTCGCAAGCTGTGCACGACAAAACTGTCTCATTGTAGGGGTTCGCCCCAGTAATCTGGTTCCAACTTGGTTCCAACGAAGGGCCGCCAAACCGGCGTTTTCTCAGTATAGGCGGTGCCGATTCAACGGTTTTGAGGTTTGTTAACAGCCGAATGCTCTACCGTTGAGCTACCGGGGAACAGCGCAACATATTTGTTTTTGATTCTAGTACAGCCATCGAAAGAATGCCAGTTCCGCCGTTGGTTCCAACTAGGTTCCAACGGCCAGAATTGTCGAACTTTTTTGGTGAAATCAAAAAATCGGATGACTGATTTTCAAAGACTTAGACGTAATGCTTTGCGAGAAATTCACGAGCATTCGGCACCACACCGAATGCCTCTTTGTCTTATGAAAAAATGGCGCTCAGCGCGGCTGAGATGTGGGATTCACTTTTGGTGGCTACACAACGGGGTGGGCCGGCCCAATTTAGGAAATTAGGACCGTAGCTTTTCGTTTTAGTAATTGCGATCACTTCTGCGTCAACCATCAAAGGAGGGTGACACTGGGAAGTGCCAAGTCGTTGCACAAAGCTGACTTTCAGGACAAATCCTAATCTCTTGGATTTTTCGAGCGCGGAAATGATTTTGGGGCAGATTAACCATCCAGCTTCATGCGCCGTAACAATTTGGCGAAACGCTGGTCGGCACGGAGTGGATCGTAGAATGGGTCGCTGGCAATCAGCAGCGAATAGACATTCCGTTCTTCGCAAGCCAGCATGAGCCATTTAAGTGCTTCTTCCTGATGACCGGCCCGCAAATACGCGCGTGCAAATCGTATTGCCGGTACGTAATCGCCTCTTTTCCGATTACGCCGCAGCCGATCGAGTCGCTTGGCAGCTACAGCGCGCACAGCCTTGTCGACGGCCTGCTTGGTGTTGGCCGCGCCAAGGGTGGCGGCAAGCTCTGTATCGTTGACCAAAAGCATGGCTTTTCTCCACTGTTCAACCGCTTCCGGGTATTCGCCGTTACGCTCATGGGTATCGCCGAGTGCTTCACAGACGGAGGCGTCGTTGGGATCGAGTTCCAGTGCTTTCCGGTATTGTTGGATTGCCTCGTCGTAGCTGCGCTCGCAGTACAAGGCATAACCCAAGTGCTGGCTAATGCGAAGCGAAAACGGGTTACACGCCAACGCGCGCTTGGCCTCTGCGACGGCTTCTCGGAAGCGGCGCATCACAACCAAGAAAAAGGAATACGCGTAGTGTATTTCGTCGAATCCCGGACTCAACTCGATCGCGCGCTTCGCTTCTCTCTCTGTGCCTGCCCAATCCAGGTAATAAACCATCCTGAGTGCAGCCAGATCGAGGTGTGCTTCGGCGAGCTGGTCGTCGAGTTCGAGTGCCTTCGTAACTGCCCACTCAGCCTTCGGCCAGCCTTCGTCCGGCGGAACGATGCCCCATGCAGCCCCGTAGCCGTAAAAGCTGTTCAGGCCGCAGTAGCCGAGCGCGTACCCAGGGTCTTCTTCAACTGCGCGATGAAAATAGTCGCGGCTCTTCTTGAACTCTTCCGGCGAGTTCTTCCACCAGTAATATCTTCCTTTCATATAGAGCTGGTAGGCTTTTGCGCTTTGCGTGTAGTGCTTGACCAGACGTGTCTTGTCTTCCTTGCTGAGTTCGACGGACAACGCTTGCGCCACCTGCTCGGAGATAGCATCTTGCAGAGCGAAAATGTCCGTCAGTTCGTCGTCCAAGGTTCCTGCCCACAGCGAGGCGCCATTCGAAACACTCAGCAAGCGGACTGTGACCCTGACTCTGTTAGCCTGGCGCTGAAGGCTTCCTTCCAGCACAGACTCCACTGCCAGTTCCCGCCCGGCTGCAAGGACGTCCAACTTCGAATCGGCATATTTACGAACCGAGCTCAAGGGGCGCACCACGAGGTCCCGGATGCCGCTGAGCCTGGCAATCAGCGTGTCCGCCATCCCCATTTCCAAAGATTCGTCCCGGTTATTTCGCGTCAACGGCTGGAAAGGAAGCACAGCAATGCTTGCGATGGGACCAACGCTACTCGCAGCAACTGGCGGCTTGCGCTTGTTCACGGCTGCAACGAACCTGTAGCCCCGTCCTGGAACCGTAACAATATAACGATGCTCGGCTCGTTTCTCGCCGAGCATGCGGCGCAGCACGGAGATGCATTGATTCAAGTTGTTCTCTTCGACAGCCGTGTCGGCCCAGATTGCGCTCATGAGCGTTTCTTTACTTATGACCACGTCGGTATGTTGGACCAGATAAATCAGCGTGTCGAATGCCTTCGGCGTAAGAGGCAGCGGACGACCATCTCGCCCAAGTAACAAACGTCTCCCAGGGTCAACGCGGAAATCGTCGAACTCGTAGATGTACGTCTGAAGCTGTTCCATGTGGCTCTCAGAATTCTTCAGAAACTTTCAGAACATTCTAAGGACTCTGGCCTCGATTTCAAGGACACTCACGATCCTGAGCTGAGGAGGAGCGGCCATGACATACAAGGGAATTCTGAAAACTGCGGTAGCCGTCATAGCATTTGCGGCGATTCTTGCCACGGGAATGATAAGCAGTGCGAGGCTCGTCAGAGCCCATGATGACGAACGGGACGATGGGGAAGAGGCAAAGGTTCGTCGCGGCTTTGCCATCGCGCCTGTTCACCTTGACCTCCAGAACAAGGACCGGGAGCTCGTCGGCTTAGGAAGCTACTTGGTCAACGCTGTGGCGGACTGCAACGGCTGTCACAGCGCCGGCCCTGCCACCGAGTTCATCGTCCCCACGGGAAACCCCTATTTCCTCTCTCCGCCATTTAGCGGCAAGCAACAGGTCAACCCGGCCACCTATCTCGGTGGAGGGCAAGATTTCGGTCCATTCCCCGGCCCGCCGTTTCCATCTATTTCGCATCTCTACTCTCGTAACTTGACGCCGGACCACACGGGGCTGCCCGCAGGTGGCCATACGTTTAACGAGTTCCTCGACATCGTCAGGCATGGCACTGATTTTGACGGCGTTCATCCGAACTGTACCGGGGGACCCGGCAGCCCGCCGAACTGTTTAGTCGCTCCTTTCAACGGCAACCTTCTGCAAGTCATGCCCTGGCCGGTGCACCAGAATATGACCGACCACGATCTCCGGGCGATCTTTGAGTATTTGAAGGCCGTTCCATGCAACCCGGGCCCTAACATTGACGGCGCTCCTTACCTGCAAAACATCTGTAACTGAACGCGATTCGCAAAGGAACTGTCCCCACGCGACATGCCTGAAGTCGAAAGCAGTAACGGTGTGTAAGTCACTTAGCTATTCAATAAGGGGAACATCATGAGAACGATCTCGAGACGGAAAAGAGCAACGATTCTGTTGGCGCATTTCGTGCTTTTGTCGTTGTTCGTCAGCTTTGGCGCGAGTGCTGCGATGGCGCAAAACTGGCGAACCAGTGTGGTCGAGACGCGCTTTGTCAGTGATGTGGCCGTCAGTAGTTCCTCGACAAGCTCCTCCGCGACCGACGAGGTCCGGTTGTCCGGAACAATGGCGGCGCTAGTGCAAATCCAACACCCAACCGACCCATGTACACCTGTGGACCCTTGCCGCTCCGTGCCTGTTCGGATTATTTATGTTGCGGAAGCCACCGGCGTAGGACAGTCCACAGGGACAACCTACCGTGCCATCGGTGCGTCCACAGTAAACGGGACGCTCAGCATGCCCGGCACGTTTGCCTGGCAGCTTGGACTACGGTTCGTTCCTCCCAGCCCGATTGTTCCGCCCGACCCCATCGTTCCGCCGAATCCCATTGCCTTGATGGCGACCACTAACGTCAGTTCGGCGGGAACCGCTACCGCGGCCTCTTTGCCTCCTTCTGGACTGGTAAGCTGGTGGCAAGCCGAGGGCAACGGCCTCGATGCTCTGGCGCAAAACAACGGCACGCTGGGAGAAGTGCTGGATTTTGTGCCGGGCCGGGTCGGTCAAGCTTTCAGCTTCGCCGAGCACGGATATGTTCAGGCCGGGCCGTCCTCGTCGCTGCAGCCTGCCAACGTTACCGCGATGGCTTGGGTTAGACACTTGGGATTCCCAGGGCAGAACAATTACGTGCTCTCGCAAGGAGGCGAAGCTTGCGTCGCCGCATCCTATGCTCTCTACACA
>Ga0335081_10015592_pt1 | contig 12295 bp, 11 predicted proteins | sample Lox_Sample_35_FD_206713 | JGI IMG/M metagenome (GOLD analysis project Ga0335081, IMG submission 206713) | Soil microbial communities from Loxahatchee National Wildlife Refuge, Florida, United States - Lox_Sample_3.5 | ecosystem: Environmental > Terrestrial > Soil > Wetlands | place: USA... | reverse complement strand
CACGCTCAAGACCTGCGCCATGATCAGCAAGACCGCCGGCGGAATCGGCCTAAACATCCATTGTATCCGTGCTACCGGGTCCTATATCGCTGGCACCAATGGGACGTCCAACGGAATCATCCCCATGTTACGCGTGTTTAATAATACGGCGCGGTATGTTGATCAAGGAGGCAACAAGAGACCTGGTGCATTTGCAATTTATATGGAACCTTGGCATGCTGATGTCTTTGAATTTCTCGACTTGCGTAAGAATCACGGCAAAGAAGAAGTCCGTGCTCGCGACCTCTTTTATGCCCTCTGGATCCCGGATTTGTTTATGAAACGCGTAGAAGCGAATCAAGAATGGAGCTTGTTCTGTCCGAACGAGGCGCCGGGGATGCACGAAGTCTACGGTGACGAATTCGAGGCTCTCTACGAACGATACGAGAAGGAAGGTCGCGCTCGAAAGACCGTCAAAGCCCAGAAATTGTGGTATGCAATTTTGGAATCTCAGACCGAGACGGGGAATCCATTTATGTTGTACAAGGATTCGTGTAATCGCAAATCAAATCAACAAAACTTGGGGACGATTAAGTGTTCGAATCTCTGCACCGAAATCGTCGAATACTCTGCTCCTGACGAAGTCGCCGTATGCAACTTGGCTTCGATTGCCCTTCCTACCTTTATCGACGGCGACGAATTCAATTTCCAGAAATTACATGATGTCACCAAAGTCATTTCGTACAATCTCAATAAGATCATCGATGTCAATTATTACCCCGTCGAAGAAGCGCGTCGGTCTAATTTCCGTCATCGTCCTATCGGCATTGGAGTGCAAGGCCTCGCAGACGCCTTCCTTGCCTTGCGCATGCCATTTGACTCTCTCGAGGCAAAACAACTCAATATTCAAATCTTTGAAACAATTTATCATGCCGCTGCCGAGGCTTCGACAGAACTCGCTGCTCGCGATGGACACTATACCACTTTTCCAGGCTCCCCGGCATCAAAAGGTCTCCTCCAATATGATCTATGGGGAGTCACTCCCACGGATCTATGGGACTGGGATGAACTCAAAGAAAAAGTCGCCAAACACGGGCTCCGTAATTCTCTCCTCGTCGCTCCGATGCCAACTGCCTCCACCTCCCAAATCCTCGGGTTCAACGAATGTTTTGAACCTTACACCTCCAACATTTACTCTCGTCGCGTGCTCGCTGGCGAGTTCCAGGTCGTCAACCCCTGGCTCCTTCGAGACCTCGTCGACATGGGACTGTGGAGTGATAATATGAAGAATCGGATTATTGCGGATAATGGGAGTATCCAGAATATTCCGAACATCCCCCAAGAATTAAAGGCTTTGTATAAGACTGTTTGGGAGTTGAGTCAAAAGACGATTATTGATATGGCGGCGGATCGAGGTGCTTTTATTGATCAGAGTCAGAGTTTGAATATCCATATCAAGGATCCCTCCTTCGGAAAGATTACCTCTATGCACTTTGTAACCCCCCCGTTCCCCTCAAACACCTCCCCCCAAAACACGTGGCTTACTCTTCTTGTTTAGTACGGCTGGAAGAAAGGCTTGAAAACCGGGATGTATTACCTCCGGACGATGGCCGCCAGCGCGCCCATTCAATTCACCGTCGACCAAGCTGCGCTCCAACAAGTCGACACCGCCGTCGCCAAAAAGCCCATTAAGAAGCGTGCTGCTACCGCCACAAGACCTATCCCCGCTCCGATGATGGAGGAGAAAGTGACGCGTCATGGGACGACGACGCCGACGTCTAGCGAGGAGGATTCCTCGGAGGATGGACATGTGGGCAAGTTGTCGATTGTCAATGGGAATGGATCGCCGAAGGCAAATCCGAAAGGTGCTGGTGTTGGCGGCGGGAAGAAGAAAAGGGAGGAAATGGATGAGGTTGAGAGGAGTATTTATGATGAAAAGCTCATTGCTTGCTCTATCGAGGTAACCTGATCGCATCCCCCCCTTTTTCCAAAGCGTCTTGCTTTGCGTTTGTCAATGGGGAGGATTTGTGGCTGACGGTGTTTAGAATCCCGAGGCATGTGAGATGTGCAGTGCCTAGAGGCTCGCTATTTTTCTCTTTGTCTTACAATCGTAATATATGTATCAGATGAATTCTCGGAGAGGATGTCGCGCGGTTTTGTGTTCTTTGCCGTTTCGTCGTTTTCTGTGCAGTAGTACTATGTTGCGCGGGCCATATCATTAGCCACAATGAATCGCCATTTTCAAGAAGCTTCGTATTGCTAGTGGCTTGTAGCGCCTTAGTTGCGATGGCGAGAGTTAAGGTTTGTTTGGGGTATCGTTGCACAGCCACCCACACACTTCGCCATTGAATGTCGATCGCCTCAGACCGACTGGTTATGCAAACGCAGAAACTTGCTGCGCCACGGCGAAAAGACGTCATGGCAACAGTCGTCTAGGATGTTGCATCGAAGAAATGTAAAACTAGGAGAGAAGCTAGAAAGCGATGTTGATGTGTCAAGAGTCTGAGACTTTGTATCCAGGGTGAGGAAGTGCAAGTAGCTCCTGTCCGGACTTTTAGATGATTATCTGACTTCATGGAGCGTGTTATGTGTCAGTTGTGATTGAAATTTGAAAGTAGCGTGTGGCAAGATTGCGTGTGTGCGTGTGACCGGCCCCCAAAATACTGTGAAAAACAAAATAGTTACGTACACACACAGCGCACGATTTACCTCTACCGCAGCAAAAAGTCTTCAGGGCATATAATCGACTTCTCTATCAGCGCCTCCTGTGACATCCTTCCCACCACAAAAGTCAAGTTGCCTGCCCCATCGCCGTCGGCCCTTTGCTCTCTCTCGTCTCCTCTGCCCTCTCCCCCACACAATAAAGTCAGTCCCGCCCAGTTGCCGCCGCCTGCCAAGGGTGCATGACCTAACCCGCAAAAGTGAGGAAAGAGCATTTTATTCCACATTGATCAAACCAATACACCATTCCACCACCTTCACGACCGCCGCCTCCGCGCTACGCAACTCCCCTGTGACATCCCCCCGCACACAACAGCAGAATGGGTCAGACTCTCTCTGAACCCGTCACCACAAAAGTATCCGATCAAGGCTGCGATGAACGTCTATACTACGGCGTATCAAGTATGCAAGGATGGCGAGTCTCCATGGAAGACGCCCATTCCGCAGTTCTTAACATGGCGCCAGGGTCAGGGAAACACATATCATGGTTCGCCGTATTCGACGGGCATGGCGGTATCACCCTCCCCTCCTTCTTCTGCCTGTTGTTTTCGCGTTGCATCCCCAAAGTTGACTTGCGTTCGGTTGGGGCTGACCGTCCGGGCGTAGGAGATCGAGTAGCAAAATATGCTGGCGAGCATGTCCATCAGATTGTACGGAAGCAGGCAGCTTTTGAAAAGGGGGATTACGTCAAGGCTCTAGAGGATGGATTTGTAGCTACAGACACGGCTCTGATGGATGGTATAGTCTTCTCTCACATTTTCATAAGCAGCTCGCATGTACGGGAGACTAATCTTGATCTTGATAGACCGACATTACGAGGATGAACCCTCCGGGTGCACTGCCACTGCCGCTCTCGTCACAGATGCAAATGTTTTATACGTGGTATGTCCCGCTCCCGCCAGAAAGAGTTTCGTGGGTTAATTTTGAGGCAAATGCGGGTGATTCACGGACGGTACTTGGTCGAAAAGGGCATGCCATTGCATTATCAAAAGATCATAAACCTTATGAAGAAAGTATTTCCCCTTTTGTAAGTGCAGGCATTAACGTGTAGGTGAAAAGGCTAGGATCACAGCAGCTGGGGGATATGTAGATTTTGGGAGAGTTAACGGTACGTTCGGACTTGCTTGGTTTTCTCACGCACTAGGAAATTTGGCATTATCTCGCGCAATAGGCGATTTTGACTTTAAAAGGAGCAAGGAACTTGATCCAAAGGATCAAATTGTAACCTGTAATCCCCCCGCTCCTTTTCCCGTTAACCTGGGCAGCTTTTCCAGACGTAAAGGAGAACGAATTAGATGACTGGGATGAATTCGTTGTTCTAGCATGTGACGGTACTTATAACCCTCCCCCCAAAATCCATGTATAAAACGTATTAACAATTTGAAGGAATTTGGGATTGTCTTACGAATGCACAAGTTGTCGAGTTTGTGCGACGAGGCATTGCAGAACGACAAGAACTCCACAGGATCTGCGAAAATCTCATGGACAACTGTCTTGCCCCCACAAGCGATGGTGGTGGCTATGGCTGTGATAATATGACGGTTATCATCGTTGCCCTTTTAAACGGCAAGAGCAAGGATCAATGGTACGATATGGTCGTCGAACGAGTCGCCAATAAAGACGGTCCTGTAGCCCCCAAGAAGTTCGGTATCGAGCCCTCCTTCGCAATTTTTTTTTTTTTTTTTTTTTTTGAACCTTTGGGCGTTCGAAGGCTAACCCCGGCTTCATAGCCCACTTCTACGGCCCCGGAGTCAACGACTATATGCGTTGGAGCGGCCAAGACGATGGAAGCGGCGACGAAGACCCGAACGCAGACCCTGCCAAGCGCGGCGCTAACAACCCTCGCAAGCCCTCCTCAGGTGCAGCCGATGACGAAGAAGGCTGGACAGACTGGAAAAACGGCGAAGACGTACGGAAACGATTCATCCGCAAGACTCCCGGTCGGATTATACACCTCGGTGATGGGTCAGAATTATTCACAGATCGAGGGGGCAAGTTCCATGAGGACGACGATGAGGATGAAGATACAAGTGACGGGGAGCAACAAGAAGGAGGGAGGAAGGGCTTGTCGTCGAGTGATGAGGAAGAGGATGAAGACGACATTGCGCACTCAGCTGCAGGAGGAGGGAAAATGATAGTGGATGGAGTTGCTCCTCCGGGACCATTGCCCAACTTGGCAGAGAAGGGTAGGCCTCTATCTCCGGCACCGGAACGACATCAATCGCCCTTTCCACAGACTATACCGCCACCACCTTCGCCTCGTCAGTACTGAGTTGCGAATAAAGAACTAAACGAGGTGGGAAAGGGGAAGGGACGGGCTAGGTTTTATAAATGGATCAAATATCGTGGGTTGACATGGGGTTAATAAAGGTGCCAGGGAGGCCTTATCCTAGCTAGTTTTTTGTTGTTTTTTTTTTTATCTAAGTAACAGTTGACGCGTGTGCGCAGTTTGTAAGTTGTCTCCCTTTCTTTTCTTGTTCGTTCGTGTGTTTTCCTCCCCTGCTCTGATTGTTCTTAGCATTCTATGTTTGTGGCTTGTGGAAGAAGGTCGATTTTTAAGTTGTCGGTTGTGGGGAGGGGGGGACTGCTTTGGGTATGTAACTTTAGTGCGAATCAACTCTCTTGAGAGCTGTTCATGGAAATTCTCTTTTTGTTTACAAGTTTTATGTGGTCTACGATTTCCCGCATCTTCGTCGTTAGTCCATTTTCGTGATCAAGTGTTGGCTCGAGGGAACCTCTGTCCAATGAAATGTTGGCAAGGAGATTCATGATCGCCGTCGATCTTCGTCCGTGAACGAACGCGTGGCGTCGGACATTGAGGCCTTCCGCGGTGCCACGAGGCCAGAAGCGCAAAAGCGACGTTGCTTTCCCACTTTCCACCTCGTTTATCATCGGAGGGCGAAAGTTTGTGGTACCTTCCCAAGCCCCGCACGTGGCCGCCCACCTGCTTTGTTCTAGATTATCCCATTTAAGTCTCTCAACCCCCCATTTGAATTGAAAATTTTGTCTTTTCAATTTTGCGGGAAGCATTCACACCCCGCGGTCAACCTCGGATTGAGGAGTCGTATCCGACGTTCCCACGGATCCTTGGCAGAAAGATAATAGAGCTTACGTGGCGGTTGGCGGAGATTGGCCCGCCGGTTCCTACCTCGGTCCCTACCTCGGTCCAGACGTCGGTCCAGACGTCGGTCCCATACGTCGGTCCATGCGTCGGTCCATGCGTCGGTCCGTTGGCCAAAGCGAAAGGAAGGAGAAAACGGAGAACACATGAATATACAAAATAAGGCCACATTGTCGGTGGATCTAATCCACCCCCACGGATTACAGGTATGTAAGACGGCCCAAAAGGCCGGCTAATTATCCATTGCTGTTATCCTATATAATTACACATCCCACCCGTCAATTATTCCGCCTATGTTCCCTCATGTTTTCCGTTGCAATGTTGTGGGACCTCGGAACTAATGTGAATTCTTGGGATTTTAGATTCGTTTGGATACACCCAAAGGACGCGGCGTCTTTGCAACTTGCAAGATTCCTGCAGGCGTTGTGATCGATATCTCTCCGGTCCTGATTCTTCCGACCCACGAGTCGGAGGGAACACTGCTTGCTCATTATACTTACACATGGCCTGCGGAGGGTGACGTTATCATCCCCAACGATCAAAATCGTTATTGTCGAGTTTCTCGAAGTCAGCCTCCGGAGCCAAGGTTGCCCGGCAAGCGTTGGCTCTCGGTCTCGGGAGTATGTTCAATCATACACGGAGACCAAACATTGGATGGGAACGGGATATACCGAGGCAAACGATACGATATTATACGCTTCGGGATGTAGAAGAGGGGGAAGAACTGTGCATTTCATACGGTCCAAAACTCTGGTTTGATGATGCCGATGGGCCGGAAGAGGGGAATATATCCGACGATGAGGACAATGTGATGTCTCTGGAGGCCGATGTTTTTCAGTGATGTCTTTCCTGGTAATGAGCATTTTGAGACAAAGGATCCGTACGACAGGGACAAATCATGTCGAATGGAGAGGGTCGTATATATTTTTATATTTGAATCTAGCTTGAAGGAATCCCGCAATCTTTCATGTTGATTCAAATAGGCCCAGATGGTGGACGAGTCAAGCGTAAGAGACCTGCGCCGAGCCTTTTCGACACCTGTCAACTCGACTGCAGTTTGAATAATCGAAAATCCCCTGATGCACACCATATTCCGATGGGAGCATACCCTTTCCGAACTTTGAGGGCGTCATCAAATCCCATTCTGGTCTGTTCATCAGTGCTCCTCTGGAGATTTTTCTACCCGTTAGATCCAGAGCCGGTGAGATGGGGGTATCGATATCGAGTCAGGCAATGCTTGACTTCTCAAGAGCGAAGCACGGCACCTGTCTGACGCCCAATCGGTTCAAACAGGAGAGGGAGATTTGGTTCCCCCATCTCCTTATTGAGCTATATGGTCAATTGCGTATGAGAGAATCAAAAAGTTTAGAATTTGGCGTGGCGGACCCAGAAATCCTCAATGACGGAAACGTCGAACCGTTCCAGAGCGATGGGGGATAGGGAAGCCAAATTCGACATTACATTTGATGCGCTTCAAGATCAGCAACCAATCTAATCGATCTGCGGAATGTGTGGTGTGGTAAGCGAAACTTGGCTCCCGCAAACTTTTGGTCGAACCGCATTCACATGCTATCTTCAAAAGTGGGCAATAGTCCGCCGACTTGTATTTTTATCTGTCGCTATACCCAGTTTGGCCGGTATCGTTTAGTAATCAGTTATTCGAAGCCACAGTGGATGGGAAAGCGGACCCTGCTCTCCCTACCTTTGGGTTCCTATTATTTCTCTGTATTTCGCATCCCACACCTCCTACTCCGGAATTAACGAGATTAAGGCGAACGTTGGACCTCGTTGCCGCATGTCGGTTGATGTCAGGTTCATTTCCCATGCAGGAGACAGAGTTTCATAACTTCTGGTGGCTGCTCAACGGAGATGCATTCCAAGAACGCCACCCGCTCAGTGGGGGACATGCGATTACTCGAACCGTCGGGCCGATCAATTACAGTTGCTGCAATGCATGAGCGACCGCTACTCGCTTGGGCCCCGCTATCGCACTGCCCGTCCCACCGTCCGATTCTCTGCAGTTCCCCACGCTTCCAAACTGACTACACACAAGAGTTTAATCAAACGAGCTCTAAATCCATGTCATCCTTAGTTTTCAAAACACGTTGGAAAACCTTAAACAATTAGTTGCATATTATGAAAGGCGGTATCACTCAATTTTACTTAATAAGCCTAGACCGTTCTTCCGAATAAAGTTGGAATGGAATTAGAACGACTGGTTCGGAAACAGGCAACCCTTCATGCATTCCGTCTTGAATGTTATGTGGACCTTCATTATTCTGCAACTGTCATATGGATATCGGGTGAACCGCGCTCTGGCCGCTTTCAGCAAAGCCTCTCGTCTGGGTTCAATGCGCTCGTCCTTATCTTGTCGACGCCATTCCGGATGAAATTTCCTCGTTCGACCAAAACGGCAACAGGGCCGCAAGACTCGAAAATCGTTCTTTTCCGCAAAACATTCCATTATTCCGATGTCCGATATTGTAATGTTGGTGTCAGCAGATGGGAATTTCAAAAATGAAATTGCAACGGCCGCTCGGGGCCCTTTTTGAAGATCGCCTTCGTTGTACACTTTGGGTCCGAGCACCGTCGTTTCATCTTAAGGGAGTCACTCCATGCCATGAGTTGCAGTAACAGTGACAACGTGCCGACCTGGTTTCTTTATGTTTGAAAGTTTATTCCACACTCCCAGGAATTGGGAATCTCAATTTAAGGGGGAGGATGACATGCAGTCCGCAGCCACGCCCCTTGAAGGGCCGGAGGTGCATACTGCTAGCTACAATGATGCGCAAATCTCTTGTACAGATTTGGACAGAGAACCTATAGGATCAATAGTTTCAGCTGATATTGTTCTCCGGAACCTTTCTTTGCATCCTATCGGGTGTCTGCGACAGTGCGGATGGAAGCAATCATCCTTTTGAAGTTTATCCGGTAACGCCCGTGGCTTCTGCCGTGCGTTGATCGGCGAACCGGTAGACAATAAAGTTTAAAGAGCCTTAACGTAGGAACCGTTCCTATTCTTGGGGTCTGTTCGCAACCATTTAAAGGGCCCATTCCCTACTTCAACATATTCTTGTCATATTCCTCCCACGTCTCTGTCATCTGTCAACGCCATTCAACACTATTTTTGGTCTCATCTATCCTTTGCAGTTCTTCGATAAGTTGAATGAGCACGGTAATTTTCCTCTTGTCGCTTCGTTGCATGCCATGACTTATCCAATTTAGACGATTGATTGGAAAGAGCAATTGCACGCGGTACATACGATGCCTGCTCGTGCACCACGGAAAACGGCTCACTCGCATCGTTCGCCCTCTTACAACGACCCTCGACCCGGCTATTTCTTTTCCCTTCCTTTCGGATCTTTGAGATCGGACAGTCCGGACACCAAGGCAACATCGTCACCCTCCACCGAGGCATGGGAACCCCATCCTACAGGCCCTGTCTGCACTGATAAGACGACATCCACTTCTGCCGACAGCCATCTTATGATCCATACCATTACAGCTAACCATACAAGGGGAAACAATCACCCGCATAGTCCCTCCCAAGCGTCTGCAAACGAATGCTCCGTTTCCTCAAGCAGCGCATCTACATTACCTTTCTCAAGCTCGTCTCGCACTTCCTCTTTGGCAGATCAGTACCTTGACACGATGGTACCGGACGATTTCTGGAGGGCACTTTGTCGTCGCAAGATCCGGCAAAAGCAAAGAAAATTGCAAGAGTTACAACGATCGAAAGCTGGTTCAAATGCGTCGTTTGACCAAAAGGCCATTCATCCACACCGCAAATATAAATCCAAACGTTTCGCTAAACGACACTCTTGTGCTCCCGTCATCTCAAAGGACAAGCTGTCCAGGAAACCAGGCTCTCCGGGTGGATCAGATAGCGGGTTCATTTCTTCCTCACCGCCACCGACCGTACCGCATCTTCGCGTTCGCCCCACTCAGAACTGCTCCGTACAAAGTTTTATTCCCACAATGCCCATTGATACCTCGATTTCCATGATTGGGAGGAGCTGTCTCGCATGCAGGTGCACCAACACTACTTGTTGGCGCCGCACCCTAGGGGGGATCATCTGCAACAGTTGCGGCCTACGGTAATCCAACCCATCTCGTGATGCGTATTAACTTGACCTAGGTATAAGAAATGTGGGATTATTTGTGCGGACGTCAAATGTCGCTACATCCCCACAAGATCTGAACTTCGAGAGTTGAGAAGCCAGGGTATCCGAGATGGTGGACGATGTTATGTGTGTAAAGGGGACGTCATATTCCGTAACTGACAATTGCTCTTGGGGACCCTTCCTGACGGCCCGACATGCATGTGGATCCTCTGTTTCATTCGCTTCTGTTTAATACATTCTCGTGTCCCGCTTCAAATCCCAATTACTCTTTCTTTTCGCCTAGCTCGAGCGGTTCTTTATTATAATTTCCTTCTTGCTTCTGTATTTTCCGTATCGATAGTGGGATTGCATTTGTGAATGACCTTTTGTTGGGTGGTTATCGTGTGCTAGAAGTGCTGTTCGAATTGGTGTAATCATATCTTGCCGAAAATTCTTGGGATAAAGTGGGTTCGATATTTGTCGTCAAAAAAAGTGTAGAGATAATACAAATTTTTTGTATCTCACTCTTATCTATCTAGAAAGTCGCGGCATCTAAGAGGAAGAATCTATGAAACCTTGAATAAATGCATTAACAATATGTGTATTTTTTGCTCACATAGCTTCGTGGGCATGCCATATTGCTCTTCCAAACGTGATGGGTGGGCCGTCGTATTTCTGTTTTCGGTATTCCCGTTTTGATCAACCAGCTCTGGATAATCTCGCTCTCCCCCACAAATAAAGGCGGTGGGTGCAGCTGCGGATGATTTAAAAAGCAGAAAACAAGGGAGACGGAGTTCGTTGGTTAGTGCTAGAGTTCATGTTTCGATTCGAATAATTATATTGCATATCAACATTTTGTGGATCCCACATTCCGCTCCCAAACGACATATGCAACCCTTCCGCGTGCACAAAATAAATGCCCAACGAATGTACTCCTAGCTAAAATACATTAATATGAAATGAGCGCGGCGCTTGCATGCAATTTCACCAATGATCAGTCGAATTTTATGTCCTCCCACTTTAATAGTCCTCGATCTCCATGTCAGATCGCATGTAAACATCTCCAAACACTGTCCAATGGAAGGAAGCGACACGATGCATTCGTTCTCCAAGCAACCACATTGCCGACTCCGTTCCTGTAGCCCAGACGATTCGGCCCTCGCAGTCACACAATCTCAGTGGAGATTGAGCGATACAACAACTCTGTGCAGAAACCAAGTGTTCCACAAAATAACCCTGCACACGTCGTTCGGCGAGCTGGAACATTTTCGAGGTTGTTCCAGCGACATTGAGATCGAGCCATCGCTGCGCAACATTGACGAGACTGGCTTGCGGAACAATGGCGTTCGGATGGGTATGTTGCGTCGCTCGAAGCGCAATTTGTACCGCTAATGCTGGGGATGCGACGGAGTATTTGGTGGCTTCGGGCAGATCGCACAGTAAGGACCAGATTTCGAGTCGGAGGGCGTTAAACGCTGCTTCCGAGGGAGGCTGGGATGTCGGATGCATCGAGGTGGACAATTCCCGGTAGAGTAGAAGACATAGTTGAACGGAAACAAGATCTCGAAAATCCTTCCTGAAATTATTCAGGCGGGGAACGTCGAACAGGAACGTTGCGGGGATGGCGAGGGTTGAGGATGGCGACAACATATTGACAAACGCTTTTGAAAAGTTGGTGAAGGGGTTTAGTGTGGGCTCCGTTCGCAACGCCGGTCTGATCCAATCGAGGACAGGCTTCATGTCGAGTTTTCCCTTTGCGATGCGTTCTTCAAAGTATTCTCGCTCATTCGAGACGGCGCGGTCTTGAAGGTCTTTCTTCATTGTTCGCAATTGATGGTTTGCGACGTCCTGTTCTTGTCAGTGATCGTACGAAATGCGGTTTTACCAATTTCATTCCTTCAAGTAATTCAAACACCATTCTCAAGCCGAGGACGAATGCATGTGTTTGTCCGGTTTCCTGTGCACACCGGAATTGCTTCATCATCCTCTCGACCATTGAATCCCGCATTGGCGCGCAGTGCTCCTTCATCGTCCGTCCAAGAAAGGTCGAGATGTTCGTGACATCCAAGATGCCTCGATAGAGTTGTTGACACAGAAAGTCCGGATCAATGACTTCCTCGACAAGAGTTCGATCTGAATAAGGGAGCAGACTAGACAAGATATCTCGCAACTCCTGGAATAAAATGGGGAAACGATTCGAACTTAGACGTACGTAACCGCTTGGATCCTTTCGAAGACAGATCTTAAGTCGGTCGACTTCCCGTTCAAGAGCGCTCCAATATTCCTCGGCGGCCTTTCGCTTGCGCTCGCCTCGAGGTCCTTCGAGATTCGGCCGAAATTGCAGCGATGGATCATGGATGATATCATGGAT
>Ga0335081_10015591_pt1 | contig 12295 bp, 13 predicted proteins | sample Lox_Sample_35_FD_206713 | JGI IMG/M metagenome (GOLD analysis project Ga0335081, IMG submission 206713) | Soil microbial communities from Loxahatchee National Wildlife Refuge, Florida, United States - Lox_Sample_3.5 | ecosystem: Environmental > Terrestrial > Soil > Wetlands | place: USA... | reverse complement strand
GCCGACCGGTGGTTACATTGAACAGTCCGATGGCACAAGCTGGATGGCTATGTACACACTCAATCTGCTTGCAATTGCGCTCGAATTGGCGGCAGAGGAGCCGTGCTACGAAGACGTCGCCAGCAAGTTTTGGGAGCACTTTATCTACATCGCGCATGCCATGGGTCACCGCGGTCACGATGGCATGGGGCTGTGGAACCAGGAAGACGGATTCTTCTACGACGTACTGAAGCTTCCTGACGGTACGCATTTTCCCATGAAAATCCGCTCCATGGTGGGGCTGATCCCGTTGTTTGCCGTCGAGACGCTCGAGCCGGAAGTGCTCGACAAATTACCGGGTTTCAAGCGGCGGCTGGAATGGTTTATCGAGAACCGCCCTGACCTTACTGAAAACGTTGCCTGTATGAGAACGCCTGGGCGAGGTGAGCGGCGGCTGTTGTCGATCACGAACCAGGACCAGCTGCGAAAGATTCTTCGCTACATGCTCGACGAGAACGAGTTCTTATCGTTGTACGGAATCCGCGCACTATCACGTTTCCATCGCGAGAATCCTTACAAGCTGCACGTGAACGGCACAGAGCATCGCGTGGACTACGAGCCCGGCGAATCCACCACCGGGCTGTTTGGCGGCAATTCGAACTGGCGCGGGCCGATCTGGTTTCCGCTCAATTTCCTGCTGGTCGAGTCTTTGCAGAAATTCCACCACTACCTGGGCGAGGAATTTAAAGTTGAATTCCCGACCGGCTCGGGGCGGATGCTTACGCTTTGGGAAGTTGCAGCCGAGTTGTCCCGCCGATTGACGGCCACGTTCCTGCGCGACGAGAGCGGACGCAGAGCAGTATTCGGCAACTTAGAAAAGTTCCAGACTGATCCGCATTGGCGTGACCTGGTTCTATTCCATGAGTACTTTCACGGCGACACAGGTGCAGGTGTGGGCGCCAGTCACCAGACCGGATGGACGGGAATCGTAACCAAACTCATGCAGCAGAGCGGAGAGTCTCAGACGAAACGCGACCTGCGGTCGCAGCCGCAGGCTGACATACAAGAGGAGAGTTTCGCATGAAAGCCATTAGTGTATTTCCAGGTAAGGCTGGCAGCGTTCACCTGGCGGATGCGCCGAAGCCATCACTCGATCAGGTCGCAAACGGCCGCGGTGTTCTCGTGAAAGTACTGCGAGTCGGTGTAGACGGCACAGACAAAGAGATCAACGCCGCCGAATACGGAGCGGCGCCTCCTGGATTCGATTACCTGATCATTGGCCATGAAGGCTTTGGCCGCGTGGAAGCCGTCGGCCCGAACGTGAGTGAGCTCAAGCCCGGAGATTACGTCGTCGCTACCGTGCGCCGCCCGGGCAAGAGCATCTACGACCTGATCGGCACGAACGACATGACCACAGACGACACGTATTACGAACGAGGCATCAATCTGCGCCATGGATATCTCACTGAGTATTACGTGGACGACGCCGAGTTCATCGTGAAGGTCCCGCAAGGATTGAAGCAGGTAGGAGTTTTGCTCGAACCCACGACAGTGGTCGAAAAGGGCATTTATCAGGCGTATGAAATTCAGCGGCGCCTGAAGGTCTGGAAACCGCGCAAGGCGGCAGTGATGGGCGCCGGCACGATTGGCTTGCTGGCCACGCTGGTGTTGCGCCTGCGTGGATTGGACGTCACCACATTCGCGCGCAGCAACAAGCCATACTTGAACGCAGATCTCGTGGAGGAACTCGGCGCACGCTATATTTCCACCAAAGACATGCCGCTGCTTGATGCGGCGAAGGAGCATGGGCCGTTCGATCTGATTCTTGAAGCGACGGGTAACTCATCCGTCGTGTTCGACAGCATGCAGGCGCTCGGCAAGAATGGTGTTTTGGTGCTCACCAGTGTGACTGGCGGCGACCGGAAGATCGAAGTTCCCGCGGATCGAATCAATCTTGACTTCGTGCTTGGCAACAAGGTGATGGTGGGCAGCGTGAATGCGAATCGCGAATACTTCGAACTCGGAGTTCGGGATATGTCGCAAGCCGAACTGGAGTATCCGGGATGGCTCGGGAAGCTGCTTACAGATCCGGTGAAAGGCCTGGAAAATTACGCCGAACTATTCAAGAAGCTCACCTCACCGAATGGGACGATTAAGGTGTTCTGTGAAGTGGCGGAGGTTTGACGGGTAAGGTCGGGCTGCTCCGGGTAGGTCCGGGACGATAAGGGATATGGGGATTTATGGACACCCATATCCCGTACAATACTTCCGTGATCCCTCGTAAGCGATTAGCACCTCTGTTTTGGCTGGCCTGCTCCGCGCTGCTACAAGCCCAAGAAATTAGGTTTATCGATCTGTCGGACGTTCAACAGCGCACTGCACTGCGATCCCCGCCAGCAGAGGAAGCAAGCTGTGTGCCGAATCAAGGCTGTGTGACTGGAGGCTACGGAGGTGTCAGTGTTGCCGACGGCGTAACTGACCCAAGAGATCCACGTGCACTAGGGGTGGCGCTCGACTCTGTCGTGCCGACAGACATCACTCTTGATCCGTTTGAAGCGGAGTTTCGGATCATGAATACTGGCCTTGTTTCGATTGATCTGCCGCTTTCGCCGCACTTGAGTAACCTTCAGCCCGCAGACGAACGGCAGCCATTCCAATACCTAAGCCTTGCGTTGGAAGTCAGACTTTCTGCAACTGCCCCAGTACACGCGTTGGGTCTCGCCTACACTGAATTGTACGGATCAGTTGAACGTGAGGGCACAATGTTGACTTTGAAGCCGGGACAATGGATTCGAGTCAAAGCGAAACTAAAGTTGCATACTTGGCCTTCACAACCGCTTGAAGCGCAATTGCGGGGTGATTTTTGGTTTCACAAGAATGCGTACAAACCACACGAGGGCGGCGGGTTTACAGAGATAGTAAACGACTATCCAAATCACACCATACTTGCGTCCACTGTTAAAGTACGCTTTTCACCGACGCACTCTGCGTTGCAACAGACTCAGCCGTCTAAACCTTGACCGTGCTAGCGTCGCGATCACGAGTTTGGCGCTTGCCGCTTGACCGGCGTTTCAGTAAGTCAGGTACCTTCAAGGTCAAACCGCGCCACAGCGAATCGAATCTGTCACTTTTCCGAAGCCGGTGCGTCTGATGAGTGGGGCTGCCATGATCCAATTCAAGAAAGACATTTGCAGTGATCTCGGTTCCGCTCTCTCCCGCGAGTGGCTGGAGACCAACGGAATCGGCGGCTTCGCGTCCTCAAGTATCGTGGGCTTGAACACCCGCCGCTACCACGGTCTGCTAGTGGCCGCGACCAAGCCGCCGGTTGGCCGCTACATCCTACTCTCTAAACTTGAAGAGACACTGTTCATCGAGGGGCACGCCATTGATCTCTCCGCCAATCGTTACCCGGGCGTGGTTCATCCGCAGGGTTTCCGATACCTAAAGCAGTTTCGCCTCGATCCCTTCCCCGTGTTCACCTACGAAGTTGAAGGCCTCGAAATTGAGAAATCCGTTTTCATGGTCCAAGGTGAGAACACCACTGTCATTCACTACGAGGTGACCAAGAACAATCACCCCGAGTCCCCGAAGAGCCTGCGCCTTGAAGTCCGGCCTCTGATCGCCTTCCGTGATTACCACAGCACCACGCACGAGAATGGCGCAATCGACGCTGCCGTAGAGCAGCGCAACGGGATGGCGAGCATAACTCCCTACCAGGGGCCGCCGGCCCTCCACTTCGGGCACAATGCGATGGAGCTGGCCAAGGCCGGCGAGTGGTATCGCAACTTTGAGTACGAGGCGGAACGCGAACGCGGGCTCGATTTCCAGGAAGACCTTTTCAATCCGCTCGTACTGAAATTCGACCTTCGGATGCAGCGGCAGGCAACGATGATCGCTTCAACCGAGCAACACGATGTGTCGCAGGCAGCAGATTATCGGCAGAAAGAAATCGCTCGGCGACAGCACATCGCGGCGACCTCACCAATCAAAGACAGCTTTGCCGAAGCACTCACATCGGCTGCTGATCAGTATCTGGTTTCTCGCGGAGTGGATAAGACCGTCATCGCCGGCTATCACTGGTTCAGCGACTGGGGCCGCGACACCATGATCGCACTTCCGGGCCTCACGCTTCCGACCAGCAAGCACGAAGTGGCAAAAAGCATTCTCCGCACTTTTGCGCGCAGTGTGAGCCAGGGAATGCTGCCGAACCGTTTTCCGGACGCTGGTGAGATTCCTGAGTACAACACCGTTGACGCCACGCTGTGGTTCTTTGACGCGGCACGTGCTTATCTGGCTTATGCGGGAGATTCTGAGTTCGTGCTGAACGAGCTTTATCCGGTATTCAAAGACATCATTGCCTGGCATGTTCGCGGCACACGTTATGGCATCAAGGTCGATCCAAGCGGACTTCTCGCGTCTGGCGAGCCAGGCGTTCAGCTTACCTGGATGGACGCAAAGGTCGGCGATTGGGTTGTCACTCCGAGGCGCGGCAAGCCGGTGGAGATTCAGGCGCTCTGGTATAACGCGCTGCGGATCATGGAAGAACTCGCGCAACGACTCGGAGACGATGCCGGCCGCAAGCGCTATGGCAACATGGCCACAGTCGCAAGCTGGTCTTTCAATCGTCTGTTCTGGAACGAGAATGCTGGTTGTCTGTACGACGTGGTGAACGGTGGGCCGCCGGATTCGTCGATCCGTCCCAATCAGATTTTCGCCGTCAGCCTGCCGTACAGTATGTTGTCTCCCGAACGCGCGAAGGCCGTAGTGGAGAAAGTGCGCGAGCATCTCTTGACACCTTTCGGCCTGCGCAGTCTTGCCTCAAGCGATCCACAGTATCGCGGTCACTACACCGGCGGTCCGACCGAACGTGACGGCGCTTATCACCAGGGAACGGTGTGGGCCTGGCTTCTCGGTCCTTTCATCACTGCCTACATAAAGGTCAACGGAGGCGCCTCCGCTGCGCGCGAACAAGCCGCAGAGTGGCTCAGGCCACTGCAAAACCATCTCTCCGAAGCAGGCCTCGCTCACATCTCCGAGATCTTCGAAGGGGATGCACCACACCGGCCTTGTGGCTGCATCGCGCAGGCCTGGAGCGTAGCTGAAGTTCTGCGGGCCTATGCCGAGGATGTCCACGGACTAAGGCCGAAACCCAAAGATAACAGTCTATCCACTCAGCAGACTAAAGTGCCGGCAAAGGACGCCCAGCGCTCTCCCGCGCCGCTCGCCGGCTAGGATCGTACTGCTCGCGGGCAAACTCACTTCTGCTTGAGCTGATCCCTTCATCGGTTAGGAGAAAAAGGGAAAGACAGCTTCGAGTTGTTCAAGAGAGGCGCAGTCGACGGTCGAGGCAGGCGCGCGCTGTCGCGCGAGTGAGAGACGGAGCACTGTCCCTTCACTCCTGCACGGGCAACCCGAAACGTAGTTGAACTCGATCTGCCGGTGTGTACAAACTACTTCGCTGTAGCTCAATGTCTCTACATTCCCACGGTGAACACAATGGCTGAAGGGATAGTGCTCCTGATCGTGCGACGCATGCAATCGCCTAAGCCAGGCGAGCGAGCCGTAGTCGCTTTTTCTTGTTTCTTGTTCAAATATCAGTCCTCGCCTCAATGAAGCTTCGGCATCGGAAAGGCTTGAGGAACACCACTGTCGCATCTTCCAAGGGAGAGATTCGAACGTGAGCGACCCTTGATTCCAACGCCACTCCGCTGCGAGGTTTTCTGCGGGGAAGAATCCAACGAGTCTAAAGGGCAGAATGCCTTCCAGATCGAACTGGCTGATCGCAGATTGCGCAGCTTGGCTGGAGTCGGAACCTGCGAGTGCGGGAATCACAATTCCGCGAGTGCGAGTCTTCTCGCGCAATACCTGCGTGTCATTCCAGTTCAAGAGCGTGAATGCAACCCCCCGATGATTGATCGCTATCCATGTGCCGCCCTCGCCTTCGATGGGATAGATGCTCTCGACGCCACCATGCTTCAAGACCGCTGGTGCGCTCGCGCTCCGGCGTGCGATTCGCTCATCTCGGTTCATGGCGAGATAGAATCCGTCGCCGCGCGGAACGAAGGTCACGGTGCACATGGTCAGTCCGCTACAGGATAGGAATGAGACATGGCCGCATACAATCGAAGATCTCTAAGTATGTCAAGCACAGAAGCTGGCTTATGCCCGAGATCGCGGTTCGCGCGTCCAATCCTGAATACGAGTTCCCACTGTCTGTAGAGCGTGCGATAAGCCGAAAGCAGCGAGTTCCTCTCGTCGTAAATATTCGTGGCTTCCGACGACGCACCGTTCAGTTCAATGATCTTAAAGTTGCCTTCTGCAAGATCCTCGTCACGAGCATAGCGGATATCATAGCGACCGATAAAGAAGCCGGGAATGCGTCTCGAGATTTCGTCGATCTGATCGCGCAGTGCGTCAGAAACCAGGTGACTGCCATCGCGAAAGATGCATCCCTGACAGTGGTTACCCGCTTCGACCAAACGCACGCGCTGCCCCGCCTGAAGGACTTGACCGCGAAGTCCCGGAAAACGGCCGAGATAGATATGGGCTATCAGCGAAGCCCGATGGTCGTTGCTTAGGAGTTGCTCGAAAGTCCTCATGCCGTCTCCGGTAATTGTAGGGAATACCTTTTCCGTGACTGCAAAGATCTCGCCGACCTGCTGCCCTGGAATTCTGTAGTAAAAAACGCCGATCTCTTTTTCATCAGGGATGTAGCGCTGGAGGATGACATCAGCTTGGACTCGGACTAAGTAGTTTTCGGCATCCGCCTGGGACGAAGCCACCTTGAACCCTGCGCCACGCTGGCCGACGTTGGGCTTCAGCACAATCGGATACTGAATTCCTGCTCCCGGCATACCCTCTGGAACTCGTGCATTCGCTGCGGCAATGGTGCAGCCGGAAGCAAATAACCGTCCGCGACCCAGTCGGGGGCTGCGCCCATTAATGCTCGTAGAATGTCAATTTTCGACTCGCCAATGATGCCGCCATTTCGAAAGGCTGGATTCGCAATCGTAGGAAGTGCCAGTCCCCGGTACTTCACTGAGAGCCAAGCACACATTGCAGCTACCGGAGGGTAGAACATCCAGGCAGGCCAAAACTCCCAGCGCCGGTACTTCCTCCAGATCAGACGAATTCTGGGGAACACATCACGGCGCAGTCTAGCCAGTAGCCATGACCCCACAAGCACGGAGACCGGGAGCAACACAACGGATCTGCCCGAGGTCAACCGAGCAATTGTTGTGAAATGTGAGGCTGCAAAGATTGCCGTAACCCACACAACCGCGCAGAGGCCGGTCACAGATGCAAAAATTCGTGGAGGCTGTTTCAAGGCCCCTGCCGCGACATAAAGAGGAAGCCGGCTACCAGGAATGAATCGGCTCAGGACGATGGTTAGGGTTCCGCGGCGCTCGAACCAGGATCGCGCGTTGGAGAACGACTCAGGCGAAAGGAATCGCTTCATCCAGCCGGACCGGTCGAACTTCCCACCGATCTTCGCGCCGAACTTTCCACCGAACTTCGCGCCAAGCAGGTACAGCCCCAGATCGCCAGTCCAAATCCCAAGAACTGCGCTGGTGAGCCCCAGGCGTGGGTCAAGGCGCCCAGCCGTGCCCAGCGTGACAACCAGCAGCGTGGCGGCGTCTTCATACGCAAAAGTGAGCAGGAAGATCGATAACGCCAGCGCCGCTTGGGCATCGAGATGCGCGAGATGAGGAAGCAAGGTCAGCTCCCCGCCTGCGCTTGCTGGTACTTCAAGGTGGACGGAGCAATGCCAAACTCGTGAGGTAGCGCAACCGCTCTCAGGGAGCAGAGCAGCTTAACGATTGCGTAATGATGAATCGCGTGGCCGATGCAGAACATCAGCTCGCGGGCCACGTTTGAGCAAATGCTCTGCGCCTCGCTGTTGCCGTATCCGACGCTGTAAACGACCGCGCACTCTCGTTGCAATACGTCATCGGGAATTGCTGCGAGGGTTCCGAACAGATCCTGCGTCATCGAGCGAGCGACTTCGAGGGAGGTCTCGATGTCGCGACTGCGGGCTCGGTGGTCGTAGTTGACTTGAAGGTTTCGCAGGCCTTCGATCAGGCACAAGAAATGATCAAGAACGTGCCTGTAATGCGCGCCGATCGATGATCCCCACGGTCCTTCTTCTTTCCGCGTGTACGAGTCGTCATCGACGCTGTCCAGAAGAGCAAGTCCCTGGCGAAGGACATCTTCTGCGGCCAAGATGAGTGCTGAACGATCCATGTCAAAATCGCCTTCCAATCACGGGCAGTTGCCTGCGATGCAAAACGAGTGCAATTGCGCTGGTGCAGAAGACGATCAGTGCCAGAGCAAAAAGTAGACCGCCGTCACCCATTACCTCAATGCCGAGCACGGTGAGATGACTGACTATCGCCCCAGCCATTACGCCGAGAGCGAGTAATGCGCCAGCCCATACCGTACGAGGGACCAACAGCAGAACCGCAGCTATGAGTTCCACCACCCCAGACCCGATCCTGCCCCAGGGCTCCGCATGCACTTTCGTGAAGATGTAGACGGACTCCGGCGCGGCAGTGAATTTGAAGAACAGCGTCTGCAGCAGAACGATTGCCGCCGTGATTCTACAGATCCAACTGAGCACTAAGAGCGGCTTCGGCATTGTCTTGGTCGTCATCGGGATCGCGTTCGTCGTCATGCTCGCCTCTTTCATTTGCCGTATTTCTCAACCAGACCGGGCCACTTCTGGTCAGCCTTGCGCAGATTGCCCTGTTGGTCTTTGTTAAAGGTATCCTTCACATCGAGGTCATACTGCATGAGAAGCCGCCCATTGACGATCTGCCACGCCTCTATCTTGATGGGGACTTTGTGCCCTTGACTCGCCCCGTAGGCGCAGTAGCCACCGAACTGGGGCTCGTACTTTGCCGGCTCTTTGTCGAATGCGGCTTTGTGCTCGGCTGAGGCGAAATAATATTTCGCCCCGCCGTATGCAGACTGGAATTGTGAATTTCCCCTGACAGCGCGACTGTCAGTAAAGAACGCGATGGGGTCATAGCCTTGGATAGCTACCCCGTTTCGATCCAGGTTGTTGAGCTCCTTAGCAACAGAAATGGTGGACAGCGCGGAAAACAGTATCAGGGCTACAAACAGGTTTTTCATATACAAATGGCCTCGATTTAGCCGAGAAATTTAGCTACGAACGTGAGATTCACTGGAGGCTTTGAAGTGACAAGCGAGAGAATTTATTCCGGAGCATGACTAGCGTGGCCGGATTGAGGTGGCAGACTCGTGTTGGTCCGAACTGTGTTGCAGGATTGAGACATCAATCCGCAACAGGCGCTGCTCTCCCTTTTGCAGCAGTTCTCCGCGGACGGTGATCGGTTCTGCAACGAACTCGCGAAGCGCATCACGTCCGAGAGCGTGCCCTCCAAGATCAACCAGTAAGAACTGCTCACCAGAACCCGAAGCAATAAACAGCGGCGGAATGCCTCCGCTCAGGCAGCGCGACGCGCAGTCGCGATGGACTTTTCCTTTGCCGGGATTCATTACGCCCAGGTAGCATTTGCTGTCTACGATTTCTCCCGAGACCGTCACTTGCCCCAAGTCGCGCGCGATCGGGTGGTTGACGGGTGCGGCATCGAGGGGCTTGATGGAGCCGGGCTCAATTTCCATCATTACCCCGCCCTGACGATAGATCAGCTGGCCCTGTAGACTGACCTGCCTTCCATCGAAGCTGGCGACAAGATCGTCGGCGCCGTGCTTCCCCGGAGCAACCAATAGATACGTTGAATATTTCTTTTCTTGCTCGACTTCTCCGGGGCGTGCCACCAACAGGGTTGGATAAGCTTGCGTTTCGATGATCCCTTCGAACTTGCGCACCTTCCCGTATTCGAACGTAGAATTCGCGAACGGCATTTGTCCAAGGATCAGCGCCAAAGCCGCGGTGACCGCCAGCAGGCCAAGCGCAACAGTGACCTTTCGGACGAAGCGAGCCAATGAAACGGGCGCTTTCGACAGGTAGCCTAGGTAGAAATCGTTCACCGAGCCTGCTCCTCCCCGAAGCCTATTTCAGCTGGTGCGACGTAGGTGCCCGGTGGGTTTGGGCTGGGATGGACAAAAACCGCTCCCTCGACAAGCTTGACCCGGAAGGTCGGAATCTTTTCCTTGAAAGGCGATGGGGCTGCGCCTGACTCCGGCCGGTACTGATAGCCGTGCCACGGACAGGTGACGCAACCATCGATGATGCGGCCTTCTCCCAGGGGGCCGTTCTGGTGCTGGCACACATTGGAAATAGCAGAGACTTTGCCGTCGTAGCGAAATACAGCCACGCGCTCACCAGAAAGGGGAACGATTGTGGCGCACTTTGCCGGGATCCGATCCACTCTGCAAACTTCGACAAAACCATCGGCAAGAGCCTGCGCCTTTACCCGGTCCACCTTTTTCTCACGAAGCGCTGCGGCAAGATGAAGCGAAACGACCGTCCCGACGGCAAGAATCAACGAACCCGCCAAGACTGGACTGGTTTCTGACTGCAAGGCTCCCAATGTGACGTGTGCGACTAAAAGCGCATAGGCCGCGTATACCATCATGTGCAGTCGCTTCCAGACAGGCGCTGAAAGATTGCGCAGCCAGAAGTCGTGGCTGGTGGCCGCCATGAGAAAAAGAATGATCAGAGCGAAGAAGCCGAGGGCTTGAAAGGGGAAGTCGGCAATACTGCCGTATCGCGGATTACTGATGAAAAGGCTCACCAACGGATTTACGTTTCCCAGCGCGTGAAACTGGAACAGGGCAAACCCTCCGTGTGCCAGGCCGAGCAGAAAAGTGGTCACACCCAGGTGGCGGCGGTTGTAGAGCAGAGGCAGAAAGCGACGGTCTAACCGCGCCAGTGGACCGATACAGAGCACAATGTTGAGGAGCAGGAAGGCGGCCGTTCCCAGAGCTCGAATCAGCAGTGTCTCTGCCGTCTCGCTCGGGTTACGCCAGGCGCCAAGACCGACAAACATGCCCAGATAGAGCGCCAGCAGAGACAGAAGCGTAACATCGTAGACTTTCTTCTGGCGGTTCCAGCTGATCGCGGCATACTGGACGCTCACGGCAACTTCTCCACTTTGGCAGTATCAAACAGGCTCTCGTGCGGGAAACTGAACAAAACGAGGTATCCACCCTGGTCGACGCTCAATGGCAGAGCAAAAGTCCTGCTCACATCAAAGGATCCAAGGAACCTTGCAGTTGCGGGTAGGGAGTCTCCTGTCGGTCGCTCCGCCGACCAATAGAGGAGTAAGTCCGGCTCGCTCAACTCCTGCGCCGGATACAGTGCAACTCTCATCTCTCCCGAATGATCTGAAGCCCTGTAGAAGTCAGTCTGGATGGAGTGCTTCTGCCACAGGGCGCCTGATGTTCTTACAAGTTCCGCTGAAGCGGGCACTTGCCCACCTTGCACAGTCGAAGGGAGCCTCGAATGCCGTTTTCCGAGCCCTGCCACTAAGAGCGCAGGCAGAACGAAGGCTAGTGCGACAAACGCACGACGATGCGCAGCTCTGAGTGGCTGAATCATTGTTTGCCCAATAGAGGCTTATTCGATAAGCGGTGCGGGGTCTTTTCCACCGGAGGCTCGACGATCCCTCGCGTCCAACGGTAGAGGAACATGGGCCAGAACGCCGCAACGCCGGGCAGGATGAGTAATCGGAATCCGATGCCGGATCTATGCGCCTCCGAGTCCAAACGCTGAACTCCAACGCATACGAAAGGCGCGGCAAACAGCAACCCGAGGCCGGCATAGACCTCGAGCGCTAAAACGAACGCCTTGGCGAAAATCTCAAACATCGCTGCCGTAAACCGGGATCAATGCCCCATTGACATCTTTGCCGGCATCGGTTGCCAGCCAGGCAACCAGGCTGGCAACGGCGCTAGGCTTGACCCACTTCGAAAAATCTGCGTTGGGAATCGACTTGCGGTTGGCAGGAGTGTCCATTGTGCCTGCGAGGATCACGTTGGCCCTAAGCCCTGCATCCTTGTTTTCGAGTGCCACAGTTCTGATCAGAGAAACCATGGCAGCTTTGGAAGCACTATAGGCACCCGCTCCTGCTCCCGGCTCCAGCGCCGCTCGACTCCCGATTGCAATAATGCGACCGTCGCCCGTCTGCCGCAGAGCTGGAATCGCCGCCCGCAGGACGTGAAAGAGGGAATTCAGATTGAGGTCAAACATCCGTTCAAAGGTCGCATCGTCGGTATCCGCGATTGTTTGTCCTCCCGCGAACCCTCCCACTGTGTGGGCCAGAACATCGAGCTTCCCGAACCGCGCCACGACCTGATCCACCAGGACCTTGGCGCAATTACGGGT
>Ga0335081_10015590_pt1 | contig 12295 bp, 11 predicted proteins | sample Lox_Sample_35_FD_206713 | JGI IMG/M metagenome (GOLD analysis project Ga0335081, IMG submission 206713) | Soil microbial communities from Loxahatchee National Wildlife Refuge, Florida, United States - Lox_Sample_3.5 | ecosystem: Environmental > Terrestrial > Soil > Wetlands | place: USA... | reverse complement strand
TGGTAATGGTCTGAACAATATTGGCGCCGAACAGCAGGTCGGCCGCATTGGTCGTCGTCACCGAACCGCTGCTGCTGCTCGTGCCGTTGCCGCTGTTGGCCGCGGTAGCATCCACCGGATTGGCGGGGTCCGCGCCGCTGTACTCCAGGATGCGGATATCGGGGGACACCGCCGCCCTGGAGAACGTCACCGTAACAGTGTTGATTCCTGCGACCGCGCCGGCGATGTTCTTGGCGTAGTAGATGGACTGGGATTCGAGGCCGCTGATCACGGTTGGACCGACGGCCAGCGCATAGGTGTTGCCGGCCGTGTCGGTGACGGCACTCACCTTGGCGGTGCTGTCGTTCCACCCCACAACGACCACGTTCAGGTCGCCGGCATTCTGTGTTTTTTTGAAATTCACGCTGACCGTGGTCTGCGGCGTTTGCGGCGTCGCATAGTTCCCCTGAACGTACGTGATCGCACCGAGCACATTGGCCGGGTGCAGCCAGCAGACAAACACTCCGGCGAAGCATAGCCGAAAGCGCACAGTCTTACAACGGGCAACAGTGTTTTCGAACAGCATCGTAGATCAGTATCCTCCGGTTAAGATGTGCCACTGATTGAGCAAAGGCTCGCGGCAGGAACTTCTTGACGTGACGATCACCCCGCAATCCGCTTCATTACGGATCGCTCGCTGCGCGAGGGCGCTCCTGCGAGGTAGCAGGTCTCGCGAGATTGCTAATTCTGTTTGGATCTGGCTGGCGGTCTTACTAGCGCCCGTTATCCTCAGGACGTTATGCCATGCACAACCTTATCCGGGGATCTCCTTCTTCAAGCTCTCGAGTGGCTCTACCGCCCAACGGATCAAGGATAAACGAAGGCACGGCGGGGCGTCTGTTCTCAAATATACTTTTTGCCCTGAAAATCTGCTTGGGGGCCCCGCCTTCACTGGTTTGTCATTTCTGCCCCATCGTCACATCACGGGCGCACGACCAGTGCCGCCGCCGTGAGAACCAACGGCGCGCACCCGGACGGTCAACAATGGAACACATTAGGCGCCGACCACCTCGGTCAAGCGCGAGACCAAGTCCTCCAGGGACTTCGACTGCGCGGTGAGTTCCTCAGCCGCCGCGGCGCTCTCTTCCGCGGTTGCCGCGGTGCTCTGAGTCACGTGCTGCATCTGGGCGATGGCCTTGGCCACCTGCTCGATGCCGCGTGTTTGCTCCTGGCTGCCCAGGTTCACCTCATCGACCAGAGTCTTGACCTTGGCGGATTCGCCGGTGCTGGTCCGGATGGATGCAGCCACCTGGTCGACTTTTGTCTTGCCGTCAGTTGATCTGGCAATGGATTCTTCGATCAACGATGCAGTGTCCCGGGCGGCTTGCGCGCAGCGCTGGGCCAGGCTGCGGACCTCGTCGGCCACCACCGCGAAGCCCATCCCCGCTTCGCCGGCGCGCGCCGCTTCCACGGCGGCATTGAGGGCGAGGATGTTGGTCTGGAAGGCGATCTCGTCGATGACCTTGATGATCTTGGAGATCTTCTCGCTTTGGGCATTGATCTCGCTCATCGCGACCACCATCTGGTCCAGCCTCTGGTTGGTCTCGGCGAACTTCAGCCCGGACTGCGTGACCAGTTCGGCAGCCGTGTGTGAGTTCTCGCTGTTCTTGGCGGCCATGGAGTTGATCTCTTCGCTCGACGCCGATGTTTCTTCGAGCGACGCGGCCTGTTCGGACGCGCCCTGTGCCAGCACCTGGCTGGATCGGGCCACCTGGCCGGCCGCACCGGCCACTTGCCGCGCGGTCTCGTTCAACTCGCTTGCGACGCGCCGCAGCACCTGGTTCAGACCGCGAATGATGAAAAACAGCAGGCCGGACCCACCCAAAACACTAAAGGAAAGTACCAGCCAGAGCCACCAGCGCGCCTGCACATAGGTCTGCTGCGACGCCGCGGCGAATAGGCCGGCGTTGCGCCGGTTGAGCTCCGTCTCGTCGCGGACCGCGGCCTTGAAAGCTTCGAAGGGGTCATTCGCCTCCGCCACATATTTCGCGCTGGCTTCCGCAGTGTTGCCCGCCTTGCTCAGCTCGACCGGCGCCCGGATCGCCTCCACGTAGTGCTGATACGCCGGGCCGATTTTCCCGAACAACGCGCGATCCTCCGCAGTGGTGATCGTTTTCTCGTAAGCGGCCAGCGAGTTCTCAATCTGGTGCTTCAAGTCCGCGAACGTGCCTTCCATCTTGGCCTTGCTGGCCGGGTCGGGAGATGCCATGTGCCGCCACACGTTGCCGCGCAGTTCCAGCAACGCTGATTCCACGTTTCCCATCGTCTCCAGGCCGGGCAATGGGTCTGTGATGATGAGTTGCACGGAGCTTTCCAGGCTCCCCAACCCCCACATCGACACCATCCCCAGTACGACCGCCAGCATCATCAGCGCGCCGCTCGTCAAAGCAAACTTGAAACCCACCGTCATCTGCCGCTTCATTGTCTCAATTACTCTCCGTGATTGACTAATCGGCATTTTCCGGCGGAATTTGAGCCGGCCGATAAGCAGTAGCAGGAGCCCCGCTAGATGAGCGTGAAGCGATACCTCAGGCATATCGCATTGGCCTTGGCCTTCCTGTCAACGGGGCACTTGCTGGCGCAAACGTCTCCGGCGCCGCCTAAGCCGCAGATCAGCGTCACGGCCGCCATGGACGGCTACTATGCCTACAATCCAGACCAGCCGGCTCCCGGTTTCAACCTCGACCGGAACTTCGACGACCAAGCCAACCAGTTCACTCTGAACAACGCGACCCTGAGCGTCGAGCGCCAGGGCGGCGTGGCCGGCTTTCGTCTGGACGCGGGATGGGGCGACCTGGAGCGCACCATCCACCAGGCCGACCCGTGGGGCGGCCCGAACCGCCACCTGCCGCAGGCCTACGTCAGCTTGCAGCCCGCCAGGAATTCCGCCCTGCGCGTCGACGCTGGCAAATTCTTCACCAGCGTGGGAGCCGAAAGCGCCTACTCGCAGGACAATTTTAATTACTCGCGCTCGCTGCTGTACGTGTTAGGTGAACCGTACTATCACTTCGGTGTGCGCACGTCGGTGCCGGTAGGCAGGAATCTCGCGGTCGGGCTTCAGTTGCTCCACGGCTGGAACAACGTGATGGATCCGAGTGGCGGAAGAACGCTGGGCCTCACTGCGTCGTGGACCCGGGGATGGCTGACCTGGTCCCAGACGTACCTGGCAGGGCCGGAAAAAGTCGCCGCCAGCCGCGGATTCCGGCAGTTGTATAACAGCGTGGTGACGATGACCGCCGGGCGGTGGCTGTCAGCATACGGGGAGTGGCTCAACGGCGCCCAGCGCATGCCGGGCGGTGGCGGCCAGAGGTGGTACGGCGCTGCCGGAGCGCTGCGCTTCACACCGCGCGAGCGGTGGAGCTTCAGCCCGCGCTTCGGCTGGTTTGACGACCGCGCGGGTTTCTGCTCCGGAACGCCGCAGCGATTGATGGAAACGACCCTTACCGCGGAATACCGGCCAGCCAAGCTGCTGATCAGCCGGCTCGAGTATCGCCGGGACTGGTCGGACCGTCCCTTCTTCGACTGCGGCCAGAGCCGACGCCAGCAAACGCTCTTGGCCGCACTAATCGTCGTATGGAAAAAAGAGCGTTGAGCGCCCACCGCCGGTCTGCAATCAGCCTTCGACGGTCAGCTCCACCCAGCCAGGCAGGGTCGCCGGGCGGTTGTTCAGGAACACGATGCGCCGGGTCTTGGGGAACGGCAGGTTGCTCGCCAGGGCGCGGTTGTAAATGGCGAATTGCTCCAGAATCTGGCGGTAGTCCTGGTTGGTCGCGTCCAGCCAGGCGCTCTTGGCGGTGAGACCGCCGCCCCATCCCAGCGAGAAGAGGCATGCGCCTTTCTCACGGGCCTGGGCCAGGTGCTGCTCCAGCTCTTCCAGGCTCCGGTCCAGCAAACCCATGCCGGCCCATGACGCGTACTGCCGCTGCAACGCCAGCAGGCCCTGGGCATAAACGTTGACCGCTTCAAAGACTCTGGCGCGGTTCACGGTGTCCGGCCAGCGAATGGAGCGGCGGACGTCGGGTTGCAGGAAGAATTGTCTCTCGTTCCAAACGCCCGTGAAAGATGTACCCGGGACCGCCATCTCGGCGAACGAAGGCGTGCTCTCGTCGGGTTTCGTGCCATCCACCGTTCCGCGCGGGCTCTGCTTCCAGCCCAGCGTGAAGCCGCCGCCGCGCGGCTGCAGCGTGGACGTTCGGAGCAGGTAGACCTTGAACTGCGAGTTCGCGACGGGCGCCGAATCGCCCGTGCTCACGAACCGCATGCGGTTCGATCCGGCCGGGCCGAGCGCCTGCTCCTCCACGATTTCCGCCGGCCGCCTGGGCACCCGTTCGCCCTTCACGCGGCTCAGAACCTCCTGGAGCATGCCGTCGCGCCAGTGTGCGAACACCATGCCGGTTCGCAACGCGCCCTTGATGGCTGTGCCAGGGAGGTACGGGCCCGAAGCACCGGCGGCGAAGGTCGGAATGTGGAGGCTGTCGCCAGCGGCGCGGTTCCAATATGCCGAATACGCGGCGTTTTCGAACGGAATGCGGCGGCCGGCAAAGTTCTGCGCGAATCCGCCCCAGGAGGCGAAGTCCAGCTTCTCGGACCGCTTGAGCTGCCCCAGATAGCCTTCCAGGCGAGGGCCCTTGGCCAACAGGCGGAAAATGCGCCATTGGTCGAGCACATTGACGTGGTCCTTCCACACCATGTAGTCGATCGGGCTCAGCCTGCGGCCGTCGCCGACCAGCATGGGGGTCAGGCATGTCACTCGATACCGCATCAGCGCACCTCGGGCAGCTGGATGGCGAGCGCGAACCCGGCGCGGTACACCGGATGCGCAAAGCCGTCAGGCGCCACGTCCGCGGCCGAGCCGCGCGGTGCGGTTTCGGCGTACAGCACCGAGCCCTCCGCCACCATCTGAACCTGCTTCTTCAATTCGCCGGAGCCGGCGGGGCTCTCCACGCGGCCGCCGCGCGCCAGGACAGCGTAATTGCCGCGGCGCCAGTCGACCGCATCGCTCTTGGCCGGTGTAAACAGCGAGAGCAGCCAGTGTGCCCGCGGGCCTGGTCCGGCCGCCACGAGCGGCTCCGCCAGCGGCGCGGGCACCGGTTCCACTACCGCCGGCGTCTCCTCCACTTCGGGAGGCGCTTCCATTTCCAGCACCCCGACCGACGACTGCGGCTCGCCGGCAACGGCCGCCCCGGCCTCGATACCGTGCAGGCCAATCGCATTTCCGTTCCGCGGATTCCCGGCCGGCGGTTCGGGTGACCCTGAAATGGCGGCGTCCACGATTCGTTCCAGGAGTTCGCGCGCGGATTCGGGCGTCAACTCTTCCGCCGGTTCCAATTCGGAAGTAGGTGTCACTGACTCCGGTTCTGGCGCCGAAGCCTCTACCACCGCCTCGGAAAGGACCGGCGGCGGCAGGATCATCTCCGGCAGCTTGCCCTCGATGAACTCCGGAGCCTCCGACCGTCCCCAGCCGCGCGAACGCTCGCCGCCGAAGCCGGTGTCCGCCAGCAGCCGGAACGCGCCCTTGACCGGCTCCGCCCAGCGCGCGTGCGCGGCTTCATCGCGAAACGAAACCACCAACCACAATCCCGCCTCCGGACGGAATTCGATGCACGCCGTGGAATGCCGCTCGGTGGCGCCCGTCAAGCGGTCCACCGCAGCGCTCCACCGCACGCTGGTGCGGAATGGACCGGGCCGTCCGGCCGGCACCAGGCACTCGCTCGGCCCGTCCACGTTCCACTGAACGTCATCCAGCGGCTGCTTCGCCAGGGTACTCTGCACGACTTCGAGCGGCACGAACCGGGCGCTCTTCCAGCGCACCCGCGCCGACATCGCCGAGGGTGAGAACGGCGGCCACACCGTCCGCGGCGGCACCACGAACCTGATCCTCTCCAGGTAAGGAAAGCATGAGCTGAAACAGACCGCTGGCTCGCTCTCGCGCGCCGTGGCATCGAGCCACTCCTTGAGCACACCCAGCCTGGCCATGGCTGCGGTCACCGCTGAGTAGAGGGAATCGCTGTGATAGATTACGTCTACTCGATTGCGCGCGCCGGAATCGGGTCCGATGCGCCATGGCCCGATCGGGCGCAGCTTCACGATCAAGCCCGGGCTCATGACTCCTCGCGCAGGAACGCGAAGCCCGATTCGGTGACGGCGCTTTGAATGGCCGCAAGTCCGGCGCCCGCGGCGATCTCCTTTTCGGGAGCGCCGGTGGCGTAGTGATTCTTGCCGCGCCAGACCAGCCGCAGCTTCGAGAAACTCACCCGGCCGCTGCCGCGGGATCCGCCGCCGCCCAGTGCGTCGTCTTCCAGCAGCCGCAAGCCTTCCAGAACGCGCAGGAACAGTGGGGCGTCCTCCTCGCACAACACGTCCATCACGAAACGGGTGCGGAAGCGGGCGCCCGCGGGCACGCGCTCCAAGGTGCGTGGATTGGCCTGGGAGGTGATGCGGTCGATGGCGTTCTCGCTCTTCACCTCGGTCAGTTCGTCGTCGAGGTTTTCGCGCATCTGCGGGGTGATGCTCTCGGAATCGAGCGGGGCGTCGAACACCGCCAGGCGCGCCGGAGTGGCCTGGGACGTCTCCAGGGTTTCGCCCTGCACCCGCTCCATGCGGCCGGGATTGCGGCCGAACAGCAGGCAGATCTCGTCGTCGGGGCGGTCGCTCTGGTGGATGCGCACTTCCTGCCCTTTGCGGCGGGAAAGATACACGAGTTCAGGCGGGACGGCCAGGCCGGATGACTGCTCCAGAAGCGAGCGGATCTTGCCGCGCAGCGAGCTGCCCGGCACATAAGGCCGGCCGAACGCGTCCTTGACAACGGGATTGTCGGAGCCGCCGATCTCGAGCGACCCTTTGCCGGCACCCACGTGCAGGCCGGTCTCGCATTGCATCTCGCCTTCCAGGATCAGCTTTCCGATGAGTTTCAACTCGGTTTGGGGGGTGTGTGCGCTCATGCTTCACTCGTTGTAGGCCACGATGGCCTCGAATAGGTCCTTGAACCGTTCGTAACCGCGGTTGTCGTTCTTGCGCGTCACCTGGAGCAGCAGCTTCTCGAGTTGATCCAGGCTGCGCAAGCCGTGCCGCGCAATGGTGTATGCCAGGCGCGCCCGCAGCATGACGAACTCGTGCTGCCGCTCGCTCTCCGGAGCGCGCACGGCGCGCCGCACCGCGCTATACAAGCGGCGCAACTGGCTCTTGGTGCCGGAATCCATGTCGCGCATGCGGCTGACGATGGCATGCGCCTGGTTATCCAGGTAGAGGCTGTCGCCGATCAGTTTTTCGAGCTCGATTTCCGGCGGTCCCTCGGGACGTCCCCGGTCGGGGCCCCGGCGATCGCCGCGATCTCCGCGGTCGCCTTCGCGATGCGGCATCCCGCCCGAGCCGGAGGGCGCGCCGCGGTCGCCGCGCGGTCCACGGCCCCCCCCGCCGCCTTCGCGCGGCGGACGAGTTTCCTTCCGTTGCTCCTGCTCTTGTGCCATGTGCTAAACCTCTGTCACCAATCTGGCCCATTCCAGGGCCACCAGGCCCGCGGGCCGCAGCTTCACTTCCGCCGATTTCCGCCCCACCATTTCACTGATCAGGTGCGTCCGCAACTTCTGGAATTCGCGGTCGCGCGTGCCGCTGAGGATGCGCGTGAACCGCCGCTGGAACCGCCACGTGTGCTCGGTTCCGCTTTCACCCTCGGCGTACGCCTCGCGCCGGTAGAAACTCCGCAACTGATACAAGAACTGCTTGGACATCCGGAAATCGTGGATCAGGCGGGTTACCGTGTCCTTTAATTCCGCCGCATCCGCCAGGTGGCGCCACTCCAGGATGCGCCCCAGCAGGAAGATGCAGTCCCGGTCCGCTGACTTGGCCAGGTCCAGGTTGCGGCCGGCATCCTCATACACCGACGCCAACGGATAGTATGTTTCGGGCGCCAGAGCGATGGCCATCGAAATGGTCTTGCCTTCCGCCCCCGGATAGTCTTTCAGGTTCTCTTCCGTGAAGCGGTGGAACAGCCGCTGCACTTCGCGCGCCAGGGCGATGAGGGCGTCCCAGGAGCCGAACACGGCGAAATCGTCGCCGCCGGAATAAAGGATGCTCACCTTGCGCCAGAACTCCGGCAGCGAGCACAGCACCTCCAGCTCACCCGCGAAGAACTGCTTGTAGAGCACGGAAAGGGGCACGTGTTCTTCGATGCTGTGGACCCGCCGCAAGCGTAAGCCGAAGTTGTCCACGTCGCCGCGCAACACACCCCAAATGGAGCGTCCCTGCGCGCGGCGGGCCAGCGTCTGCACCGTCGCCGCCACTCTGCCGTCGTCGGACGGCGCGGCGTGGCGCGCCAGCATAATCCCATCGGGCGAAAGGTTGGAGGTGACGGTCCAGGTGTGCTTGCCTTCGCCTGGCGTGACCTTGCCCGGGTTCTCCGGCGACCACCCAACCACGGACGCTTCCCGCACCTTGGCGCCCAGTTCCTTGGCAAAGTATGTGTCCGCTTCGGAGTGGTTCCCTGCGGGCGCCGGTTGGAGAGCGCTGCCTCCCCATGGATAACCCGATACCCCAAACGGCGCGTTGCGTTTGCGCTCCAGTTCGTCGTTGAGGCGGCGGCGGATCACCGCCCAATCCCCCAGGTTGTCGGTGACGCTCCAGACCAGCTTCACGTAGCCCGCGCTCAGTTCCGCGATGTGCCGCGCGGCCGCTGCCAATAAGGTGTCCGCCGATTCCTGCGCTTCGCCCGGCAGAACCACCAGGAACTGGCCCCCGCCGCTCGATCCAAGCAGAATTCTGGCCAGCCCCAGTTCCGCGAGTAGCGCCCGGGGTAGCACTTCGCACAGCAAGGTGATCCATTGTGACCGGCCAACCAGCAAATCTTCGCCGGCGGAGCGCGCAGAACGTCCTTCCGCGTGCCCGGCCAAAAGGAACTCCTCTGTGCCCAGGATCTTGCCTTGCAACAGGATCTGTTCGGACATTCGAGCGAGAAAGCCTTGGAAACTCCTAACTTTAGCACAGATTCCTGAGAACATCGGGGGCTTACGGCCACTGTAGTTTCGATGCCGAAGTTTCCCAGCATAGCGGTGGCTGTGGCGATGGCCGCGGCGGCGTGCGCAGGCCAGACACATGTCGCTCCGGCTCACCAGCGCGAGACCGCACCGCAGATTTCCCGGGCAGCCGCCGCCAAGCCCGTCAAATCCGACGCCGCCATCGAGGCCGCCATCCGCGCCAAGTTCGCTCAATCCAAGATCAACGCCGACAAGTTTCAGGTGCACGTGCAGGGCGGCATCGCCACCATCGAGGGCCGTACCGACGTAGTCCAGCACAAGGGCGTGGCCACGCGCCTGGCAAAAAGCGGCGGCGCACTGGCAGTAAACAATCACATTCAGGCCAGCGATGCCGCGAAGAAGAAAGCTGCGGCCAACCTCGAAGAAGGCCGCCGGCGAGCCCAGGTGAAGCGCGGCGACTCGCGCTCCGATCCCAATCCCCCGCGCCAGAGCCGCTAAAAAGCATGTGTGGCGGATGGAATCCGGCGCGGCGGCTGTGAGCCGCCTCCAATCCAGGCCCCCAGAGCCTGCGTGATAAACTGAGAGAAACGTTGAACTTCATCATGAAATCTCTCAGCCTTCCTCTCTTAGTCTTGTCTTGCGCGGCCTGGGCTCAGACTGCCCCGCCGCCGTCACCTCCGCCTCCCGCCGAGAAGGGCGACACCGTGATTGCCATCTTCGAAGACGGCGTGAAGATGACACTGGATGACTACCGAGCTCTCCTTCCGGTGCTGCCGCAAGCGTACCAGCAGTTGGCCAACCGCGATCGCAACCAGTTCATCCACTACTACGCCATGATGCGCAAGGCGGCGCAGATGGCGGAACAGGAGAAGCTCGAGCAGAAAAGCCCGTACAAAGAACTGCTGGCGTATTCGCGTCTTTCGACGCTCACCGACATCAAGCTTGCCGCCGTCCGGAGCGCGGTCACTGTGGACCCGGCCGAGATCGAAAAATACTACAACGAGCACAAAGACCCCTACAAACAAGTGAAGGTGAGCGGGATCTACATCGCCTTCAGCCACGAATCGGAAGCGTCGCCGGCAAGTTCTTCCGCTTCCGTTATGGCGACCACGGTTCCCAAGAAGACGCTCACGGAAGCCGAGGCAAGAGCCAAGGCGGAAAAGTTGCTGACCGATATACGCGGCGGCGCGGATTTCGCCAAGCTGGTGCAGACCGAATCCGACGACGAGACTTCCAAAGCCAAGGGCGGCGATTTCGGCGCGTGGCGGATCACCGACAACGTGCCGGACCTCATGCGCCAGAGTGTTTTCAGTCTGAAAGCGGGCGAGGTCACCGAACCAGTGCGGCAGGCGAACGGGTTCTACCTGTTTCGCGCCGACGAAGTGAAGTACACGCCCCTGGCGGAGGTCAGGGATTCCATCTTCGACCAACTGAAGCAGCAGAAAGCGCAGGAATGGATCCGGAAGTTCGACGCCGAAACCAGGGTGGAGATTCCCAGCAAGGAGGCGGCGGTCCCGCCCAGTCCCGCAAAGTAACTCTGCCTCGGATTACTTCCTGGTCACCTGAATCGCGATGGCTTCGTTGGTCGGTTGAATGACCACGTAGAGGATACCGGGCTTCGGGTCGTCGCCGGCCCGCAGCGTCAGGACCGCTTTTTCACCTGCCTTCACGTCACTGCGGTCCAGTTTCCCTTCCACGCCCGGCACCGCGCCCGTCAGCCTGAGTTGCATCAACCCCTGAGCGCTGTTGCTGATGTTGATCTTTTCGGTGGCGTTCGGTTCCAGGGCTGCCGTCTGCCTGTCCGCCTGGACTTTTCCGAAAACGAAGTCCGCCGACGTGGGGATCTTTTCCGGCGGTGTTCCCGGCACTGCGGCGCTCCCGCCGGGCGCCTGTGCGCCGGGCGATGACGAAGCAGGGGTAGCGAGACCGACCGGCGAGACGATCTTCGAATGGTCGACGTACCAATACCAATTCCCGTTCTCCAACTTCCAGGCGCTGGGAATGCTCAGCGTCCATTCGCCTCCCGGCAACCCGGGCATGGGTACCTTCTGTGTGCACTTCACAGTCACCAGGGCGTTTGTGAACTGGTCTGAGTAGGTCAGGCTTGCAATTTCGAACTTGACAACATCGGGCTTGCTGCCCGCGTAGTAAAAGTCCTTCGTATCGTCGGCGACATACGACTCGGCCTTCCGGTACTCGTGGTTCACAAGGAGGGTATAGAACTCGTTGACGCGCGCGCGCAAAGCCTGGTCAACCTCGGCCGGCGGCTTGTTCGGCGGCGGAGCCGCCGTCTGCGCGAAGCCGGCGAGAGCAACGAGAGCGAGAAGGGCAAAACGGAGCATGATTCCTTCATTATAAGATGCGGGATTCTTGTCAGTTTTCTCACAGGGCCGACATCGGATCAAGGCGCGATCGTGAGAGGCTAGGCGTATCGAGACGCGCGTGTGATACCGTAATCGCGAAGGAGCCCGTCCTCAGCGGCATGGACAAACGACACGCCCATCAGTTGCCCGACCAACCCGACCCGGGTCAATTCGAGGCCGCCGCCCGGCTGCTCGAAGTGATGAACGATCCCGTAACCGCCGCGATCCGAAACGCTCCCATCGACGACGAACCGGTTTCGGAAGATGAGGAGCGCGCCGTCGCCGCTTCCAAGGAATGGTTTGAGAGCAACCCTGGCATTCCGTTCGATGAAGTGGTTACTGAGTTGGGTTTCACGATGGAACAGGTCCCGGGTGATAAGAGACCCGCGTGAAGCGGATCGTCTTCTCCGCATTGGGCCAAAGCTGATATTCGCGCGATTCCGCAACACATCGCCATTCAGATTCTCACTGCCATTCATCGCCCCGCCGCGGCCGGTGCAGGCCAGGTCAAAACACTCAGAGGTCAGAGCGGCGAAAAGCGCCTCCGCGTGGGCGATTTCCGCGCCCGTATCACGGAAGACAGGGGCGGCAGCACGGAAGGCGGCCAAGGCAAGGTGGACGACACCCTTCGGATTCACTCCGTCCGCAATCGCAGGGAAGCTCGCCGCTGAGACAGTGCGGCGGCCGCCGTGCGGCTCGAGATTTGCAACTTCCGCATAATGTGTATAATCTCTATAGGATATAAGTATATTGATCCCTATCGATTTTTAGGACATTATGGCAGCTACCATATTTGTGACGCCTCCGAGCCGCGAAGAGCTTGAAAATCAACACGAATTGACGGTCCGCCAGGAGATCGAAACCTTCCGCCAGCGCGCCCAGATGTTCCTCGGTGGCGAAATCACGGAGGACGAGTTCCGCCCC
>Ga0335081_10015589_pt1 | contig 12295 bp, 10 predicted proteins | sample Lox_Sample_35_FD_206713 | JGI IMG/M metagenome (GOLD analysis project Ga0335081, IMG submission 206713) | Soil microbial communities from Loxahatchee National Wildlife Refuge, Florida, United States - Lox_Sample_3.5 | ecosystem: Environmental > Terrestrial > Soil > Wetlands | place: USA... | reverse complement strand
GCGCCTGGGCGGCCGTTGCAGCGGCTGCCGCGAAGGCAAACGTCGCGGTTGTTCTCGGCACTGAGCGCATCGTCGATGGCGCACTGTTACCTACCGCACTGGTCATCAATCGAGACGGAACCCTAGCGGGCTTCCAGGACAAAGTGCAACTCGACCCCTCCGAGGAGCCTATCTATACGCCCGGCTCCGGAAGGCACGTTTTCCAAACCGGTCCGCTGACGTTTGGGATCGCGATTTGCCATGAGGGTTGGCGATACCCGGAAACGGTTCGCTGGGCTGCCCGCCGCGGCGCACAGATCGTGTTCCACCCTCACTTCCACATTGCCGAGCCCGGCAGTTACCGGCCCTCTACCTTCGCCGATCCTGCCAACTCATTCCATGAGAAAGCAATGTTGTGTCGCGCCGCCGAGAACACCTGCTATTTCGCGTCTGTGAACTGTGCCAGCGCCGGCTCGCCGACCACCTCGGCGGTGGTGCGGCCCGACGGGACGCTGCTCACCTCCCAGCCCTACGGTCAGGAAGGGTTGCTCGTCGCCGATGTTGACCTCACTGCAGCGACAGGGCTTCTCGCGGCACGTTGCAAAGCTTTCTAGCCTCGAAGGCAGATCAATGATCCAGCCTGTCCGGGTTTTGATCGAAAACGTACCGGATTCCCTAGCCAATCGAACGCGAGCCAGTTACGATTGCCTTCCTGTGGCTGCCAGCATCCGCACCTTAGACCTGCGCAAGATTTACACTTCAGCGCCGCCGGGCGGCATGGGTCCCGGTTTCGCCTTCGCCGCCGTAGGCAGTAAGCGCGCCAAGCAGCCCAAGGCGTCGATTGTGGCTGTCGACGGGCTTTCCCTCGAAGTTGCTGCCGGAGAGATTTTTGGGTTGCTGGGGCCGAACGGGGCGGGAAAATCCACGACCGTCGGCGTCTTGACCACCCGTGTGCGGCCCACAAGCGGCGAGGCGTGGATCGGCGACTACGAAGTATGGAAGCAACCCGTGGCGGTCAAACATTTGATCGGAGTGGTAGCGCAGCGTCCGAATCTCGATTTTGCGCTGACCGCGCGCGAAATTTTGCTGTTTCATGGCGCTTACTTTGGATTGCCGGCGCCAGTGCGCACCGAGCGCGCCAATGCTCTGCTCGACCGCTTCAAACTCACCGAGCGCGCCGACGAACTGGTACGCGGGTTTTCCGGCGGAATGATGCAGCGGCTATCCATCGCACGCGCCATGATGCACGATCCGCAGGTCCTCTTCCTGGATGAACCCAGCGCGGGACTTGATCCGCAGACGCGCCTGTTGTTGTGGGAGATCATTCGTGAATACAACCACAGCGGAAAGACGGTTCTGATCACGACTCACAATATGGAAGAGGCCGATGAATTGTGTCAGCGGCTCGCCATCATTGATCACGGACGGATTATCGCCTCGGGCAGTCCGAGGGAACTGAAGTCCACGGTGCCCGGCGGATTTCTGCTCCGCCTGCGTTTCGGCCGCTCCCACACGGACTTTCTCAATCGTCTGAGTGCGCTTTCCGGAGTGCGCGAAGTAAAGGCCACCGATCAGAACCGTGCTGCCGACGTGTATGCCGATCGCGGCGGTTCTTTGGTTCCTGAGGTAGCCAGCCTGGCAGCGAGCTACGGCGTGGATCTCTCCGACGTTCACATTTCCGAGCCGAGCCTTGAGAACCTGTTCCTGCACCACACCGGAAGGAGCTTGCGCGACTGAATGAACCGGAAGACCTTTCTGGCACTGCTGGCGCGCGATGCCCACGTGGCTCGCCGCAACCTGCTGCCGCTGTTGCTGCAGACCTTCCTGCAGCCGCTGCTGTTTGTCTTCATCTTCGGGCGGGTGATGGTGCGCAGCGGATATCTGCCGCCCGCGTACAAGAGCCTGCTGCTGCCGGGAATCATGGCCATCAGCATGGTGTTTACCGGCATCTGGGCCGTCGCCATGCCGTTGATCGCCGAGTTCCAGTTCACGCGCGAAATCGAAGACCGCCTGCTGGCGCCGATCGAAATTTCCTGGGTCGCAATCGAGAAGGTCTTCGCCGGCGGGATGCAGGCGCTGGTTGCCGGACTGGTGGTCATCCCTGCGGCCTGGGCCCTGCTGCGCCCCGGCGTTGATCTGAGTGTCCGCAACCCGCTGGCATTCTTCGTGGTAGCTGCGCTGGTGGCGCTGTTCTCGGCCACCGGCGGACTGGCGCTGGGCTGCAGCGTGAACCAGTCGCACATCGGTCTGATGTTCAGCATGGTGCTTACTCCGATGATTTTCTTCGGCTGCACCTACTATCCGTGGAGCGCGCTGGCTAGCTTCCCGGTGTTACAGAAAATCGTCTTACTGAATCCGCTGGTGTATGCCAGCGAAGGTTTGCGCGGGACGCTCGTGCCGCAGTTTCCTCATCTCTCGCTGATAGTGGTGCTGATCGCCTTGGGTGCTTTTGACACTCTTTTCTTAGTACTCGGACTACGGCTGTTCCAGAACAAAGCCGTCAGTTGATGTGTGTGAGCCTACTTTCAGATTTCACCGGATCAGCTCCGCCTTCTGTTATATTCGGTGCCTTCCATGGAACTGACCTCCCCAGTCGACTACGCGAAGCAATCGATCCTCGCCGTACAGGATTATTCGCTGCTCGCCTGGCGCTCCATCGCCAACATTTTCGGCCATCCGCGCTACTTTGCCGACACCCTGATCCAAGCGGACCTGATTGGTGTGGGCTCGCTGCCTATCGTGGTGCTGACCGGCTTCTTCACCGGTGCAGTGCTGGCGTTGCAGACTTCCGCCACGCTGCAGCAATTCGGCTCGCTCTCGCTCACCGGGCAACTGGTGTCGCTTTCCATGGTGCGCGAGCTCGGTCCCGTGCTCACCGGCCTGATGGTCTCCGGGCGCAACGCCAGCGGCATGGCCAGCGAGCTGGGCTCGATGGTGGTGACCGAGCAGATCGACGCCATGCGCGCCCTGGGCACCGACCCGTCGAAGAAGCTGGTGACGCCGCGGGTGATCGCCACTGCAACCATGCTGTTCTTCCTGACCATCATCTCTGATCTGGTCGGCCTCGCGGGCGGCTGGGCGGTAAGTCGCTTCATCCTCGGCTTGGACTCCGCCCAGTATTGGACCACGGCCTGGGAGAAACTGCGTTTCGTCGACGTCTTCATGGGGCTGACCAAGCCGGCGTTGTTTGGCTACATCATCTCCACCGTGGGCTGCTATTTTGGCCTGACTACCAAGGGCGGCACTCAGGGAGTCGGCCGCTCGACCACGCAGGCGGTGGTGGCGTCGTCAGTGCTTCTGCTGGTGGCCGACTTTTTCGTCACCAAACTGCTGATGGCCTTGATGGAGGGCTAGCCCAGCCATGTCCGCCCCCGAAGCTCCCAGCTCCTCCAGTTCGCTCGTGGGGGAGCCGGTTCCCCAGAAAATCATTATCTTCGACGACGTGAGCCTCGCTTTCGAGGAGAACCGCGTGCTGGAGGGAGTTTCCTTCCACCTCGAACACGGCGAGACCAAGGTCATGCTGGGCGTGGCCGGCACTGGCAAGACCCTTTTGCTCAAGCTGGCGCTCGGCTTGCTCAAGCCCGACAGCGGTCGCATCTACGTTCTAGGACACGACGTCACCGCCATGCGGGAGCAGGAGCTGTTCGATCTGCGGCGCCAGATCGGGATGGTGTTCCAGGAAAGCGCTCTGTTCGACTCGCTCACCGTCAAGGAGAACGTGGCGTATCGGCTGATCGAGGAAGGCACTCCGGCGGCTGAGGTGGAGGTGCGCGTGCGCGAAGCCTTGCGCTTCGTCGAGCTGGAGCGCACCATCGACATGTTCCCTGCGGAACTCTCCGGAGGCATGCGGCGGCGCGTGGCCATCGCCCGCGCCATCATCACCCATCCCGAGGTGCTGCTCTACGACTCACCGACCGCCGGTCTGGATCCCATCACTTCGACCACCATCATCGAGCTAGTGGTGAAGCAGCGCGACGTCTACCACACCAGTGCGCTGCTGGTCACACACCGATTGCAGGATGCGTTCATCATGGCGTCGCATTATTTTGACCAGCAAACCAACCGCATGCGGCCGATTGAGCCGGGCGAGCACATAGAGGCCAACACCAGCTTCATTATTCTGCGCGAAGGCAAGGTGATCTTCGACGGCACCGCCGAGGAACTGGCCCACTCGCGCGACGAGTACATCCGCGAGTACATCTCCTGAGGCGCAGTTGCAAGGAGGCGGCAATGCTGCAGTTCGATTCCGTGCGCATGGAATTCCCGTCCGACGCCAACATCGTCGTCGGGCAATCGCACTTCATCAAGACGGTGGAAGACATCTACGAAGCGGTGGTCGGCACCGTGCCGCAGGCGAAGTTCGGACTCGCCTTCAACGAAAGCTCCGGCCCTTGCTTGACGCGCGCCGAGGGCAATGATGACGAACTGCGCGCGGCCGCCATCCGCAACGCACAGGCGCTGGCCGCCGGACACGTGTTCGTGCTCATCGTTCGCAGCGCGTATCCGATCAACCTTCTCAATACCATCCGCAATATTCCGGAAGTGTGCAGCATCTTCTGCGCTACGGCGAATCCGGTGGAAGTGATTGTGGCGTCGAGCGCGCAGGGCCGCGGCGTGATGGGCGTGATCGACGGCAGCTCGCCCAAAGGCGTCGAAGGGCCAGGCGACGTCGCCGCGCGCAAGGAATTCCTCAGAAAGATCGGTTACAAGCGATAGCGTCGCGCCTAATCGTGCGCCATGGCGGGCTGCGTCGCCCGCGTTGCCTCCCCGAGCCTGCGCCAGGCACGCCAGGCGTCATACGCGATCACGGCGGCCGCGATGAAAAGCAAGATCGACACCAGGATCATCCCAATCGCGCCGATGCTGTTGATCGGCTGTGCCGCAATCTTCGAGTTCGACAGGATGCTGGCGTACAGGTTGTAGGCTGTGACCAGGGTCGCGGCCATGGTGGTGATGTACATAAACAGCATGGGATAAAGCGCATACGACGGATTGCGCCCGGTGGAGCGCAACCACAGCGTTACGACCAGCAGTCCAAGCGCGGCCATGAGCTGGTTGGAGGCGCCGAACATCTGCCACAGATAGATCCACGTGCCGCTCAGCACCAGCAACAGAGTCAGCAGCATGGAAACGATGGCGGCGACGTGTGCGTTTTTGAATCCCACCCACACCTCACCCACCCATTCGCCCAGCGTTACGCGCATCATGCGAAAGACGAGCTGCGTAACCGTGAGCACAATCACTACGAACGACCCAAAACCGAGGGCCGTGCCGTAAGCCATTGGGATAGCTCCGAAGCTGACGATGCCCAGCAGCTTGCCCACGCCCGAGGCAAATGCGCCGGCGCCCGCTCCGCCTACGATCGAAACTGCCACTAGCGAGAGCAGCCCCAGCGTGTTCTCGCTGAACATGGCGCCACCGCCAACCGGCAAGCCGTCGGTCTCATACTCCAGTTGGCGCGCCGTACCGATGGAACCGAACAGCGCGTGCCAGCCCGAGATCGCGCCGCAGGCGATGGTCACAAACAGCATCGGCCACAGCGGCTGGATCGCGGGCATCGTCTGCAGGATGTTTCCGGCGGCGTCTTTGGCCTGCGTAATCGGCATCCAACTGGCGAACACCTTGCTCTGGAAAGTGACGGCTTTCATCATCTCCGGGCTGCCCAGCAGACCGCGCACCGCGCCGAGAATCGCGCCCAGTGCCGAGAAAATAATGGTAAGGAAGGTGACCCAGAATCCGATGTAGTTCACCGGCTGGGCGAATCGCCAGATGGGCAGGATAGTTCCCAGATAAGAGAAGACGAACAGGAACAAGCACCACAGGATGAATGAGGGCATCATCTTGATGGCGCCGGTTGAATCCAGATACTTGGGGACCACCTTGCCTTCAGGAGTGAGCGTGGTCGCGGCCAGTCGCGGGTCCGACTTGGTCGGGTCGGTAACGGTGTAGAGCGGCCTTTGACCCGTGATCTTGTTGACGCCGGTGCTGATCTGCTCCACGGCGTGGTTGATGGCACCGGCGAAAACGATGGTGGTCGCCGGTTTGCCAGCCGGCGTGGTTCCTGCGGTCGGCCTCAGGCCCTTGGCGCCGATGGCCATCGAACCCAGTGTGACCAGGATGGCCACGGCGGTCACGCCGACCAGATCCATCTTCCAGCGGTAAAGCGCTTGGCCCATCAGCAGACCCATGATCGCCAGCATGAAGATGCCGAAAGGAACATCGGCGCGAGGATCCAGAATGCCGGCCAGAATCCCGATAAACGCGCCGGCAATCAGCAGCAGGTAGAAGAAGATGAACACGAAGAAGATGATCCTGGTGCGGGGAGCGATCAGACGGTGCGCGATGGCCGAGAGCGACTGCCCTTCATTGCGTACGGCCAGCATGATGGCGGAGTAATCGCTCACCCAGCCGACAAAAGTCACGCCCAGGATCAGCCAGAGCAGGCTCGGCATCCAGCCCCATAGGTTGGTCGCTGTAATAACGCCTACGATCGGCCCGGCGGCGGCGATGGACTTAAAGTGATACCCGTAGAGCACGTGCCGGCTGGTGGGCATGAAATCAACGCCGTCCATGTACATGCGGGCCGGCGTGCCCCGCTTGTCATCCGGCTGGATGACCTCTCGATCGATGCGCCGCGCGTACTTGGTGTAAGCCAGCCAGATCATCACGCCGCCGAGTACGGCGATGACCGCGGCATTCATCGGCCAATGCATGGCTGAAAACGCCCCGGCCACAATCACCGGGATGGCAGCAAGCATAAGGATCGTGTATCGCAGTTTCATCATGTGCCTCCACTTTTGCCAAACTATGGCCCACGGCTAAGGTCCACTTACCGGGACCCGAGGGAGACTACCAATGCGCTGGCTATTCTAGTGCCGGAGAGCCTGTGTGGAGAGCACAATTTACGCCGGGCCGTGGCTGGTAAACACCAGCCACGGCAGGCTCCCTGGTACAGGTCCTTAATACTGGGTAACGCTGTTCCACTGCCCTGTTTTCCGGCTCTGACGCTGGGCCACAATAGTGCTCTCCATGCGCACAAAAATTTGGGTTACTTTTGTAATGCTTCTGTCGCTGCTGCTCGCCGGCTGCAGCGTCGGAGGAAGCTCGAGCTCGAACAACGGCGGAACCGGCGGCGGCAGTGGCAGCAACTCCAGCGCTTGCAACACCATCAGCCTCGGCCAAGGGGCAAGCCTGAACGGCTTTCTTCCCTTCCCTGCCGACAATGCCTGGAACCAGGATATCTCCGCAGCTGCGGTCGATCCCAATTCCGCCGCCCTCATCAGCTTCATCGGACCCACGATCGGCCTGCATCCTGACTTTGGTTCCGGCCTCTACAACGGCTCGGATATCGGAATCCCCTACCTTGTAGTGGGAAGTTCACAGTCGCCGGTGAACATCGATTTCACGGCATATGGAGATGAGAGCGATCCCGGGCCGATGCCAGTGCCGGCGAACGCCCCCATCGAAGGCGATCCTAATCCCGGCACGGGCGACCGCCATGTGCTGGTTCTCGACAACGCCAATTGCTGGCTGTACGAACTCTACAGCTCCTATCCCAATGCGGATGGAAGCTGGAATGCCGGTTCGGCGGCGGTCTGGGACTTGCTTGCCGACGAGCAACGTCCGTGGACGTGGACTTCGGCCGACGCTGCCGGCCTGTCCATCTTCGCCGGACTAGCCCGCTACGATGAGGTCGCCAGCGGCCAGATCCGTCACGCCCTGCGCTTTACTCTAGCGCAGAGCCGGGCGGCATTCGTCCCTCCGGCATCGCACTGGGCGGCGAATTCCACCAACGCCTCCGCGGCGCCCATGGGCATGCGACTTCGCCTGAAAGCAAGTTACGACATTTCCGGATTCTCGGCGAGCAACCAGGTCATCCTGACAGCGCTCAAGAAGTACGGCATGATCATGGCCGACAACGGCAGCTCCATGTACATCAGCGGCGCACCCGATTCCCGCTGGAGCAATGACGACCTGCACAACCTCGGACAGGTCACGGCCTCGGCGTTCGAAGTGGTGCAGATGAATCCGATTTATACCGCGTCGAATGTGCCGCAGGGCGCAGCCCCGGTGATCTCGAGCTTCTCCGCCTCGTCGACGACTGTCTCGCCCGGCACGCCGGTCACGCTGAGCTGGAGTTCAACCGGAACCTACTTCCTGATTTCCCCGCTCGGCCCCGTGCGCGGCAACCAAGTGACCGTCTCTCCCGTTCAGACCACTGCCTACACTCTGTACGCGACCAATCCCTACGGCCGCACCACGGCGACGGCAACGGTAACCGTGCACTGAGGTCGTCAACGGGGTGGCCCATGCGCCATGCGCCACTCGTTGGCGTCGCGTTCGGCCACGGCAAGCTGCGCGGGCGTGAGCAATTCACGAACGTCTTGCTCAGCGGCGGCGCTCTCTTTCACAGCGTCCTTCGCCAGAAATAGCCATTTATAAGCGGAGACAATATTCAGCGCATTGCTGCGGTCGGCGGCCAGCAATAGTCCAAGCCGATATTGCGCCTCACTGATGCCGTAATTGGCAGCCCGTTCGTAGTACTTCGCGGCGGCGGCAGCATCTGCTGGTCCACCTTCCCCTGCCTCAAGCATCTTCGCCAGCAGAAGCTGCGCGTAGGGATGGTCCTGGTCTGCCGCCGGCGTGAGCCAGCGCCGGGCCTCGTTCAGATTCTGCGGAACACCCTGTCCGAGAAGATATCGATTTCCCAGGCCAAATTGCCCGTTGCGCTGCCCTTGGTCGGCTGCCTTCTGGTACCACCCGACGGCCTGGTTGTAGTCCACCCTTCCTAGTTCCTGATCCGAGTAGATGTCGCCCAGTGCGGACTGGGCCAAGGCGTCGCCCATCCCGGCAGCCTTTGTGTACCAGCGGATTGCATCATCTACTCTCCTGCCCTGCTCGGGCTGCATGTCCCAGGCAGCCAGTTCGAGCATCGCCGGCAGCAAGCCCTGTTCAGCGGCCTTGGTGAGCCAGACGCGGGCCTGGGGATCATCCCGCGGTAGTCCTTCGCCACGGTGGTATAGCACGGCAAGATTCCACTGAGCGGTCGCCTCGCCAGCCTCAGCGGCGCTGCGGTACCAACTCTCCGCCTTGGCGGTGTCCTTTACGACACCATCCCCGGTGGAATACATCAGTCCGAGGTTGGTGGCGGCCTCGAGCGAACCACGCCGCGCCGCCTTGGTGTACCAGGAAACAGCTTGTGCTTTATCCGGCGCCATTCCAAAGCCCATTTGAGAGAAGACTCCCATGGCTTCTTCGGCGGCCAAAAAACCGCGATTTGCGGCCTGTCGCAGCAGACGAAGCGCTTCAGCATCGTCCACCCTCAGCAACGTCCCCGCATGGTACGCGAACCCCAGGATGGTTTCAGATTCGGGGTCGCCAGCTTTCGCCTTGACTTGCAATGGCTCCAGATCGGAGACGGTCAAATCCCTGGCCCTGACGAGCAGATCATAAGCATTAAGCTGGTTGGTGGCCGCGCGCATCCTGGCTGACTTTGGCTCTGTACTCGCTCTGGGGAGCGCAGCATCCGAGGACTTGGCCGCCACCCGACCCGAAGAGAACTCCCGGCTCGCCGTTACCTTGTTTTCTCCACTGGAGGGAAGCGAACTCTGGGTACCGCCGAGCCTGATTACGAGCTTGTTTCCCACATAGGTCTCCTCGTGATCCTGAGCGGACCGGAGATCGATAACCACTCTAGCCAGGAGGGGTGTTGAACTGAATTGAGCAGCTCTCACCGCGACGACTGCGCCGCGATTCACCGCCAGACGCTCACTACCACGCGCCAGCTCGCATTCGGGGAAATCGAATACCAGGCGGTCCGGATGCTCCAGCGTGCTCACCTCCGGCTTGACTAACAGGCTGAACGTGACTTCAACATCGACTTCGCCAGCTCGCTCGCCGACAGCTATAGCGGTGATCCGATTGTGGGAATTGTGCGGTGCTGAACCACGGACACTTTGAGCAGCAGCGGACAGCACCGTCAGGCAGGCCAAAACGGATACGCGGGATACCGCCGAATCAATACGCATCGAACTAGGTTTTACTGCGAGCCGGTCGAACGCAAAAGAACTGGACAGCAGTTCAATTCACGAATTCCATCCGTTTAAGTAACACCCAACGGCGCCGCGCTGCAATAGTCAGCGTGGATCAGTGGGCGTACTTGACCGAGCAACCGTACGGTCGCGACGTAGGCGTGCTGACCGGCTTGCCTGACATCGCCTCGCCGAGCGCCAGCGAAACGTAGTTCCTGGATGTGGCGATGTCGGCCTCATCCGGTGTCGGTCTGTCGTCGATGGCGCCGTCGTAGATCAGCACGCCAGCGGGATTAATGATGAACATGTGCGGCGTGGTCTTGGCGTCGTAAAGATGTCCGAGATCGCCCGTAGGATCAAGCAGCGCAGCCGTAGGAGCGGCACGCATCCTCTGCATGTACTCGTTCTCTTGCTGCGCGGTGACGTAGCCCTGGGTGCCGGGCGCAGAAGAAATCACCGTGAACCAGACGACGCCTTTCTGCGTCCATTCTTTCTGCAGCCGCTCCATGTTGCCGCTGTCGTAGTGCTTTTTCGTATAGGGACAGCCCTGGTTGTGCCACTCGAGCACCACGAACTTGCCGCGATAAGAGGAGAGCGTGTGGGCCTTGCCGTTGCTGTCGGTGGCTGTGAAGTTGGGAGCCGGCTCACCAACTCTCACCGCAAGAGCCAGAATGGAAAGAGCCATCACCACCAGGGTCACAATGCCGGCGAATCCTCGTTTCATGTCACTGCTCCTTATTAATGCTGCTTCGCCGGCGCGGGCGCTACCGGTGCGTCGATGACATACGCGCCCTCGGGTAGAACCAGCACACCCCGCAACCGCGAGATCGGCTTCAGCAACTGGTCAGACTTTCTTAGTATCAGACGAATTTCTGTCTTTGAAGATACAGCTTTCTGGGGCGCCGCACTCTCGATCACCAGAGGGTCAAGCGGCGCGAACCAGGCTTGAGAGCCCGCTGCGGCGGTATGGACGGTAAGCTCGAAGCTGTCACCCAGGTCCTTCGCAGCAACGCGCCAGTGCGCGGGCGCAGGCTTGGGCATTGCCTTCCTGGCCGCGTCGAAAAGTGCGGCCGTTTCGGCGGATTTCCGGGGCCGTTCAGCATTCACGGGCAAAACCAGAGAAAGCGGTGCCTTTGCGGGAACGCAGACCTCGCGGCACACGATGGCCTTCATGTCGGCAGCGAGCGTTGCCGTTTTCCCCGGCGGCAGGCCGGCGGTGTTCTCAATCCGCAGCGGAAGGAGCACTTCGCCTTCGTAGCCATAATCCAGTAGCGGCGGAATCGGCAGGCGGTGGGGCGCCGGCCATTCAATCTCGCCGGCACGCAATCCGGCAGGCAAGTGCCATTCGAGGTGCGGCGGCTCGCCTGAGTCGCCGGGATTGATCCAGTAAATGTGCCATCCCGGCTCGAGGCGGAAGTGCAGCCCGAGCAGGAGCGGCCGCCCGGGATGAATGCTTTGCTGCTCGGACACCAGTTCGACGGTCCCATGAGGGATCGCGACGCTGCGCTCGCCGGCGCTGACGCTCGCCGTTATGCCCGCCAGCACCAGCGCGAGACCGACCCAGCCTCGCGCACGACTGAGGCGGCCGGAGAGCTGACGGCAGGTTGTTGGCAGAGTTCGCGACAAGGAGTGGCCCATTAGCCTGATTTGACGTTCAAGGCAGTTCGTCGGAATCAGCAATCGGTTTCGAGGTGCCATCCTTTCGCAGCACGGAGACACCCGTGCCTCGCGCGATCAGAGCTGCCTGCGCGTAGCCGATGAAGAGTCCGTGCTCCACGATCCCGGGAACCTGCTCTAACTTGGACGCGAGCTGCGCAGGTTGCTCGATGGCCCCGAACTGGCAGTCCAGGATGTAGTTCTGCTGATCGGTCAGGTAGGGGCGTTCCGATCCTCGATCCATGCGCTGAGCCACCCTCGCGCCCAGTGGTTCGACTCGATCGATCACCCAAGGCATGGCGAAGGGCACAACTTCCAACGGGAGCGGAAACTTGCCGAGTTGTTTCACCAGTTTGGAGGAATCGACAATCACCAGAAAGTAGTTCGCCGCTGCCGCAACTACTTTTTCCCGCAAGAGCGCGCCACCGCCACCCTTGATCAGGGCAAGGCCGGGACCGATCTCGTCGGCGCCGTCGACCGCCAGATCGAGGCGCAGCCCGCGTTGCACCTCGGTCATCGGAATGCCGACTTCCCGGGCCAGCGCGTCGGACTGTTTCGAGGTGGCAACTGCCTCTACACGCACTTCGCCGCGCCGCACCCGTTCGCCCAGCAACTGGATGAAGCGGTGC
>Ga0335081_10015588_pt1 | contig 12295 bp, 12 predicted proteins | sample Lox_Sample_35_FD_206713 | JGI IMG/M metagenome (GOLD analysis project Ga0335081, IMG submission 206713) | Soil microbial communities from Loxahatchee National Wildlife Refuge, Florida, United States - Lox_Sample_3.5 | ecosystem: Environmental > Terrestrial > Soil > Wetlands | place: USA... | reverse complement strand
CCGCCCGTCCTCCATGCGCATGATGCGGTCGGCGAACTCGTAGATGCGGCTGTCGTGCGTGACGATGACGATGCAGCGTTTCTCGGAGAGCAGGTGCTCGCGGACGAACTGCACGATGTTGCGGCCAGTGTCGCCGTCGAGGGAGGCGGTCGGCTCATCGAAAATCAGGATATCGGGACGGCTGACGATGGCGCGCGCGATCGCCACGCGCTGCTGCTCCCCGCCGGAGAGCTTGACCGGCGGCAGCTGCGCACGCGCGGCGAGCCCCACGATCTCGAGATCGCGCCCGGCCTCCGCAAGCGCATCGTCCCAGGGTCGGTTCTGCAGGATGAGGGGGATCGCGACATTCTCGACGGTGGTCAGGCGCGGAAACAGATGATAGTCCTGGAACACGAAGCCGATGCGGTGCAGTCTGAACTCCGCGAGCTGATCCTCCGTGAGGCTCCAGATATCGGCGTCTTCGACCCGCACGGTGCCGCTGGTCGGCCGCAGAATTCCCGAGATCATGCTCAGCATCGTGGTCTTGCCGCTGCCGGAGGGGCCGACCACGTACAGCATCTCGCCGAAATAGGCCTCGAAGCTCACGTCCTTCACCGCATGGGTGCGCGCGTCGCCTTCGCCGAACCACTTGTTGATGCCTGTCACGGCGATGGCGGTCGCTGCCACGGTCAGCCGCGGAAGATGTCGAACGGCTCGATCCTGAGCACCTTGCGCACGCCGACATAGCTCGAGATGGAGGCGATGATCACGACCATCACGAAGGCGAGCACGAGGTTGGGGAAGGTGATGATCGCGGCGTAGTCGGGCAGGCGCAGCCGCGCGAGCCAGATGAGGATGGCACACAGCCCGACGCCGATGCCGTAGCCGGCGAGCGCGACGAAGGTCGCCTCGAACAGGATCATGTATACGAGCTCGCGCCCCTTCGCGCCGATCGCCTTCAACGCGCCGAACTTCTCCAGGTTCTCGAGGATGAACGTGTAAAAGGTCTGCCCGGATATCGACAGTCCCACGATGAAGCTGATCACCGTCATCAGCAGCAGGTTGGTACCGATACCCGTCTTGTACATGTAGAACTGTGAGATCTTGTTGATGAATTCGTCCTTGGTGAGCGCCAGGTAGCCTGCCCGGGCGACGCGCTGCTCGATGGTCTGCACATCCGCAGGGCTCTTGGGCTCGACCAGCAGATAGGAGATCGTGAAGCGGCTGTTCGGGATGTACTGCAGGGCGCGGCTGTAGGTCGTGTACAGCGTCGGTACGCCGAACAGGGCGCTCGAGGCGACGCGGGCGATGCCGACGATCACGCCGCGGTGGTCGTTCAGCTCGAATTCCGTACCGATCTGTGGATTCTCGAGCTTGTAGAACTCCGCATCCTTGATCGCGATGAAGGCGTTCTCGGCGAAGATGTCCTGAACGTTGCCGGTCAGCAGCTCCGGCCTGCCGAACAGGCTCGTGTCGTCGAGCCCGACGACGTTCGCCGACTGATAAGTACCGTCCCGGAGCTTGAGCAGCGCTCCGCCGGAGTACAGTGGCACGGCGTACTTGACCCCGGGAATGCTGCGAACCTCATCCAGCACGTAATCCGGCAGGGGGATGGTATTGGCGACGGTCTGCACGGCCGGATCCATGACCCAGATCGAGGCACCGATGTTGATGACGGTGGAGGAGGAGCGGCTCAAGACGCCCGCGAACAGCGAGGTCATCTCGATCATGAGGAAGACCGCGAACGTAATGCCGACCAGAAGCGCGGTGAGCTTCGGGCGATCGTTCACCAGGAGCTTGTAAGCAATTTGGAGGATTCCGGGCATCGGGCGCGCTCGCGGTTCGCAGGCCCCCACGATCCTGACAGCGGGCGGCGCCTCGGTGGATACGCACAAGCCTGCCGGGAACTAGGTGCAAATGCTTACCGTGCGAGGAGTGCGCGCAGCCGGCGCAGCTCCGCGCGACGCCGGGCGTCGCTCTTCGGGTAACTGAGATCCAGTCCGCGCAGTACCTCATGCACGACACCGGAGATGATCAGCCGCGCGTTGCGCTTGTCGTCGGCCGGCACGGCATACCACGGGGCCTCCTTCGTACTGGTGGCGGCAAGGCACTGCTCGTAGGCATGCATGTAGTCGGGCCAGCGCTGCCGCTCCTGCACGTCGGCGAGCGAGAACTTCCAATTCTTGTGCGGATCCTCGATCCGCGCGAGCAGCCGCTTGCGCTGCTCCTCGCGCGAGATGTGCAGGAAGAACTTGATGATGCGGGTGCCGTTGCGGTGCAGATGGCTCTCCAGATCGATGATGGAGCTATAGCGCTCGCTCCAGAAGTCGCGTGCCCGCACGGTGCGCGCCGCCAGGTGCTGCGCCGCCAGGATCTCGGGGTGCACGCGCGTCACCAGCACCTCCTCGTAGTAGGAGCGGTTGAAGATGCCGATCCGGCCTCGCTCGGGCAGCGCGCGCGTGGTACGCCAGAGAAAGTCGTGCTGCAGCTCCTCCGCGCTCGGGTGCTTGAAGCTGAACACCTGACAGCCTTGCGGATTGACGCCGGACATGACGTGCTTGATGGCGCCGTCCTTGCCTGCCGCATCCATCGCCTGGAAGATGAGCAGCAGTGCCTCGCGATTGGCGGCGTACAGCAGATCCTGGAGGCGGCTCAGCTCGCCGATGTGAGCCTGAAGGAGGCTCTGGTAGTGCTGCTTGGATCGGTACACGGGCGCAACCCGGGTCGGCCACCGGTCGAGGTCGACGTTGCTTCCCGGGGGTACGCGGAATTCTCGACCGTCGATGGGCATGTCACTCTCCCTCCCGCCATGCGTACGTTCCGCAACGAGCTAGGCACTGCCGCGCATTCTCGCTGCACGCCGCCGCTTGCACACTTAATTACATGCAAGCACAGAGGCTGTCGACGGCTCGGGTCGAGACGCTGCTTCTCAAGCGGCGCGAGGAGCTGGCGCAGCGTTTGGCGGAGGTCAAAGTGGACCTGGCGCGCTCGAGCGAGCCTTTGAGCCCGGATTTTGCCGAGCAGGCCGGTGAGCGCGAGAACGAGGAGGTGCTCGAGGCACTGCGGGACCGCACCGAGGCCGAGCTCCGGGATCTCGGGGCCGCTCTGGAGCGGCTGCATTCGGGCAAGTATGGCGAGTGCACTGAATGCGGCTACCCCATCGAGCCCCGGCGACTCGAGGCGGTGCCCTATACGGACAGCTGCAGCCTATGCGCCTCTCAGCGACCCTGATTCTCGCCGCGGGTGTGGTGGCCGTGTTGGCGACCGCCACGGCGGCCACCCCGTCAGCCGATCTCGAGGAGGTCCTGCGCGCCATTCCCGACCCCAGCCATGGCGCGCGCCTTTTCGAGACGTGCGCTCAGTGCCACGGGCCGCGCGGCGGCGGGTTGCCGAGCGGCTGGGTCCCGGAGATCGCCGGACAGCACGCGCACTTCCTGGCGAAGGAACTGGTCGACTATCGCCACCACGCGCGCTGGGACGATCGCATGGAGAAGGTCGCCGGACGGCACCTGCTCGCAACGCCGCAGGACATCGCGGACGTGGTGGCCTTCGTCGGCTCGATGGCGCCCTCGCTGCAGAGCATGATCGGCAACGGTACCTGGGTGGACCGGGGCAGCCGGCTGTACCAGGCGCGCTGCCGCTCCTGCCACGGCGCGGGCGGCGAGGGGAGCGATGCGAGACTCGTGCCGCGCGTGGCGGGCCAGCAATCCGAATACCTGCTGCGCCAGTTGCACGACACCGTCGACGGTCGACGGCCCAATATGGAGCGGGTCCACGTGCGCTTGTTGAGCACCCTCGGCATGGAGGAGCTGGAGGGACTGGCGGACTTCATGGCCCGACTGCCTCCGGGGCCGCGCGGCGAGCGCACCGCCGCCACGGGCGCCGCTCCCCGGATGTGAAGCGGCGCATCCTCGTGATCGACGGTCACCCGGACGCGCGCGCCGGGCGGTTCGTGCACGCACTCGCCACCGCCTATGCTGAGGGCGCACGCGCAGCCGGCCATGAGGTGCAGAGCGTCAGCGTCGCGGAACTCGACTTCCCGCTGCTGCGCACGGCCGATGAATTCGAGCGCGGCGCGCTGCCGCCGGCGCTGCGCGAGTCACAGGCACGGATCGCCTGGTGCGAGCACTTGGTGTTGCTGTATCCGCTGTGGCTCGGCTCGACCCCGGCGCTCCTCAAGGGCTTCCTCGAGCAGGCGTTGCGCCCCGGGTTCGCCATTGGCGCCCGGGGACGGCAGGACGGACCCGCGCGCCTGCTGAAGGGCAAGTCCGCGCGCATCATCCTCACCATGGGCATGCCGGCGCTGTTCTACCGCTGGTACTATCGCGCTCACAGCTTGAAGAGTCTCGAGCGCAACATCCTCGCGTTCTGTGGCTTCGCGCCCATCCGTGCGAGCATCTTTGGAATGGTCGATTCGGTGGACTCGGCGCGCCGTGGCCGCTGGCTGCTCAAGGTCCAGGCGCTGGGACGCGCCGGCCGCTAGCCTTGCGCGCGGGACGCTGCTCGCGCTCTTGGCGTTCGGCTGCGCCGCTGCGGTGGCGGCACCGCGTCCCACCGAGAGCGAGCTGCGCACGACGCTGGCGCGCGCCCATGCGCTGAGCGGCTCAGCATTGCTGTGGAGCCGCGGCGGCGAGCTCACGCCGCAGGCCCGGGCGCTGCTTGACGTGCTGCGCGCGGCCGAGGTCTATGGCCTGAGTCCGGCCGATTACGGCGCCGCGCCGCTCGCCGATCTGGCACGCGATGCGGGCTCGTCCACCACGGCATCGCCCCTCTGGGCCGAGCTCGATGCGCGGCTGTCCGCGGCGGCGCTGCGCTTCCTCATGGATTTGCACTACGGGCGCGTCGATCCGCGCCTGGCGGGGTTCGAGCTCGAGCGCACCGGTGCCGAGGGCGATTTCGCGCGCACGCTCGCGCAGCTTGCAGCCGCCCCCGACCTGCGGCCGGTCATCAGCTCCGTCGAGCCGCCGTTCGATCACTATCGGCTGCTCGAGCAGATCCTGCAGCGCTACCGGGAGCTTGCCGCTCAACCGCTCCCGCTGGGGGCCCTCAGGCCGATCGCGCGCCGCTCACTCAGGCTCGGCGATGCGTATTCGGGCGCGCCGGCCCTGCGTCAGGTGCTGCGAACGCTCGGCGACCTGCCGGGGCCGCCGGGGGGCGGGGAATCGCAGCCGGTTCTGGATGAGGCGCTCGTTGCAGCCCTGAAGCGATTTCAGGAGCGCCACGGGCTCGAGCCCGACGGCACGCTCGGCAAGGCGACCCTCGCGGCGCTGACGACACCGCTGTCGCACCGGGTCCGGCAGATCGAGCTCACGCTCGAGCGCTGGCGATGGCTGCCGCCGTTCACGACGCCTCCCGTGATCGTCAACGTTCCGCAGTTCCGGTTGTTTGCCTTCCGTTCCACGGCGGATGTGGGCGCACAGATCCTCCAGCAGGATGTCATCGTCGGGCGGGCGTATCCGAGGACGCAGACACCCGTCTTCGCGGCGGACATGCGCTACGTGGTGTTCCGACCCTATTGGGACGTGCCGGCCGACATCACACGGCGCGAGCTGCTCGCCCAGATCCATTCCAAGCCGGATTTTCTTGCCTCGCAGCATCTGGAGATCGTCGCCGGTTCGGACGAGTCCGCGCCGCCGCTGCCTCCGACACCCGCCAACCTCGCCGCTCTCGAGGCCGGGCGCCTGCGGCTGCGCCAGCAGCCTGGCCCGGATAACGCGCTCGGGCTCATCAAGTTCGTGATGCCGAACCGCTACGACGTGTACCTGCATTCGACTCCGGCTCACCGCCTGTTCGAGGAGTCCCGGCGGGATTTCAGTCACGGCTGCATTCGCGTGGCAGACCCGGTCGCGCTCGCGGTCCACGTGCTGGGATCGCCTGAATGGACCGCCGAGAGCGTCCAGGCCGCGATGAATGGCACCGAGACACGCTGGGTCAAGCTTGCCACGCCCGTGCGTGTCATGATTCTCTACGGGACCGTTCTGGCACTGGAATCCGGACAGGTCCTGTTCTTCCAGGACATCTACGGCCATGACCGCCGCCTGGAGAGGTTGCTGCATCTCGCGCCCGTGCCCTGAGGCGCCCTCACCGCACCGTTACATCTACGTATTTCATTGTCCGACCGGCTCGGACAGGCTGGCTCGGCGACCAGCGCGAGGGTGGACCGGTCGCCGGAGAGTGCGGGTGGAGAGCATTGGATCGATTCTGGTTGCGCTTGACCGTGGCGCAACATCCCTGCAGGCGCTGTCGAAGGCGGTCATGATCGCGCGCCGCTTCGATGCGCGCCTGCACCTGTATCTGTGTGATGCGGAGCGCGCGTACGTCCTGCGTCATCAGTACGACACACCTGCCGCTCACGCTGTGCTCAAGTCCGCGGTTGGCGAGGCCCACGAGTTTCTGCAGAATCTTTGGGGCTCGCTGGCGGTCGACGATCTGCGAGCCGACTTCGATGCGGCCTCGGAGAGTCCTTTGTGCGAGGCGATCGTGCACAAGGTCAGGCACAGTGGTGCGGATCTGGTGATCCGCGCCATCGGCGCGGACGGCACGAGCCCGGGATCGATCATGAGCGCTACGGACCTCGAGCTCGTGCGCACCTGCCCCGTGCCGCTGCTGCTCACGCGCATTCGCCCCTGGAGCCCGACGCCCCGGTTTGCGGTGGCGATCGACCTTTCGGACGAGGAGCGCCCGCGGCTGACCCAGACAGTATTGCGTTGCGCCGATTTCCTCGCCGCGCACTGCGGCGCGAGCCTCGATGTGCTGTACGGCGCCGGCGCGGTCGCCGACTCATCGATCGAGGAACTCCGCGAGGCTGCGGCGGTCAGAGCGCGGGAGGTGCAAGCGCGGACGCGGGCGGTTCACGTCATCACCGGGGAGCCTTCCACGGCGCTGCCCGAGTTCGCTTCGCGTCAGGAGTACGATCTGATCGCGCTCGGGGCGCTCACGCATCGCAAGGCACTGACGGCGCTGATCGGCACGTTCACCGGCCGGCTCATGGAGCGTGTCGACTGCGACTTGCTGCTCGTCAAGCCGGACGCGCGACGAGTGGCCTCCAAAACATGAAAGGAGCCCTGCCATGGAACATCGCTGGGGTCAACGGCTGGAGCTGCGGGCCGAGGTGCGCCTGCAGGTCGAATCCCTCGGATTGTTGCCTGGTCGGATCAGTAATTTGAGCCTGAGCGGGGTGTTCGTCGAGATGCCGATTCCGCCGCTGCCGCTGTGGACGCGGGTGGCGCTGTACCTCGATGGCGCCCGTCGCGGGCGCCACGCGCGGCAGCCCCTCCTCGCCTACGTGGTGCGTCGCACCGAGGCGGGCGTCGGGCTCGAGTGGTGCCAGTTCGCCCCACACGCCATCCGCAGGCTGTTGAGCTCGGCCACTGCTCCAGAACCTCAAGCCCGCCGCGCCGCGCAGCGCGCCGCAACGACGCCCTCGGTCGCCGCGGCGCATGCGCCGACGGGTCGATGAGCCGGCGCAATCTTCAATACCTGCTTGCTCCGCGCTCGTTAGCCGTCATCGGCGCCTCGGATCGGCCGCGCAGTATCGGCGCGACCGTGATGCGCAATCTGCGCCACGGGCAGTTCCGGGGCCCGGTCTGGGCGGTCAATCCGCGACACGACACCGTCGATGGCGCCAAGTCCTATGCGTCGGTCGCGCAGCTTCCGGAGACACCGGAGCTGGCGGTCATCTGCACGCCGGCGCCGAGCGTCCCGGGCATCATCGCTGAGCTCGGTGCCCGGGGCACGCGCGCTGCGCTCGTCCTGTCCGCAGGACTCGAGCGCGCGGGGGCCGATGGAGCCAGTGGAACCCTGGCTGATGCCATGCTGCGGGCGGCGCGGCCGTTCTGCCTGCGCATCCTCGGACCAAACTGCATCGGGCTGCTGGTGCCGGCGATCGGGCTCAATGCCAGCTTCGCCCACGTCGGCGCACGCACGGGCAGCCTGGCATTCGTGGCTCAATCCGGCGCGCTGACGACGGCGATGCTGGAGTGGGCGCAGGCACGGGGCATCGGGTTCTCGCATTTCGTCTCGCTCGGCAACGCGGCCGACGTGGATTTCGGAGATCTGCTCGAGTATCTGGGCACGCGAGCCGAGACGCGGGCGATCCTGCTGTACGTGGAGTCGATCACCGCGGCACGAAAGTTCATGTCGGCGGCCCGTGCGGCGGCGCGCGCAAAGCCCGTGATCGTCGTGAAGGCCGGGCGCACGGCGGCCGCGGCCCGGGCGGCGACCTCGCACAGCGGCGCGCTCGCCGGCTCGGATGCCGTCTACGAGGCGGCCTTGCGCCGCGCCGGCGTGCTGCGCGTGGCCACGACGCGTCAGCTGTTCGAGGCCGCGGAGATTCTCGCGCACCCCAAGGCATATCTCGGACCGCGTCTGGCAATCATCAGCAATGGCGGCGGACCCGCTGTGATGGCAACCGATGCGCTCATCGAGGGCGGCGGCGAGCTGGCCGAGCTTGCGGCGGCGACGCTTGCGAGGCTCGATGAGCTGCTGCCGCGGGGCTGGTCGCACGCCAATCCTGTCGACATCATCGGCGACGCCCCACCGGAGCGCTACGTCGCCGTGGTGGAGCGCGTTCTGGAGGATGCGAGCGTGGATGCGCTGCTGGTGATTCATGCGCCCACCGCCGTGGCCTCCGCCGCCGAGGTCGCCAGGGCGTGCACACCGCTGCTGGCAGGGACGGCGCGCCCCGCGCTGGGTTGCTGGCTGGGTGGCGAGGCCCGCGGTGCGGGCGACGATGCACAGACAGGTGTGCCCGCCTACGCCACCGCCGAGGAGGCCGTCGAGGCCTTCCTGCACCTCACGCGCTATCACCAGGCTCAGGCCCAGTTGCAACAGACGCCGACTTCGGTTGCGCGCGAGTTCCGGCCTGATGCGGCGCGCGCGCGCGCCGTGGTGGCCGCCGCTCTCCTCCAGGGCCGTCGCACGCTCACCGAGCCCGAGGCCAAGGATGTCCTCGCCGCCTACCAGATTCCCGTCGTCGAGACGCGCATCGCGCGCGATGCCGAGGAGGCCGGCAGACTCGCCGCTCAGATCGGCTTCCCCGTCGCACTGAAGGTCCTCTCACCCGACATCACGCACAAGTCGGATGTCGGGGGGGTGGTGCTCGACATCGAGAGCCCGCCGGCATTGCAGCAGGCCGCGGCCGCCATCCTTGAGCGCTGCCACGCCCGGCTCCCGCAGGCACGTATCGAGGGATTCACCGTGCAGCGGATGGCGCGACGCGGCGGAGCGCAGGAGCTGCTGGCCGGCATCGCCGTGGATGCGACGTTCGGGCCGACTATCGTGTTCGGACAGGGCGGCACGGCCGTCGAGCTCATCGCCGACCGCGCCCTCGCCTTGCCGCCGCTCGACAGCGTGCTTGCCCGCGACCTGATGACGCGCACGCGCGTGTATCGGCTGCTCAAGGGCTATCGCGACCACCTGCCCGCCGACCTGCCGGCGATCGAGCTCACATTGATGAAGCTCGCGCAGCTGGCAATCGACGTGGCGGAGCTGACCGGGCTCGACATCAATCCGTTGCTGGCAGGCCCCGAGGGTGTGCTCGCCCTCGACGCACGCATCACGGTTGCACCCGCGAGCCAGCCTGGGATCGAGCGGCTCGCGATCCGCCCGTACCCGGCCGAGCTCGAGGAACAGGTCGATTTTCAGGGCCGGGCCCTGCTGCTGCGGCCCATCCGGCCGGAAGATCTGCCGCAGCACCGCCAGCTGATCGCCGCGACCACCGCCGAGGATCGCCGCGCGCGGTTCTTTTCGCTCGTCAAGGAGTTGCCCGAGCCGGACTTGGCGCGCCTGACGCAGATCGACTACGAGCGCGAGATGGCTTTCATCGCCACAGCCGCGGATGCCTCGGGGCAGCCGCAGACGCTGGGAGTGGTGCGCGCGAGCACCGATCCGGAGAACCTCGAGGCGGAATTCGCGATCCTCGTGCGCTCGGATCTTCACCGCCAGGGTCTGGGCACGCTCATGATGCGAAAATTGATCCGCTACTGCCGCGAGCGCGGCACGCGACGCCTGGCCGGGGAGGTTTTGAGCGACAATAGCCCGATGCTGGCGCTGGCGCAGGCGTTCGGCTTCGCGCGTGAACGCGGCCCGCCGGGGTTGGTGCACCTGCGGCTCGAGCTGCAGGGGCCGCGAGACGAGCGGGGCGCTCGCAAGACAGCAGCTACTCACCCGTACCCTCATGGGTAGGAGACTTGGATGTTCAACACACTCATGTCGTTTGTCGGCGCGGCGTCGGTGGCGATGCTCGCGTGCGGTTCCGGCGCGCAGGCCGCCGCTGTGCCTGCCACGATCAGCGCGGCAGTCGCCGACGCGAGCCGCCCCGCCGCCGACCGAGAGCGGGATGCAAATCGCAGACCGGCGGAGCTGATCGCCTTCGCTGGACTCAAGAGAGGCGAGCATGTCGCCGAGCTGCTGCCCGGCACCGGCTATTTCACGCGTATCTTCAGCAAGATCGTCGGGGATACCGGTGTGGTATATGCACTGGTTCCCCCGCCGCGGCCGAACGCGCCGCCAGGCGCGCCCAGCATGGGAGCGGCGGCCGAGGCCATCGCCGCCGACCCGAATTACAAGAACGTGCGGGTGGTGCCGCTCACGAGCCCGGCGCCGGAGCTGGTGGATCTGGTGTGGACGTCCGACAACTACCACGACCTGCACAATCGCCCGAACGCAGATCTCGCGGCGTTCAACAAGACGGTATTCGATGAGTTGAAGCCCGGTGGCACCTACATGGTGATTGACCACGCCGCCGCCGCGGGCGCGGGCACGAGCGTGACGGGAACGCTGCACCGCATCGACATCGAGTCGGTGAAGAGCGAGGTGCTCGCTGCTGGGTTCAAGCTCGCAGGCGAGAGTGACGTGCTGCGCAATCCTGACGATCCGCACACGGCCTCGATACGCGATGCCTCGATCCGCGGCCGCACGGATCAATTTGTCCTGAAGTTCGTGAAGCCGAAATAGCCCCGCTCGACGCGAATCGCTGCGCCGCCTAGGGATCCCCGGTGCCCGGCGGCTGTCCGCGCTGAGCTCGCTGCTCGGCGGGGTGGGTGGCCATCAGGTCGGCCAATCCCGCCAGCTCGCGCGCGAGCGCCGGCAGCAGCTCATCGAGCGTGATGATGCCGAGGAGCGAGCCCGATGCGTCGACCACGGGTGCCCGGCGCACCGATCTCGAGTTCAGGTCCTCGATCGCCTCCGCAAGCCCGCTGCTCGAGGGCAGCAGCAGAGGATCTGTCGACATCACATCCCCGACCGTCAGGCAGTACAGGTCAGCCCTGCGTTCGAGCTGTCCGCGCACGATATCCCGGTCAGTGAGTATGCCGAGCGGATGGCGGCGCGGATTGCGCGGATCGACCACGACCAGCGCCCCGACATGCTGCTCGCACAGCAGGCGCGCCGCGGCGGACAGCGGCTCATCCGGAGCAACCACCTGCACGTCGGGTCGGTAGAGATCGCCGACATTCATAGGTTTAATTTGACCGCTGCGCGAGCCGCGCGCGCATCCGCATTGCTACGCATAGGCGCCTAGGCCTGCGCCGTGCCCTAATGCACCCAAACAAATCTCCGGAGAGCGCGCGTGAACATCGGATCGTTGTGCAGTCGCCGTGTCGCGAGTGTCGGGGAGAGCGCACCGTTGAGCGAGGTCGCGCGACTCATGCGGGCAGAGCAGGTCGGGGCGGTCATCGTCGTGCGTGCAACGGGCGAGCGGGCGCGCGTGATCGGGATCATCACCGATCGGGACATCGTGCGCACGCAGCTCAGGCGCACCGCCGACCTCTCTGCCATCGCAGCCCAGGAGGCGATGACGCGCGATCCGCTCGTGCTCCCGGAGAGCGAGCCGGTCGACGGAGCGATCGCACACCTGCGGGCGCGCGGCGTACGGCGCGCGCCGGTGGTGTCGTCCGAAGGCGCGCCGATCGGGCTCATCTCCACCGACGATCTGCTGGTGCACCTCGCCGCGACGCTGATCGGAGCGGCGGGAATCGTCGCCCAGCAGGTCAGGCGCGAGCGGGCGGCCTGCGCCACGCCCGCGGCACGCTCAGGTTCGTAACGCGCCCTCGATCCGTCGCTCGTTGCGCACCGCGCCTGCGACATTCTGAATCTGTCCGGCGAGCAACTCGAGCAGGTCATCGAGCGAGAGCACGCCCACGAGCTCGCCGCGCGCGCCCGTGACCGGCACACGCCGCACGCCGCTGCGGCACATGTCCTGCAGCGCCCGCTCGACGGAGTCCGACTCACTGACGGTGACCGGATTTACCGTCATCACATCGCCCGCGCGGAGCGTCTTCGGGTCGGTGTCCTTGGCGATGACCGCGACCACGAT
>Ga0335081_10015586_pt1 | contig 12297 bp, 11 predicted proteins | sample Lox_Sample_35_FD_206713 | JGI IMG/M metagenome (GOLD analysis project Ga0335081, IMG submission 206713) | Soil microbial communities from Loxahatchee National Wildlife Refuge, Florida, United States - Lox_Sample_3.5 | ecosystem: Environmental > Terrestrial > Soil > Wetlands | place: USA... | reverse complement strand
CGTCTCCTTCCCCGTTCCTGCCACACCCTTTGTTTCGCTGCATATCCTCAATGTTTTGATTTCGATTGTCTTTGAATGACATTGCATCGCCAATGTTTCAACTTCGAGGCCATTGAACGAGCTCGCATCGCCTTTGAAGCACCTCACCCCGGCTTTGAATGACCTCACTTCCGCTTTGTATGACCTTCGCTTGCCAATGTTGCACTCTCACCGGAAATTGTTACCGCTCACTTCTGCTTTGCACCATCTTACTTTGCCTTTGAATGACTTTACGTGGACAATGTTACAGGCCGCGCTGACATTGTTTCACCCCACATTGACTTTGAATCACTCTCTCTCCGCTTTGAACGACTCCATTTGTAGTTTGTACAATCGAATCTGCCTTTGCACCGGTCTGCATCTATTCTGATCCAGACTGTTCGGCAAACTGTGCGCACGCGCTTCCCAATGCACCTGCAACCTTAGAAATGCATTATCAGTGCACTTGGTTTTGTGCTTGCCCTTGCGGCTAAGCTTGACGCCTGGGTTTGACTTGAAAATTGGGTTAAGAAGTGACTCTCCCCAAAGAAGAGAATCGTGCAAAACTCCCCTACAGGACGGATCCGCTTTTCAGCGGGTAGATCAGGAAGCGGTTCTGGAAATCAACAGCGCGAGGTTGTCACAAATCGCGGGGATGTAACGAGGGGAAATTTAACAATGCCGATGAAACAGTCAAGCAAAATCTTCTAACTCACCAATATTTTTGATTCTCTTTTCTGCAAACAAATCGCCCTGCGGTCGGCAAGGCGATGCTGGAAAAACCTGCGATCTCTGCGTCCTTTGTTTACCCGCCGTGTTCGGCCAATCAATTGTCCGAAAGCCATCCTGAGCGCATCCCGAAGTTCGCCGGAACTTCGGGAGAAGTCGAAGGGTGGCGGGCCAAGAACGCTTCAAGAACCCGTCACGCCCCCGGAACTGTTGGTGGATTACTTTTCCTTGACCACCGCCCCCTTCCTTGCGTCGGACAATCGCCCGTTCGCCCTGCCACACTCTTGAATGGCCGCAACCAGGAACCAATGCGCTCATGACGCTGTTCCATATATCGAAGTTTTTCGATATGTCCACTTGAAACTCTCTGACGATAATATCGTGCGAATCGCAAAGGCCCTGGCCGACAAGACCCGCCTCCGGATCCTGAATGAAATCGCCAGGGGAAAGATCATCACGTGCGGCGAGGCGGAAAAGATCGCGGGTCTCTCTCAGCCCACCGTTTCTCACCACCTCAAGGTGCTCTTCGACGCCGGCCTCCTGATAACGAAAAAGAACGGCAGGCACGTTAACATCTCCGTCAACAAGAGGGCATTGGACGATTTTAGCAGGTTGATTGCAGATTCCGTGAAAGCGTAGTTTTTTTTCCACTATATATCGAAATATTTCAATGTATCGATTCATTGCATCATCCTGGCCACTCGGTCTCGGATGAAAAATCCAAACAATAACCCTCGCATCATCAGGAAGGAGTAATTCCAGCAATGGAAACAAGTGAGGCTACCGCAACCGTCTCATCCAAACCAAAAGGGGGCGCTTTGAATATCGCGCTTTGGGTCGTGCAGGCGTTGCTCGCCCTGGCGTACCTGGCTGCCGGAATCCAAAAGACGTTCCTTTCCTTCGACACCCTGGCCCGGACGATATTCTGGACCGTATACGTCCCCCATCCTCTCGTCCGGTTCATAGGCGTGTCCGAGCTGCTGGGATCGGTCGGCTTGATCGTTCCCGCTGCAACGAGGATTCGGCCACAGTTGACGATACTCGCCGCAACAGGACTAACGCTGATTATGGCAAGTGCGTCGATCATGCACGCGCTCCGCGGCGAGACGATTGCCTTGCCAACGACCATAACGCTGTTCGTGCTGGATGCGTTCGTGATGTATGGCCGCCGGAAACTGCGACCGATTTCACCGAAACAGTAATCGGCGGAAAGAGTATGCTAAGGATTCAAATTATTATCGGAAGTACGCGGCAGAACCGGTTCAGCGAAAAGCCGGCTTACTATATTCTCGACGAGCTGAAAAAGAAAGAGGGTGTCGAAGCCGAGCTCGTCGACCTGCGCGATTGGCCCCTGCCGTTCTACGATGAACCGGCATCCCCTGCGTCGAATAAGGGTAACTATGTCAATGAACTCGGAAGGAAATGGGCTGCAAAGATTGGAGAGGCCGACGGTTATATTATCGTGACGCCGGAATACAATCACGGCTATTCGGCCGTTCTGAAAAATGCCATCGACTGGGTGTTTCACGAATGGAAGAATAAGCCGGTTGGGTTCGTCGGCTACGGCAACACGGGAGGGGCAAGAGCCATCGAGCAGCTGCGTCAGGTTGTCATCGAGCTTCAAATGTTGCCCATACGAAACGCAATCCATATTCCCGGAGAAATATACCTCGCCCTGATGCACGAGAAGGCTCCGGTGAACCACGAATTCTTCAAGCCACTGCGCGAAGGACGGCGGGGGGACCGGGTCGGGTTGTTCTTCGACGAATTGATCTCTCTTGCCACGAGAATGAAGGAGACGAGAACATGAACGAGTACATCCCCGGTGAATGTAATATCGGTCCGGCTGAAATTGCCCGTCGGCGCACTGTCGGCGTGGCTTCTCTTGTGGTCACGATTCTCCTGTTGCTCGTGTTGCTCTGGATGGGGGTGGATCGGTGGTGGCGCCTGATTGTCTTTTTCCCTGCCGCCATGTCGGCCTCAGGGTTTCTTCAGGCTCATTTCCGTTTTTGTTCGGGGTTCGCCCGGCGCGGACTCTACAATTTTGGCCCCCTTGGCCAAACATCGAGCGTCGACGACGAAGCCTCCCGGAAGAAAGACCAGCGGGAGGGAATGAAGATCATTTACAGCTCAATACTTGTTGGAGTCGCGGCGACAATCATCGGCGTACTCCTGTGCTGATTGCTTCCTGGTACAAACACCTGGAATCATCACCGGTCGGGCGGTGCTACCCTCTCCGCTTCCCGTCTGACTCATTGAAAGAGCGTCAGGTCGACCGCTTTCGCCATCGCCCGGTGGCCCGCTTCACTGGGATGAAGATGATCGCCCGAGTCGTCTGCAGGCAGGAGCTGCAACGGATGGGCAGGATCCCGCAAGGCCGCATCGAGATCAATGACGGCGTCAAAGCGGCCGCTTGTTCGAATCCAATCGTTGACTTGCTTCCACGCCGTCTGGCGTTCCGGTGAATCGTAGAACGAACCGCCGAATGGAGTCATCGTGGCTCCGTACACACGGATACCTTTTGCGTGGGCGCGGTCGATCATCTGTTTATACGCGGCGATGAGGTTGTACGCTACCAGGGTTGCCCATCGTTCCCCGCGCACCTGACCGATATCGTTGATCCCTTCCAGGATGATGAGCCATCGCACTCCAGCCTGCTCGATAACATCGCTCTCAAAACGGATGAGCGCAGCAGGACCCAGGCAATCGCGAAGCACACAGTTCCCGCCAATCCCCATGTTCAGGACAGCAACCTGCTGCGTGCCGGGGTTTTGCTGAAGCCGGATCGCCAGTTCGTCCGGCCAGCGATCCTGCTTGTTTGTCCCCGAACCGCGCCCGTCCGTGATCGAGTTGCCCAGCACGACGAGGGCGGCCGCAGAATCCGGCGCATCGACATCGATGTCGCTGATGATGTACCAATGATCGGCCGTCAATGCTCCCGAGAATCCCACGGAGGCAACCTGGTTGCCGGGAAGCAGGTAGGAGGTAGTTCGCGACCCGGGATGACCTGTTACGTCCGGCGATGTATCGCCAAAGTGAATCGTGATTGCAAGAAGACCCCGCGGTTTCAGGGTGAAATTGAACGGATCCGATGTAACCGCACTGCCCGCCGCGATGGTAACCCCCGGTTTTCCGTCGAAGGAAAGCGCCTTGTCGGTGGAGGGGATAATGATGCAACTGTCCGCCGGAACGGCAATGTGAACCGCATCAAGCGTGACCGGGCTCGTGCCGAACTCGTTGGAGAATCGCACCCGTAAACGGCTTCCGCCGATCGAAACGCAGACGATCTGCCGGAGTGTGTTGTTGCTCAATCCGGGATCCGGCGGCAAGTTCCGCGGTTCGACGAGCTGTAACGCCGTGCCCCAGGTTCCAACCCACTTTTCAGTAGGGTTGGAGTTGGCCTTCGGTGGAGAGCTGCACCGGCACACGGCAACAAGAAGCAGGAGGCCGGCAATAGTTGTCACGGTAGCAAAAGAATGTTGGAACAACGGAAGATGTTTATGAACGGGGGTGGTCCCCGCGTGGGTTGTTTGGGACATATTGATATTATCCTTCATAAATTTCTTCAGGTGGCGAGTCTGTGCCTGGCCGTCGTTCATCCCGAAGCGGAACCATCGCTATGCTTTCCCTCCGATGATGTCCTTGTACTTCTGGTATGCATAGGAAACCGCAATGAGGAGAGCTCCAAGAGCAACGAAAGAGACGATCCTGTACACTGTCTCAAGGAAGGAGAGGTCGTAGATGAAGATCTTCAGTATCGCAATGCCGAAGAGTGCGATCGCGATCAACCGCATTCCCCGGTGCTTCCGCCAAATGCCGGCGGCCATCAACGCGCCGCTGTAGAGCAGCCAAATGCCCGAGAGCCACATCTGCTGGAGGTTGGTCAAATGCCGCACCTCCGGTGTCGGAATTGCTTCTTGTTGCATCAATGACGCAATGTCCCTTTGGAAGAAGTCTCTTGTCTCCCCCGTCAGCAAGACAAACACAACGAGGGCTGTTCCTGCCTGCACAAACCCGATCAGATCTTTTGACCAGTCGAACGCATCAGGCGCTTTCTGCATAAACTGTGAGTGAAGCAAGAGCCCTGTCGCCACAAGGAGCAATGAAATGGCGCGAATGTTGACAACCGGCAAGAAGCTGTCAATGGGCTCAAATGCGATTCCCTTCACCACGACAAAAACAACCGCCAGCAGCGCACAAGCCAATCCCCCAATCATCACCGGGGCAAGCTTCTTCTTCAATCCCACCCACGCCAATGGCAATGAGACCGTGATCCAGACAACCGCGAACGTCATAAACCGAAAGTACGAGAGCCGGCCCTGAATCTCGGGAAGCTGGTCGAGCATCTTGAATCGGAAGAAATCGTACACTTCCGCTGAAACGAGGAGCAACAACACCAAACACCACGCGAAATGAAGGAGGTCCGAGATTCGTCTGTGCTCCACGCCGGCGGACCGATCGACCGTGAACGCACTGAACCCGAGTGAGCCAACCAAAATGGCGAAGGAAAGAGTCCTGTGGTTGAAGAGAAGAACATAGCTGCGGATCGGCGAATACGCCAGCGCATCGCCGGTAAGGAAGAGGAGCTTAAAGACGGTGCAACCGAAAAGAACAAGCGCCGCCGTTTGAAGGTATCTTTCCTTCCACCGTCCGCTGAACCAGATCAGCGCAGCCGCTTCCAAAGACCAGAAGATCACCGTGTCAAAATCGCTGAACTGAATTGCCGTTGCGATTACCAGGAATGCGAGCGCTGTGAGTGTATACCGGGCCCTGAATTCGTCCCGGAGATTACCGCGCCGCTGTTGAACCACCACGACCGAGAAAGAGGCGACTCCCATCAGGAGCGTGGCCAATCCCATCCACCCGTGGTTGTTCGTGTCGATCAGGAAATACATCGCGAGAAAATAAAAGAGTGCGTTGAGAACCGGCACGGCCTGTCTGAACCGATCTCCGGCTGTCGCTTTCCGGGATCGAACAACGTCCGGTAGAAGAAACAACACCCAGAATGCCGTCACGAAAAAGATGGTCAGCCAGAGATCTCCGTCCGTATAATACTCGCTCCGCCACATGACGTACATCAGCCACGTTCCGACGAACGCCAGTGGTTCGAGGATGGCCCATTGGTCTTTCTTCATGACCATAGCAACCAGTCCCGCATCGAGCAGGACAAGGTACGTGAACAGTCCGACCTCATTTGCCTGGCCCGTGCTGAGAAGAATCGGCGTGAGGAAACCTCCGGCCCACCCGAGGATCCCTTCCGCAAGCGACCCGTAATAGAGTCCGCTGAGGAACGCAATCACGGTTACGATCGCCATGAGCACGAATGCCACCCACTGCGGCACGAGTTGGTAGAAATTGAACGCGGCATAGACCGAAAGATAGAGGATGGCTATTCCGGCCCCAACCAGTCCCTGTGCGAAAATCTGAAAGCCCCGCTTGTTCGTCCTGTAACCTCCCGCAAGGCACGCTAAACCAAAAAGGGCTCCGAGCAGGACGCGCGTCGTTTCCCCGATCCAATCGTTGTCAAAGGCATACTTCAGAAAGAATCCGATCCCGATGATAAGTGCAAGCGCACCAATACGATTTAACAGTTTTCCACCGATGAGCGCTTCCCACTCTTCCCGCGTGCGGGATGGAGTTGGGGCTGGCACAACCCGCTGTTTGGGCGCAGAGGTGGGTGTGGCGACCGATGGAGTCGGAACCGACGGTTGAGCGGCTTGTTCCGCAGACATTGCGGCCTTTTCAACCTCCTTCTTTCGTAAGGGGGGTTGCTTCCATCCTTCGATGTGCTTCCGAAGCTCGTCGACGGAAATGCTCAGCTCGTTCACGTGGTGCTCGAGATCGTGCAGTTTCTTGATTTCCCACTCCAGTGTTCCAATCCTGGTGGAATTGCTCGTAGTCTTTGCTATCAAGACAATGAGAATGACAATGGCGGCAATGGGAAGAAGAGCGAGGACAAACAACTGCATGGGGAACTCCCGTTCTTATGAGGTAGGGTATAAGCTAAGAAAAAACTGCGTCAAGTGTCACTGACGACGAAAGACGGTAATGACTCAACCCTCAAAACACCGGCGGTCACGCCTGTCCCGTTCTTTGTACGGGGGGACCTCGCCGTGGCCGAAATCGCTGCGTACGTCACGGCATCCCTGCCCCGCATGTTTTTTGCAGGGGACCTTGACACTCTTGAACCTGAGTCACTCCTCGAAACGCGTTCCCGGCTGAACTGACATTTCCGGCTGCTCGGCACCGAAGCCTTTCTGCAAACCCGGACTTGGCACGTTTTTTCGCTCTGCAAAGCTGTTGCAATGATGGTGACCGGTAGACGGTCTATTTACGGTTCCAGCTTGTCTTGAGCCAATCTTCGTAGATTTTCTTCTGAAGCTCGGTTGGATTGGCCACTTTGACAATTCTATAGCCCGGGAATTCCTGGTTCCGCAGTATTACTTTAAACTCACGGAGTTTGTCATTGCGGAACACCGTCACTCCCACCGTATCCCCCGCCTTCATCTCCGCAATACGGTTTGTCAAATCGCTGGACCGAACTCTATAGCCATCGAGTGCAAGAATCTCGTCGTCGACGTCGAGTCCCGCATCGTACGCTGGTGATCCCGCAACAACGCTGTAGATTCGAGTCTGGTTATCACGCTCCGTTGTCAACACACCGAGCCAGGGCCTGGGAAGCGTGTCTTTCCTTTCAAGATCCAGTCCTGCATAGCCCAGAAATTTCTCCCACGGTATGGGCGTCGTTCCGTGTACGTAATCCGCAAAGAACGGGCTGAGATCTGCACCGGCCATTTCTTCGCTTACCTTCTGGAAGTCATCGACGGTGTACCCTTTCCCCAGCGGAAAGCGCTCGAACATTGTGCGCATGACGTCATCAAGCGAATGTTTGTTGTTGCTGTCGTGCCGAATCTCCAGGTCCAGCAGGAGGCTGACGTGCGACCCTTTGTTATAGTAATCGCTCTCGGCATTGTAGGCGTTCTGCCTGCCACGCCAATATTTGACCCAAGCGTCGAAGCTGGACTCTGTAACCGACTGTATCCTGTTCCCCGGCCGCATTCGGTCACCCTGGACGCCGGATGCAACGGATGCAAGGAACTCCTCCGGCATCGTATCGCCCAACCGCACCAGCAACAACGGTCCGTAATAGGAGGTTGTCCCCTCTGCGATCCACAGTTCCTTAACATAGTCTTCCTTCGTGTAGTCGTACGGGGTAATACCTTTAGGGCGGAGCTGCTTGACGTTCCATGTGTGAAAATACTCGTGTGAGACTAGTCCGAGAAAATCCTGGTACTCCTCGGGACTGTCAAATGCGAACGGCCTCCGCTGCATGATCGTGGAATTAATGTGCTCTGTTCCGCCTCCCATGTTGGGATAGACTTCCAGCATGAATACATAACGCTTATACGGCAGCCGCCCCCAGAATTTTTTGTTTGCTTCGACAAGCCTGGTGAGGTCCGCGACCATTCTTGTTGTATCCAGGCTCTTGGAGCCGGCGATCATGAAGTCGTGTTGCTTCCCGTCGACCTCGAACGTGAAATCGCTTTGGTTGCCGACTTCGATCGGGCAGTCCGCAAAATATTCATACGTGGGCGCGGTGAACTGGTCTTTCGATCCCGCTACTGCTTCAAGTCCTGTCGTCACACGCCAGCCGCCAAACGGGACGACTGTGAGATCGACGGGTTCGTTCGCACGTTTCTTCACAAACATAAAGACCGTCGACGGGTCGACGAAAGCGTGCTCGTCGTTCAAACCGCGGGTCCTGTCGCCGAATTCGTTTGCGTAGACCAAATACCGAACAGAGATCCTTGACGCTGTTCCCCGCTCAACCCGCCAGGTCTCCTTGTCAATCTTCAACCAGGGAATGGCGTGGCCATCGGCGTCGGCAGCGGAGAATTCCTGCACTCCACCCGAAAAATCGAAAATCACGTACCGACCGCTTCTCCACGCCGGCATGACGAGATCGATTTCCTTCTCGGGTGCGGGGAGATGATCGATGCCGACCTGGACTTCAAACAGGTGAGTGTACGGCTTGGACATTCCAAGCGTATAATGAATATTGGGTTGTTGTGCGCTTGCCATGGTAGTAACGATTAAAAGTGAAACAATCAGAATCTTTTCCTTCATCTCTGCTTCCTCCCTGCAACGTGTACAACGATGGGTGAAAAGAAAATCGTATTCGGGTTCTTCCGATGAGCAAGCCAATCCCGCACCATCGCTTCTGCCTCTTCCTGTGAGCAATTTCCTTTCTTTGCCATCAACGGAAGGTGGGGCACGAAGAAGCGGTGTCCCCACTCGGTGATGTCACTATCAGGCCCGCCGGCAATTTGCGTCGGTGTGAAGTCGACAACGCGCACGTTGAGTGAACGCAGCATCTCCGGAATTCTTCCTGTTATGTAGGGGTCCCCGCCCCCGGACCTGTAATACCTCCGGACAACTGCTGCGGCGTTATCAAAGGCTCCACCTTGCGGAAACAACGACAGTCCCTCGTACCAGTAGTCCATAAACGCAATCACACCCCCTTGCTTGAGAGACTTCACGAGTTGGCGGATGAAGTTCGCTGGATCGGAGACAAACGCTATGACCCATCGAACGAAGATAAGGTTGTAGTGCTTGAGGGGGAGAGGGGCCGTTTCGGCAGTCCCTTGTATCGTTTCGACGTTCTTCCACCGGCGGCGCTTCGCCTGACTGGCGAGCCATTCGAGGTACAGTTCAGATGGTTCCAGCGCAGTCACTTCCCCCGTTGGGCCAACGCGCTTTCGAAGATCCATCGTCACAAAGCCCGGTCCCGCCCCGACGTCGAGACACTTCCAACCTTTCCGAATGTTCAACCGTTCGAGAAACGAATCGGTGTTTTCCTTCCAGACACGGTGCTGGAACTTGAGTCGTTCGAGCTCTGCCCGGTTGACTCCGAGAAGGTATTCATCCTGCTGGTGCTTGGACATTCCTTATCAACGTAGCACGTTGTCGGTCAATGTACGACCGTTTGGGTAAATTGCAAAGGAAGTTCCTGCGCAATCGGTTATTGCTGCCGCGCCTTGGTACGGAAGAAATCCCAAATCGTCTTGCACGCATCGATGTCGCGACACGTCCTGCCCACGATCCACGCGGGGAGATATTGACGACCGCCCGGCCACGTGTGACCACCGCCAACAATGGTGTAGAGAACAACGCTGGTGCGAGCGTTGCCTCCCCCATACTCCGTCCGGGTCACACGGGTACCATCGTCCGGATCGCTGTCTGGCTCTATCGTTGAATCCGGCGGCGCCTTGCACCGGTCGTGGCGAACCCAAAACTGAACGGTTTCCGTTGTCGAGAGAAGTTTGCCAAGCTTCTTGAATCCGAACGGTCCCGTGACCTCTCCTCCTTCCCAATGAACGAGGGGATCCTTGGTTCCATTGGTGATGAGGACGGAAACGGGCTGTTGGGAAGAACACTGAGTGGGTTCGTTGACGGGAATGTTGCCATCGACGGGTGCAATTGCGGTGATTTTGTTCGAAAGCTCACAGGCAAGACGAAAGGACATAATGGCGCCATTCGATATCCCGGTCACGTACACTCGTCGTGGATCCACATTTTCCTTCTCGACCATTGTGTCGATGAGAGCCGAAATAAACCCAACATCGTCGATATTGTCCTCGTGGGCCCGATCCTGTGCTTCATCTGCAGGACGCGCATCGTTCCAATGCTTGTCGACTCCATCGGGATATACAACAATGAATCCTTCTTTGTCGGACATGCTGTCAAACTCTCCTAACGTGAGCTTCACCATGCCCTCACCGTTGGATCCGGCACCGTGGAGAACAATCAACAACGGAAGACGAGTGGCCTGTTTTTGTGGATGGGGTGGGTGAATGAGAAAGGTTCGACGCAATCCGCCGACTGTGATTGCTCTTGAGGAGTCTCCGACTCGTTCTGCCGCAAGCGAACAGCAGCTCAAACCCACTCCAAGAACAACACAGAAGGGAACGGCACGAAAAGAACGCTTCATTTCGGACACACGAGGTTCTGGATCATCGCGGCCTCCAAGATCGGCAGTGAAAGCCGGCAGCCTTTGCATCGAATGCTACCGGCTTTGGTTGACCCGGCAAAGATGTTATCCTATTGCTTTTCCCCTCGCCATGTCTTCGAGTCTTGCGATACGATCTTCGATGGGGGGATGGGTGCTGAACATGTTCACAAAAGATTTCCCGCTCAAAGGATTGATGATGAACATGTGTGCCGTTGCCGGTGTGGCTTTCATGGGGATTTTTTCCTTGGCAGTTTCCAGTCTGCGCAAAGCGTTTGCCAGCGCCATCGGGTCGCCGGAAATCTTTGCTCCCCCTTCGTCGGCATCGTACTCACGGGATCGCGAAATCGCCATCTGGACCAGCATCGCTGCGATTGGCGCCACGATGATCATGACAAGGGCTGCAATGGGATTGCTTCCTTCGTCGTCGTTGGAGCCTCGGCCCCCAAACCCGCCGAAAATCATCGCCCATTGGGCTATGTTTGCCAGCATCGTAATCGCGCCGGCAATCGTCGCTGCAATGGACGAAATGAGTATATCCCGATGCTGTACGTGTGCCAGTTCGTGCGCAATGACGCCGCGGAGCTCGTTCTTCGGCATCAGCCGCATAATGCCATCAGTAACGGCCACCACAGCATGCTGCGGATCGCGACCCGTTGCGAATGCATTCGGTTGTTCGCTTTGAATTGTGTAGATACGCGGCATCGGCAACCCGGCTCGCGTCGTCAGATCCTGCACAATCTCAAAAATCGTAGGATTTTGGTCGCTCGTAATCTCTTTGGCTCCGTACATTGCCAGCACGATCTTGTCGCTGAACCAGTACGACCCAAAGTTCATTACCACCGCGAAAAGAAACGCAAAGATCATTCCATTGTTGCCGCCGATGAAACCTCCCACGAGTACGAGCAGGACCGTAAGAACTGTCATCAACAGTGTCGTTTTCACTGCATTCATAAATTAACCTCCTAAGTCGGATCTCACCGTCATTTCAAGATTGGAACAAGTTTTACCGCACCTTCCCCGTGTTCCTGGGTCTCAGATAAAACATTCCGTAACCACATTGACGTTCCCTTCCGCGATTCCTTCCGCTTTTCTTGACGTTTTTGGTTTGAGAATGTTCCTCTTCCTTGCTACCTTGAACAAAATCTTACAAGCATTATCTGAACCAGCACCCATGTCAAAGAAGCGCAACCACCAGGAACAAGATCTGCAACTGCCGAAAAAGTCACACAATAAGCCATACATTGCCGGAGGCGTCTTCGTGGTTGTCCTCCTCGTTATCTACTTCGTCGGCAAGAACCTGGAATCGGAAAAACTCGAACCCGCCCAACAATCGATGGATGCGCTTCAAACGAAATCGGCTGTCGCGTTCAAAGACCAAGGTCAACTACGGTTTCTCGATAAGGGCGACAACTTGCTCTACAGTGTGGATATCGAGATTGCCGATGACGACGCAAAGCGCATGCAGGGGTTGATGTACCGCGATTCGATGGCGGAGAATCACGCCATGCTTTTCGTTTTCCCCGATGAGGATGAGCGGT
>Ga0335081_10015585_pt1 | contig 12298 bp, 9 predicted proteins | sample Lox_Sample_35_FD_206713 | JGI IMG/M metagenome (GOLD analysis project Ga0335081, IMG submission 206713) | Soil microbial communities from Loxahatchee National Wildlife Refuge, Florida, United States - Lox_Sample_3.5 | ecosystem: Environmental > Terrestrial > Soil > Wetlands | place: USA: Florida... | reverse complement strand
CAGAAGTCCTTGGCCCAGACCTGCCGGTACATCTCCTCGAGGTAGTCGACCCAGCCGGGGCCGCCATCTGAGGTGGCGTCCAGGCTCGTCGCCCAGTCGGCCGCGGCATACGGGCGCTGCACGATGCGCATGTGCACTTCTGCGTCGGCCATCCGGATGGCGGCGAGCGCGACGGTGATGCTGGCAGCCAGCGTCTCGCGCTCGGCCGGGGTAGTGAATTCGTACGAGACGGTGGGGATCTTGAAGTACGCCCAGGCGTGGCTGTCCGTGAGCAGGATCCGGTCGTCGAAGTACCGGACCGGAAGGCGGTTGCGGCCCGCCGTACGCGCGCTCACCGGACTGCCCCGCTGCCTGCCGTGGCGTCCGCCAGGCCGGTCACGAGCACCCCGGCCAGCGCGGTGTAAGCGTGGATCGTCGTGGTGGCGAGCGCGTGCCGCGCGCGCACGTTCGCATCCCACGGCACCCGGACCGTTGCCCTCGTCCTTCCGCTCGCCACCGACGCCGCCTTCTCCGCGTGGTCCGCGGTGGCCTGGCTCACGCCGTTCAGCACGGTCACGGCAGCGGCGGCGAGCGCGGCGTGATCGTGCGCTTCCAGCCACTCCAGCGTCATCGCCAGCGATCCCGCCGCCGCCGCGGTCGCCGGCGCGACGAGCAGCAGCTGATCTGCCGCGCGCAGTGTCCTCGGCACGGAACTTACGTCCGGGTCGGCGAGGGTCAGGGGGTAGCGCGCTGCCACCGCGGTGACGATCTGGCCCGGATCGTCCGCGGTGTCGCCGGCCGTCACCACCTGCAGCCCGCGCTGAGCCGCGTTGCCGCCGCCCGCTCGCCGACTGGGCATGAGCACTGGAATCGCGCGCGCCTGCTCGGTCAGCGATCCGGCGCCACTGCTCAGGTCGAGCACGGCCACCGGCTCACCGCGGAGGCTGGCCAGCAACTGCCCGGTGAGCAGCGTAGTCACGGTCTGCCCCGCGCCCGCCGTGCAGCCCAGGACGACGATCCTGGCCGGGCCCGGCAATGCCAGCCGGGCGCGGGCCTGGTCCCGCTGCACCTGATCGGGCTTGCCCGGCCGGTGTCCGCCGGGTACCACGACGACCGGATCGCGGATGCCCGATGGGCCCGGTGTTGCCCGCAGCGCGCGCTCGACGACGTTCAGCGGGCCGGTCTCGCTGGCCTGCCCGGTCACGCGGACCACAGGGCGGCGCGGCGGCGCGGCCGGCCCGGCGGCGGTGGGCACTGCGGACGGCGGTACTGCGGACGGCAGTACGGTGGCATCCGCGGTCGCCGCCGGGTGCTGGGCGTGCACGTGAACCTGCTCCGCCGCCTCCGGCCAGCGGGCCCCGGCGGCCGGCACTTCAGCCCCGGCCGGCTGCGCGTGTGCCGGGGTCACGGCTGAGCCGGCCGATCCCGCGCGCGGCCACGCCGCCCTGACGTTCGTCGACGAGTCGGCCGCAGCGGCACGCATGCGGACGGCGACCTGCTGCGTTCCCGGCCAGATCGGGGGCGGAGCCGGCGATGCCGGCCGTTGCGCGCGGGGGCTCGCCCGTTCCGGCCGGGCCGCGGCAAGCCTGCGAGCGGGCTGCGCCGAAGGGCGCGTGTCCTGCGAGGCGGGCCGGCTGTAGCGGGCCGCGCGCCACACCCTGGCCGTGAGGAGGATCTCGTCGCTCTCCGCGAGCGGCGCCATCCGGCACCATGTCCTCGGCTCGGTGAGATACCGCAGCTGGGACGTGACCAGCTCGGGCAGCCGCTTGCCCTCGAGAACCGGCCTGGTCACGAGCCAGGCAAGGACACCGGGCGGCAGCACGTAGACCCACAGCCAGGTATGGCTGAACGGCATGCCGGCCATCGTCAGGATGATCGTGTACGGAACGGCGATCGCGAGAAACGCCGCGATCTGACCGACCGGCAGCGGCATCGGCAGCCGGAAGTCATAGAGCTTGTAGAGACGCTTCTCGATCTTCCAGATGTTGGTGTAGGTCGGGAGTTCCACCGGCTGCCTCCTTCCGTCTGCCCGGCTGCTGGTCCTGCATGCGCGCGACTGACTCAGTGCACGCCAAGCGCGTTCGCGATACCGGACGCGATCGTCTGCACGATGCCAGGCGTGTAGAACACCACCGCGATCGCGACCGCGAGCACCATGAACTGCACGAAGCGGATGATCTCGCGGGTAAACAAGAAGAAGATCGCCACGATCCCGACGATCCCGAGGAACAACGGCCCGAACAGGCCCTGCAGGTAACTGACGAGGTTCTGAGTGCTAAGGGCCGCGACGTGAGCCGCAAGGGCAACATGAGCCGACATCGTTTCTCCGGGGGTGAGTGAGCGCGGCTGGCGGGAATGCGCAGGGGGTTATCGCGCCGCATCAAGGTGGCCCTGGTGACTGCGGACGGCTCAGGGCGCCGATGGCCCGTACATCCCAGCTGCCGCCCTGGCGCACTACGGTCAGCTGGTAGGACATCTGCAACTCGGGCGCGGCGGCGGAGACCTTGCCCTGTTTGCCCTTCCCGGCGGGCAGCCGCCAGGTAACCGTCACGATGACCGACCTCGTGGCGCCCCCGCCCGGCGCGAACACCGCGTCGATCCCGCCGTAGGTGACAGCCCCGCCGAGGCCGCTGATGTGCGCGCCGGGAGCGACGAACCTGGCGAGCGTGGTCGGGTCGCCGCTCGCGTAGGCCTGGAAGAACGCCGGAAGCTGCCGCTGCAGCGTCGCCTGCGTGGCCTGGTCCGCGGTCTGGTTACTCGCCGGCGGCGTCGCCTTTTCTGGCGCATGCAGCAGCGCGGGCGCGCCCGAGACGCTGATCGCGCCGCCGGAAATGTAGACCGGAACGCCGACCTCGATCAGCCGCCCCCCGGCCAGGGAGGCGAGCAGGGTTACCACCGCGGTATGCGGGCCGGTAACGGAAATGCCGGCCACTTGCTCGGAAATCAGGCGCTGGGTGCCGGCGCCATTCCAGCCAAGCTGCGGGTCGGTATTTCCCGGCGGCAGGTACTGGGCCAGCTCCCGCGCACGATCTGCCGCGGTCGCAGGGTTGAGATTGAGGTATGCAGTGCCGAACTGCAGTGCGTACGCCTCGGCCAGCGCCGCCGGGAAGGCGGGGGCGGTGTTCACGGCCGCGGGCGCGGCGGCCGCGGACTTGCCCGTGCCGGGCGACGTCTCGCCGTGCACGATTGCGAGCACACCGCGATAGCCGATGAGCAGTAGTACGGCCCACACGACCGCACGGCCAAGCCAGATAAGCCACCTGCCGCCCGCGCCTCGCCGTGGCGCGCGCTGCGGCCGCAGATCAGCGGCAGGCTGGTCGTCGGGCAGTATCTGATCCTCATCGGCTGGCAATTCATCGCGATCAAGAATTGCCCTGCGAACCATCACACCTCCGCCCGTTCTCCCGCGCTCGCGCTGCAAGGAGTTACGGCGCGACGTTGCTCCTGACGGAGACCATTCTGCGGCAAAACGCCCAGCCAACCCCGGCATTGACGTCGCCGGCGCGCCGTCGACCTGACGGATCAGTGAGTGATCGGCCGGATTGTCCGCGTGGCGGCGCGGCCCGGCGCGTCGCGGTGGCAGCTCGTCGACAAGCCAGTCGGGAGCAGCCGGAGGACGCGCTGGGTCGTCGGGAAGCTGCAGGTCACCCGGCCACCAGGCGGCACTGTCCGGCCAGCGCGGCCCCGGCAGCCGCTCCGGCTCTGCCGGTACCGGCCGCAGCCCGGCCTGGCCGCGCTGCCGCGCCGGCCGTGCCTGCCCGGCACCCTGCTGCGGCGGCCGGCCCGGAGCGGGGAAGGCGCGCGTGCCTCGCGGGACCGGGCTGCCGTCGCGGCGCTGGTGATCGTGCTCTCGCATCGTACGTCCCGTACTCGCGGCTCGCCGGGCCGGCCGGCCGCAGCATGGGAGCAGCCAACGCGGGGGGTGTGACTTCTGCGTGACAGGCGGAGTGGCAGGCGATCAGGCGGGGGCGATCACGCCGCTGCCGCCGCGCAGTGGCACCCTGGAACATGTGCTTGACCTGCTGATTCATGGTGCCCGGATCAGGACGGGAGATCCGGCGCGCCCGACGGCGACTTCAATCGGGATCTGGAACGGGCACGTCGTCGGCCTGGACGAGCAGCTGGCGGGCATCCCGGCGACGGCCACGGTCGATGCCGACGGCGCCGTGCTGGTGCCCGGATTCTGCGACGCGCACTGTCACACCACCAGCTACGGCCTCGGCCTGGTGCTGCTCGACCTCTCCGACACCCGCGGCGCGGCGGCCATCCTGGAAGCCGTTTCCGAGTACGCCGCCGGCCTGGATGACGACGACTGGGTAATCGGCACCGGCTATGGCACCGGGCTGCCGCTCGGCGAGCACGTGACCCGGGACGAGCTGGACCGCGCTGCGGGCGGGCGGCCCGTCTGGCTGACGCACTTCGCCGGCCACTCCTGCGTCGTCAGCAGCGCGGTGCTGGCCGCCGTCGGCATGACCTCCGGCACGACGGCGGAGCGCGGCAGGATCGGAGCCGACGCCGCCGGCCGGCCGAACGGGCTGCTCGAAGAGTCGGTGATGGACCTGGTCAAGGATCACGTCGGGCCGTCGTCGGCCGAGCAGCTGGCACGGGCTATCGACGTGGCCACCAGCCAGTACGCGCGGGAGGGCATCACGGCGTTCACCGACGCCGGCATCGGCTGCCCTGGCATGGATCACAGCCCGGTCGAGATCGCCGCCTATCAGCTCGCCCGGGCCCGCGGATGGCTGCGCGCCAGAGCCCAGCTGATGGTGCACAACGAGGTGATGCACGAGCTGACGTCGCACCCGGACGACGCGATCGACCGCGGGCTCGACCTCGGCGTGCACACCGGCTTCGGGGACGCCTGGCTCGGCCTCGGCGCGATGAAGATCTGGGTCGACGGCCTCGGAGTCGCGGGCGCCGACGGCAGGCCAGACTGGGACAACGACCCCGGCATCCTCCGGCGGGACATCATCGCCGCTCACCGGGCGGGCTGGCAGGTGGCCGCGCACGCGATGGGCGACCATGCGATCGACCTGGTGCTGAGCGCGCTGGCGCAGGCACGGGCAGCGGGTCCCAGCCCGGCTCAGGTCGCCGAGCCGCTGCACCGCATCGAGCACGGCGCGCTTATCCGCCCGGACCAGATCGCGCAGCTCGCCGCCGCCGGCCTGACCGTGGTGACCCAGCCGGCCCTGGTGACCGAGTTCGGCGACCTGTTCGGCGACGTGGTCGCCGAGCACCGGCTGGCCGAGGTCTTCCGCGCGCAGAGTCTGCTCGATGCCGGGATAGCGATTGCGGGCAGTTCCGACCGGCCGGTCGTGGCCGGCTCGCCGCTGCGCGGCATGCAGTCCATGGTCCAGCGGCTGTCGGCCAGCGGGACAGTGCACGGCCCGGCGGAGCGGATGACGGCCGCAGCCGCGCTGGCGGCCTGCACAGCAGGTGGCGCGCGGGCCGCCAGGGCCGGTCAGCAGCGCGGCCTGCTCGCGCCGCGGCTCGCGGCCGACCTCGTCCTCCTCGCAGACGATCCGGTGACTGTGCAGGCCGACCGGATAGCGGCGATCGCGGTGCTGACCACCGTCGTCGACGGCCAGGTCAGCCACGACATGGCCGGGCTGCTCGCGGCGGCAGGACTGCCCGAGCTGCCGCGGCACTGGCGGGCCGCAGGCACCGGCGCCGGGGAGCCGGCCGATGCGCGATAGCGCCCGGGCCCGACCAGCTCGATGCGCGGATCCGGGTACCGGCAGGTTGCCCGTGTCGCAGGCACCGTGCCGTTCCTGGCAAGACAGCCGTTCGAGGTCGAGATCATCCCGGCACGCCTGGTCGGACGCTAGGCGGCCCTCGCGGTGGTGACGATCCAGGCGAGCACCATCGCCTCCTCGCGCCAGGCGTCGTAACGGCCGCTGCGCCCGCCGTGCCCGGCCGACATCTCGGTCTTCAGCAGGAACGGCCCGCCGCTGGCGTCCGCCTGCAGCTTCGCGATCCACTTGGCGGGCTCGTGGTAGAGCACGCGCGTGTCGTTCAGGCTGGTCACCGCCAGGATCGGCGGGTAGGCCGGGCCGGACGCGACGTTCTCGTACGGCGTGTACGACTTCATGTACCGGTACACCTCGGGGTCGTGCAGCGGATCACCCCACTCCTCCCACTCCGGGACCGTCAGCGGCAGCGTCGGATCCAGGATCGACGTCAGCGCGTCCACGAACGGCACCATCGCGACGATGCCGCCGAAGGCGTCGGGAGCCATGTTCGCCACGGCACCCATGAGCAGCCCGCCGGCCGAGCCGCCGCGCGCGATGAGCCGTCCCGCGGTCGTCCAGCCCTCCGCCACGACGTGCCGGGCGCAGGCGATGAAGTCGGTGAACGTGTTGATCTTCCGCAGCATCTTGCCGTCGTCGTACCACTGGCGGCCCATCTCGCCGCCGCCGCGGATGTGCGCGATCGCGCACACGAACCCGCGGTCCAGCAGCGAGATCCGCGGGATCGAGAAGCTCGGGTCGGATGAGATCTCGTAGCTGCCATATCCCGACAGCAGGAACGGCGAGCTCCCGTCCCGCCGCGTGCCCTTGCGGCAGACCAGCGAGATCGGGATCCGGGTGCCATCCGCCGCGGTAGCCCACAGCCGGTGCTGCTCGTACCTCGCCGGGTCGTACGGCACGCCATCCGGGCCCGGCAGCACCGGCGTCTGCCGCAGCATCGTCAGCGCGCCCGTCGCGACATCGCAGTCGTACACCGAGCCAGGGGTCACCAGCGAGACGTAGCTGAGCCGGTAGCTGCCGGTGTCGTACTCGGGATTGCCGCCGGGAGCCACCTGGTAGATCGGCTCGGGGAAGGCGATCTCGTGGGCCCGCCCGTCGTTCCCCAGCACGCGCAGTCCGGTCAGCCCCTCCTTGCGCAGGTAGACGACGAGGTGACCGGCGAACGCGTCGACGCCGAGCAGCCTGGTGTCGTCGCGGTGCGCGATCAGCGGCGTCCAGACATCTGGCTTGTCCACCGAGGCCTCGGCCAGCTCGAAGTTCAGCGCGCCGTCATTGTGCAGGATCAGCAGCCGCTCGCGGCCGTCCCGCAGCGCCTGATGCTCTACGTCGTACTCGACGCCTGGCCTGCGCGCCGCGACGACGCTGAACTCGCCTGCCGGGTCGCTGGCGTCCAGCAGCCTGACCTCCGAGGTCAGCTTGCTGGCGGCGGTGATCATCAGGTACCGCTCGCTGCGGGACAGGTCGACGCCGACGCCGAACCTGGCGTCGTCCTCCTGGTACACGATCACGTCCTGGCTAGCCGGCGTTCCCAGCATGTGCCGCCAGATCCGGTACGGCCGCCAGGCGTCGTCGACCGTCGTGTAGAAGAGCGCGCTGCCGTCGGCGGACCAGGCGCAGCCGTAGAAGGTGCCGGGGATCTCGTCCGGCTCGAGCTGCCCGGTCTGCAGGTCCTTCACCCGGAGCGTGAACCGCTCGTCCCCCGACATGTCCGTGGAGTAGGCCAGCCTGGTGCCATCCGGGCTGATGTCGAACGCGCCGATCGAGAAGAACTCGCTGCCGGCGGCCAGCTCGTTCCCGTCGAGCAGGACCTCCTCGCCGTCGAGGGGCGCGCCGTCCGCGCTGACCGGCGGCCCGGTGTCGGCGGGCGTCACTGCCCGGCGGCAGTTCACGGCGTACTGCCTGCCCTCGACCGTCCGGATGTAGTACCACCAGGCGCCCTTGCGCACCGGCACCGACAGGTCGGTCTCCTTGGTCCGCGCCCTGATCTCGCCGAAGATGTCCTCGCGGAGCTTTTCCTGGCCGGTGGTGCGCTCGGCGGTGAACGCGTTCTCGGCTTCGAGGAACGAGATCGTCTCCGGGTTGTCCTTGGCGGCCAGCCACGCGTACTCGTCGACGAAGGTGTCGCCGTGATGAGTGCGCTCTGCTGGCACGCGCCTCGCGGCCGGGGGCTGGCTAGTCATATCGCCGAGCCTACTGACGACCGCGAGCCGATGGCGGCCTGGCCAGCGCCACACTGCCGGTTCCAGGGGACTGACCTGGTGGGATACCCTCGACTGCCCTGGCGCAGCTGCGGCTGTTGCCAGCCCGGCCCGGATGGGGAAGCATCACCACTGCGGCCGCGGCTGCACCGGAAAGGGGATAGCACGTGCTGGTTGTCGTCCTGCTCGTCGCGGTCCTGGTCGTGCTCGGCATCGCCGGCCTCGTCATCTGGCTCAGGCGGGCCGCCTCCTGCGCCCGGATCATCGACGCGCCTGCCAGCGAGCCGTCCCTGGTCTTCACCGGCGACATCATGTGCCGCTACGTCGTGACCAGCGGCTCGTTCGCGCGGCTGGAGTTCCACGACTGGGGTGTGCGCATCCGCGCCATCGCGGCTACCAGGTGGCTGGTGCCGACCTGGGAGGCGCGCTACTCCGAGCTGGCGCTGACCGAGCTCGTCACGTCCCGCAGCCGGGTCGCGGTCTGGCTCCGGCTGCGCGGCGAGGCAGGCGGCTGCGGCTTCCTGTCCGCGCGCAGCAGCCAGGACGTGCTGACGGAGCTGGCGAAACACGGCGTCCAGGTCAGCCGCGCCGCCGCCGAGTTCAGGCGGGTCGCCGAGCTCTACCCGCCGAGGTAGCACGCGCGCCTGGCCGCCATTGAGCTGCGGATAGCCGCTCGCGGAACGTCAGCCGGCGGCGGTGTTAGCGTCGGCACCATGCCCGAGTCCGGATTCCCGCTGGGCGCGGCGGTCACCGTGGCCGAGCTGACCGACGACCCGTACCCCGTCCTGCGCCGGCTGCGCGCGGCCGAGCCGGTGAGCTGGCTGCCCGCCCTGGAGTGCTGGCTAGTGACCCGCGCCGACCTGGCCGGGCAGGTGCTGCGCGATCCGAGGGCGTTCACCGTGGACGATCCTAGGTTCACCACGGCCAGGGTCGTGGGACCGAGCATGCTGTCGCTGGACGGCGGCGAGCACCGCCGGCACCGGGCTCCGTTCGCCCGTGCGCTGCGCGCCGCCCCGACCGCGGACGAGCTGGCCCGCGTCGCGGTCAGCGAGGCGGACTCCCTGGTCAGTGCCCTGGCTGCCGCCGGGAGCGAGGCCGAGCTGCGGCGCGGGCTGGCCGGCCCGCTCGCCGTCACCGTGATGGCCCGCATGCTCGGCCTCGGCACCCCGCCCGCGCGGCTGCTGGCCTGGTACGACGCCATCGTCGCCGCGGTCTCCGAGCTGTCCGCCGCCGAAGAGACCACCGCGGTCCCTGCACCCGCCGCCACCGCGTTCGGCGAACTGCGCGCCGAGATCGAGGCCGCCGTTCCCCGGAATGCGCAGTCGGTCCTCGCGGCCGCGGCAGAAGACCTCACCCCGGACGAGGTCGTGTCCAATGCCGCGGTGCTGCTCTTCGGCGGCATCGAGACCACCGAGGGCATGATCTGCAACGCGATCTGGCAGCTGCTGCGCGACGAGACCGCACGGCGCCGGGTCCGGGCGGACCGAAGCCTGGTCGCGGCCGCGGTCGAGGAGTCGCTACGGCTGGAGCCGGCCGCGGCAGTGGTAGACCGGTTCGCGACCGCCGGCGTGAGCCTGGGCCCCGCCGCCATCGCGCGCGGAGATCTGGTCCGCGTCTCCCTCACCGGGGCGAACCGCGACCCGGCGGTGTTCGGTGACCCCGACGAGTTCGACCTGGACCGGGCTGACGGGCGGCGGCATCTGGCGTTCGCGCTGGGGCCGCATTTCTGCGTCGGCGAGCGGCTGGCCAGGGCAGAGGCACGGGCATCGGTGAGCGCGCTGCTGGACCGGCTGCCCGGCGCGCGCCTGGATCCTCGGCGGCCTGCTGCGCCGAGCGGCCTGGTATTCCGCAAGCCGCCGGCCCTGCACGTGCTCTGGGCGGCCGAAGCTACTCGAAGTACTTCTTCCAGACCGACGTGGCGCTGAGCGAGTCGGCCTGGCTGGGCAACAAGCTGGGCGGTGGCCCGGCCGCGGCAGCGGCCGGGCCACCGCCGTCTGCGCGCGCTAAAGCGCGCTCATCAGGTACTCGCTCATGGTCGAATTGCGCAGGCGGCCGAGGTCCAGACACGCGTTGACGCTCTCGAGCATCGCCGCGATGTTCGCGGTCAGCCGGGCTCTGTCGCCTCCGGCGTTGAAGAACAGCATCGGGTCGGCCACGTGCGCCGCGGAGGGCCACGCCTCCTCGACGATGCCGTGGATCTCCGGCGCATCTGCGGTAACCGCGCGGACCACCTCGTTGCGCACGTATCTGCACCTTGGCTGCAGCCTGCCGGACAGCGGCGACTGCGTGCCGTGCCAGCGCTCGATCCAGGCCTCGTAGCCGAGGCCCGCGGGACGGTGCACCAGGGAGACGGTGAGCACTCCGGGCGATCGCGCGCCGTCCGGCCAGTCCCGGCGGCCGGAGTACCGCGTCGTGCCGTAATCGGCAGAGAGCGACTCGGTCACCAGATAGCCGGAGAAGTCGCGCCCGAGCGCCGCGATCGCGGCGTCGGCCGCCCCGCGCCTGTCGTAACTGTCGAACCACACCGATGCCTGCGCTACGTGCGGCTGCTCGCCGGCCGGCGCCGGGACCGGCGAGGGCGCGAGCGCGGCGTCGCTGTCGTGCACGTTCACCGAGATCCCGCGGCCGCCCGCGGCCGCCAGCCGCGGCACCGTCTGGGTCAGCAGCGCCGCCCGCAGCTCGTCTCCGCTGTCCGGCGACCCGTCTCCCCACAGCAGGTAGATGAGCTTCTCCATGCGGGCCCCTCTCGCTTCGCGTTACCAGGCGCGCCGTAAGTATCGCGATTCTGCGGCCGGAATTCCGACTCAGTCTCGTTTCAGTCTCAGGTGCCGGATCAGCTCTCGGGCCGGGGGCCACCGCGCTGTTAGCCTCGCCGTCGAGTGACGCCATTCGGGCTCATGACATTCGGAGGTAGTGCGTGCACAGACGCGCTTTCATGGCGGGTTTCACGGCGCTCGCCAGCGGGATGGTGGTTGCGATGGCGGGAATCAGTCCGGCGGTTGCCGGGCCGGTCAGCGTCAAGGGCATCACGACGCAGATCGTCACCGCTACCGCAACGGCCCCGGCTGCCGACACCGGCGAGGCCGAGGCGACGTGCCCGGCCGGCGACCTGCTCCTCAGCGGCGGCTACGTGATCAACGGCACGTCCACCGACTGGCGCATCTATGATGACGCACCGCTGGACGGAACGACATGGCTCGTCGAGCCGGTCAATTTCGCCGCGCAGCCACTGAACTTCACTGCCTACGCGGTATGCGCGTCGTCGGTGCCGGGGAAGAAGGGCATCAGCGGCTACAGCACCAGCACCGTGCAGCAGAGCGCTGACGTGCCGGCCAATCAGACCGGCGAGGCCGATGCCGCCTGCCCGTCCGGCCAGCTGCTGACCGGCGGTGGCTACGACGTTTTCAATGTCAGCGCCAACTGGAGCATCTACACCGACTCGCCGCTCAACGATCAGACCTGGAACGTCGAGATCGACAACGAGGTGCCGGTGCCGACGACGTTCGACTCGTACGCGATCTGCCTCGGAAAGGCGAACTCCAAGCCGGTCACCAAGCTCGCGATCAGCGTCGCCGACACGGCGGCGACGGTAGCCGCCAACTCCGTCCAGGCCGCCGACGTGTCATGCGGGCCCAAGTCGCTGATGACCGGCGGCGGCTACGTGATCGACAGCGTCGGGCAGGACTGGAGCATCCAGGCGAGCGCGCCGGTTTCCGCGAACGACTGGCGGGTCCAGGCCGCCGACCTCGACAGCTTCTCGCGCGGCTTCGACTCGTTCGCACTGTGCCTGGCTAAGGTCTAGTCACCTGCGCTCGGTCGCCAGCGGGCCGGAGGCTGCCCTCCGGCCCGCTGGCGGACTGCCTGTCAGGTGAAGCCGACGTTCAGGATGAAGTGCCCGAGCCGGAGGTTCAGTACTCCGCCGCCTGCCCAGTGCACGATGAACGCCAGCAAGATGATGGCCAGTATCACGACCACCAGCCATATGAAGAACCAGATAATGCCGGGGATTGCGTACCCCGCAACCGATCTTGCTCTTGCCACGGTCGCCAGCTACCCGGAGCAGCGCACTTTATTCAGTGCGCGCTGCTGGCTCGTCGAGCGGCTCGACCGTTACGGCCGGGCCGCGCGCACGCGCCTCCGCTCGACCAGACCGTGCGTTATCCGGCACGGTATCCGGCCGGCCCGGCTAGCGGCCGGCAACCGCCGCGGCGATCTGCTGCGCGCACGCACCGGCAGCGCAGACGGCGGTGTCCACCTGGACGTCATAGGCGACACCGGCATGTACCGCGAGCGCCTGGGACCTCGCCATGCCCGCGATCCGATCCGGCCGGCCCGCCTCGCGGCTGGCGGCTACGTCTGGGTCGCAGTGAA
>Ga0335081_10015584_pt1 | contig 12298 bp, 13 predicted proteins | sample Lox_Sample_35_FD_206713 | JGI IMG/M metagenome (GOLD analysis project Ga0335081, IMG submission 206713) | Soil microbial communities from Loxahatchee National Wildlife Refuge, Florida, United States - Lox_Sample_3.5 | ecosystem: Environmental > Terrestrial > Soil > Wetlands | place: USA... | reverse complement strand
CCTGCGCGCCGAAGGCCGTCACTTCAGCGGCGTCATGAACAGCGGCTTCTTCGCGACCGCCGAGGGGGTCAAGGTGATCGAGTTCAACGCGCGCTTCGGCGACCCCGAGTGCATGAACATCATGAGCCTGTTCGAGGGGAGCTGGACGGAGGTGATGCGCCAGGTCAGCGAGGGGAGGCTCACGCCCGACGCGGTGACGTTGCGCAACGAGGCCTCGGTGGTGCTGTACCTGGTCTCGCCGGACTATGCGCTGCGCAAGGGGCCCCCGTACGAGTTCACGCTCGATGCCGCCCGCGTCGAAGGCGAGGGGTGCCACGTGTTCTTCTCCTCGGCGGTGGCCAGCGGCGAGAACCGCTACCGCACCGTGGGCACCTCCCGGGCGGTGGCGTTCGCGAGTACGGCGCCCTCATTGGAGCAGGCGCGCGAGCGGGTCGCGCGGTGCGCCGAGACCGTGCCCGTGCTCGAGTGGCGCCGCGAGGTCGGCGACGAACGCTACCTGCGGGGGCTGCGCCGCCTGGTTGAGACCTGCGAGCATTCCGCGCTCTAGATGATCGTCGAGACCTCGACCCACCCCCAATTCGTCTCCAACACCTACCTGCTCGCCGACGGCGACGGCGGCCCCGCCTTCTTCGTCGACGCGGGTGGCCCGGTGGAGCCCCTGGTGGAGGCCGCCGAGCGCCTGGGTCTGGCTCCCTCGCACGTGCTGCTGACCCACCACCACTTCGACCACGTCAGCGAGACCGCGAAGCTGCGCGAGCGCTGGCCCGGCCTGCGCGTGCTGATCAGCCCGCGCGAGCACGAGCTGCTGCAGGCCACCGGCGTGGAGGTGGGGGAGCTGTGGGAGATCGAAGCCGGCGAACGGCTGCCGCTGGGCAGGCTCGAGGTGCAGGCGCTGGCCACCCCCGGCCACACCTCCGGGATGCTCTCGTTCCTGGTGAGCGAGCACGCCGGCGCGCCGGACGGCGGGTCGGGCTCGCCCGTGCCGGGCGCCGTGTTCACGGGTGACACCCTCTTCAAGGACTCCGTCGGGGGCGTCCGGGCCCCGGGTCACAGCACCTACGGGGACCTCCGCGAGTCGATCATGGGGACGCTGATGCAGCTGCCCCAGGCGACCGTCATCTACCCCGGCCACGCCGACACGACGACGGTCGCCGACGAGTGGGAGTCGAACCCGTTCATCCGTGTCTGGCGCGGGCTGGACCCCGAGGGAACCGAGCGGTGCACCGCGATGGATCGTCCGGCGACGCTCGTGCTACGCGCCCCCGACTACGACGGGGGCACCAAGGCGTGGGTGCGCTGGGAGGACGGCAGCGACGACATCGTCCCCGGCTCGCAGGTCTCCACCCCCTAGCCGCTGCCGGCCACACACGCGAAACACTGCTCCCACAGGCGAGTTCTCGCCTTGTGCCGAGTAGCATAAGGGGGCGAATGGCGCGCGAGGACGAGAAGATCCCGAGCTCGCGCGCGCGGCGTACGGCAACGGTGGCCACGCTGGCGGCGAGCGAGGCCGTCAAGCAGTTCGGCACCCGGGCGGCGAACCTCGCGCGCGACGAGCAGGCCGCAGAGGAGGCGATGTCGCGCCGTCAGCTGGAGACGGCCAAGCAGATCGTGGCCGTGCTCGGGACGATGAAGGGTGCCGCCATGAAGCTCGGCCAGGTGATGTCCTTCCTGGACGTCGGGCTCGTGCCGGAGGAGCACCGTGACGAGTTCCAGCGCGAGCTGGCCAAGCTTCGCGACGCCGCTCCCACGGTGTCGTTCAAGCAGATGCGCCGCGTGATCGAGGAGGACCTCGAAGATCCGGTCGAGGAGGTGTTCGAGAGCTTCGAGGAGGAGCCGATCGCGGCGGCCTCGATCGGCCAGGTCTACCGCGCCAGGCTCGCCGAGGACGGGCGTGAGGTGGCGGTCAAGGTCCAGTATCCGGGCGTGTCCGGGGCCGTCAGGGCGGACCTGCAGAACCTCGACATGATCATGCGCCTGCTCAAGCGGATGACCCCCGGCCTCGACGCCGAAGCGATCACCGAGGAGATCCGGGAGCGGATCGTGGAGGAGCTCGACTACGAGCTCGAGGCGCAGAACCAGCGCTCGCTGGCGCGGATCTACGCCGGCCACCCGTTCATCTTCGTCCCCCCGGTGATCAGCTCGCTGTCCCGCGAGCGGGTGCTCGTCAGCGAGTTCGTCCACGGAGTCGGCTTCGAGGCCCTCAAGGAACGCGATCAGGACGAGCGCGACCGCCTCGGCGAGATCGTCTTCCGCTTCTTCCTCGGCAGCCTGTACCGCCACCGCCAGTTCTCGGGCGACCCTCACCCCGGCAACTTCCTGCTGCTCGAGGACGAGCGGGTGGCGTTCCTGGACTTCGGCCTGTTCAAGCGCATGGAGCCGGCGCCCGTGGAACTCGAGATCGCCGCCCAGCGGGCCGTCGTCGAGGGCGACCCGGCGAAGCTGCACGAGCTGCTCGCGAAATCGGGGTTCCTGCCCGAACCCGAGCGCGTCGACCCCGAGCACCTGCTCGCGTTCGTCACGGAAGCGATCTGGTGGTACACGACGGCCGACGAACCCGTTCAGCTCACCCCCGAGATCGCCACCCAGGTGATGATCGAGAGCTCCGACCCCCGCTCGAGCTACTTCCGCGAGATGCGCCACCAGGCGATGCGCCCGGAGCACCTGTTCGGCCGGCGCATGGAGATGCTCACGCTCGCGGTGCTGTCCCAGCTGCGCGCCAGCGCGAACTGGCACCGGATCGCCCGCGAGTGGATGTACGGGGAGGACCCTGTGACCGAGCTGGGTCGCCAGGAGGCCGAGTTCTACGGCCCCCGCGAGCTGCGCCCGACGGGCTGAGAAGCTGCGCCCAACGGGCTGGGGGCTGGGAAGCCGCGCCGGCCGGCCGGGGCCCGTCGACCGGCCGCTCCCTACAGGGTCTGGATCTGCACCAGGCTGGTCGTGCCGGGGCGTCCCGACGGCAGCCCGGCGGTGACCCCCACGCGCTGGCCGGGGCTGCACCAGCCGAGCTCGATGACCCGGCGGGCGGCGTCGGCGATCAGCGCCTCGGTGGTCTCGTGGCGGCGCATCGAGGCCGCCTGCACGCCCCACATCAGCCCGCAGCGGCGGACCGTCTCACGGCCGGGGGACAGCGCGTAGATGGGGACCGTCGGGCGGTGTGCCGAGACCAGCCGGGCCGAGCGGCCCGACAGGGTGGGGATGACCAGCGCGTCGAGGCGCAGCTCGCGCGCCGCGTCGCAGAGGTTGTGGGCGAGCGTGTAGGCGGGGTCGGAGGAGGTGCGGTTCACGCGCGACTCGTTCCAGCGCTCATACGGGGCGATCGACTCGGCCTGCTCGGCCACCGCCGCCATCATCTCCACGGCCTCGACCGGGTAGGCCCCGATCGCGGTCTCCTGGGAGAGCATCACGGCGTCGGTGCCGTCGAGGATCGCGTTGGCGACGTCGGCCACCTCGGCGCGGGTCGGGCGCGAGGAGGCGACCATCGAGTCGAGCATCTGGGTGGCGGTGATCGACGGCCGGGCCATCCAGCCGGCCAGCTCGAGCAGCTGCTTCTGCACGATCGGCACGTGGGCGATCGGCAGCTCGATGCCGAGGTCCCCGCGCGCCACCATCACGCAGTCGGCGGCTTTCATGATCTCGCTGGCGCGCTCCACCGCCTGCGGCTTCTCCATCTTGGCGATCAGCGGCAGCCGCGTGTGCTGGCGCACGTGTTCGACGTCTTCGGGGGACTGCACGAACGACAGGGCGACCATGTCCACGCCGACCTGCTCGCCGTGGCGTAGCAGATGGAGGTCCTCCTCGGGCAACACCGGCAGCCCCGCCACCGGCCCGGGGATGTTCAGGCCCTGGCGAGAGGCAACGGCGCCGCCCACTTCGACCTCGGCGTGCACCTCGTGGCGCTCGAGGCCCACGCCGGTGACCCGCAGGCGCACCGAGCCATCGGCCAGGTACAGGATCGAGTCTGGCTGCACGACCTCGGGGAGCCCGGCCCACGAGACGCTCATCTGGTGCGCATCGCCGGGGCGTTCCCCGTCTCCGCAGGAGAACGTGAGGTGCTCGCCGGGAGTGAGCTCGACGAGGTCCTCCGCCAGCGGCCCGATGCGCAGCTTCGGCCCCGGCAGGTCCTGGAGGATCGCCACCGGCCGCCCCACCCGCCCGGCGGCGTCGCGCACGCGGCGGACGGTCTCCGCGTGCTCCTCGAGGGTCCCGTGCGAGTAGTTCAGCCGCGCGACGTCCATGCCCGCCTCCACGAGCCGCACGAGCGTCGCCGGCTCGCGCGAGGCCGGTCCGATGGTGGCCACGATCTTGGTACGCCGCACGCTCCCAAGGTATCGGTCCGTCCGGGCCATTCCCGCAGGGCGGCGGCGGGCACCTTAAGATCGGGCGGTGCTGGGACCCTCGCGACCGCTGCCCCGCGTCGGCGCACGGGTACGCATCGCCCGCTTCGGGGGCGCCTATGAGCCGGCCACGATCGTGGCCGTGGAGGACGACGGCAGGCGCCTGCGGGTGCGCGACGACCGCGGCGAGCTGCTCGACTTCGTGCTCAACCGGGCCAGCGCCAGGTTCCTCGCCGAGGGGAACGCCGGCGGGCCGCGCCTGGAGCTCTCCTAGCCCCTCAGTTTGGTCGCTGGGGGCATCGGGATCAGTTTCACGGCGCCTTTCAGGTACAGCGTATGGACGCCGAGATTGAGCGTCCCGGAGCTGGCCCCGAGGAATTTGAGTTTGTCGGGTTTCACTTCCGGGTCCAGCGAGCCCGTGTACAGGCCGATTGCGGGGCCGGGCGTTCCTGAGCCGCATACCACTTCAAGTTCGGTCGAGGGCGAAGAGAGCGCGAACACGGCCCCGACCAGTTCTGCTTCCCAGTTCTTGAAGAGGAGTTTCAGGTTCGACGCGGGAGTGCATTCGTGGTTGCCGGTGTAGCCGAGGCAGCCGCCGTTGACGCCTTGGGTGCGCAGGTACCCGTGCCCGCCCGTGTTTTCCGCGAGCGCGGTGCCTTTGAACCCGCAGTGGTTCGGTTTGGCGTCGATGAAGATTTTGATCGACCCGGTTCCGATACTGGCCGGGTCGGCGGTCACCGGCCCCCAGGTCGGGGGTGGCTTCTGTTCCCATTCAGGGAAGGCCTCGGCCGGCGCCGCGATCGCCAGCGTGACGGCGAGGATGGACAGGCAGGAAAGGCCGAGAGCTCGCACCATGTGGTTCGCCTCCGATTCGGCTGTGGCCATCCCGTGGCCTGTCCCCAGCGGCCGTGCATGGGCCACTCTAACCAGCCGGTCACCGGCGGCGCAAGGGTGTGTGTACGGCTCCTATGGAGCCTGCAGCTCGGGGAAGTGCTCGGCGCAGTGCTCGCGCATCACGTCGCGCACCCACCCCCGCTCGGCGGGGGAGGCGGCGCGGAAGCGGGCGAGCAGCTCGCGCTGGCGCTCGATCGGGGCCCCCGCGATCACCCACCGGCTGGCGAGCCGCTCGAACAGCAGCTCGAGCGCACGCTGCCAGGCGTCCTCCTGGGTGCTCGCGGCCGACATGTCCGTGCCTGCCAGCACGCGCCCGTACTCGCTGCGCGCGCCGGGGGTGAGCGATCCGCGCAGCGTGAGCACGTTGCCCTCCGGGTCGCGGTAGTCGCTGCCGGCGGCGCGCAGCCTGGGCTGGCGCCGCGAGCGCCGGCCCAATGTCCTACGGCGCCTCGGCGGCGCGTTCGAGCTGGCCGCGGACGTCCCCGCTGATCGACCCCGCGTGCCCCGGCCACGCCACCGCCGGCTCCAGCGCGGCGAGCTTGCGGATGCTGGCCCGGGCCTGCTCGGTGTCGTAGTTGTAGAGCTCCTCGGGGACATGGGCCGGGGCGTCCCGGCCCCAGAAGTCGATCGTGTAGAAGGTGTCGCTGGTGAGCGCCACGCGGTCGCTCTCGCGCCACAGCCCGATCTGCCCCGGCGCGTGTCCGGGGAGCTCGATCACCTTGAAGCCGGCGACCTCGTCGCCCTCCTTGACGGTGCCCGAGATCTTCACAGGGCCGCCATCCCAGGCGTAGCGGTGGAGCACCCGATGCAGCTGGCGGTGGGGGAACGGCAGCCCCCTCAGGCCCTCGGGCCAGTAGCGCCACCCGCCGCTGCCTTCGGCGTCCTGCACTTCGTCGGGGTGGCACACGACCGGCGCCCCGAGCGCCGGTGCCGTGCCGCGGTGGTCGGTGTGGCCGTGACCGAGCACGATCTGGCGGATGCCGCCGAGCTTGGCCGCGGCGGTGGCCACCGCCCGCGTCATCGTGCGCGCGCCGGCGTCGAACAGCGTCACCTGTCCGTCATCCTCGATCAGGTACACGTTGCAGCGGCCGGGCTGTCCCTGGACCACCCACACGCCCTGGGCCACGAGCTCGGCCTCGCCGCCCACGAGCCTGCCGGTGACGCGCGTCTTGGCGTTGAAGGCGCCGGTCATGCGCTGTTCGGCCGCGGAGTCCTGGGGGGGCATCATGCCGATCTCGCGGGCGAAGCTCATGCCGTCGGCGAAGGCGTCGTTGGCCTGGATCAGCCCGTCTCGGATCGTCAGCAGGTCGCAGCCTTCGAGGTCCACGACGCTGCCCGTGGGGCTGATGCCGCCGAAGCTACCGGGCCCGGCGAAGGTGCCGTGCAGGTGCCAGTGGACGGCGCAGCGGTCCCCCTGGGCGGTCGTCGAGACGATTTTCATCTGCAGGTCCGGGAAGGCCCCCAGCATTTCCGAGACGAACGCCCGCACGCCCTCGGGGGCGAGCACGTCGAGCTGGCCGCGGACGTTCTCGCGGCCTCCCTCGGCCCACAGGGCCACCGCGCCGTCGAGGTCGCGGGCGTCGATCGCCTCGAAGTAGCGGCGAGCCACCCCCTCGGCCTTGGCGGGGGAGATACGTTTGCGTTTGCCCGCCAGCTCCTGCATGTTTTCCGCCACCTCCTGCACCTTGCTGCTGGTGGCGCTTGAACTCTGCCGTTCTGCCATCCCCGTCTCCTTCCAGGACCGAGCGAGAGACGTAGTCTAGTCTCCGGCCGGTGGCCGATGTGGCGCGCAAGCGCGAGCTCGGACGGGGGGAGCGCGTCCTGCCGGGCGTCTACCGCCTGCGCCTTCCCCTGCCCTGGCCGGGCGTCCCCCACTGCAACGCCTGGGCCGTCCGCAGCGACGGCGGCTTCGTGCTGTTCGACACCGGCATGTACGAGCCGGACTCGATGGAGCAGCTCGAGCGGGCGCTGGCAATGTGCGACCTGCGCCTGGAGGACGCCTGCCTGGTGGTCTGCACCCACGCCCACACCGACCACTGTGGCCAGGGACCGCTGATCGTCGAGGCGGCCGGGTGCGAGCTGTGGATGCACCCCAGCCACGAATCCCTGGATCGCATGATCGAGGACCCCGAGGCGCTGTTCGAACGTCGCCTGGAGGTGGCCCGCCAGAGCGGCGTGCCGCCCGAGCCGCTCGCGCGCTACGCCGCCGAGCAGGCCCGCAGGCCCGCGGGCAGCGGCATCGCGGGGCCGATCCATCCCGACCGAGACCTCCTCACAGGAGTCAGGATCGCCACCGACCTGGGCGAGTGGATCACCTACGAGACCCCCGGCCACGCTCCCAGCCACGTGTGCTTCTTCCAGCCCGACCGGCGCCTGCTGATCTCCGGCGACCACCTGCTGGGACGCATCTCGCTGTTCTTCGACTATGGCTACTCGCCGGACCCGGTGGGGGAGTTCCTGCACTCGCTCGGCACCGTCGAAGGCCTCTCGGCGCGCCTGTGCCTGGCTGGGCACGGGCGCACGTTCGCCGACGTGCAGGCCCACATCCGTGGCAACCGCCGGCTCGTGGACGAACGCCTGGACCTGGTCGAGGCCGCCCTGGCAGACGGCGAGCAGACCGCCTTCGAGCTGATCCCGCGGGTGTACGGCGAGGCGCTCGGCGTCGGCAACGCCCACTGGCTGCTCTCGGAAACGCTCTGCTACCTCACCCACCTGCAGGCCCAGGGGCGGGTCCGCAGGATCGCGGGCGAGACTGAGCGCTGGAGGGCTGCATAGCCTGGGCGGCACGGCCGGAGGGCTGCATAATCCGATAATGCGCATCGACCAGATCCTCGCCCGCGGCGGGCCCGTCTTCTCATTCGAGTTCTTCCCGCCCAAGACCCCCGCCGGCGAGCGCAACCTCGAGGCGGCGCTCGCCGAGCTGGTCAAGCTCGAGCCGGCGTTCGTGTCGGTCACCTACGGCGCCGGGGGCTCCACCCGCGAGAAGACGATCGAGATCGTCAAGCAGATATCCGAGCGCTACGGGCTGGAGGCGATGGCGCACTTCACCTGCGTGGCGGCCACCGTGCCGGAGCTGCGGGCGACGCTCGACGAGATGCACGCGGCGGGGATCGACAACGTGCTCGCGCTGCGTGGCGATCCGCCCGCCGGCCAGGAGACCTGGACCGCGACCGACGGCGGATTCGAATACTCGCGTGAGCTGGTGGAGATGATCGCGAGCGACTACCCGTTCGCGATCGGGGCTGCCTGCTTCCCGGAGACCCACGTCCACGCCACCAGTCCCGAGGAGGATCTCGAACACCTGGCCGAGAAGGTGGAGGCGGGGGTGGACTTCCTGATCACCAACCTGTTCTTCGACAACGACGCCTACTTCGCGTTCCTGAAGCGCGCCAGGGGGGTCGGAATCAAGGTCCCGATCATCCCCGGGATCATGCCGATCACGGGGGTGGGTCAGATCGAGCGGATGGCCAAGAAGTGCGGCGCCTCGATCCCGCCGGACCTCGCCCGGGAGCTCGCCGCGCGCGGCGAGGACGAGGAGGCGGTGCGGGACTTCGGGGTCGCCTACGCCACCCTGCAGTGCGCCGAGCTGCTCGCCGCCGGCGCCCCCGGGATCCACTTCTACACGCTCAACCGCTCCCCCGCCACGCGGGCGATCCTGAGCGCCCTGAAGCTCGCCAGGCCGTGGGAGCGGGCCGTCTACCCGGGGTCGATCTCCAGCCCCGAGGCGACCCGGGGCGAGCCGTCGGCGGCTTCGTAGCGGACGTCCACCGAGTCGTCCTGCCGATAGGTCCCCACCCCCCACGCGCCCAGCAGCCACCGCCAGCCGCTGATCCTGTCCTTGCGCAGGTCCCGCTCGAACACGAGCGCGCCTTCGCGGACCTCGTAGTCGCTGCCGAGCTGCTGGCGAACCCCGTTGAGGTACACCTCGAAGGGTCCCCGCACGTCCGGTGGAAGCCTCACCCGTGAGCGCGCCATCCACCGGCCAGTCTACGGCCGCAGCGGTGCCGTACGCCGGCGCTGGCTGGCAACCCACGCACGCTGGCGCTCCCAGGCGGCGTCGACGATCTCGCACACCTGCCCGGGCTCGGCGGCGAGCGAGATCAGCCCCAGGTCGCCGGGGTCGATGCGCCCGTCGGCGAGCGCCCGCTCCCGCAGCCACGCCAGCAGCCCGTTCCACTCGCCGCCCCCCAGCAGGATCGTGGGAAAGTGGCGGATCGTCGCGGTCTGGATGAGCGTCAACGCTTCGAAGAGCTCGTCGAGTGTGCCGTAGCCCCCCGGGCAGATCACGAAAGCGCACGCGTAGCGCACGAACATGACCTTGCGGGCGAAGAAGTGGCGGAAGCGCAGGCCGATGTCGAGGTACGCGTTGGGCGCCTGCTCGTGGGGCAGCTCGATGTTGCAGCCGATCGACAGGCCCCCTGCCTCGCGGGCGCCCCGGTTGGCCGCCTCCATCAACCCCGGCCCGCCCCCGGTGATCACCGCGTAGCCGGCCCGGCCGAGGCATTGGCCGACCTCCCGCACGAGCTCGTAGCTCGGGTGCTCTCGGGGGGTGCGGGCGGAGCCGAACACGGTCACCGCGGCTCCCACGCTCGCCAGCGCCGAGAAACCGGCTGCGAACTCGGTCGCGATGTCGTGCACCCGTGCCGCGTCGGCGGCTCGCACCTCGGGGGGCTCGTCGCCGAGCCACAGCAGCAGCTCCTCGTCGAGGGTCAGCTCGTGCTCGTCGTGGGCCGTTGCGCCGCCCCGCTCCATGCGCCCGAAGGGTATGTGCCAGGCAGGTCGGGCCGCCGTTGCCTCTAGCCTGCTTGGCCATGCGTTCGGCCACCCTCAAGCGAGACCCGGATCGGAAGGAGATCGCCTACACCGTCCGCCGCTCGGCGAGAGCCCGCAACGTGCGGGTCAACGTCCATGCCGACGCCGAGGTCGAGGTGGTGCTGCCGGCGCGCGCCCCCGAGCGGGCGGCGGCGGCCGCGATCGAGGAGCTGCGCCCGTGGATCGAGCGGCGGCTGGCGGAGGCGCGGCGGACGCTGGCGGTGATCGCCGGGCGCGGGGGAAGCGTCCCCTACCTGGGGCACCCGCTCGAGCTCGTCCCGCAGGAGGGCCGCGTGCGGGTGCACCGCAGCGGCGAGCGCCTGCTCGTCCCGGCGGCCGACCCGGTGCCGGCGCTCGAGCGCTTCTACCGGCGCGCCGCCCGCAGCGAGGTCGCTCGCCGGCTGGACCGCGCCACGGCGCTCACCGGCGTGCCCTACGCGGGCCTGTCGATCCGCGGCCAGCGCACGCGCTGGGCCTCGTGCTCCTCCGACGGCCACATGAGCTTCAACTGGCGGCTGATGCTGGCACCCGAGCCGGTGCTGGAATACGTCGTGTGGCACGAGGTGTGCCACCTCGAGGTGAGCGACCACTCGCGGCGCTTCTGGTCCCTGCTCGGTCGGCGCTGGCCCGAGTACCGCGCGCACCGCCGCTGGCTGCGCGACAACGGCGCCACGCTCGTGCTGGCCGTCTAGCCGCGCTCCTCGATCGGGACGTAGTCGCGGTCGCGCTCGCCGGTGTAGATCTGCCGCGGGCGGGCGATCTTCTGCTCGGAGTCCTCGACCATCTCCAGCCACTGGGCGATCCAGCCGCTGGTCCGCCCGATCGCGAACATCACCGGGAACATCGCCACCGGCAGGCCGAGGGCCTCGTAGATCAGGCCCGAGTAGAAGTCGACGTTGGGGTACAGCTTGCGCGAGGTGAAGTAGTCGTCGTCGAGGGCCCGCTTCTCCAGCTCGCTGGCCACCTCCAGCAGCGGGCTCTTGCCGCGCACGGCGAACACGGCGTCGAGGTGTTTGCGGATGATCCGCGCGCGCGGGTCGTAGTTCTTGTACACCCGGTGCCCGAAGCCCATCAGGCGCTCCTTGCCTTCCTTGACCCCCTCCAGGAAGGAGGGGATGTTCTCGACGCTGCCGATCCGCTGGAGCATCCGCAGCGCGGCCTCGTTGGCGCCGCCGTGCAGCGGCCCGTACAGCGCGGCCACGCCTGCCGCGACGGCGCTGTAGGGGTCGACCTGGGTTGAGCCGACGCTTCGGACGGCGCTGGTGGAGGCGTTCTGTTCGTGGTCGGCGTGGAGGATGAACAGCACGTCGAGCGCACGCGCAAGCCGCGGATCGGGCTCGTATTTGAGCTCGGTCATCTTGTACATCATCGAGAGGAAGTTGCCGGCGTATTCGAGCTCGTTGTCGGGGTACACGTAGGGCTGGCCCATGTTGTGGCGGTAGGCGAACGCGGCGAGCGTCGGCATCTTCGCGAGCAGCCTGATGATCTGGGCCATACGTGTCTCGGCATCGTGGATCTGGTTGGCGTCCGGGTAGAAGGTGGACAGCCCGCCGACCGAGGCGACCAGCATCCCCATCGGGTTGGCGTCGTAGCGGAAGCCCTGCATGAACTCCTTGACGTTCTCGTGCACGAACGTGTGGATCGTGATCTGGTGGACCCACTCCGCGAGTGCGTCAAGCGTCGGCAGCTCGCCGTTGATCAGCAGGTAGGCGACCTCCAGGTAGCTGGAGTGCTCGCACAGCTGCTCGATCGGGTAGCCCCGGTGCTGGAGGATGCCGGCGGCCCCGTCGATGTAGGTGATCGCGCTGCGGCACGAGGCGGTGTTCATGAACGCCGGGTCGTAGGACATCAGCCCGAAGTCGTCCTCGTCGATCTTGATCTGGCGCAGGTCGAGCGCGCGCACGGTGCCGTCGGTGACCGGCAGCTCGTATGAGCGGCCGGTGCGGGTGTCGGTGACGAGCAGGCGATCTGGAGCGGGCGCGCCGTCCGCGGCGCCGAGACCCTCGATCGCGCCGCTCTGCCCCTCGACCGTCGACTGCTCGGTGCTCATGTCCATCTCCTATCCGCGGTTGCTGGCGCTCTCTGGATGATTATGCGCACGTGGGGGCGCCTCACCGGTGCCCCCAAGCACCCGGCTAGTGGCGCTGCAGCCGGTCGATGGAGACGCTCGCCCGTACGCGGGCGGGAGGTCCCGGCTCCGCCACCCCGTGAGGGCCGCGGCGCGGCAGCCGCGGCAGGCGCGATCGGGGGTGGTGGGG
>Ga0335081_10015583_pt1 | contig 12298 bp, 15 predicted proteins | sample Lox_Sample_35_FD_206713 | JGI IMG/M metagenome (GOLD analysis project Ga0335081, IMG submission 206713) | Soil microbial communities from Loxahatchee National Wildlife Refuge, Florida, United States - Lox_Sample_3.5 | ecosystem: Environmental > Terrestrial > Soil > Wetlands | place: USA... | reverse complement strand
CGTTCGGCGGCCTGCGCCCCTGCATCGGTCCGCGCCGCGCCGTCTGCTGCCTCGCCCTGCCGCCGACGCCGACCTCGCCCGTGACCGGCTCCTGACTGAATTGGTTGAGCGGTCACGGTCGGTATTCTCCCTCCGAGCGCCGGGCGGCCTGCGGAGCTTGGGTTGCCTCCCACAGCCCCATCCTCGGCCATGTGCGCATCTTGCCAGGCCGGGAGGCCGCGCCGCGCTGGCGGGGTACGCCGGTTGGCAGTATTGGCAGGTGCCGGCCGGCAAGTAGCCTCCTAGCGTGCCCACATTGAGTGACCTCGTCAGCGGCTACACCTCGCTGTCCGGCGCCGACTTGGAGTGGTTGCATTCCCTGGTGTCGGACTGGCAACTGCTCGCGGATCTGTCGTTCGCCGACCTCGTTCTCTGGGCGCCGCTGCGCACCGGCGGCGGCTGGGTGGCGGTGGCCCAGATGCGACCGACCACCGGACCGACCTCGTTCCATGACGACATCGTGGGCACTATCGCGGCGTCCAGCCAGCGGTCGCTGCTCGACACGGCCCGTCGTGAGGGCCGGATCTGCCGCGAGGGCGACCCGGACTGGACCGGCGACGTGCCGGTGCGGGAGGAAACCATCCCGGTGCGGCGGGACGGCCGGATCATCGCGGTCGTCGAGCGGAGCACGAACCTCAATTCGGCGCGCACCCCAAGCCGGCTTGAGCTCACCTATTTGCAGAGTGCCGACGAACTTGCGCAGATGGTGGCGGCGGGCAGGTTCCCGTTTTCCGGTGCGGAACCCACCCTGGTGCGGTCGCCGAGGGTTGGCGACGGCCTGCTGCGACTCGATCGCGGCGGCAAGGTCACCTACGCGAGCCCAAACGCCCTGTCCGCCTATCGGCGGCTCGGCCTTGCCGCGGATCTGGTCGGGGCACAGCTTGGCCCGGTGACCGCGGAGATGTGCGACCCGGCCGAGCCTGTCGACAATTCGCTCGTCGTGGTGGCGAGCGGCCGGTTGCCACGCGAGACGGAAGTAGAGGGGAACGGATCGGTTGTCCAGTTGCGCGCAATCCCGCTGGTGGTGGGTACCACAAGGACCGGGGCGCTGGTGCTGGTCAGAGACGTGACCGAACTGCGCAGAAGGGAACGCGAACTGCTGACCAAGGACGCCACGATCCGCGAGATTCATCACCGCGTCAAGAACAACCTGCAGACAGTTGCCGCTTTGCTGAGGCTCCAAGCGCGCCGCATCCGGGCGCCAGAGGGACGCGCGGCGCTCGAGGAAGCGGTGCGCCGGGTTGGGTCGATCGCGATCGTGCACGAGACCCTGTCCCACACGCCAGAAGATGTCATCAATTTCGATGAGATCGCCGGGCGCGTGGCCATGATGGCCGTCGAGGTCGCTGCGCCCGAGGCGCGCGTGGCGCCGCGGCTGGCCGGCCGGTTCGGCGCATTGCCAGCAGCGGTCGCCACACCGCTCGCGATGATCTTGACCGAGCTGCTGCAGAACGCCCTGCAACATGGGCTTGGCCAGCTCCAGGGCACGATCGAGGTGACGGCGCAGCGCGGGCCAGAGCGCCTCACCGTCGTGGTCGCCGACGACGGCGCCGGGCTGCCGGCCGGGTTCAGTCTCGACACCTCGACAAGCCTCGGCCTGCAGATCGTGCGTACCCTCGTGGTCGCGGAATTGGGCGGCAGGCTCCAAGTGCTGCCGAGGCCGGGAGGGGGCACGGAGGTGACCGTCGACCTGCCCATGGAGATGCCCGCTGGGTCGGCCGATGACGCCGCTATCTGGCCTGGCATCGCCCAAGCCGAGGCCCGCGGCTCAGGCCGAGCGAACTGATCGGGCTGATCGGGCTGATCGGGCTGATCGGGCTGATCGGGCTGATCGGGCTGATCGGGCTGATCGGGATTCGCGGCACGCAATGGCACATGCAACTAAGACGGTTTGTGGGTACCCGGATCGCGGTTGCGTCATCGGGTACTTCATGATGTACCGGATGGCACCTTCAGAAGATCTCCTGAGCTTGAGGCGTCAGGCGTGCGCCCGAGCGTGAACGTACGTGGTGCGGCGCTTGAGCGCACGCCGTTCGTCTTCGCTTGTACCGCCCCAGACGCCAGCATCCTGGCCGCTCTCAAGCGCCCATCGCAGGCAAGATTCAGTTACCGGGCAACGTCGACATACCTGCTTGGCTTCATCGATCTGCAGGAGGGCTGGGCCCGTATTGCCGATCGGAAAGAACAACTCAGGATCCACGTCACGGCAGGCGGCGTGGTGGCGCCAGTCCATGCGGTCTACTCCTCAATGCGACAGTTGAGCCGCCATCGGCTCCGTGATTCCTCATCCGCGCTTGTGAACCATTTCACGAAGCCAGGCACAGCCATCGCGCACCTCGCCTACCCGCAGAATCTCCACGCGCGAGCGAAGGCCCAACCCTGAGCGGTCACATGAGCACCCATGCGGCCTGTGCCGACGGCCACCGCTCAGCTTTAATGCTCAACGGCGCGGCCGTGACATCCCGTGCCTCGCATCGATAATGAGCCTCTCAAACGCTAGCGATCAAGCGCAAGAGGTTTGAGTAAAGGTTCAGCCGGATTCCGATGTCAGATCGATCACATCGCGACTGTGTCACCCGACGGAACGTTCGTTTGTCACAGTTCCATGTCGAATAGCGAAACAAGATGGGTCGAGCGGTGAAACGATGCCGCGCCTGCTCCTGCCTGCGGTGCCTGCTCGGCCGCCAGCCGTGGCTACGGGCTCCGGCTATGCCACGACCCGCAAAGCGTCAGGTACGGATCGAAATGCCATGCACTCGCTTTCGCCCACGTATTCACCGTCCACCTGGCAGGCGATCGGCCGTTTCGCGCGGAGCGTGATCTCCTCCTGATCATGCAGGCTAACGACGTGCCGCCCGGATGGCGGCCTGCCGCGGTTGCTTGTCATCTGGCGCAGCACTCTCAAGGTGCCGACAGTCCGCAACCGCCGCAGGGCGAAAACATCGAGGCCGGTGTCATAACCAGCGCGCGGATTCGGGTTCACCGGGCGGTTGCCCAGGTACGTCCATGGCGAGGTGTTGGAAACCACCGCGATGAAAAGCGGGCCGATCGGCGGCTGGCCATCACGTTCGAGGGCGAGCGCGGGCGTGCGGCGATCGGTTACCCCATAGAAGTGCTGCATGGCAGTCCAGAAGTACAGCGCAGGAGATGCCGGGCGCCCGTCCGCGCGATGTCCCTCCACCGCGCGGATGACCTCTGCGTCCAGGCCCATCCCGGCGCTGAAGGTGAAGTACCTGTCGCCGGCCAGGCCCAGGCCGATCCGGCGCTGGCGCCCGGCCCGTATCGCGTCGAGGATCGCTGCCGTTGCGTCGATCGGATCGGTGGGAATTCCCAGTGTCCGCACGAACACGTTCGCGCTGCCGCCGGGGATGGGTACCAGCGCAGGCAACCCCGCGGCGTCGGGCCGGGCGCCCCTGCTGGTCCGCGCGCCCGGGTCGTGCTGCGCGGTGGCGCTGGCCAAGCCCCCCCAGCCGTCAGAGCCGCCCGAGCCGTCCCTGGCACGCCATGCACCGCATGGCAGGCAAAGCCCGTTCACCGCCTCGTTGATCGTTCCGTCGCCGCCGAGCGTGAACAGCATCTCGTGGCCATCCGCCGCTGCCTCCCGGGCCAGTTCGGCCGCGTGCCCCCGGTAGCGTGTCTGCACGACCTCCAGCTTGACCACGGATGCGAGGGCTCGCACGATGACATCCCTGCGAGGCGCGGTTGTAGAGGTGGCGCGAGGATTCACGATCAGGAACGCACACACGCGCCCAGGGTAGCTATGCCGGAAGGATGCCAGAACATGCGTGAACGTCCAGTGACCTTGATCGGCGCTGGGGTCGTGCAGGGCGCCGAATCACTTGCCGTGCTCGTCGCCACCGTGATCACGGGAATTGACACCGCCTCGGGCCGCTCGTACCAGGTCAGCAGCGGGGTCGCGCTCACCCTGATCGGGCTTGGCGCCGCGATCGCGCTCGCCGCGGTCGCGGTCGGCCTCGCGCGGGTGCGCAAGTGGAGCCGTACGCCAGCGCTGCTCACCCAGTTGTTCTGCGGAATCGTTGCCGCCTACCTGATCGAGGGGGACCGCTACGGCTGGGGCGTGCCGCTGCTCGTGCTCGCTCTGCTCGGATTTGGCACCCTGCTCGCGCCTCCCACACTGCACGCGCTTCTCCGCGAGCCGAGTGACCGCCCATAGCCACCCGAGGGTCCGTAGCCGCCACGCCCCCGTAGCGACCACCCCGTGGCCGCCGCCACGCCCGGTAGCATCGGCGAGTACTCGCTGAATCCGTCCTTCGCCATCCCAGGAGGCGCTCATGGCGCGGTCGGGCGGCGTGCAGGCCGCCGCGGCCTGCGGCCGGCCCCTTCGCACTGCACCTGCAGGCCTTGTGTCAGCCCCGCCGCCGCGTTCAGTCGTCCGCGGTGAGGCCGTCGCGCAGCTGCGCCAGCGTGCGGGCGAGTAGCCGGGAAACATGCATCTGGGAGATGCCGAGCTCGGCCGCGATCTGGGACTGCGTCATATTGCCGAAGAACCTGAGCAGCAGGATCCTCTTCTCTCGCGGCGGCAGGCGTTCGAGCAGCGGCTTGAGCGACTCGCGGTATTCGACGCCCTCGAGCGCGTCATCCATGATGCCGAGCGAGTCGGCGACAGCGGGCGCGTCCTCGTCGCCGGAGTCAGGCGCATCGAGCGAGACAGTCGAGTACGCGTTCGCCGACTCGAGTCCTTCGAGCACATCCTCTTCGCTCATCTGCAGGTGGGAGGCGAGCTCGCTCACCGTTGGCGCGCGCCCCTCGCGCTGAGCCAGGTCGCCGATGGCTTTGGTCAGCGCGAGTTTGAGCTCCTGCAGGCGGCGCGGCACGCGCACCGCCCATCCCTTGTCGCGGAAGTGCCGCTTGATCTCGCCCACGATCGTGGGCGTCGCGTAGGTGGAGAACTCGACGCCACGCGCGAGATCGAAACGATCAATGGACTTGATGAGCCCGATCGTCGCTACCTGGGTGAGGTCATCCAGCCATTCGCCACGGTTGCGGAATCTGCGGGCGAGATACTCGACCAATGGTAGGTGGAGTTCGACCAGCTGGCCGCGCACCTGTTGACGCACGGGATCACCCGTAGGCAGCAGGGCAAGCTGCTCGAACAGCTCCCGGGCCCGCACCCGGTCGGGGACCGCGTGCTCGGTTTTCGCAGTCACAGCGCGCTCTCGTGCCTTTACCCGTCCCGCGATGTATCGCGGCTTTTCTGCAATACGATGGTGACCTTCTGATCAGGTCCGACCTGGGCATCGACCTTTCCCGCGAGCGCCGTGAGCACTGTCCACGCGAACGTGTCCCGAGACGGCGTCCGCCCGTTTTCCGCGAGCACGGAGACGGCGACGGTCATCGAGTAGGTGTCGAGCTCAAACGTGCACTCGAGATCGGCCTCGGGCAACGCCTGAGGGAGCAGCATGGCGCATGCCTCGTCGACCGCGATGCGCAGGTCCTCGATCTCATCGAGGGTGAAGTCAAGTCGTGCCGCCAGGCCGGCGGTCGTGGTTCGCAGCACGGATAGATAGGCGCCGTCGGCCGGCATGCGGACCTTCACGACATCTTTCGGCCCGTGATCACCGGTCGTGGCCGCTGCCACTGCCGTAGCAGCCGCCGGAGCAGGCCAATCGGCGGTCTTTTCGGTCACGGCCCTCCTCTGGAGGTCGTTGAGTGTCGTCACGTTCTGTTTGCAACCTACCGCCGCAGCATGGCCGCATGGACACGCCGCGCGAGGTTCGTCCCCGAGTCTCCATCCTAATGCTGTCCGGCACGCAGGGGCTCACCTGTGTAAATGGCATAGCTGGGTCGGCTAGGGACCGACCTGCGGTGGCCGGCGTTCGTGCGGCTGCCGGCTTTCCCGCGGCTGCCGGCTTTCCCGCGGCTGCCGGCTTTCCTGCGGCTGGCAGCTTTTACCGAGCGCAGCTGCTCGCTCCGGCAATGACGCAGGTAAGAAGCAGCGTGGCGAGAGCCGGCAGCGGTGGGTCGCGGCGAGCAACAGTAGCGAAGGCGGCGGCATCAAAAGCGGGGCCTGCCGTGGCGGCGGGAACGTTTCGTGCCGTGGCCGACGGGACTTTCTTGCCGCGGCCAGAGCAAGGTGCCGAAACCTACCGGAAGGCGCCGCGACTTACCGGGAAGGCGCGGCCACCAAGGGAAAGCGCTGCGGCCTACAGCAAGGTGCCGCGATCTAGGGGAAGGCGCGGCGACCACAGGAAGGCGCCGCGGTTACGGAACGTTCGTGCCACGGCGCGCACAGATGGACGACACCGCGCACCGTGGCACGAGGACCGCGTGCTTGCCGCGTCAGCCCTTAGTCTCCCAGAAGATCTTCGCGATCTCGTCGATCCTAGCGAGCAGCTCGTTGGCCGTGCCGATGTCGAAGCTGCCCTTCGTACCCGACGCCCCGGCCAGCTTGGTTGCCTCGTTGAACAGCTGGTGCAGCTGGGGGTACTTCTCGAAATGCGGTGGCTTGAAGTAGTCGGTCCACAGCACCCAGAGATGGTGCTTCACGAGCTCGGAGCGCTGCTCCTTGATCAGCAGCGCACGGGCGCGGAATTCCGGGTCGCTGTTCTGCTCGTATTTCTCGCAGATCGCCTTGACGGACTCGGCCTCGATCCGGGCCTGTGCCGGTTCGTAAACGCCGCACGGCAGATCGCAGTGTGCGTATGCGGTGGCCTTCGGCTCGAGGAGACGTGTGAGCAGCCTCATCGATTCCCTTCCTCGTGTTCGGGTCATCGGTTCCGGACCCTGACACTACCCCGTCAACGTCGGGCGAATCTGGGAAGGTATGGCTCGGCGCATGCGAAGGCAGATACGGCGGGCTGCCATGATCGCCCCCGGCCGCACCGCCCCCGGCCCTAGGCCTGGCGCGCAGCAGGCGCTCGCCGGCGCCGAAGACTGAGGCCACGCCACGCCTGCTAAATCCGCAGGCCCAGGTGCCGCACCAGGCAGGTGTGGCGGGCAGGAATTATTCTCCAGATGTGGTCCGTGCGGCTCGCGTCCGGTGACCGTCCGGTGACCCGCGCGACCCGGAGCCCGGATGTGGAGGGAGCATGCGCTGGCCGCTCTGGCGTGTTGCTGTGGCAGAACGGTCGATGGAGCCGGCGCTGCAGCCAGGTGATTGGCTGCTCGTGCTCAGGACCACACGGGTGCGCGCCGGGCACCTTGTGGTCGCGCGTCATCCGGGGCGCCAGAGCATGCTCGTCGTCAAGCGGGCCGCCAGGAGAGGCGAGGACGGCTGGTGGCTGGAATCCGACAATCCGAACGGCGGCGCGGTGGATAGCCGTGTCTTCGGTGCGGTGCCCGCCGGCCTGATCGAGGGCCGGGTGCTGCTCCGCTACTGGCCGCCACGCGGGCGACGGGCGACTTTGCGGGTGCCCTGACACTCGTGCCGCTGGCCAGCGAGGCGGCGCGCCCTGTTCCTGAGCCAGGAACAGGGGCTCGCCGCGCCGCGCTCGTACGTCAGTGCCAGGGCGGATGTGATGAAAGCCGGCCAGCCGGAGAGGAGAAAGCCGGGGAGCGGCGAGTGGTGGGCTCGTGCGGTCGCCGTGTGGTATGGATTCACCCATGAGAGATCCAATCCGGCGTCGGCCGAAAGGAGAGTGAGCTTCCATGAGCACAGCTTCTGGGCAAGAGCGGATCGTCGTCGGGATCGACGGGTCGCCCCAGTCGAAGGCGGCGTTGTCCTGGGCTATCGATGAGGCGCGCCTTCGTGGACGCGGGCTTCGCGTCATTCACGTCTTCCCTGCCTTGATCTCGATCGCCAGCACCCCCACCACCGAATACCTGCCCCAGGTCGAGAAAGAACAGGCTGCGATGTTCGAGCAGGCGCTCGCGGCGGCGCCACCAATGGACGATCTTGACGTTGAGCGCCTCTTGATCGGCGGGAACCCGTCCGAGGAACTGGTCAATGCCAGCCGCGGAGCGAACCTGCTGGTCCTCGGGTCGCACGGGGTCGGCAGTTTCCGCGGGATGTTGCTGGGCTCGGTTTCTATCCACTGCGTGCAGCAAGCGCACTGCCCGGTCGTCGTGGTTCGCCACCCCCACGACGACCACTGACGCACGCGGGGGCGGATGTCAAGCATGGCTACTCGCTGAGCCACAGAAGCCGCTTCGGGGCGGACCGGGCGAGTCCGGTCCGCCCCGAAGCGTTTGCTGTCAGAGTGCGACTGTCAGCTCAACAGATGCCTCCGCCTCCACATCCCGCACGGCTTCCTGGACCTTGTCGCGCGACATGCTGACCGCCACGGCCCAGTAGTAGATCGCCAGGCTGAACGCGGCGAGGACAGCGAGGTCCCACCAGTTCGGGAGCCGCTTGGTAGCAACGAGGTTGACGCCGAACACACTTGCAGCGTCATAGCGCCCCTGCCAGCTAATGATGAGGAGCCCGGCGAGCCAGGGAATGATCCACACCGCTGCCCTCCAGTCGATGATCGTGCGGCGTTCCGCCGGGAGCGACACCTGATAGAGGCCGAACACCACGAAGCCGATGGCGATGAGCATGTAGAGCCAGCACAACGTGCTGAACCCGGAGAAATACACGATGGCGTTCGCGCAGATGAACGAGAGGGGGCATAGCACGCGTGCGGCCGGCAGGCGGTAGGCTCGCGGCCGGTCGGGGTCCCGGCGCCGCAGCCCCTCCAGCGATAGTGGAGCGAAAGCGTACATGATCACTGTCGCTGAGGTAACCAGCCCGACCAGGCCGGCCCAGCTGGGGAACGGCAGGAAGGTGAGCATGCCGACCACGAAGCAGATGCAGATGGCGACGAACGGGACGCCCCGCCTGCTGACCCGGCTAATGGCCCGTGGGAAGTATTCGTTGCGGCCGAGGCCGTACACCAGCCGCGACGACGTCCCGATGTAGACCAGCCCGGTGCCGGCCGGGGACACGACCGCGTCGATGATGAGCAGCGTGGACAGCCAGCCGAGGCCGGCCGCAGTGGCCAGCGTCGCGTACGGACCGTATGCCGATACCCCCGAGATCGGGTTCGCCCAGCCGTGCACGAGATTTGCCGGATTGAGCGCACCGATGAACGCAACCTCGAGCAGGAGGTAGATCAGTGTTCCGATGATCATGGATCCGATCACCGCGCGTGGGATGTTACGCTGCGGGTTCTCTGCCTCGCCGCCGACCTGGATGGCCTGTTCGAATCCCTCGATCGCGAAGACGACGCCGAGCGGAAGCGCGGCGAAGATGCCGTGGAATCCGTAGGGGGCGAACCCGCCACCCGCGCTGAAGTTCTGGTAGTGGAAATCCGTGACCAATAGGGCGATGATCGTGATGGTCGGTATCAGGATCTTCCAGTACACCGCGATGGAGTTCGTCTCGGCCAGCCAGCGCACGCCCATCGTGTTGATCACGGTGAACACGAGCATGAAACCCGCGCCGATCGCGATGCCTTTGGCGTCGAGTGTTCCGTTGGGGTTGATCAGATCCAGGCTGGGGAACTTGGAGTTGAGATAGCCGAGCGTCGCCTCGACCTCGATCGGTGCGATCGTCACTGCCTGAAGCCACGCCATCCAGCCGCCGGTGAACCCGCCAAGCGCGCCGAAGACCATGTAGGGGAACCGGGCGGTCCCGCCTGATACCGGGTAGGTCGAGCCAAGTTCGGCGTGCACAAGCGCGAGGAGCGCCAGGACCAGCCCGGCGATGATCCACGACAAGATCGACGCCCCGCCCGCCACCTTGGCGGCGGTGAGCGCGCCGAGCAGCCAGCCCGACCCGATGATGGAGCCCAGCGAGATCATGGTGAGCCCACGCAGCCCCACCGCTCGATGCAGATGGTGCTCCTCGGATCTTGCCGGGGATACTCCAGGTGCGGCTGTAGCCATCGATTCCTCCCGATCAGATGATCCGGCATCAGCAAGAGGTCCGCAGATCTACGCCTACGCACGCGACGTTGTTCTACACTCCAGCGAGAGTGACGTCATCGTATTGATCATTGCTTGCAGCTGAAAGCAGTGACAGGCGTCGTTTCGGTAACGCATGGCACATACCCCCAGGTAGGCCGACGTGTCATACGCGTTGTCTACAGCCGATCCTGAGCCTCGCGCTAGTAGGGCAGCCGGATTGTCCTGGCGCGTGGCGTGTTACGACGTGAACAGGGCCGCTCAGCCGGGCGGAAGACGGCGGTAACGGACCTCGAACGGATCTCGGCGCAACTCCATGCTGGCCTGCCGGGTTCCGTCCGCGCCGAGGGCGACGACGGTCGGCCCGCGGCGGGTGGCCCATACCAGTACAGCGTGACCGTGGAACGGCACGTCAGGTACCCGGGTACCGACCTGGAGCCAGTAGACCTCCGCCGCGGCGCGGAACACGGCATGGCATACGTACCGGGCGCGCACCAGCAACCTGCCCGGCGTCTCGCGGCGCTTCTGGCAATAATCGCAGGGCCGCAGGTAGTTGCGCTGCATCGTGGCGGGAAGGCGCTCGGCCAGCGGATCCGCTCGAAACTCACCGACACTGCCGCCGAGGTAGGCCCAGTCGCCGTCGGCCCGCTGAAAATCTGGCTGTGCGCAGGCCGGCCCGACCGGACTGCGCACCGCGCGGCGACACCAGCAGGCGAAGGCGGCCCGCGGCAACGTCCACGTTGATGCGAGCCCGTCCGGTGGCTCCTGCCGCCGCCCCCGATGTGCTGCTGCGGACCTTCGAGCCGCCGGATGAGGTGCGCGGCAAGGACCTGGTCACGCTGCTAGGCCCTGCCTACGTGCGGATGACGGGCGACGAGGGCCCCGGTTAGCCGGATGTCCGGATGTCCGGATGGCTGGATGAACGGATCGCAGCCGTACGTCTTGATCGCGGGCGAGCCACCGGGCCGACCACGAGTAGCCCCCCGGCCGGTGGCTCCCGGCTGTCCGAGCAGCGCGCGAGCCGGTGCGTGGTTCCGGTCGGCTGGGGTGGTCCAGGTCGGACCGCCCATGGGTCTTTGGTGCGCCGCCGCCTGGGTGGCGTCGAGGGCCTGTGCGATGCCGGTGGCCCATGCGCAGATGTCGGCCTGGTCGCGGAAGTTGCCTTCGGAGACAAGGTCCTGCCAGGCGAGCAGTTTCGTTACCAGGCGCTCCGCCGGGCCGAGCTTGCTGAGGTCCAGGGCGCCGAAGAAGACGCGGTGGCCACGTGGGGCGATGGCCGGCCTGAACTTGGCGATCACTTTGGGCTCCGCGGCCGACAGCAGGTCCCGGCGTTGCGGGTCGGCCGTCTTGGTGCCGAGCGGGCCGCTGCTGAACAACCAGACCGGCCGGCTGGCGAGGTGGGCGCTGTGCCGTTTGGCGAACCGCGTGGCTTCCCTGCGCCAGAGCCCGTAGTAGACGGCGCTGCCGATCACGAACGCCTGGTGGGAGTCAAGTTTGCCGATGTCGCCGGTCTCGCCGACCGGCCGGGCATCGACGTGTGCCCCCTGCTGCCTGATAGTTTCCGCGATGGACTGCGCGATGCCCGCGGTCGATCCGTGTTTGCTCGCGTAGGCCACGAGCACACTCGTCTGCTTGTCGATGTGGCCAGGTCACGCCGTACCGACGCACTTGTTAAGGGGCTGGTAGTCCGCTGGTTCGGGGCCCTTGTGCCTGTGCGGAATGAGGAACGGTGCGAACTTCACGCCCGCCGGCACCTTCCGGCACGTCGAACTGTGAATGCTGCCGTGGGCCTTACCTGTCACCCGGGACGCGGATACGGGGTGACGCGGTAGGTCCAGCCGGATGGCGCCGTCCAGTTCAGGACACCCGGTTCTGGTTGGGTAAGTTCCCACCCGTGCGCCTGTTTCACCTTGTGATGGAACCGGCAGAGCGGGGCGAGATTGCACCAGCACGTTCGGCCGCCCGTGTGGTACGGCACGGTGTGGTCTTTGTCGCAACGTGTCGCCGGCTGCCTGCAGCCTGGGAACGCACACGTGTGATCGCGGATTTCGATCAGATGGCGCAGCGACGGCGTGGGCTGGTATCCGGGGCCTTCGAGCTCATGCGAACAAGCGCCGAGCGTCAACGAGTTCACCTTGATCATGAGCTGCCAGCCGGCTGGGCTGGTTGGATCATTGTGGCTTGGGCTTGGGCTTGGGCTTGGGCTTGGGCTTGGGCTTGGGCTTGGGCTTGGGCTTGGGCTTGGGCTTGGGCTTGGGCTTGGGCTTGGGCTTGGGCTTGGGCTTGGGCTTGGGCTTGGGCCTGGGCCTGGGCCTGGGCCTGGGCCTGGGCCTGGGCCTGGGCCTGGGCTGGGGTGTTCTGGGCCGGGGCTCGGGCCTTCTGGGCTGGGGGCTGCGCCTGGGCTGGGGTGTTC
>Ga0335081_10015582_pt1 | contig 12298 bp, 10 predicted proteins | sample Lox_Sample_35_FD_206713 | JGI IMG/M metagenome (GOLD analysis project Ga0335081, IMG submission 206713) | Soil microbial communities from Loxahatchee National Wildlife Refuge, Florida, United States - Lox_Sample_3.5 | ecosystem: Environmental > Terrestrial > Soil > Wetlands | place: USA... | reverse complement strand
GCTCCGCGAGGCGCTCGACGGCCGCGGCGTCGAGACATTGCAGTGCTACGCCATCGCCGAGGTCGGCGTCGTCGCCTACGAGTCGCCGGCGCGCGAGGGCATGATCGTCAACGAGCACGTGCTGGTCGAGATCGTGCGGCCGGGCACCGGCGATCCGCTCCCCGACGGCGAGGTCGGCGAGGTGGTCGTCACTTCGTTCAACGCCGACTATCCGATGATCCGCCTCGCGACCGGCGATCTCTCGGCCGTGCTGCCCGGCGCCTCGCCCTGCGGGCGCACCAACATGCGCATTCGCGGCTGGCTCGGCCGCGCCGACCAGACCACCAAGATCAAGGGCATGTTCGTCCATCCGGGCCAGGTCGCCGAGGTCGCGGCCCGCCACCCCGCGCTTGGCCGCGTACGGCTCACCGTCGCGCGGGTGGGCGAGCAGGACGTGATGACGTTGCTCGCCGAATGCGCCGCGCCGGCCGGCGATCTCGCCGAGGCGGTCGCCGCGAGCCTGCAGTCCCTCACCAAGCTGCGCGGCGAGGTGAAGTTGGTCGCGCCCGGCAGCCTGCCCAACGACGGCAAGGTGGTCGCCGACGAGCGGGGGTCTTGATTTTCGCATCGAGCCGTAGTGCGGATGGAGGCGCGCAATCCGGGCCGCGATCCCGCATTCCGCTTCGCTCCGTGGGGCTACGATTCAATCTCGCGCGAACACCAGCGTGAAATTGTTCGCCGGCATCGGCACGCGCTCGGCGATGTACAGGCCGTGTGCGCCGGCGACTGCCGCGAGATCGGCTGTGTCGCGCACGCCCCATTCCGGATTCTCCGCCCGCAGGCGGGCATCGAAGGCGGCGTTGCTGGGCGCCGTGTGCGTGCCATCGACCCGAAACGGTCCATAGACGAACAGCCGGCCGTCCGGCTGCAGCAGACGTGCCGCGCCGTCGAGCAGGTTCTGGCTTACGCGCCACGGCGCGATGTGCAGCACGTTGATGGTGACGATCGCGAGCAGCGGGTTCTTAACCGCGAGCGCGGCGTCCCAGTCCGGAGCGAGCAGGTCGATCCGCGCCGGCGCCGCGACGTTGGGGAGCCCGGAATGCGCGCGCCACGCCACGATGCTGGCGAGATGTTTCGGATTGAGATCGCTCGGCCACCACGTGATCGCCGGCGACTGGCGCGCGAAAGCGACCACGTGCTCGCCGGTGCCGCTGCCGGCCTCGAGCACGTCGCCGCTACGGCCCCGCAGGAATGGCCCGATCGCGGACCAGATCGGTTCGTGGTTGCGCGCGAATGCCGGACCGTGCAGCCGGCCATCGTCCGGCGCATCCTTGCCCGCACCGAACTCGACGACGAATTCCGTCATTTTCCCCTCGTGGCCGCGGTTGCGCCATGCGCGGCATTCTATCCGTTTGCGGATGCGCCGGCGCCCCCTATGCTGGGCTCAACGTGCGCGGGCTGCCCTGCCGTCGGGAACCGCGCCGCCTCAGGGAGGAACGGATGGGCTCAACTCGCATGTTTCTCGGCGTGGTCGCCGGCGCGGCGCTGCTGACGTCACCGGCTGCGGCGCAGACCAGCGCGCCCGCAACCACGCCGACCTGGCCGACCCACACGATCACGGCGATCAGTCCGATCGGCGCCGGCAATGCGGTCGACATCATCGGCCGGGTGGCCTTCGACCCGATGTCGAAGCAACTCGGCGTGCCGATCGTCATCGAGAACCGGCCGGGCGGCGGCGGTGTGGTCGGCTTCAACGACGTCGCCAAGGCGGCGCCCGATGGCTACACGATCCTGCTCGGCTCATCCACCTTCGCGTCCGGCGTGGTGCTGCACAAACACCTGCCCTATGATCCGCTCAACGACTTCGCAGCGGTGATTCCGTTCGGGGCAAGTCCCTCGGTGCTCGTCACGGCGCCGTCCAAGGGCTTCAAATCCGTCGCCGATCTCGTCGCTGCCGCCAAGGCCCGGCCCGGAAGCCTGAACTTCGCGTCCGCCGGCATCGGCGCCGCCTCGCACATCGCAGCCGAACGCTTCCGCGTCAGCACCGGCATCGTCGCGCAACATGTCCCGTTCCGCAGTCCCGCAGAGGCCCTGGCGGAAGTCGTGGCGGGGCGCATCGACTATTATTTCCTGCCGCTCGCCGCCGGAATTTCGCTCGTGCAGAGCGGCAAGCTGGTCGCGCTCGCGGTCAGCACGGCGAAGCGCGCGCCGCTGATGCCTGACGTCCCGACGGTCGCGGAGGCCGGCTACCCGGGCGCCGAGTACCTGTTCTGGGGCGGCGTGTTCGTGCCTTCGAAGACGCCGCCCGAGATCATCGGACGGCTCTTTGACGAAGGCCGCAAGTCGCTCGAGCTGCCGGCCGTCCACGAGGCGCTCACCAAGCTCGGCTACGAACCGATGCAAATGACGCCCGCCGAATTCCAGAAGTTCTTCGCAAACGATCTCAACGAGACCGTCAAGCTCGCGAAAGAGGTCGGCATCGTGCCGACCGATTGACGCGTCGGGCCGGACGCTAACCGATCCATCCGCGTACGCGGTGCACCGTGTTGTTGCAGTAGCCGCGCGGATTCCATGGTACCGAGTCGAGCGGTTGCGTGCGTCCCCGCGCGTCGCTCGCGCGGGCGATCAGCTCGATCGCGCCCGCGGCCGGCGGCGGCAGCGTCGCCGCGAAACGGCGCCATGCGAAGGTGTCGGGCAGCGCACCGAGAGCGGCAAGCTGCCAGGATTTTCCGCTGTCGCACGACAGCTCGACCTTGGCGAGGGGCGTGTGCCCGCTCCACGCGTGGCCGCGGACGCTCAGCGGCGTATCGGCCGGCGCCAGGAATCCGTCGGCCGGCGTGGTGATGACGGCGCGCACCGGGATGTCGGTGATCACCTCGAACAGCGCCGCGTCGTAGCGCTCGCCCGCCGGCAGCGGCCGCACCGGCACGCGCGGCAGGCGATAGTGCAGATTGAGCATGCGCTCGCCGTCGTGCTCGCAGTCGCGGATCTCGATTCGGGTGATCCACTTCTGCGATGCGGAGGCCGGAAAACCCGGGGCCACCACGCGGAGCGGACCGCCATGCAGCGGCGGGATCGGCGCGCCATTGATCGCCCAGGCGACCAGGGTCTCGGGCGCCAGGGCCTTGGCGACCGGCAGGCCGCGCGACAGCGCCGGCCCGCGTCCGTCGAGCCGCATGTCGGGGCTGTGATGGTCGGTATAAACGGCGGCGGGCAGGATCGCGCAGCGCCGCAGCAGATCGCCGAGCCGCACGCCAGTCCAGGCGACGCAGCCGGCGGCGCCGTGGTGCCACAAAACCGGGCCGGCCGGCTCGGGAAAGAACACCCGCCCGTTGCCGGCGCATTCGAGCACCGCGATCCGCGTCACGGTCTCGAACTCCTGCTGCAGGGCGGCGATCGTCCAGCGCTGCGGTGATCTCACGCGGCCGTCGATCGCAAGCGTCCAGGCCGCGACCTCGGCGGTGGTCGGCGTCGGCATGGTGCCGGTGTTGCGGGCAAACAGGCGCCGGAGCGGTGTGATGTCGTCGTCGAGCAGATGGGCGGGCGTCTCGGCGTTGAGCTCGCCTGTCGGCAGGATGCGCAACTCCGGTTTTTCGGCGGCGACCAGCGCCCGTTGCGCATCCGGGGTCATGGCGGCGCCTTATCACGCATGGACAGCGGCGCGCTATCGCCTATGTTGGGTCTGAAGGGTGCACGCCATGAGCGAAACCGCCACAGCCGCCGATACCGCCGATACCGTAGCGGCGGAGCCCGCTGATATTGCAGCGGAAGCGCCCGCCGCGATCCCGGAGCCTGTTCCGGCCCCGCCGCCCGTGCCTGCACCGGCGGGCGGCATCGGCGTGCTCCTGGTCAATCTTGGCACGCCGGACGCCGCCGACGCCGAGTCGGTGCGCCGCTATCTGCGCGAGTTCCTCGCCGACCGCCGCGTCATCGAGGAGACCGGAATCGTCTGGCGGCTCGTGCTCAACGGAATCATCCTGCCGTTCCGGCCGCGCCGCAAGGCGCGCGACTACGCCAAGATCTGGAACCGGGAGAAGGACGAATCGCCGCTCAAGACCATCACGCGCGCGCAGGCGGAGAAGCTCGCCGCCATCCTCGCGCCGCTCGGGCCGCACGTCGCGGTCGACTGGGCGATGCGCTACGGCAATCCGTCGATCGCGGCGCGGCTCACGATTCTCGCGGCGCAGGGCTGCGAGCGCATCCTGCTCGTGCCGCTCTACCCGCAATACGCGGCCGCGACCACCGCGACCGTGTGCGACGCGGCCTTCCGCGTGCTCATGCGCATGCGCAAGCAGCCGGCGTTGCGCGTCGCGCCGCCCTATTTCGACGCGCCGGCCTATATCGAGGCGGTGGCGAGCACGACCGAGGCCGAGCTCGCCCGGCTTGCGTTCAAGCCCGACGTCATCCTTGCCTCCTATCACGGCATGCCGAAGGCCTATGTCGACAAGGGCGACCCGTATTACGACCAGTGCGTGGTGACCACCCGTCTCCTGCGCGAGCGACTCAAGCTCGACGAGGAGAAGCTTCGCATGACGTTCCAGTCCCGGTTCGGCCGCGCCGAGTGGCTGCAGCCCTACACCGACAGGACCGTGAAACAGCTCGGCAAGCAGGGCGTTCAGAATCTCGCCGTGATCACGCCCGGTTTCTCGGCCGACTGCCTGGAGACGCTGGAGGAGATCGCGGTCGAGAACGCGCACATCTTCAAGCGCGCCGGCGGCAAGAATTTCGCGCATATTCCCTGCCTCAACGACGGGGACGCCGGCATGGCGGTGATCCGCACCGTGGTGCAGCGCGAGCTCGAGGGCTGGACGCCGACACGCTGAACCTCCGCGTCCCGTATTGCGACCAACCATGGCCGTGCGGCGGCTTGTCGGCGGCGGGCGTGCCATTCACAATGTCCGCCGACACAGGCGGGGAGGGGAATCGCATGCTCGGTGGATTCGATATCTTCACCATTGTGATCGTGCTGCTCGCGGTGCTCACGCTCTATCTCGGCGTGAAGACGGTGCCGCAGGGCTATGTGTGGACGGTCGAACGGTTCGGCCGCTACACCCGGATGCTCTCCCCGGGGCTCAATCTGATCGTGCCGTTCGTCGACCAGGTCGGCCGCAAGATGAACGTGATGGAGCAAGTGATCGACATCCCGCAGCAGGACGTGATCTCCAAGGACAACGCCACCGTCACGGTCGATGGCATCGCGTTCTTCCAGGTGTTCGACGCCGCCAAGGCGAGCTACGAGGTCGCTCAGCTCGATTTGGCCATCGTCAAGCTCACGATGACGAATATCCGCTCGGTCATGGGCTCGATGGATCTCGATCAGATGCTATCCCACCGCGACGAGATCAATGAACGCCTCCTGCGCGTGGTCGACGCCGCGGTGTCGCCCTGGGGCGTCAAGGTCAACCGTATCGAGATCAAGGATATCGTGCCGCCCGCGAACCTGGTCGAGGCGATGGGTCGGCAAATGAAGGCGGAGCGCGAGAAGCGCGCCGAGATCCTTACCGCCGAAGGCCAGCGTCAATCCGCGATCCTGCGCGCCGAGGGCGCCAAGCAGGGGCAAATTCTCGAAGCCGAAGGGCGCCGCGAGGCCGCCTTCCGCGACGCCGAGGCGCGCGAGCGGCTCGCCCAGGCCGAGGCCAAGGCGACCGAGGTGGTGAGCCAGGCGATCGCGCGCGGCGACACGGCGGCGCTCAACTATTTCGTCGCCCAGCAGTATCTCAAGGCCCTCACCGAGCTCGCGCACGCGCCCAATCAGAAGGTTCTGATGCTGCCGGTCGAGGCGACCGCCGTGCTCGGCTCGCTCGCCGGCATCGGCGAGATCGCCAAATCGGCGTTCGGCGACGGCCGTGGCTCGCCGTCGCCGCCGAGCCCCCGTCCGGCCGGGCCGACCGGCCCCGCCGTGCCGACCGGGCCCGCCTTCACGGTCCCGACCACGCGTCCGGCCACCTGAGCCCGCAAAATTGACAGAGGTCTCGGACCGGATCATGCGCAAACCACGGAGGGCATGATCGTGAGTACGCTGCTCTCGCTCGGCTACTGGGACTGGTTCATCGCCTGTGCGGTGCTGCTGGTGCTGGAGATCATGGCGCCCGGCACCTTCATGCTGTGGCTCGGGCTTTCGGCCTTCCTGGTCGGCCTGATCTCGGTGTTCGTCGACTGGGGCTGGCAGTACCAGTTCGTCGCCTTCGCGGCGTTCGCGCTCGCGGCCATCCCGCTGTGGCGCCGCCTCGGCGCAGGCGCCAAGGCGCCGAGCGATCAGCCCTTCCTCAACCGCCGCGCCGAAGCCCTGGTCGGCCGGGTCTTCACGCTCGAGCGGCCGATCGTCGGCGGCAACGGCACCGTCGGCATCGGCGATACGGTGTGGCGCATCGCCGGACCCGACTGTCCCGCCGGCAGCCGCATCAAGCTCGCCGCGGTGGACGGCGGGACGCTGCGGGTCGAGCCGGCGACCAACTGAGTGCCGCCGTGTCAGCGCGCTCCAGCGCCAGGGCGCGAACTCATCCGTGAATAGTGGGCCTGCGCGCCCAGCCATGGCCGGAATTCGGGCGGCGGGCCGGCCGTGCCTCAACCTGTTGTTAACCATACTCATTTTATTCCCGTTAACGAATGCGTGCCGATCGGCCGGCCTTGAGGACATCAACCGTGCCGCGCCTTGGTTCTGTGCTGACTATCGCGGCGTCGGGCGTGGTCCTTTGCATGGCCGCGCTTGCGCCGGCGTGCGCGCAGACGGCCGACCCGGCGGCGGCCTCCGATCAGGCCGATCCGTTTCGCATGCCCGACGCCGCGACTGTTTTTGCGCCGCCCAAATACGATCCGCGCAATCCCGGCCGCTTCAGCCGCCCTGCGCCGGTCGCACAAGCGGGCGGCCCATCCGGCACCGGCGAGATTGCGGTCTACGGCAATCCGCCGGCATCGGGAGCCGGCGCCACCGGCTTCGACTCGACCAATTCGGTCCGCCGCAAGGCGCGCGCCGCCATCAAGCGCAAGCCGGGCGTCTCGCTCCCGCTTCCGCCGCCGCCCGGCGTGGTGCCAGATCCGGTCGTGCCGACGGTGCCGACGCGGCCGTCGGCGCAGGATTCCCGGCGCGGTGCCGCCGCGTTCCCCGGGCCCGCCACGACCCTCGTTCCGGACATTCCCACGCCGAGCCGGCGCAAGCTTGCGGTCGAGGAGGACCCGTTCGCGCCGACCGGCGTGCGGGCCGGCGCCTTCACGCTGTTTCCCGCGATCGAGCTCACCGGCGGCTACGACACCAATCCGCAGCACATTCCCGGCGAGAAGGCGTCCGGCTTCGCGATCGTCGCGCCCGAGCTCAAGGTCCGCTCGGACTGGGAGCGGCATGCGCTCAACGCCGACATCAAGGCGAGCTACATCGACTATTTGCAAAATTTTCCGGCGACCGTAACCGACGGTCCGGGCGGGATCAGCGTCTCGGGCCCGCCCGAGTCGATCGATCGCCCGAGCGTCGACTCGCGCGTCGATGGGCGCATCGACATCACGGGGCGCAACCATCTCGATCTCGAAGGCCGGCTGCTGGTCGGCACCGACAATCCCGGCAGCCCCAACATCCAGGCTGATCTCGCCCGCCTGCCGATCGTCACCACGCTCGGCACGACGCTCGGCTACACGCAAACCTTCAACCGTCTCGAGGTCACCGCCAAGGGGACGTTCGATCGCAGCGTCTGGCAGGCCTCGAGTCTCACCGACGGCGCCAGCTCGAGCAACGACGATCGCAATTTCAACCAGTACGGTGGCGCGCTGCGCGGCAGCTACGAGCTCAAGCCGGGCATCCGCCCCTTTGTCGAGGCCGGCGCCGACACCCGGGTGCACGACCTCGCCGTCGATCGCAACGGCGAGGACCGCGACTCGAACGGCGAATATGCCAAGGTCGGCACGACTTTCGAGATCACCCGCAAGCTCACCGGCGAGCTCGCGCTCGGCTATCTCACGCGTCAATACAAGGACCTGCCCGATCTCGGTGGCCCAACGTTCGACGCTTCGCTGGTCTACGCCGCGACCGCGCTCACAACCTTCACGGCCACCGCATCGTCGACCGTCAACGAGGTGACCGTGCCCGGCGTCTCGGGCGACCTCTCGCGCACCGTCGCACTGCAGGTCGACCATGCGTTCCGCCGCTGGCTGCTCGGCACTGCGAAGATCGGCTTCGGCATCGACGAGTATGTCGGTCTGCCGCGCACCGATCACAGCTGGTTCGCTTCGCTCGGCCTCATCTACAAGCTCAACCGCGACATCTGGCTCAAGGGCGAGATTCGCCGTGACTGGCTCGCCTCGAGCGCGCCGGGCGTCGACTATGCGGCCGATCAGTTCCTGCTCGGCGTCAGGCTGCAGCGATAGGACGTCGCAGTTTTGCCGCAGCCGGGCCCGTCCGCGCTGCCGGCAAAGTCCCGCGGGAACTTTTTGCTTCTCCGTGCGTCATCCCGAGGACGCAAGCGCCCCCGAGGGACACGATCATGCATCTTTCCAACGAAGGTATTCTCGTCATCCTGTTCGTCGGTCTGGTCGCCGGATGGCTCGCCGGTGAGATCATGCGCGGCTACGGATTCGGCCTGGTCGGCGACATCATCATCGGAATCATCGGCGCGTTCATCGGCGACTGGCTGCTGCCGCGGCTCGGCATTCACCTCGGCGTCGGCCTCATATCGGCGATCGTCAACGCCACGATCGGGGCGGTGGTCCTGCTCCTGATCATCCGCCTGATCAACGGATCGGCCGGCTGGGGTTGGCGTCGCGGCTATTACCGGCGCTGGTAGCGGGGATGCTCCGCCGGCGCCTCAGGCATCGCCGAGGATCTCCTTGAGCTCCGCGCGGAATCCCGGCGCGATATCGCCGCGCTCCAGCGCGTAGGCGACGTTGGCGGCGAGGAAGCCGATCTTCGATCCGCAATCGAAGCTCTTGCCTTCGAACTTGAGCCCGAGGAACGGCTGCACCTCGGCGAGGCGGATCATCGCATCGGTGAGCTGGATCTCGCCGCCGGCCCCGCGCGTCTGGTTGGCCAGGATGTCGAAGATCTGCGGCTGCAGGATGTAGCGGCCGGTGATGATCAGGTTCGAGGGCGCGGCGTCGCGCGATGGCTTCTCCACCATCCCGGTGATCTTGAACGCCTTGCCGAGCTTCGCGCCGACGCCGACCACGCCGTACATGTGGATGCGCTCGGCCGGCACCTCCTCGACCGCGATCATGTTGGCCGCGTTCCCGGTCTCGCGATAGACGTCCATCATCTGCGCGAGGCAGCCGCGGCCGTGCTTGACCAGCACGTCGGGCAGGAGCAGCGCGAACGGCTCGTCGCCGACGAGCTCGCGCGCACACCAGACCGCATGCCCGAGCCCGAGCGGCGATTGCTGGCGCGTAAAGCTGGTCTGACCCGGGCCCGGCAGGTCTTGCGCGAGCAGGGCGAGCTCGGCGCGCTTCTGCCGCTCCTCGAGAGTGAGCTCGAGCTCGAACTGGCGATCGAAATGATCCTCGATCACGGCCTTGTTCCGGCCGGTGACGAAGATGAAGTGCTCGATCCCAGCCTCGCGGGCTTCGTCGACCACGTGCTGGATCAGCGGCCGGTCGACCACCGGCAGCATCTCCTTCGGCATCGCCTTGGTGGCGGGCAGGAACCGGGTCCCGAGGCCGGCAACGGGGAAAATCGCTTTGCGGATGGGTTTCATGCTGATGTCACGATGGGAGGGCGTTTGGACGCGCGGCCGGAACCTGTTTCGCAGAAACGGGGAGATTTCAGGGCGTTATCTATCATGGACGGCGTCCGCCGGGTCAACGAATGAGGGGCTCGGCGGTTCGCCGTCGTGCCGGCGCATGTTAAACATACTGAAACCACATCCGGGCCCCTAATGGCGTGGGTGCCGCGGGGCGGGACCCGATTCGCGGATATGACGAGCATGACGAGGCTACTGTTGCACGTAGCGGCCGGCGGCCTTGCCGTCGGTCTCGCCGCTGGCCTGTTGCCTGGCGCGACCGGCGCCGCGCGCGCGCAGTCGCAGGACGACCGCTTCTCATCCGCGCCGCGCTCCGGCCTGTTCACGGGCAGCATCGGATCGTTGTTCGGGAGGAGCGCGCCGACAGCACCGGCCGGCAAGGACGACTGGAGCGGGGAGTCGGGCGCCTCCGGCCATCCGCTCATGCAGGCCGACGCGATCCGCGCCGCCGCGGCGAATTTTCCCAATTGTCTCGCCGGCTACTGGCCCGACGCGGCGCGCCGCGGGGTGAGCCGCGCGACGTTCGAGCGGGCGACCGCCGGCCTCACGCCCGATCTCAAGATCATGGATTTCGTCGACGCCCAGCCCGAGTTCACCAAGGCACTGTGGGACTATCTCGATCTGCTGGTGAGCGACGCGCGCATCAAGCGCGGGCGCGAGATTCTCGCCGCCAACAAGGCGACCTTCGACGCGGTCGAGCGCGCCTATGGGGTCGACCGCCACATCGTCGTGGCGATCTGGGGCATCGAGTCGAATTTCTCCACCGCCATCGGCGACCGCTCGGTGTTGCGCTCGACCGCGACGCTCGCCTGCGTCGGCCGCCGCCAGGGCTACTTCAAGGACGAGTTTCTCGCCACGCTCGAGATCCTCGATCGCGGCGACCTCACGTCCGACGAGCTCAAGGGCTCGTGGGCCGGCGCCTTCGGTCCGACCCAGTTCATGCCGACCGCGTTCAAGCGCTACGCGGTCGATTTCGACGGTGACGGCCGGCGCGACGTGGTCGCCTCGATCCCGGATCTCATCGCCTCGACCGCCAACAATCTCAAGCTCGACGGCTGGAAGCCGGGCGAGAGCTGGGGCTACGAGGTCACGTTGCCGCAAGGATTCGACTATCTGCTCGCCGACGGCAAGCCGATGACGCTGCACGACTGGGAGAGCCACGGCGTTAGGCGCGCCGGCGGCAAGCTATTTCCGCGCGGCACCGACAAGGCGTTTCTGCTGCTGCCCGCCGGCGCGCGCGGACCCGCCTTCCTGATACTGAACAATCTCAAAGTCATCATGCGCTATAACCCGGCCGAGGCTTATGCGCTCGCGATCGGCCATCTCGCCGACCGGCTGCGCGGCGATCCGGAGTTCGTGCAGCCGTGGCCGCGCGACGAGCGCGTGCTCACCGCCGCCGAACGCTACGAGCTGCAGCAGCTGCTGGTCGCGCACGGCTTCGACATCGGCTCCGAGCCGAACGGCCGCATCGACGCCCGCACGCGCCGCGCCCTGACGCGTTACCAAGTGGCTGCCGGCCTGGTGCCGGACGGCTTTGCGACGGCCGGCCTGCTCGATCGCCTGCGCGCCGGCGGGGTCGCCCGGCGTTAACCAGCCGGCTTTCCGCCACTGTGGCTGCCATGCTATGACCCCAATACGCGGTTAGCGGTTCCGTGGGCCGGAACGGTCCGGCCAGGCAACGCGTTGGTTGACCGCGATTTTTGGGTCCATTGGCATGGCGGTACGCAGCCGACCTTTCGGGCGGTATCTGTTGGGCGCGCTCCTGTTCGGCTTGGCCGAGATCGCGGGTGTCGCCGGCATGACCGCGGCCGCGATCGGCCCGGCGGCCGCGCAGTTCGACGATCGCTTCCCGTTCATGGGTCAGCGCATGCGCCGGCCCCCGGCCCCGGTCCCCAACAACGGCGGCTTTTTCGGCGGCTTCGGCAACTTCGGCAATTTCGGCGACCAGCCGCGCCCGGCGCCGGTGGTCGAGAACAACACCAAGGCGCCGCCGCCCGCGCGCAAGACCTCGGACTCGGCGCCGCTCACCTCGGTGGTGGTGCTCGGCGACTCGATGGCGGACTGGCTCGCCTACGGGCTCGAGCAGGCCGCCGTCGATTCGCCCGACATCGGCATCCTGCGCCGGCATCGCAGCTACTCCGGCCTGATCCGCATCGACGTGAAGAACGATCCGCGCGGCGAATATCCCGACTGGCCGCAGGCCGCGCGCGACATCCTCAACGCCGACAAGGTCGACTTCGTCGTGATGATGGTCGGTCTCAACGACCGCCGGCCGATTCGCGAAAAGGCGCCTGCCAAGTCCGCCGAGAAGGACAAGGACGCGAAGAAAGACGCGAAGAAGAATAGCGAGAAGGACGCGAAGAAAGACGCCGCCAAGGACGCGCACAAGGACGCCACCAAGGACGCGGACAAAGACGCCGAGAAGGACCCCGAGCAGCAGCCGGACACGGACAAGGACGCGACCGCCGACGAGCCGCCCGCGGAGGCGCCGGCTGCGCCGAGCGAGCCCGTCGTCGCCGGCATGGTCACCTACGAGTTCCGCTCCGACAAGTGGACCGAGCTCTACATCAAGCGCATCGATGAGACGATCGCGGCGCTCAAGG
>Ga0335081_10015581_pt1 | contig 12299 bp, 11 predicted proteins | sample Lox_Sample_35_FD_206713 | JGI IMG/M metagenome (GOLD analysis project Ga0335081, IMG submission 206713) | Soil microbial communities from Loxahatchee National Wildlife Refuge, Florida, United States - Lox_Sample_3.5 | ecosystem: Environmental > Terrestrial > Soil > Wetlands | place: USA... | reverse complement strand
CCATCACCGTCGAGGTCATTTCGTAGGAGGTGCGGCAGATGAACTTCACGCCCGGCGTGTTGGTCGGCACCATGAACACCACGGCGAATTTCTTGTCCTGCACCGGGATGAGGCCGTGGTGGGCGACGAAGGTGTAGTTGGTCAGCACCGAACCGGTCGCCACCACCTTGGCGCCGGAGACGATGATGCCCTTGTCGGTTTCCTTCTCGACGTGGCAGCAGACGTCGGCGACTTCGTTCGGCGGCCGGTCGCGGTCGACCGGCGGATGGATGATGGCGTGGTTGACGAAGGGCACGCGCTCCTGGCTGTATTTGTACCAGCGCTTGGCGTTGGCCTGATACGGCTCGTAGAAGTCGGCATTGGCGCCGAGCGTCGCCAGAAACGCCGCCTTATAGTCCGGCGCGCGGCCGAGCCAACCGTAGGTCAGCTTCGCCCATTCGGCGATGGCGGTGCGGCCGGCCAGCATCTCGGCCGGCGTCTTCGGCGCCTTGAAGAAGGCGTGCGTCATGCCGCCATTGCCGGTTTCGGTCGGCACCAGCAACTTGTCCTTGCGCTTGGGATCGTGCAGCGCGTCGTACAGGCGCGCGACCATCCGCGCGGTGTTGCGAAAGGCGGGGTGCGTGGTGACGTCCTTGACCTTGTCGCCGTAGAGAAAAACCTCGCGGCCGTCATTGAGCGAGGCGAGATATTCGGCGCCGGTCTGCGGACGGCTCACCGCCACGTTGCCGATCGTGGTCGCTTCGGCGGCGAAAGCTTCCGCACTGGCACGCGAGCTCATGATGGGTCTCCTCCCGGTGCGAGTTTTTATGTTGTTCGATATTCGAACAAACGTACGATGATCGAACGTGACGAAAACTTACGTAACGATCATCATGATCGCAAGTGCAGCTTGTTGCGTTTCAAGTCAGCGACAGCTTGATGCGCTCGGCGGCGTCCTTCAGCGCCGGCAGAAAATGCTGGCGCATCTCGTTACGCGTGGTGCGGCCGGCGTGCGTGGAGATATTGATGCCGCCGATCACTTGCCCGTTGCGGTCGATGACCGGCACCGCGATCGCACGCAAGCCGCGTTCCAACTCTTCGTCGACGATGGCGAAGCCCTGCTCGCGATCGGCGCGCACGCGATCGAACAGCGCCTGCAGCTCGGTGATCGTCGACGGCGTATAGGCGTCGAAGCGCTGCGACTTCAATCGCCGCCACAGCTCGGCCTCGTCGAGGAAGCCGAGCTGCACGCGGCCGAGCGCGGTATGGAACGCCGGCAGGCGGCTGCCGACCGATATCGTCGCCGACATGATCCGCCGCGTCTGCACGCGCACCACGTAGACGATCTCATTGCCTTCGAGCAGCGCGGCGGAGGACGACTCGTGCAACCGCTCGCTCAGGTCCTTGAGCAGCGGCTGCGCGCGCTCGACCCAGGTTTGCGTGGCGAGATAGGCAAAGCCGAGCTTGAGGATATTGGGTGAGAGCGAAAAGTCGCGGCCGCTCTGCTCGACATAGCCGAGCCCGGCGAGCGTGCGCAGAATTCGCCGCGCGGTCGCGCGCGAGAGGTCGGTCAGTGCAGCTGCTTCCGACAGCGTCATGGTCGGACGCTGCCGGCCGAAGCAGCCGAGCACGGCGAGCCCCTTGGCGAGCGTCGCCATGAACTCCTTGTCCTCGGTGTCGCGGAAGCGCGTTTGCGGCTCATCTAACACGGTTTGATAGTACCTCCCCCGCGGTTGACTCAGTCCATCCGGCCGTTAGAATGGTCGATTAACGAACAGTTGTTCGATAAACGAACAAATCCAAAGCGTCAAGAGCCGCGCTGAGGCGGCCTGTAAAAGCCCTTCTCTTCAACGGCTTACTGGGCAAACGCGGCGATCAAGTTGCCGCTCTAGGGAGGAAATCGATGCTCGACGCGGACAATCGCGGCCGTTCAGCGGTCGCCAAAGTCACACGCCGGAAGTTTGTCGCCGGCTCGGCCGCCACCGGTGCGGCGCTGGCCAGCTCGGTCTTTGCGCCCGCGGTATGGGCGGCCAAGACGATCAAGCTGGGCTACGTCAGCCCGCGGACCGGCCCCCTCGCCGCTTTCGCCGAAGCCGACGACTTCATCATCGCCAACTTCCTCAAGGCGGTGACAGGCGGGCTCAAGATCGGCGGCGCCAGTTACCCGGTCGAGGTGACCGTCAAGGACAGCCAGTCCAGCGCAAGCCGCGCGGCGGACGTCGCCAACGACCTGATCAATGCAGGCATCGACGTCATGCTGGTCGCCTCCACGCCGGAAACCACCAACCCGGTGTCCACGCAATGCGAGGTCAACGAGATCCCCTGCATATCCAGCGTGGCGCCCTGGCAGCCCTACTTCATCGGCCGGCAGACTTCGCCCGGAGATCCGGCGAGCTGGAAGCCGTTCAACTACACGTATCACTTCTTCTGGGGGCTCGAGGACGTCATTGCCGTCTTCACCAACATGTGGGGCCAGCTCAAGACCGATAAATCGGTCGGCGGTCTCTTCCCCAATGACGGCGACGGCAATGCCTGGGGCGACAAGCATGTCGGCTTCCCGCCGGTGCTCGACAAGCTCGGCTATACGCTGACCGATCCCGGCCGCTACCAGAATCTCAGCGACAACTTCACGTCGCAGATCTCCGCCTTCAAGGCGGCGAAATGCGACATCGTCACCGGCGTGATGATCCCACCCGATTTCACCACCTTCTGGAACCAGTCGCTGCAGCAGGGCTTCAAGCCGAAGATCGCCTCGGTCGGCAAGGCGCTGCTGTTCCCGGTCGCGGTCGAGGCGCTCGGCCGCAGCGGCAACAATCTCTCTTCGGAAGTGTGGTGGACGCCGAGCCACCCCTTCCATTCCTCGCTCACCGGCGAGTCAGCGAAGCAGCTCGCGGACGGCTACGAGAAAGCGACGAAGAAGCAGTGGACACAGCCGATCGGCTTCGTGCACGCGCTGTTCGAGGTGGCGACCGACGCACTCAAACGCGCCGGCAAACCGGGCGACGCCAAAGCGACGGTGGCCGCCATTCAGGCAACCAAGCTCAATACCATCGTCGGGCCGGTCGCCTGGTCGAACCAGAAGCTGCCGCCGTTCGCACAGAAGAACATTGCCAAGACGCCGCTGGTCGGCGGTCAATGGCGGCTGCGCGGCGGCAGCGGCAACAAATACGACATCGTCATCGTCGACAACAAAACCGAGCCGAAGATCCCGACCGGCGGCAAGATGGAGCCGATCGCTTGAGCGGCGCGGACCGCGGCGGCTGCCGATACAACGCGGCCGCCGCCGGCGCGCTCACAGCACTTCGAACACCTGGTAGATCGGGCCGCTGGCCAGGCGGTGGCCGGTCGCCACCGCGACCACATTGTTGAGCCAGCCGTATTTGTCCGATGACGTCTCGAAGAACGGCACGACGCGGAAGTAATAATCGGAGGGACTGACGCTTTCGCCGCGCGCGATGCGGTCGAGCACGGCCTGCGGGCCGTGCCGGATGCCCTTGTAGGTCATGCCGATCAGGTGGTTGTCGTCGGTTTCCATGACGAAGCGGACGTCGAGCACCCAGGAGCCGTCGCGGCGCACGGTCTGCCAGTCACTGCCGCCGGACAAAATCTTGCCGCGCAGGCGTTCACCCTCGAACACGCCACCGGTGATCTCGCCGACGCGCCGGTCGATGCTCGGCGTTTGACCAATCACCGAAGGTTTGGCCACGTTGATGCGGAAAATGAACAGCGGAGAAAACCGCAAGGACGTCATTTCCGGGGGCAGTTCACTGGCCAGCGCACTCATCATCGTCCTCCCATTTCCTGTGCCGGATTGCCGCATTTTATGCGGTCAGAACAGACAGCCGCTCAACAGCAATATATTTCGAAACGGGCGCCCGAAATGTCAGTCGTCGCAAGCAAAGCGGTAGCTGCGGCGCCGGTGCCAGCAAGATCATTTGTGCACCGCGGTTCCGCATTAACTCTGCGGAAGCGATTGTGTTGCGATTGCGAAGGTTTCGATGAAAAAATGCGCACTTACGACCAGCGGGGCAGTTCGAACCAAGCGGCGCGACGGCCCGAGCGCTCAGGATGCAACGCAGCAGGCTTCGCATCGCCGGCATCGCCGGACTGCTTTTGTTTGGCGCAAGCTGCGCCCACGCAACGCGTTTGCGCGACGAGCCGCAGCGGCATGCCCCATACTTCGTCGAATTCCGCGCCCGTCCCGGCGGCGCCTTCGGTCACACTTACGTCGTCTACGGTGAAATGGACGGCCGCCGCGGCATCCGCCACGTCCACTTCGCCGGGCTCTATCCTTCCGGCCCGTTCTCGCAATCGATTTTCCTCGCGGTATTGCCGACCACCGCCGAGATCGCCGCCGAACCGGTCGATCACACGAGGCGCCCCGACGTGGCTTATCGCCGCGAACTGAGCGCGGCCGCCTATGATCATATGGTCGCCGGCATCCAAACGCTGAAGAGAAGCAAACCCGGCTGGCATCTCATGCTGTACAATTGCAACGATTTCGCCGCCGATGTCGCACGCTCGATCGGCCTGCGCGTTCCTTCCACGCTCCAACCGCCCGACAATTTCATTCACGACCTGGATCGAATGAACCGGCCTGGCGAGCCCCGCCGTTCAAGCTTTTGAATCGCGCACCTGCTCCGCCGCGGTCCGTCCAGACAGACGTCCGAGCACCGTCGCGGTGAGCAGCCCGTTGCCGGACAAATAGCCGGCCGCGCTCGTTCCCGACACACCGGAGGCCGCGCCCCCCGCAGCGAACAGATTGGGAAAGACGCCGCCATTCTTACGCTTGACCCGGCCGGCCGCGTCGACCGCAACGCCGCCTTGCGTATGAAACAGCGCGCCGGTCACTTTGACGGCGTGCAACGGCGCAGCACAAGCTTGCTCCGGCGCAAATTGGCGGCCGTAGCGATCCCGCCCCGCGGCTTCTTTCAGCCTTTCGACTTCGCGCCATTCGGCGGCCAAGGCATCCACCGGCACACGCATCAACGTGGCAAGGTCGGCAATTGTCTCCGCGCTCAGCACCGCGCCGGCACCTTCCGCCGCGCGGAAATCCTCGAACTGTCGCGCCACGGCGGCGATGCGCGCGTCGAACACGTCCCAGGCCACGCCGCCGGGCTGGCGCAGCACCTCGGCCGCAGCTTCCGAATAGCCGTGCGATTCATCGCAGAAGCGGCAGCCTTGCGTGTTGACCTGGATGCCGCCCTGCATGATCACGGCCCAGCTGATCAGAATATTGTGCGGCGTCGCCAGCGAGCCGTGACCTTGATAGGCGGCAAGATGCGCGAGTTCGGCGCCCAGCGCCTCGCCCCACAGCACCGCCTCGCCGCGGTTGCCCGGATGGCCGAAATAGAGCGCCTCGGCCATTTCCGGAATGTAACGGCGCACCAGCTCCGGATTGCCACCGTAACCGTTGCAGGCGAGGATCAGCGCACCGCAGCCGATGCGCTCATGCGCGCCGTCGCCGCGCGTCAGTTCAATGCCGCGGATGCGGCCATCAGGATCGGCAAATAAGGTTTCTGCGACACGTCCGCTGAGGATGACGATATCGTTTGCCTCGGCCGCACTGCGCAGCCGGTCGATCAGCTCCCGTCCAGTACGGCTGGGCAGGCCATGCATGCGTAGCGCGGAATGACCCGGATAGTTGAAATTGTCGACCACGTCGAACGGCAGGCCGTGCCGGTCGGCGAGCCATTCGATCAGCGGACCGGAGCCGCGCGCCACCGCGTCGACCACGCTCGCATCATTATCGCCGCTTGCTTTGCGCTGGATGTCGGCCGCAAACAATTCGGCAGAGTCGGCGATCCCCATGGCGCGCTGGAAGCGCGTGCCGGCGGCCGGAATGAGCCCGGCCGACAGCGCAGTCGATCCTGTCGGCACCGCATCACGCTCGATGAGCACCGCGTCAACGCCGGCCTCCTTCGCGGCCAGCGTCGCGCACAGGCCGGCGGCGCCAGCGCCGATGATCAGCAGCGGCATCTCGCTGTCGAACGGCTCACTTGGCGCGGCGGCGACCGCGGACATCACTGCTTTCGAGCGGCTTCGGGTCGTCGCAGATATTGGCCGCGCGCCGGCCCGACGACATTGCCGTTGTCGTAAATCAGCGCGCCGCGCAGGAACGTGCTCTTCACGCGGCCGCTCAGCTCGACGCCCTCGAACGGCGTGTAGCCCTGCACCGACTCGGACTCGGCGGCGTGCACCACGAAGCTCTCGTGCGGATCGACGATGACGATATCCGCGTCGTAGCCCGGCGCGATATCGCCCTTGCTCGCCAGACCGAAGCGTTGCGCCGGCTTCCAGCTCAACAGCTCGGCCATGTGGTTGTAGGACATGCCGCGCTTGCTGCCTTCGCTGATCACGCCCGAAAGCAGATATTCGGTGCCGCCGAATCCCGATTTGGCCAGCCAGATATTGGTCGGATCGTCCTTCGACCACTTCTGCTCGGCCGAACAGCAGGCATGATCGCTGACGATCCAGTCGATCTTGCGGTCGAGCACCGCCTGCCACAGCGCCTCGACGTCCTCGCGCGGGCGGATCGGCGGATTGACCTTGGCGTGCACGGCGCACTCGCAATCGGTGTCGAGCAGCAAATGCCCGACCGTCACCTCGCGGCGGAAGGCGATGTGCGGGAACACCTGCTGCATGGTCCAGGCGGCGTCGATCGCCTTGCGCGAAGAGAGATGCAGCAGATTGATGTTGAGGCAGTTGGTTTCGTTCGCCAGGTAAGAGGCGATCCAGATCGCCAGCCCCTCCGAATGCGGCGGACGCGCCGCGCTGTAGGCCTTCAGCCCGGTGAGCTTGCCCTCGCGCTCGACGATCTTGGTGTAGGCGTTGAGAATCTCGGCCAGCTCGCAATGCAGGCTGACGCTGATATGCGCGGCCTTGTCGGGATATTTCTCCATCAGGCGCTGCGCGCCGCGCATGATGAACTCGAAATGCGCGATGTCGTAGCGGTCCTCGGGCCCGATCATCAGAAACTCGTTCTGCTGCGACGAGGCGCCGTGCAGCCCATAGCCGCCGTAGAACATGAAGATCTTGAACGACGGGATGCCGTGCTCGGCAACGAGATAGTCCATCTCGTCGATATGGCGGGATTCGATCGGCGCGAGATGGAAACCGTAATCGACCCAGAAATTCCCCGCCGACTGCTTGTGCACTTCCGGCATGAAATCGCGATAGGAGCCGCCGCGATTGAGGTAGTAGTGGCCGGTGCGCAAATAATTCAGGCTCGAGGTGACGCCGCCCATGGCCGCGGCCTTGCTCTCGGAAACCGCATCCTGCGCGAGCGGCGCATAGATGCCGATATGCATGTGTGCGTCGACGCAGCCGGGAAATGCGAGGCGGTTCTTCGCGTCGAAAACGTTATTGGCGTCCTCGGCGCGAAGTTCGGGCGCGAGACGAACGATCTTTCCGTCCTTGACGCCGATATCCAGGCAATCGACCGACGCCTTGTTCGGGCGCACCACGCGGGCGTTCTTGATCACGACATCGAAAAGCTTGTCCATGGGAGACATTCCTAGTTTTATTTTTTGCTGTCCGGGATTGAGGCCGCTTCGTAGCGCTTGCCGCGCGCCAGCGTCTCCGGCGTGCCGATCAGTCTGTTGAGCGCGTCGAAGTCGAACATCCGCGGGCGAAACGGCTCGGTGCTGCCGTTGGCCTTGAGCGAGCCGTAAAATTCCTCCGCAGCTTTGGCCAGCGTGCGCACGATGGCGCCGGGGAAGATGACGAAGGCAAAGCCGAGCGCCTGCAGGTCGGACGCCGGCAGGATCGGCGTCTTGCCGCCCTCGACCATGTTGGCCATCAGCGGCGTCGCCTTGCCCATGGCGGCGCAGATACGCGACAGCTCCTCCTGCCGGCGCGGCGCCTCGATGAACAGCATGTCGGCGCCGGCCTGCCGGTAGGCTTCGGCGCGCGCGAGCGCGCGGTCGAGGCCTTCGACCGCGACCGCGTCGGTGCGGGCGATGATCAAAGTCTCGCGCGAAGAACGCGCGTCCGTCGCCGCCTTGATCTTGCCGACCATCTCCGCGGCCGGGACCAGCGTCTTGTCGTCAAGATGGCCGCAGCGCTTGGGGAAGTCCTGATCCTCGAGCTGGACGGCATTGGCGCCGGCGCGCTCCAGCAGGCGCACGGTGCGCTCGACATTGAGCGCGTTGCCGTAGCCGGTGTCGGCGTCGACGACGAGATGCGCGCGCACGCGGTCGCGGATCAGCGCGACGGTGTCGACCACCTCACTCAGGCTGACCAGCCCGATATCGGGCCGGCCGAGCCGCGTATAGGCGATGGCCGCGCCGGAGACGTACAGCGCCTCGAAGCCGGCTTGCTCGGCGATCAGCGCGGTGAGAGGGTCGTAGACGCCGGGCGCGATCAGGATCGGCGCGTGCGACAAACGTTGGCGCAAAGCTTCGGTCATGCGTCACATTCCAAGATAGGCGCGTTTGAGCGCGGGGTCGGCGGCGATGCCGGCGGCGGGGCCGGAGATGACGAATTTGCCTTCGGCGAGAATATAGGCGCGATCGGCGACTTCGAGGCTTTGCACCACGTTCTGCTCGACCAGCAGGATCGCGGTGCCTTCGGCATGGATGCGCTTGATCAGCGCGAACAGCTCCTCGACCAAGAGCGGCGAAAGGCCGAGCGACGGCTCGTCGAGGATGAGCAGCTTCGGCTCGGCCATCAGCCCGCGCCCGATAGCGAGCATTTGCTGCTCACCGCCGGAGAGCGTGCCCGCGCGCTGCACCCTTCGCTCGAAAAGGCGTGGGAAGATAGTGAAGACACGCTCGCGGTTCTGCGCGCGCCGCGCGCCGGCGCGGGCGTAGCTGCCGAGGTCGAGGTTCTCGCGCACCGACAGATTGGGGAAGATGCGCCGGCCCTCCGGCACGTGGATCAGCCCGCGGGCGACGATCGCCGGCGGCTTCTCCTGCCCGATCGCCGCGCCGTCGAACACGATCGACCCGGCGCGCGGGCGCACAATGCCCGAGAGCGTGCGGTTGAGCGTCGATTTGCCGACCCCATTCGAGCCGAGCACGGCGACGATCTCGCCGGCATCGACAACAAGGTCGACGCCGCGCAGCACTTCGGTCTCGCCGTAGCCGGCGCGCAGATCGTGCACGGCGACTCAGTGGCCATGCGCGCCTCCCAGCCTGGCCGCCGCGCCATGGCCGAGATAGGCCTCGATCACCGCGGGATCGGCGGCGACCTGCGCCGGCGTGCCCTCGGCGATGATACGCCCCTCCGCCAGCACGAAGACGTGTTCGGCGAGGCTCATCACCGCCTGCATCACGTGCTCGATCATCACGATGGTGATGCCGCGGTCGCGCAAGCCTTGAATCACCGGCACGATGTCGCGGATCTCGGACGGGTTGAGCCCGGCCAACACCTCGTCGAGCAGCAGGAGCTTCGGCTCGGTCGCCAGCGCGCGCGCCAATTCGAGGCGCTTGCGGCCGGCGACGGTGAGCGTGTCGGCCGGCCGGTCGAGCCGGTCGGCAAGGCCGACCTCGCGCGCCACGTGCTCGGCAAGGGCCAGCGCCGCCTCACGCGCGCGATGGCGCAAATGCGCGCCGACCAGGATGTTCTCGCGCACGGTCAGCCCGGTGAAGGGCTGCACGATCTGGAAGGTGCGCGCGATGCCGCGCCGCGCCAGTTTGTGCGGCGGCTCGCCGGTGATGTTTTCGCCGGCGTAGCGCACGGCGCCGTCGCTCGGCTTGAGGAAGCCGGAGATGATGGCGAACAGCGTCGTCTTGCCGGCGCCGTTCGGACCGATCAGCGCGGTGATGCGCCCCTGCGGCGCGGCGAGCGAGGCGGCGTTCACCGCCAAGAGACCGCCGAAGCGGCGCGACACGCGTTCGACTGCAAGCAGCGGCTCAGCCATGGCTGGCCTCCCCCGCCGCGGGCGCGGCGCGGCGCGTCATCAGCCGCCGCAGATCGGCAAGCCCGCCGATCAGGCCGCGCGGCATGAAGGCGATCACCAGCACCAGCACGGCGCCATAGGCGACAAGGTCGAGTCCCGGCGCATCGCCGGTCAGCCACTGCGCCGCCTCGCCCAGAGCGCGCGCCACCAGCGCGCCGAGCAGCGGCCCGAACACGGTGCCGACGCCGCCAATAATCGGCGTCAACAGCGCGTCGATCGAGATCCAGGTGCCGTAGGCGAGGCCGGAGTCGATGAACAGAAAATACTGCACGTAAAAGCCGCCGGCGGCGGCGGTGATGGCGCCGGAAATGGCCATGGCCGCCAGCTTGACCGCCGTGGCGTCGACGCCGAGCGCGACGGCGGCGTCCTCGTTCTCGCGCACTGCCACCAGCCAGACGCCGAAGCGCGAGCGCTCGATCAGCCGCGTGATCGCCAGCGCGGCGGCGACCAGCGCGAGGATGAGCCAATAAAAGACGGCTCGGCTGTGAAACTGCATCGCGCCAACGCGCAGGTCGAGCTTGACCAACGTGCCGACGCCGGCGCCGGTGATCGGCGCGACGCTGGCGAGAATGCGCAGCACCTCGGCGAACGCCAGCGTGACCAGCGCAAAATAAGAGCCGCGCAGGCCGGAACGGAAGGTCAGCCCGCCGATAACCGCGCCGACCAAGGCGCCGGCCGCGATGCCGAGGGCGAAAGCCGCCCAGGCATTGACGCCGTAGCGCGCCTGCAGAATGGCGGTGACATAGGCGCCGGTGCCGAAGAAGGCGGCGTGGCCAAACGAATATTGGCCGCCATAGCCGCCGAGGATGTTCCAGCCCTGCCCGGCCAGCGCGATCATCAACGCGACCACCAGAAAATTGAGCACGACATTGGAGGCGACCACCGGCACCGCGGCGAGCAGCACGACGACAGCGGCGATGGGCATCCATGTTTTCATGCGCGCGCCCCGAACAGGCCGCTCGGCCGCACCAGCAGCACCGCGATGAAGATGATGAAAATGCCGACTTGGCCGAGCGAGTCGCCGAGGAACAGGCTGGACAGGCTTTCGACCACGCCGACGACCAGGCCGCCGATCAGCGCGCCGGGCACCGAGCCCATGCCGCCGAGCACGACGATGGTGAAGGCGACCAGCACGAAGGCGTTGCCGGCGGTCGGATTGACGTAATAGCTCGGGATCAGCAGGCAGGCGGCGATGGCGACGCAGGCTGCGCCGAGCCCGAAGGTCACCGCATAGACGTGCGCGACGTCGATGCCGGCGAGTTGCGCGCCGAGCTTCTCCTTGGCGACCGCGCGGATCGCCCGCCCGATATCGGTCATCGTCATCAGCAGCCAGAGCGCGAGTGCGACCGCGAACACGGCGGCAAAGCCGATCAGCCGCGGCACGGCGATGAAGGTGATACCGATATTGAAGGTGGCGAACGCGTAAGGCAGGTCGATGGTGCGCGTGTCAGCGCGGAACGCGTAGAGCAGCGCGTTCTCGATGATCACCGCGAGGCCGAGCGTGACCAGCAGCATGTTGCGGTCGTCGCCGTGCGAGGCCGGCCCGATCACGAGGCGTTGCAAGGCGTAGCCGAGGGCGAAGAAGAGTGGTGCCAGCAGGAACGCAGCGACATAGGGATCTAGGCCGAGCTGCTGGTAAGCAAAGAAGGCGGCGAACATGGCGGCGGTAAGCAATGCGCCATGGGCGAAATTGATGATGTGCAGCACGCCATAGACCAAGGTCAGCCCGAGCGCGACGAGTGCATAAACCGCCCCGGTCAACAGGCCGTTGACAATCGCGGCAGTGAGAATGGCGGGCGAGAACACAACGCTGCGAAGGTCATGGCGCGGACGGCACACAACGCCGTCCGCGCCGGATGACGCTTACTTCGGCATCGGGAACACCGCTTTCGCGTTGGCGAATTTCGGCGGCAGGATCACCTTGATGTCGTTGTCCTGCACCTGGGTGTTGACCGGCGCGGCGCCCTCGTTCTGGCCGTTGACGAACTTGGTGGGGCCGTAGGGCATCAGATGGCCGGCCCAGGTCGAGCTTCCCAGCGCCTCGAGGATTTTCGGCCGCTCGGCAGAGCCGGCGCGCTCGAGCGCGTCGGCGATCAGCCCGACGCAGCTGTAATTCAAGTAGACCTCGTAGGTGAAGAACTGGCCCTTGTCCTCGACCTTCTTCTTCAGCGCCACGGCCTTGTCGTTGTGCGGGTCGAACCAATGATTGCAGTCCATGATGCCCTTGGCCGCGTCGGGGAATTCCTTGACGAACTTGTAGGACGACGCGGCGCCGCCGAGCACCGAGTAGATGCCCTTCGGCTTCACCTGTTGCTGCAGCAGCGTGCGGGCGAACAGCACGTATTCATTATAGTAGTTGGCCGGGATGACCAGATCCGGGTTCTGCGCCTTCACCTTGAGCACGATGGTGTTGAAG
>Ga0335081_10015580_pt1 | contig 12299 bp, 7 predicted proteins | sample Lox_Sample_35_FD_206713 | JGI IMG/M metagenome (GOLD analysis project Ga0335081, IMG submission 206713) | Soil microbial communities from Loxahatchee National Wildlife Refuge, Florida, United States - Lox_Sample_3.5 | ecosystem: Environmental > Terrestrial > Soil > Wetlands | place: USA: Florida... | reverse complement strand
GTCGGGGACCGTGAGGTCCGGGCGGGCGCCCCGCGCGGAGGCGGCCAGCCGCAGGGCCAGCGGGTGGCCGTGGGTGAAGCGGATCAGGCGGGCGGCGTCGGCGCCGCTGAGTCCTTCGCGCCGCAGCAGCGCGCCGGCGTCTGCGGCGGCCAGGTTCGCGAGCGGCACCGTGGCCAGCAGGTCCCCGAAATCACTGATCCAGGCGGCGACGGGCGGCTCGCGGCCGGCCAGCGCCAGCCTGGTGTTGTCACGCAGGCCCGGCACGAGTTCCTGCCGCAGCCAGGTGTCCAGCAGCCGGAGCTGCTCGTAGGTATCGAGGACCAGCACCACCCGGTCACCCAGGCCGCTGAGCGCGGCGGCGGCCTCGGCGACCGTCGCCATCGGCCGGGTCCCGCCGGGTGGCGCAGCCCGCAGCGCCCCGATCGCGCGGCCGAGCGCGGCCAGGAAACCGCGCTCGGTCGGCTCGATGCCGCCGCAGTCCAGGCTGACGACGGCGGCGCCGTGCGCGCGCGCGTCCTCGGCGAACGCGGCGAGCAGCGCGGATTTCCCGATCCCCGCGATGCCGTGCACGGCCACGACCAGCGGGCGGTCACGCACGGCCAGGCCGGCCAGCACCGCCCGCTCCTCCTGCCGGCCGACCACGGCGGCCGCCCGGGCGCCCAGCAATGTTCCCAGGGTCCCGGTCATCGCCGGCCCGGTCGTGCTTGCCTCATCGGTCAGTACCCGCCTCGGGTCACCTTCGTGGGCCCGGCCAGGACCGGGAAGTCCCTGACGGCCACGCCGGTCATGTGCGGGTTCGCCAGCAGCCCCTGGAAGATCTTCCCGTCCTGGTAGGCCCTCATCGCGGCGACGTCGTCCCACGTGTAGATACCACCGTAGGTGCCGGCCTGCTGGCTGGCTAGCCAGATTTTCGCGCGCAGACCCGGCAGCGCGGCGAAGGCGGGCGCGTTCTGCTCGGCGTGCGCCTGATACGCCGCATCGTCGATGCCGTCCAGCTTGAACGTGATGACCTGGATGTGCATTGTCGTGCTCCTTCCGGTACGTGGTGACGGCGCGGTTTGCTCCCGTCACCGGTGACGTGATCACCGTAGGGACGGCAGGGCCCGCGCCGGTGAGCCCTGGCTGAGGCGAAGCTGAGCCGGGCAGCTCAGCTTGGCCTCATGTCCGGCTCAGCCGTGTCCGCCGCGCGCGGCCTAGCGTCGGCGGAAGCCCTGATCCATCCACGTTGCGGAGGTTTTCCGATGAACACTGAACTGATCGAGCAGAACGTGCACCGGCTGCTCGGCGCGATGACCGGCGCGGCCACCACGGCCATGGTGGCCCTCGGCGACCAGCTCGGGCTGTACCGGGCCCTGGCCGGCGGCGGGCCGGCTACCCCCGGCGAACTGGCCGCCCGCACCGGCACGGCGGCACGCTACCTGACGGAGTGGCTGTCCCAGCAGGCCGCCGCAGGATTCCTCGCCTACCGGGAGGACGACGGCCGGTACATCCTGCCGGCCGAGGCCGCCGCGGTGCTCGCCGATGAGGCATCGCCGGCCTTCCTGGCCGGCGGCGCCACCATCACCCGCGGCTGGTTCGCCGGCATCGACCGTCTCGCCGGGGCGTTCCGCACCGGCGCCGGCATCCCCTGGCACCAGCAGGACCCGGCCGTCTTCGACGGCACCGAGCGGTTCTTCCGCCCCGGCTACACCGCCAGCCTCACCACCGAATGGATCCCGGCCCTGCCCGGCGTGGCCGGCCGGCTCGCCGCCGGCGGCCGGGTCGCCGACGTCGGCTGCGGACACGGCGCGGCCGCCATCTTGCTCGCCCGCGCCTACCCGCAGGCCAGCGTCCACGGCTATGACTTCCACGCCCGTTCGGTCCGGGTCGCCCGGCAGCGGGCCGGCCAGGCCGGCCTCGGCGGCCGGATCCGGTTCGAGCCGCTCGACGCGACCAGCTACCCGGCCGGCGGCTTCGACCTGATCTGCCTGCTGGACACCCTGCACGACCTCGGCGACCCGGCCGCCGCGCTGGCCCACGCCCGCAAGGCCCTCGCCCCCGGCGGCGCCGTCCTGGTCGTGGAACCGAACGCGGCCGACGACTACGCCGCGAACCTGGCCAGCCCGATGGCCGCGCTCAGCTACGCGGCGTCCACGTTCCAGTGCACGCCGGCCGCCCTGGCCCAGCCCGGCGGGGTCGCGCTCGGCGCCCAGGCCGGCCCCGCAGCGGTACGGCAACTAGCCGATGACGCCGGCTTCAGCCGGTTCCGGCAGGTCACCCAGACCCCGGTCAACGTCGTCCTCGAGCTCCGGCCATAACCCGGCACCCCGCCGCTCACGAGCCTGGGGGTAAGCCCCCGCCCCGTCACCGGGCAGCTTACCCTCAGGGTGCGGCGGGGAGGCGGAGAGCTGAGCCGCCTGCAGCATCTGACGCAGGAAGACGGCGCCGAGTTCGCGCCGCTGGTCGCGGCTTGACTCGGTCGGCTCACCGTCATGGGGAACGAAGAAGACGAAGTAGCTCGGCCGCATCACCTCCATGGCCGCGAGCGCCACCGCCAGCGGGCTGAGCTCGCCGAGCTGCACCGTCTGGTCACCACGCCAGATGCGCGCGTGCTCCTCGTCTAGCGCTCGGAACTTGGTCCGGGCGAGCAACCAGCGGCCAGGCCCGGCGAAGGCCGGCACGGCGTCGGTGAGCCAGCGCTCGGCATCCTCGAGGGCGGCGTCCGTCCGGTTCGGCTGCAGGACCGCGTCCAGCGCCGCGTTGAGCCGCGCAGGCAGGTCGGCCTGCAGCGCGGCTACCGCCTGCCGGCTCGCTGTGCTGGCCAGAAAGTCCGGAGCGTCGGCCGGTTCGGCGAACGGGACGAGTTCGGCGACGACATCGCGGTTCTGCTCGATGCGCGCGACGTATTCGTGGTAGTCGCGCCAGGCGGGAATCGGCGTGATCGACATTGAATCGAGCATCCGGATCAATGCCAGCGTCACGCGTGCTTGCTCCCCGGCCGGGGATTCCTCTGTTGCCATCGACGCGAGTACCGGCCGGGCCGCCCTCAGCCACGAGACGACGCCCGGATCGTCGACGCAGGCCCCGTCGCTGCCGCCGGCCGAGGCGGAGGTGAGGTAGTCCAGGTCGGGCAGCAGGTCGCGCAGCTCCGGAACGGGCTCGGCGCCGCACGACATGCCGAACAGCGCCGTGACGGCTCGCTGGACCGCCGCGTCCGCCGCGACCACCATGTGGTGCTGCACGACCCAGCGGTAGTGCTGGGCTCGCTGCAGGAGCATCGTCTCGAACGAGGAGAGGGCTTGTGCGCCCAGGCCGATGCGCCAGTCGTGCGGGCCGGTCTGGTGCAGTTCGAGGTTGCGTAGCAGGTTCGTCACGTCGAGTTGCCCGAATTCCGTACCGGCTCCAGCAGAGTCCCGGCAGAGGAAGTCCAGCCGGTCGACGTCGAATTGTCCGTCCAGGACCGAGTGCAGGCAGCCCGCCCAACCGTGCCCGGACCGGTCGGCAAGGATCCGGCGGATGAGGTAGCGCGGCACCAGCCGGAACGCAGATCGGGGCATCGCATCGAAGATGGCGAGCCCGGCCCACTCGTGGAACTGGACTCGGCCGGCCGCGCCGGCCGCGTAACGCGAAAAGTCGGCACATCGGCCGTCGCCGAGGATCTGCTCGGCGTTGCGCACGTAGAACGGTTCGAGGACGTGCGAGAACGGTGGGTGGCCCACGTCGTGCAGCAGCCCGACGGCACCGAGGGCTAGGCCGATGACGCGCTCGAACGACTCCCACAGTGCCGTCTGCTCGGGCCTGCCCGGCGGCGCGTCGATCAGCCGGCGCGTCACCGGGTCGAGTTCCGCGCCGGACGCCGCGGCACGCTGGAGATCGCCGATGACGCTCGTTTTGCACCCGTCCCACGTCGATGACGTATCGACGCCTTCGGCGGCGGGCATCCGGTTGTGCCAGCAGCCCTGCCACGCCCCGACGGCGAGATGCATCGTGCCCAGGGCGTGCTCGAAGCGACTGCCGGTCATCGACGGGAACTGGACGACGGCCAGCGCGTTCTGCCGGATCATGCGCAGCCTCTGCACGGCGGCGCTGCGCACGAGCGGATCCAGCTCCGGCGGGACCTCAACATAGCCGTGCACCGGGTCGCGGATGAGCCGCGCCAGTGCGCCCGCCATTGGACCAGTCTGCCGGATTATTTATCCCGGCGCTACGCTCTATGCTGTGGCGCTCACGATCGAACGGGTCGCGCTGCTCCGGCGTGCGGAACTGTTCGCGGGCACCGCGGATCACGTGCTGGCCGGCATCGCCCGCGTGCTCGAGGAGGTCACCTGCCCGGCCGGCGCCGTCATCATGGAGGCTGGCGCCGTCGAGGACTGGCTGTTCGTGGTCGAGCACGGCGAGGTGGAGGTGATCCGCCCCGACCGCCGCGTGCACATGGGCGTCGGAAGCGTGGTGGGCGAGCTTGCCGTCCTCGACGCTCGGCCGAGATCGGCCACCGTGGTCGCGCTCAGCCCGGTCCGGCTGTTGCGGCTGCGCAAGGCCGTCTTCGACGACGCGCTTGACGCCCAGCCGGAGATCGCGCGCGGCGTAATCGCCGATCTGGCGCGCCGCCTGCGCGAGACGCACCAACCGGTGTCATGACGTGCGTGCTCGGCTGACCCTGCTCACTGGCCAGACGACCTCCCTAGGTTTGTTCTGCGCGCTGCTGCTCGTGCCGGCGGGCTCGCTGTTCCTCGTCGAGTACGGCGCTACGCGACTGCCATACGTCTACATCGCCGTCGGAGCGGCGGGCGTTCTCGCGTCCTGGGGCATGTCTCGCGCTCAGCGGCGCTGGACGTTGCTGCAGATCGGCCTCACGGTGCTGGGGTCGTTGATCGTCGTGGTGGCCGCCGGGTGGGTGCTCCTCGTCGTCGCCGAAGCGAACTGGGTGACGTTCCCATTGCTCGTCCTGTTCCCGCTGTCCATCCCGATCGGTCTCATGCTGGTCGGTGCGCAGGCGGGGAGACTGCTCGACCTGCAGCAGATGAAGGCCAAGTACTCGCGAGTGGTGGGCGGCTTCACTATCGGGCTGGCCGTGGGCGGCCTGCTCGCGGCCTGGCTGGTGCGGGTGACTGGCGACATCCGCCAGTTGCTCGTTCTGGACCTCGTGCCGCTGGCGGCATTCGCCGCGCTGCTGGCCCAGACCGGGCGCCGTTACCCGGCCCAGCTGCACGCCATACCGGTCCCGGTCGCGGTGGCGCCGACGGCTGGTCAGAGGCTGGGCCGCGGACGCGTGACGCGGCTGGTGCTCCTGGTCCTCGGCTACTCGGTGGCCTCGGCCGCGGCGACCCAGCTGCTGTACTTCATCGTGTGGGACCAGGCCGCGGTCAGATACCCGGACGCGACCCATCTCGCCGCCTTCATCGGTGCTTTCGGGGCGATCATGAACACCATCAGCATCGCCTTCGTCGTGCTACTGGCCGGCCGTCTGCTCCGCCGGTTCGGCATCCGCCTCGGGCTGGTGGCCAACCCGGTCGCGGTGCTCGCCGTGGCGACGGTCAGTGTCGTGACCGGCGCAGTGGCGGGGTCGGCGACGACCGCGTTCTTCGTGCTGGTGTGCACGGCGCAGGTGTCGGACATCGCGCTCACGGATGGCACCACCCGCACGTCGATCAACGCCACCTACCAAGCGCTCGCCCCGGCCGAACGCCTCGCGGCGCAGACGTCGGTCGAGGCGGCGGGGGAGCCCGCGGCAATCGCCGCCGTCGGTGGCCTGGTCCTGATCTTCGGTGCGCTCGGGCTCGGCATCATATGGCTCGCCGTTGCGACGGCGGTTCTCGCCGTGCTGTGGCTGGTGATCGCCGCACTGTGTCACCGCGAGTACGGACGGCGGCTACGCGATTCACTTGCGCGGCGCGACTGGGATCCCACGGCCCTGCTCGTGACTGATGCGGCCTCGCGCGCGGCCGTCGAAAGGCTGCTCAGCAGCGCGGATCCCCGTGACGCCCGGCTCGGCGTCGACGTGCTGACCGCCGCCGATCCCGCGCTGCTCGACCGGCACATCGGCAGGCTGCTCGCGCACCCCGACGCCGAGCATCAGCGGATCGGGGTGCAGGCGGCGGTGGCCGCCGCCGATCCCGCCGCCGTACCGGAGCTCGCGGCGATCATGCGCGACGAGGCGCGGCCGGCTGATCTGCGGGTCAGCGCCGCGCACGCGATCGCGACCCTCGGCTCAGATCTCTCGGCGCTCGCGGTGGTGCTCGATGACGCCGATCCAGAGCTGCGGCTCACCGCGGCCATGTTGCTCACCCGCCGCGACGGGCCGCTGGCCGACCGCGGTCGCGCCCTGTGTGACGCAGCTCTGGAATCGACAGACACCGTGGTCGTCGCCGCGGCCCTGTCTGCCGTGACTCAGGGGCCTGACGCAGGTTACGTGGCTGCGTTGATGACGCTCGCAGTGCGCCGCGCGGCCAGCCGATCTGCCATCGGGGCGGCAGTGGCCGCGCACGTCGGCCTGCCCGGCTGCGACGCGGCCGCGCTCCAGCGGCTCGCGGTTACTGAGGAGCCGACCGCGACGCGGGCCATCCAGGCCCTGGGCCTGCGTCGGGACGGCGCGTCGCTGGGCGTTCTGACGGAGTTGCTGAGCGCCCCCGATCGCCGCCTCGCCCGCGCCGCCGGGCCCGCGATCGCAACCAGGGGACATGCGCTGGAGCCCGACCTCACCGAGCGGCTCGTGGCGGCGGAGCGCAGTCGTGCGGCTCGTGCCGCCGCGGCGGCGCAGGCCATCGCCGCCGCGGACCAGGCCATCGCCGGCACCGGCCGGGCCGAGCATCTCCGTCGCGCGCTCGACGACGAGATCCGCGCGTGCGCGCGTCAGGCTCGCTGCCTTACCGGCGCTGCCTTCGGCCATCAGTGGCTCACCAGGGCGGTAGCGCAGCTGGCATCCTCTGCTGACGGGGACCGTGCGCTGGCCGTCGAGACGCTGGAACTGGAACTGGGCCGGAGGACAGCGGCGCGGCTGCTCGAACTGGCCGATCCGGACGTGGACGACGACGGGCGCCGGACGCTTCTCGCGGCCGACGCCCCGTCCGGCGACCGCGCCGCCGAGCCGTGGTTGACCGAGCTGGTGGACGACCCCCACACGTACTGGCAAGACGACTGGCTGCGCGCCTGCGCGCTGTACGCCGCGTCCGAACTCGCGCCGGAGAGCGCAGCGGCTGCGGCGCTCACCTGGCAGGACGCCGCTGACCCGGTGCTGGCGGAAACCGCGCGATGGCTGCGCGGCGAACTGGCTCGCCCGTCGCCGCCTCGAGTCGAGTAGATGTGTCCCGTAGATGATCGACGGATGAAGAGGCATATCCGGTTCGAGGGCACTCCGGGGTCCAGTGTCCGGCGGAATGCTGACCATGCTGGCGTGCCGTACCGGACCGCCTCGGCAGTGCGCCGCCGTGCTCTGCGTTCACTCCGGCCCCGGGCGCCGCACCGGCATCACCGCGGCGCCCGGAGACACCCCGGGGAGAGCCGGCGCAATGTGACATCGGGCCGGCTATAGCCGGCCCGATGTCACATCAGGCCGGTTGCGGACCGGGCCGACTCGACGCCTGTCACGCCTGGATGCCACGTCAGTCCGCCCGGGTCCGGTCATGGTGTCTTGGGTTGTTTGAACTTGTCGGATTTGGTGAGGAGAGCGGGTCAGCGGTGTTGCCCACGTCCCGGTACTAGGGGTCCTCATGCGTCGTTGCGCGGCAGGTGTCATAGCGGGAGCGGCGTTGCTTGCGATGTTCGCCAGTCCGGCTGCGGGCTATGCGTCGTCGTCGGTGGCGCCAGGAGCGCCGGGTGCCCCGGCTACCTGGGCACCGGCGGACAAGCACGGGTTCGGGACCGCCGCCGGCCCCGCGAGCAAGGTGTGGTACACCCTGGAACACGGCGAGCTGACCGAGGTGTACTACCCCGACCTGGGCACGCCGAGCCTGCGTGACCTGCAGCTCATCGTCACCGACGGTTCGACCTTCGCCGATCTCGAGCGTGACGCGACCACCTCGAGGGTCACGATGCCCGACCCGCACAGCCTGACCTACCAGCAGATCGACACAGCCAAGAGCGGGCGCTACCGCATCACCAAGACGTACGTGACCGACCCGGCGCGGTCGGCCGTGCTGATCGATATCTCCTTCCAGTCGCTGACCGGCCAGCCTTATCAGGTCTATGCGTACGCGGACCCGTCGCTGACCAATAACGGCATGGACGACAGCGGCACCTGCGGCTCCGACGCGCTGCTGGCCAGCGATGGGCACACGGCGAGCGCCGTGGTCTCCGCTCCCGGCTTCGCGCAGGCCTCGTGCGGCTACCTCGGCACCAGCGACGGATGGACCCAGCTGCGGTCGACCTACGCGCTCAAGAAGTACGCCTCCGCACCCGACGGCAACGTCGTCGAGACAGCCCGGCTTAAGGTCGACGGCCTAGGCCATCAGCACGCCACGCTGGCCATCGGGTTCGGCTCCACCTCGACGTCCGCGGCCGCGGCCGCGAGCGGATCGCTGGCGTCCGGGTTCGCGGCTGTCGCGTCGGCCTACGCGGCCGGCTGGCACTCCTACCTCGGCTCGCTCAAGCCGCCGCCGCCGAGCCTGACTACCAGCGCGGAGCAGCAGCTCTACGACGTGTCGGTGATGGTCCTGGCCGCGTCGGAGGACAAGACGTACCGGGGCGCGTTCGTCGCCTCGCCCACCATGCCGTGGGCCTGGGGCACCGGCCTGGAAAACCCCTCCGGTGCCTACCATCTGGTCTGGAGCCGTGACCTGTATGAGATGGCGACCGCGTTGCTGGCCGCGGGCGACACTGGCGCGGCGAACCGCGCGCTGGACTTCCTCTTCGACCGCCAGCAGAAGCCGGACGGCTCCTTCCCGCAGAACTCGACGGTCGACGGTACCCCGCACTGGACGAACGTCCAGATGGATGAGGTCTCCGACCCGATCATCCTGGCCTGGATGCTGCACCGCACCGACACCGCTACCTACACTGCGCACATCAAGCCAGCGGCCGATTACATCGTGGCCAACGGCCCGGTCACCCAGCAAGACCGCTGGGAAAACCAGGGCGGCTACTCACCGGCGACCATCGCCGCTGAAGTCGCCGGCCTGGTCTGCGCCGCTGACATCGCGCGGGCTAACTCCGACACCGCGTCCGCGGCGGCCTACCTGCGGACGGCCGACGCGTGGCAGCAGAAGGTGGCCTCCTGGACGGTGACGACGAACGGACCCTTGTCCGCCAGCCCGTACTACCTCCGGCTCACCAAGGACGGCGACCCGAACGCCGGTACGACCTACAACATCGGCGACAGCGGCCCGGACGGGGTCGACCAGCGCGCGGTGGTGGACCCGAGCTTCCTGGAACTGGTCCGCCTCGGCGTCAAGCGTGCCACCGACCCCGCCATCGTCAACACCATCCGTGTGATCGACACCCAGCTCGGAGTCCAGACGCCGAACGGCGAATTCTGGCACCGCTACAACCGGGACGGGTACGGAGAACAACCCGACGGCGGCCCGTGGAACGTCGGCTTCCCCGCGGCCCCGCTGGACAGCCCGTGGAGCAGCCAGGCCACGATCGGCCGCATCTGGCCGATCTTCGCCGGAGAACGAGGAGAATACGACCTGGCCGCCAGGCAACCCGCGGACAGCAGCCTCGCCGCGATGGCATCCGTCCGCAATGACGGCTATCTGCTGCCCGAACAGGTCTGGGACGCCTTCCCGCCATCTGGCCAGCCAGGCTTCCCCGCCGGAACAGGAACCCTCTCCGCCACCCCGCTCGCCTGGTCCCACGCGCAGTACATCCGGCTCGCCTGGTCCATCACCGTCGGCCACCCCGTCGAGCAGCCCACGGTAGTTGCCTGCCGCTACACCCGATCCTGCACCTGACCGGCCGCCAGACGCCGTTCACCTTCTCGGATGCGCTGAGTGTCGCCGCCTGGGGCCGGATAGCCAGGGGTGGCCCGCGGGCGAGATGATGAGGCGAGGAGGTGAAGATGCGGGTACTGATGGTCGCGCCGCCGGGCGCGGGCAAGGGCACACAGAGCGCACTGATCGCCGCGCATTTCGGCATCCCCCACATCGCGACCGGTGAGCTGCTGCGCGATCACGTGGCCCGGCGGACCGAACTGGGCCTGGCCGTGCAGGAGTATCTCGACCGCGGCGAACTCGTGCCCGACCAGGTCGTCTTGGACATCGCACGGGAAGCGCTGGTCGCCGCCAAGGCGGCGGGAGGCGGGTATGTCCTGGACGGGATCCCGCGGAACATCCAGCAAGCCCGCGCGGCCTACCTGATCGCCCGCGAGCTCGGCATGACCGCGGACGTCGCGCTGCACCTGGACGCCAGCGATGCCGAAGTCACCCGCCGCCTGCAGGCGCGAGCCGCCCTCGAGCACCGCTCCGATGACACCGCGGAGGTCATTGCCCAGCGCCTGGCCCTCTACCACGAGGTGACGTCCCCGATCCTCTGCTGGTACCGCGACCGCGGAATCCTGGTTTCGGTCGATGCGATGCGCCCGGCGCAGGAGGTCGGCCGCGAAATCCTCACCGCCCTGGACGCGATGCATCCGCTCGTGGATCAGGGGCCCGTGCGGGCGCAGCACCCCGCCGACCTGGCCACCCTGGGAGAGGCGTTCGGCGTGACCGGACCCGCCCCTGCCGCTGGCTGATCGCCTGCGCGGCCGAAATCGACTGGGCCGGCCCGGCCGCTCGACCTACGATCGGACGTGTGCCGAGCTATGAGCCAGTAGACCTGTCCGCTGCCTGCAACGCCGGCGTGGCGGTTCTCGGCGGTGAGCCGGGTGATGTTCGGCTGGGGCGGGTGGACCTGCGCGGCCTGCCGTTCCTGATCGGGTCCGAGCCACCCTCCGCGGAGCGGTGCTTTCTCCTGCCCGGCGCCCCCGTGTCGGTGGCGATCGGCCGGCTGGCGCGGCGGGTGATCGTCGCGCACCGGCTGCTCGAGCCGGGCGCACCAGCCGGCCACGCCGTCGGGCAGGCCGTCGCGGAGTATGCGTTTCACCTGGCCGGCGGCGAGGTCGTGGTCGCGCCGATCCGGGAGCGGTTCGAAATCCAGGTGGTGCCACCGGTATGGGGCCGTCTGCCGTTCCTCGCCGTGACCGACACCAGCGACCGCAACATGCCGCGTTTCGCGGGCCGGTGGGACGAGGCCGGGGCCCGCCTGGTCGAGCACGACATGGGATGGCCCGCCGGATATTACCTATGGTGCTGGGAAAATCCTCATCCCGAACGGCCGGTCGAGCAGCTCGAGTTCATCCCGCGCGGCGGCCGGTTCGTCGTCGCCGGCCTCACCACCAGCAACGCTGATGAGCATCCGTTCGTCCGCGGGCCGGCGCGCCCGGTGCGGCTCGTGGCGAAGGACGGGCGGAGCGGCGTCCTCGATATCGACGTGGACCGGGGGGTGGCGACCTATCCGCAGCCGCTGCCCGGCGAGGACGACCGGGCCGGCTGGGGAGCGACCGAAGGAGAGTCCGCGTTCGCGTCGATCGCCGCGCTGCCGTCGGCCACCGTCGCGGTCCGGCAGGGTGACACCGAACTCGGCCGGGTGCGCTGGGGCGATCTGGAACGTGACGGGCGGGCGGACGCCAGTCAGGTGATCCTCGAACTGGTGGAAGGCGGCCGCAACTGGGTGCATGTCCGCGTCGTCGACGACGCGACCGGACGGCCGGTACCGTGCCGGGTCCATTTCCGCTCGGCCGGGGGAATTCCCTACCAGCCGCATGGCCACCACAATCACGTCACGCAGAACCTCGGCAGCTGGCATTACGACGTCGGCGGTGACGTCCGCCTGGGGCAGCGCACTTACGCCTATATCGACGGCACCTGCCAGGGATGGCTGCCACGAGGCGATGTCGTGGTAGACGTCGCGCGCGGGTTCGAATACGAGCCGCTCCGGCAGACCGTGCGGATCGAGCCGGGTCAGCGAGACCTGACGCTGCGGATCGGGCGCGTCGCCGACATGGCTTCGGAAGGATGGTGGTCAGGCGACTCGCACGTGCATTTCCTGTCCACCCCGGGCGCTCAGCTCGAACAGCGGGGCGAGGATTTGCGTGTGGTCAACCTGCTGCAGACGCAGTGGGGCGCGCTGTTTACCAATACCGAGGATTTCTCCGGCCGGCCCAGTGTGGTGGACGGCTACGTGACCTATGTCGGCCAGGAGAACCGGCAGCACGCGCTCGGCCACCTGGTCCTGTGGGACCTGAAGGAACCGGTCATGCCGTGGTGCAGCGATGGTCCCGACGAGGCCGAACTCGGCGGCGCGCTGGACGCGACGCTGAGCGACTGGGCCGACCGGACGCACGCCCA
>Ga0335081_10015579_pt1 | contig 12299 bp, 8 predicted proteins | sample Lox_Sample_35_FD_206713 | JGI IMG/M metagenome (GOLD analysis project Ga0335081, IMG submission 206713) | Soil microbial communities from Loxahatchee National Wildlife Refuge, Florida, United States - Lox_Sample_3.5 | ecosystem: Environmental > Terrestrial > Soil > Wetlands | place: USA: Florida... | reverse complement strand
GGCACCGCCTGCGCCACCACTTCACTGCCAGAGTCATCTCAGGGATCAGCTTACGAAACCAGTGTGGAAACGCCGCCACGGCATTGTCACGTTTGCGTAACATTTCAGCCATCAAAGCGGTACCCCAGGCCGCGCACGTTGCGCAGGTAGCGCGGATTGGCCGGGTCCGGCTCGATCTTCTTCCTCAGGTTGGCGATGTGATTGTCCACGATGCGATCGGATGCGAAGGTATCGGGGCCCCAAGCGCCGGCGAGCAGGCGATCGCGGCTGAGCACGCGTCCGGAGGCACGGATAAAAAGAGCAAGCAACTTGAATTCGATCGGCGTCAGCTCTACTGCCTGGCTGGCGCGGCGCAGTTCGCCGCGCGCGAAGTCCACTTCGACGTCGCCAAAGCGGTAGCATTCCATCTCCGGTTCCTGGCCTCCGGTAGCGCGGCGCAACAGGGCCTTGATGCGCGCGCGGAGTTCCCGCGTGCCGAAGGGCTTGGTCACGTAATCATCAGCGCCCATCTCCAGCCCCAGCACTTTCTCGGCCTCCTGGGTTTTGGCCGTCAGCATCAGTATGGGCACGCGCAGACCGGCGCGGCGCAGTTCGCGGCAAATCTCGAAACCATCCTTTCCCGGCAGCATGACATCCAGCAGAATCAGGTCGAATGCGCCTTCTTTGGCGCGGCGGGAGGCAGCGGCTCCATCGCCGATTACTTCGACTTCGTAGCCTTCCATCTTCAGGTCGTCTTCCAGGCCGAGGGCGATGCCGGGCTCGTCTTCCACTACCAGGATGCGGGTCATGGCTGATCGGCTCCAGCCGGCAAAAGCATGGTGAAGGTGCTTCCCTGCCCGACTTCGCTGGCCACGGTGATCTCTCCGCCGTGCGCGGCCACGATATGACGCACCATTGCCAGTCCCACGCCAGAGCCTTTGACATTGGCCGCCGCAGCGGCGCTGCCGCGATAGAACTTGCGAAAGATGGCTTTCCTTTCCGAGGGCGGAATGCCCATTCCGCGGTCGCGGACCTCAATGGCCACGCGACCGTTATCCCTCTTCCAGTTGATCCACACGGTGCGACAATTCGGCGAGTATTTGAGCGCATTGTCCACCAGGTTACGCAAGGCCACGGAAAGTGCCTCCGGGTCGGCATCGATCCGGCAGGGCGCGCCGGCTGCCTCGAGTTCAATATGACGGCCGGCGTCCGCGATTTGCGGTTCGAATTCGGCCACCACGCGCTGCACCAGGCCGGCGGCATCCAACTCTTCGAAACGGTATTGGCGCACGCCCGCCTCCATGCGGCCGAAATTGAGCAGCGCCTCGACCAACCGTTGCAGGCGCGTGGTCTCGCGAACCAGGGTCTCGTAGTAAACCTGGCGGCGTTCCGGGCTGGGGGCCCGGCCCAGCGCCAGGATCTCCGACAACTGGCGGATGGAAGTGAGCGGCGAACGAAACTCGTGGGAGACGGCCGCGACGAAGTCGGATTGCATCCGCGACACTTCGAGGTCGCGGCGGATGGCGCGGGCCATGAAGTAAGCGCCGGCGATCAGGAACAGCACCATCACAGCCGTCACCAACAGGAGGAAGCGCTGACGCGCCACCATTCCAGCTTCTTTGGCGCCTTGCGGCCCGGTAAAGTAGAGGGTCCAGGGAAGCTCTGTTTCGGCGGTGGTACGGACCACAGCGTGGCCCGATCCGCTCTTGCGTCCCGCGATGACGCGGCCTTCGTTGTCCACGGAGGCCCAGGAGACGCCGCCATCGGAGACCGCCGGCTTCAGCACTGCTTCCGGTCTCGCGACCAGGGCCGCCACCCGGCCGGAAACACCGCGCCAGATCAGGAAGTAAGGGCGGCGATCAACCCATATTGTGCTCTGGCCGCGCGGGCTCTGCTGGTGCTTGAGGTCCTCCCAAACCAGCGCCGCCACCTCTGACCAAAGAGCCGGCTCCTCCGGCACAGCTTCCTCACGGCCTGAGAGACGGCCGGCTTCCGACCAGTAGAATCCGAATTGGCCGCGCGTCAGTTGCCAGCGCGCCCGCAGCAGGTCTTTCTTGAGTGCCTCGGCGTCTTCCTGGCTGCCTGAGAGGTCGCACAGTTCGTGCCGGGCCACCAGTTCGGCGGGCGCACCGGCCACGCGCACGCCGCGTAACGCGGCAAGATCGAGGTAAGCGGTGCGGGCTTCGTCGATCCGACCGATTCGCCGCCACACGCGCGCCAGGCGCATCAATGCTCCGGCCCGAACGGCAGGGTTTTTCGAATCCGCCAGCCGGCGATACCAGTCGATGGCTTTATCGGGCTGCGCCTGTTGGAATTCCAGCGTTTCGCCCTCGGCGAAGGCGGCTGGCTCCGTCTCGGGTTCTGGCGAAGGGAACGGCCGGTAGAGCAAACGTTCGGGGGGCAGTGCGGAGAAGCCGTTATCGGACACGATCAGGAGCAGGCCCTGGTCGGGTTGGCCATCGGACGGCGGCGACATGACCCAGGCGCCGAGCCGGTCACCGGTGTCGGCTAATGCTCCGCGCAGCGTGGCGGCAATTCGATTGGCCGCCTGTTCCAAGCGTTCCTGAGCCCGCCGGGCTTCGACGTCGCGTTCCTGGTCGAGGACTTTCCAGCCGAACCAGGCCAGCGCCGATACGGATACGAGGGTCACCAAAAACAGGATGAGCAGCAGGCTGCGCGGCGGTTTGAGCCACTCTCGCGGTGGGCTCATGATTCCTGATTGTAGCGAGGAGCGGAACGCGTTTCCGTCCCGGAAGTGTCACGTTTCGGTCAGGTGGGGATAGGGTCAGGCAGCGACCGGCCAAACGTCGCGAGGAATCGCGACGCGGCAGGCAGAGTGCCCGCGCCGCGGCCAAGCCTTTACTCAAACCGCAGCGCCTGCACCGGGTTCATGCGAGCGGCGCGGCGTGCGGGGATCAGGCAGGCGGCGGCAGCCGTTAGAGCGATCACCGCGGAGGCGGCGGCGAAGGCTCCGGGATCGCGCGGGCTCACCTGGAAAAGCAGGCTGGCCACGAATTTCCCAATGGCCAATGCCGCCAACGCACCTCCGAGCAAACCAGCGAAGACCGGGGTCATCCCCTGGCGGACGACCATGCCCAACACGTTGCCCTGGCTGGCGCCCAACGCTATGCGGATTCCTACTTCGGCCCGCCGCCGCGCCACGGAGTACGAAACGACTCCGTAGGTGCCAAATGCCGCCAGAGCCAACGCCGCGGCCGCGAAGAGGCCGACCAGCAACATCTGGAAACGGCGCTGCGCCACGGATTGATCCATCACTTCTTGCATGGTGCGGATCTCCGGCACCGGCACTTCCGAATCGATCTCCCAAATGACGCTGCGCAGCGTTCCGGCCATGCCGCGTGGATCCATGGCGGTGCGCACCAGGAGCGCGGAGGCCGGTTGCGGGCGCTCCCAATACGGGTGGTAGAGCATATTGACGGGCTCCTTGTCCAAACTGGTGCTGCGGAGATCCGGCGTGACACCCGCCACTTCCATGATGTCCCGGTGGTCATCGAGTTTGCGTCCCACGGCGCTTTTCCCCGGCCAGAGCTTGCGCGCCAACCCCGCGGAAATGACGGCCACCTTGCGGTTGCGGTCGCGTTCCTCGAAATCGCGGCCTTCCGCCATTGAAACGCGCAAAGTCCGGAAATACCCCGGGCTGGTGAAACGCACGTTGGTGGTGGGTTGATCGAGGAGAGGCCGCGTATCGCCTTCCGGTGCGACGATATCGATCCAACTTTCGCCCTGGAGCGGGAGGGCTGATACCAGCGCCGTGGCCTGAACTCCCGGGATGGCAGCGGCGCGCTCCAGGAGCCGCTGATAGAATGCCGCGCGCGGCTTGACGTCCGGATACTTCGTCGCCGGGAGCGACATGGTCGCCGAAACGACGCGGTTCACGTCGTAGCCTTTGTCGACGCCCATCAGACGCACAAAGCTGGTCGCCAGCAGACTAGCGGTCACCAGCAGGGTGGCGCTGAGCCCCACTTCCAGGCTCACCAGAACACTTCGTACGCGCATACCGCGCCGACCCTCCGTGCCGGTACGGCTGGCGGACTTCAGCGTTTCATAAGGCGCTGCCGCGGCATGGCGCCACGCCGGCAACACACCCAAGATCAGGCCGGTCACCAGTGCAATCGCCGCAGCGAAGAGCAGCACGCGCACGTCCACGTGGACTTCGCTGAGCCGGGGCAAATCGACGGGCGCGTTTTGCAGCAGAGCGCGCAACCCACCATACGCCAGAGCCACGCCCAGGCCGCCGCCGATCCCCGCGAGCAGCACGCTCTCCACCAGAGACTGTCGAATCATCCGCGAACGGCCCGCGCCGAGCGCCACGCGGATGGCCGAGTCGTGAGCGCGTCCGGCCGCGCGAACCAGGGAGAGGTTCGCCAGGTTGACGCACAGCACCAGGAGCACCGCTCCAACAGCGGCCATCAACAGCACCAATCCCCGCCGCACGTCGCCCACCATCCGCTCGACCAGCGGCACGAGCGTGGCGTGCAGATTCAGGTCATCGGGGATTTTCGCGGAGATGCCGGCCTGGACCACGTTCAGTTCCGCCTGGGCCTTCGAGACCAGCACACCTGCCCGCAGCCGGCCGGTCGGCCAATAATTGAAGTCACCCATCTCGAGCTTGAGGTCTTCGTTTCTATACCCGAGCGGCTTGAAGATCTCAGTTGGTTCGCCTATAAGGGCGATCGCGAAACTGTTCTCCCTGGGAAACCGGAACGATGGCGGCATGACGCCCACCACCTCGTTTGGCTTGCCGTCGAGCAGGATCTTGCGGCCGATGATACCCGGGTCGGCTTGGAAGCGCCGCCGCCACAGGCCATCCGTGAGGATCACCACCGCATCGTGGCCGGTAGCATCTTCGCTATCCAGGAAGGATCGGCCCAGGCGCGGCCGAACACCCAGGACGGAGAGAAAATTGGCTGACATCCGCACGCCGCGCAGCAGGTCGGGTTCGCCCACGCCCGTGAGGTTGAATGACGCCGGCACGTCCACGCCGATGCTCTCAAACGAAGTGGCGTGCTGGCGCCACTCCGCCAGGATGCCCAGATTGATCGGAAGGGAGGGATAGGTTTTGGCGAGTTTGGGGACTACCTGAGAGATCCCCACCAGTTGCTCCGCTTGGCGGTAGGCGGGCGGCCGCAGCAGGATGCTGTTCACCAGGGAGAAAATGGCCGTGTTGGCTCCAATGCCCACGGCCAGGCTGAGCACCACCATGGTTGTGAAGCCCCGGTCGCGCAGGAGGGAACGGACGGCGTAGCGGATGTCATTGAGCATCACCTTCTAAAATACGCCGGAGGTGGGCGGTTGTTCCGCAAAAAGTTCTGGGATGGCCACCGCTCGGAGTAAGTAGCGGAGCTTATTCCCTGGCTGGGCTCTACTTCTTAGCCGGCGTGTCTCCGAAGGTGATCGTGGCGTCCGCTGAGAACTTGCGATAGGCCAGGAAGTCCACTTCATTGCGGTGCTGGAACGGCGGCGCATCCAGGCGGGTCGCCGCATGGAGTGGTAGCAGGTACTGGCGCCCGCCGACCTCGGTGAACCCGTAGTCCAACTCCGTGATCGCCTTCTGGACTGGAAAATCAGGTGGGATGCTGTCGGCTGTAGCGGCGATCCGCACAACCATGTTGCTGTCGCGGTCAACATAGACGTATCCGTGCTGGCCGGCCGTGGTGGCGCGCCTGTCGCCGGCGTTGGTTCCCACGGTCATCCGGTAGCTCGAGTTCGAGGCCGCAATTCGGAAGAAGTAGACGCTCGCCGGCCGTCCGCGAAGCGTGGTCCAGTGGTCCCAACGGTATGCGGTTTGCGACGAGGGAGCGAAGATACTGACCAGCATGCTGCCGAATTCACCTTCGGTGATCGCGCCGCTCGTCTGCTCGTAAGACAACCAAGTCGAGCGATTGTTCACGGTTAACAGCTTGTAGTCTTCCTTATGCTCGAAGTAAGTGAGCCGGATCACCAGGGTGTCAGAGAGGCGGAACGACTCCTTGCCGGTGGGGTCCTTGTAGCGGCGCACCACTTCGCTACAGATGAAATCAGGCAACGACTCGCTATAGTTGATGGCGTTGGCGGTGGCCGCGAGCCAGGTGCGCTGCTGCTCTTCCGGCGAAGGCGGCGGCGGCTCCTCTATCGCAGGCGCCAAGGGCAGTGGCATGTGGGATGAGGCGTCTCTCAGCCGCATCAACTCTTCCATGGTTCGCGGCCCGGCGCCTTCGCTCTCCAGGGTCTCGACGGTCCGGTCGTCCAGGCGCTCCGCCAGCCGGATTCGGCGGAGGCTGCGGGCGATCTGGCTGTCGCTGAGGTTCTGCTGCAGGCCGCCGCGCACCGTAGCGACCATGTCGTTGATGGACCGCAGGCTCTGCGCCATGCCCGAAACGCATGCCAGCAGCAGGATACCGATCGAGCGCAGGAGCATCCTACTCCGACTATAGCTCAGGCGTCGCAGAATCTATCCGGCGGGCGCGGCTTCGGCGATCTCCCGGTGTACCAGAGTGAACTTTTCGAAGTTCTTGCGGAAGCGGTTGCTCAGATCGCGGGCGGCCTTATCATAGGCGTTCTTGTCGGTCCACATACCGCGGGCATCCAGGAAAATGGGCGGTACATCGGGACAGGATTCCGGAACAGCCACCTTGAACACCGGGTGCTCGGCCATGGGCACGTTCTGCAACGCGCCCGAAAGCGCTGCGTTGAGCATGGCGCGCGTATAGCGCAGCTTCATGCGCTCGCCTACGCCGAACGGCCCGCCGGCCCAGCCAGTGTTCACCAGCCAGCAGGCGGCTTCGTGACGGCGCAGTTTCTCGCCCAGCAGTGAGGCATAAGCGGATGCCGGCCGCGGCAGGAAGGGTGCACCGAAACAGGTGCTGAACGTGGCTTGCGGCTCCTTGCCCAGACCTCGCTCGGTGCCTGCCACTTTGGCCGTGTAGCCGCTCAGGAAATGATACATGGCCTGCTCCGGCGTGAGCCTGGAAACCGGGGGCAAGACGCCGAACGCGTCGGCGGTGAGGAAAATGACGTTGGCCGGGTGGCCGGCCACGCTCGGAATCAGCGCATTATCGATGAAACTCAGCGGATAAGCCGCGCGCGTATTCTCGGTGATTTCGTCGGAGTCGAAATTGAGCAAGCGCGATTCGGTATCGATTGCCACGTTCTCCAAGACAGTACCGAAGCGGATCGCGCGCCAGATCTGCGGTTCCTGCTCCTTGGAAAGCCGGATGCACTTGGCGTAGCAGCCGCCCTCGAAATTGAACACGCCCTGGTCGCTCCAGCCGTGCTCATCGTCGCCAATCAATTGGCGCCGCGGATCGGCCGACAGCGTGGTTTTTCCCGTACCCGACAAGCCGAAGAAAAGGGCTACGTCGCCATCCGCGCCCACGTTCGCCGAGCAGTGCATGGGGAAGACGCCTCGTTCGGGCAGCAGGTAGTTCATGATGGTGAATGCGGATTTCTTCACTTCGCCGGCATACTGCGTGCCGCAGATCAGAACCACGCGCTTTTTGAAGTTGAGAACGATGCAGGTTTCGGAATTAGTGCCATCCTCGGCGGGATTGGCTTGGAAATCCGGTGCGAACAGGATTGTGAACTCAGGGTTGTGCTCGGCGGTCTGGTCCGGCTCGGGGCGGATGAAGAGCTGCCGTCCGAACAGGCTGTGCCAGGCGTATTGGGAAATGACGCGAATGGGCAGCCTGTGGACGGGGTCGGCGCCTACAAAACAATCCTGCACAAACACGTCGCGGCCCTGCCAGAACGCCAGCATTTTGCCGTAAAGGCGCTCGAAGTGGGTTTCGGTCATGGGCTGGTTGACGGCGCCCCACTGCACGGTGGAATCCGTGATCTCGTCGCGCACCACGAACTTGTCTTTGGGCGAACGTCCGGTGAACTGGCCGGTGCGAACCACCAATCCTCCGCTGTTGTCGAGAGTCCCCTCCCGGCGCTGGATGGCATGTTCCAAAAGTTGGGCCGTACCCAGGTTCCAGTAGGCGATATTTATGTTGCGAATCCCGTGGATATCCAATCCGAATCGGCTCGGTAGCACACCAGCATTCGCAATACGCTTCTGATCAGTCAGCATCTTGTCCCCAAGTATTCTCTGAGTACCCCTTATCGTAATATAGTCTCATGAACCGGCTTCTCGGGGCATGCGGTCTTGGGGTGGTGTTGCTATGCCACTGCGCCCAGTCGCAAGTCATCGAAGTGGAATCCAACGGCCTGAAGTATCAGACCCTGACGCGCTCGGGCGTAACCGTGATGTTCGCGCACCTACCGGGTTCGCTGCGCCAGTACGCCATTATTCAAGTGGCCGTAAGCAACGGATCGCCGGGACCATATGTCATCCGGCCGGAAGACTTCAATTTCGTGAGAGCCGACGGAACAACCGTTCGGGCTGTCGGGGCCGCGGTGGTGATCAATATGCTGCTCCAAAAGGGCAGCGGGAACGACGTAATCAAGCTGGTGAACGCCTACGAAGCCAGCATTTACGGGAACCCGCACCTGAAATCGACCAACGGGTACGAGTCGCGGCGCGAAGCGGCTCTTGCAGCCGGCAGCACGAGGGCCAGAGCCGCCGCTACGGCCAGCGCCCTGGCGCTGGTGCAAACCAAGTTGCCCCCCGGGGAATCGACGGATGGCGCCGTCTTCTTCCCTACGGATGGGAAACAGCTAGGCAGCGGGCGCGTGGTGGTCCGGACGAATACCGACGTCTTCGAGTTCAACGCCGAATAGGGCACCCGCGAGCTCCGCTCGCCGGGACAACGCAGGAGCGTTATCCCACAGCCTTGCCTACTTCAGCGGATATCCCCGTATCAGCCGAAACGTCCTGGTCCAGCGCGTCTTGGTGAAGAAATGCGTCACCACGTCCACGATGTGATCGAACCCGATGTTGCCGTTGGTCAACTCTGAGGTGGGGGCGTCGTACGACCAATAGATCACCAGCGGCGTTCCCACGATGTTCTCGCGCGGCACGAAACCCCAGTAGCGGCTGTCCGCTGAGTCGTCGCGGTTGTCGCCCATGGCGAAAATGAAACCGGGAGGCACAACCAGTTCGCCATTCACGACGTGATCCAGCATATCGAGAGCCGGCTGCGGAAGCGGCGCGTTGGGGGCTGCCGGAAAATTGTCGCGATAGGAATCAATGTAGGTGGAAGAATGGATGGCATAGGGCTCGTCCACCGGGTGCCCGTTGAGCCACAGCTTCTTGTTCACCAGCCTGATGTGGTCGCCGGGGACGCCGATGGCGCGCTTGACGTAATCTTCCGTGATGTTCAGCGGATAGCGGAAGACGATGATATCGCCCCGGCGTACCTGGCGATACGGCAGTAGGTGCCGGGAGGCCGGCCCGTCCGGCGCGTAAGTGAGCTTGTCCACCAGGACGTGGTCTCCGATGAGCAACGTGCCGACCATGGAAGCACTGGGAATGACGAAGGCCTGGACCAGGCTGGTGGTGGCGAATAGCAGCAGCACCACGGTGACCGTCCACTCGGCGACAAACCCGCGGTGCACATCGTGGGAGATCTCCTGGTAGCGGTCCCACAAGGCCCTCAGCGTGCTCGGTTCGTTTTTCTCCACGGTTGCCGGTGCCGGGTTATCCACAGATGCCATTGTAGCGAATGAGGTGCGTCGAAGTTCGAATCCTCTGCTACAATCGCGGACAGAGGGGAATTTGCTTGTCTAAAGCCACTCAGGAGTTGCCCCGTACCCTAGGTGTTCTTCGCCAGAGTTCTTTTTCCGAAGCCAGAATTGCGGATCGCAGCGTCAAGGACGAGCTCCGGAGCAACCTGATCTGCAAGATCCAGCGCGGCGAGGCCTTGTTTCCCGGCATACTCGGTTATGACGACACAGTGGTGCCGCAGATGGTTAACGCCGTGCTGTCGCGGCACAATTTCATTTTGCTGGGCCTTCGCGGCCAGGCCAAGACGCGGCTGATCCGGCTGCTTACGGGCCTGCTCGACGAGGTGGTGCCGTACATCGAGGGCTGCGAGATTCACGACAATCCCTACCGGCCGATCTGCCGCCGCTGCCGCGACCTGGTGGCGGAAGCCGGCAATGATGCGCCCATCCGGTGGCTGCATCGCGACCAGCGTTACGTGGAGAAGCTCGCGACCCCCGACGTCACCATCGCCGACATGATCGGCGACATCGACCCGATCAAGGCCGCCCGCCGCGGCCACGATATCTCCGATGAGCTGACCGTCCACTATGGTCTGTTGCCGCGGGCTAACCGCGGGATTTTCGCGATCAATGAGCTGCCGGACCTGGCCGGCAAGATTCAGGTGGGACTGTTCAACATCATGCAGGAAGGCGACGTGCAGATTAAGGGCTACCCGGTCCGGCTGCCGCTCGACCTGGCCTTGGTGTTTACCGCCAACCCGGAGGATTACACCGCGCGCGGCAAAATCATCACGCCGCTCAAGGATCGCATCGGGAGCGAAATCCGCACGCACTACCCGGCAGAGTTGGAACAGGGCATCTCGATCACCGAACAGGAAGCCTGGCTAAGCCGGCAATCGCCGGTGGACGTGCGGGTGCCGGACTATCTCAAAGAAGTGGTAGAGCAACTGGCCTTTTCCGCACGCGAGGATAAGCGCATCGACAAGCGCTCGGGCGTTTCGCAGCGCCTGCCGATTTCGGTGCTGGAGAACGTGGTCTCGAACGCCGAGCGCCGGGCCCTGAAGACCAAGGAGGCCGTGGCGGTTCCGCGCATCCTCGATCTTTATTCCGCGCTGCCGTCGATTACCGGCAAGCTGGAGCTGGAATATGAGGGGGAGCTGAAGGGCGGCGACACGGTGGCACGCGAACTGATCCGCCTTTCTGTAGGTAAGATTTACAACCGTTATTTCGATGGCGCCAACATGGGCCAGATTGTGCAGTGGTTCGACCTGGGTGGCACGCTGAAGCTGGACGAAACCGTGGACTCGGCCACCATGGTTCAGCAACTAGGCGGGATTCAGGGGCTGATGGAGAAGACCAAGACGCTCGGTCTGACGGCGAACGAGCCGGATGCCGTGCGCGGCGCGGCGGCCGAATTCATTCTGGAGGGGCTGCACGCGCATCGCCGCATCAGCCGGACGGAAGAGAGGGGCTTCGCGGCCGAAGAAAAGAGACGCGAAGGGCCGCGCGACGAGGGGAAACCGGAAAAGCCGAATTTCCGGCGGCAATACAATTAGCCGCGAATGAACGCAAATAAACGCGGATGAGGCAGGCGAAGCGACGGTCTTCTTGATTCGCGTTCATTCGCGGCCACGGACTTGGGGGTGCTTCGATGAGATCCGTTCGTTACTCACGGTACACCGGTGAAGACCTCGGCATCGGCGCGGAGGACCTGCTCAAAGCGCTGGCTGATTTCCTGCTGGAGAGCGGCTTCAACACCCAGTTCATGCCATTCAACGAACGGAACCAGCACACCCTGGAAGACCTCAAGAACGCTATCCAGCAAGCCCTCGAACAGGGCAAACTCTTCGATAACGAGGCGCTACAGGAAATGATGGAACGGCTCCGGAATATGTCTCCGGAGCAGATGGACCAACTCCTCGACCGGCTGGTTCAGAAGATGATCGACGAGGGGCAGATCACCGTCGAAGAGCCAACGAGCCAGCAGCCCACCGTGGGCGGCGCGGGCAACGGCAAAGACGCGCAGGTGCGGTTCGAAGTAACCGACAAGTCGCTGGACTTTCTGGGATTCAAAACCCTCAAGGACCTCCTCGGTTCCCTCGGCAAATCCAGCTTCGGCAGGCACGATACCCGCGACCTGGCCACCGGCATTGAAGCTTGCGGCTCCTCCCGGCAATACGAATTCGGCGACACCCTCAACCTGGATATCAGCGAGACTCTCTTTTCCGCCATCCGCCGCGAGGGCGCCAAGGTGCCGCTCGACATGGAGTACGGCGATCTGCACGTGCACCAGTGCGAGTATCAAAGCTCCTGCGCCACGGTGCTGATGCTGGATTGCAGCCACAGCATGATTCTCTATGGCGAGGACCGGTTCACGCCGGCCAAAAAAGTCGCCCTGGCGCTGGCGCACCTGATCCGCACGCAGTACCCCGGCGACAGCCTGCGCTGTGTCCTGTTCCACGACAGCGCCGAAGAACTGGCCGTCAGCCAACTGGCGCGCGTGCAGGTGGGCCCGTTCTACACCAACACGCGCGACGGCCTGATCCTGGCGCAAAAGCTGCTGAAGCAGGAGCGCAAGGACATGCGGCAGATCATCATGATCACCGACGGCAAGCCCAGTTGCCTGACGCTGGAAGACGGCCGCGTGTACAAGAACGCCTTCGGCCTGGACCCGCTGGTGATCAGCCGAACGCTGGAAGAAGTGAACCGCTGCA
>Ga0335081_10015577_pt1 | contig 12300 bp, 9 predicted proteins | sample Lox_Sample_35_FD_206713 | JGI IMG/M metagenome (GOLD analysis project Ga0335081, IMG submission 206713) | Soil microbial communities from Loxahatchee National Wildlife Refuge, Florida, United States - Lox_Sample_3.5 | ecosystem: Environmental > Terrestrial > Soil > Wetlands | place: USA: Florida... | reverse complement strand
AGCGGCGGCACAAAGCCGGGGTCCAGCTGAAAGGTGCCGGTTTCGCTGCGCTCGACGCGGGCCACGCGCAGCGCCGAGTAGCCGTCGCGATTCTCGCCTTCCACCAGCAGCCGCAGGTTCTTGCGCGCCACCTGGACCGGCTTCTCGCTCAGGCCCGTGTTTTCGTCGCGGAAGACCTCGATTTCGGCGCGGTACCGCGCCCCGGTGTCGCGCGTGGAAGAGGCCACGTTGAGGCCGCGGTCGCGGTATTGCGGCACCGCCAGGTAGAGGTCGACCGCGGTCTGATCCTGCTCGAAGCACTCCACCAACTGCTTGGGTGCCGGCGCGGCGTCGGACCCGGGTATGTCGAAGATCAGCCCGTCCGGCAGCAGCCCGGATGCGCTCGAAATTCCGAATGCGCCTCCGCCCAGGGCTTCCCGGCTGATCTGCAGCGTGGCGAAGCCCCACGGCCGGAACGAGAGGCTCTCCAGGTGGAACTCCAGCAGGTTTTCGAGAAACCGGTCCTGGAGCTGCAGGTGCTGGGGAGTCAGAAAGGTTCCCTTGGTCCAGATCACCGGTTGCAATCGCCGCATTCGGATACACAGTAGCAGGAACGGGCCGAATATGCCAACTAGCGGCGCCGTTCTGCGCTGTGAGACATGGCGCCGTCACCTGGCCGCGGTCATGGACCCTCATCCTGCGCGGAGTTAGCGGTCCGGACGAGGACAAAGTCGAACGGGCTGGTTGCCGGGAATACCTGGTCGGTTGTCGTGACCAGGGACATTGAGGGAGCAGTTGGTATGGAATACTGCAGCGCATAGGCGACATCATACGGAGCCAATGCGAAAGGAGTGTCGGTTGGGCTGGCAAGGCAGCTCACCTCGGCGCTGTACTGTTGAGAGCCGAAGAGGCTGATCGAATCGTAGAAAGAGCCAAACGTCAAGTAGACCAGGTCGCCCGGGGCCGCGCTCGCGGTCCAGGTGGCTGTGATCTGCCGGACCGACTGCTGCGCCGAGAAACTCGCGATCGAAGTGGCTCCCTTGGGCGCGGGAAACGCGCCGCCGGCTGAGAACGGCGGCCCGGCAAACGTGAAAAACGACGCGAGGCAGGCGCCCTGTCCCAGTAGAATGCTGCCGAGGGGGGAGAATTGCCAGCTACAGCCCGGTTGGCCAACCACGGGCGATGGCACACCGGTCGAAGTGTTCAGCCCGCCGCTGCTGAAGAGCGCAGGTGGGCCCTGGGAGCAGATGGCGCCGCCCTTGACGGGCGCGCCGTGAGCGCCGAGCGCCAGCAGGGCCAGGTAGGCGGAGTCGTATTGTCCGGCCCAGGCCTCGGCCGTTTGCGAAACGTTTCCACTCCACTGGGCCGTCGTCGAAACCAGGTTCAGGACCGCCGCCTGCACCGTTCCGCCGGCATCCAGCCTGGCCAGAGCGGCGGAAGATAAGCCGAACTCGCTGGTGCAGAGGTCAGGCCCGGAAGACACGGCCACTGTGTCGATTTGGCTCGCGGCGCCGCCGGTAACCACTTGTATGGGGACGAAGCACCGCGGGGCCACACCGGGCGGGAGCGCGAAGTTGATTTGGTCCACGCCGGGGAGATATGGCGAGCGCCCGGCGTACGTGGGCGTCGCCGCGATGCCATCGACGTAGACGGTGACATCGGTGCGAAGTGTCTGCGGCTCGGTGGCGTTTGCATCGGAGCCGGAGGGCAGAGGTCCGAGTCCGGTTCCCCATAACGTCAGGATCGAACCGGCAGGCGCCGCGGAGGTGAATTGGTTCAGGAAAGGACCGCCCTGGGCGTCGTACTGTTGAATGACGGCGGGGCCGAATCCGCGGCTGCCGACCGTGAACGGGGCGAAGCGCCCGGTTGTGGCCATGATCTGCACCCGCGACGACTCAACCGGGTAGCTCGTGCCCACCGGGGTTGGCATTAGGGTGCTAACGGAAAGGTAGTATCGGCCAGCCGGCAGCGAGGACAACAGGACGGCATTGATCTGGGAAGGGGAAACATACCACAACGGACACGCGCCGAGGAAATTGCCGCCCGAGGTTGCGTCCCACAGATTTACCGTTACGTTATTCAGACTGACGGGCAGCGGCAGAGCGGTGGTTTGAGCGGGCGACGGCGCCAGCCCCCCGCCTACAATACTGAAGATACTACCGAGCGGAATCCCGACCAATGCGGCATAGTCCGCGCCGACGGCAACGTAGCCGATGCTGGGAAAGGTGGGACCCTGCGCAAAGCAGCCCGCGGCAACTGCCATCAGGAATGGAAGACTCGTCGCGATTCGCATTTCGACCCTCCGCTTGGTGGTCGCGGCTGCCATCGGTCAAGCTGGCGCTCGCTGACGGCGGTCATAGCGCGGACGCGGCTAACTCGAATCGTAAGGCTCGCGGTGGAGGAAGTCAATCGCCGCGCGGCCCTTTCTGCGGTACAGTGGCCTGAGGACCACCGATGCCCACCCCCGCCAGCGCCGATCCCAAGCCGCTCCTCGAGTTTTTCCGCGAGGCCGGCTTCACCCATGAACAGTTCCAGCGGAACCCGACGCTGCGCGACCTGCCGTCGCGGCGCCTGGGCAACCTGCCGGACCTCATCGAGCGCATTTCCGAGCCCACCGCGCTGCACACGCTGCTGCGCTGGTTTTTCCTGGGGGTGCCGATCGAGGAGGGTGAAGGCACGGCGGGAACGGTGCCCGCCCCGGTGGTCGGCCTGATGATCGAGACCGGCATGCTGGCCCGCGAGGGCAGCGCGCTCACGCCCCAGGTGATGCTGACGCCCTGCGAGAACTATCTCTTCGCGGCCGATCCGGCAGCCACGCTGGAGACGCCGGAATCGAGCGGGATGGTCCTGTGGCCGAATCCATCGACGCGCCTGCTGCAGATGGCGACCATCCGCCGGCCTTTCGAGTCCGCGCTGGACCTGGGCACGGGCTGCGGGTTCCTGGCGGTTTTCGCGTCCGGCCACAGCCGCCAGGTGGTGGCCACGGACCTCAACCCACGGGCCACCGAGTTCGCCCGCTTCAACGTCTGGCTCAACGGCGTGACGAATGTCGAGTGCCTCACGGGCGACACCTTCGAACCGGTGCGCGGCCGGACGTTCGATCTCATCGCGAGCAACCCGCCGTTCTTCATCACGCCCTCCTCGGACCAGATTTACTGCGAAAACAGCATGGAGCTGGACGGTTACTGCCGCGAGCTGATCCGCGCGGCGCCCGCCTATCTCAACGAAGGCGGCTTCCTGCAGATCACGTTCGAGTGGGTCACGCTGAAAGGGCAGGCCTGGCAGGACCGCCTGAAGGAGTGGTTCGACGGCACCGGCTGCGATGCCTGGGTGCTGCGCAGCTACGCGCGTTCGGCCGCCGGGTATGCCGCCGAGCGCATCGGCCGCATGATGCCCTATTCCCCGTTGACCGCCAACCAGCGGTTCGAAGAGTGGATGCGCTACTACCGCTCCGGCGGCGTCGAAGAGATCCAGGGCGGGATTCTGGCCATGCGCAGGAGGTCCGGCGATAACTGGACGCGCATGGAGGAGGCAGCCAACCTGGACATTCGAGAGCCGTTCGGCGATTCGATTGTCGAATTGTTCGCCAACCAGGACAGGCTCGAAATAGACCGCTCCCTGGATCGGATGATGGCCTGGAAGCCCCGCCTTCCTTCCGAGGCGCGGATCGATCAGCAACTGCGCCTGGAGGGCGGGGAGTGGAAGCCGGCCGCCATGCAACTCCAGCGGCCCGGCGGCCTCCCCAGCTCGCTAGCTCTTGATCCCCTGGTGGCGGATTTCCTGCGTAAGTGTGATGGGTCCCGGACCCTTGGCGAGCTCGGCCGGGACCTGGCGGCGTCCGTCAAAATCGACCCGGAACAGGTATGCCAGCAGTGTTGCGCGGTGACCCGGAAGCTGGTGGAGCGCCGCCTGGTTTTGTTGTAGCTGTAAGGTTTTGCACGCGTCCGGATGCCGCGTCAGGGTCTGGTACCCGTAACGTCCAAAAAACTTGACGTGCGGCCCCGGCTCGCATATAGTTGGTCTCACTGAACGAAATATTTCGGGAGGTTCCATGGCTAGAGAGAGTACGCAGCATAAATTGGATCGGGTACGCTCCCCACGCGTGCAGATCACTTACGACGTCGAAGTGGGGGGAGCGATCGAGTTAAAGGAGCTGCCCTTCGTGGTCGGGGTGCTGGGCGATTTCACCGGCCAACCGGAACAGCCCCTGCCCAAACTGAAGGACCGCAAGTTCGTCGAGGTCAACCCGGACAACTTCGACACGGTCCTCGAGGGCATGAAGCCCCACCTCAACTACTCCGTGGAGAACAAGCTAAGCGACGAGCCGGAGGCCGCCAACCTGAAGGTGGACTTGAAATTCTCCAAGCTGGAGGACTTCGAGCCGCAGAATGTGGCGCGCCAGGTGAAGCCGCTCAAGGAACTGCTGGACCTGCGGACGCGGCTTTCCGACCTGCGCGGCAGCCTGCAAGGCAACGACAAGCTCGAAGAACTGTTGCTGGACAGCGTCGGCAATACGGAAAAGCTGAACAAGCTGAAGGACGAGATGGGTAAGGGAGGCGAATCCAATGGCTGAGGCGAAGAGCGCACAGGCATCCGCGGCTGCCGGCGAGCAGGTTCAGGAGAAGAGTCTGCTCGACCAGATCGTGGAAGAAGGCCGTTTCGGCAGTGAGCCCGCTTCACGGGAACGCGGCAAGAACCTGGTGAAAGAGTTCGTGGCGCAGGTCCTGGAAGGCTCCATGACCATTGCGCGCGATGCGGAGATGATGATCAATGCCCGCATCGCGCAGATCGACCACCTGGTGTCGATCCAGTTGAACGAGATCATGCATCACCCCTCGTTCCAGAAGCTGGAAGGCTCCTGGCGCGGCGTCAAGTATTTGATGGATCAGAGCGAGACCGGCACCATGCTCAAGATCCGCGTCCTCAACTGCAGCAAGAAGGAACTGCTGAAGGACCTGCAGCGCGCCCCGGAATTCGACCAAAGCGCCCTGTTCAAGAAGGTCTACGAGGAAGAGTACGGCGTTTTCGGCGGCGCCCCGTTCGGCGCGCTGGTGGGCGACTACGACTTCGGCAAGCACCCCGAGGATATCGAACTGTTGGATCAGGTGTCCCACGTGGCGGCGGCCGCCCACGCTCCCTTCATTTCCGCGGCAAGCTGCGACATGCTCAACCTGCCGTCGTGGACCGCTCTCGACGCTCCGCGCGACCTGGCCAAGATTCTGGACACCACCGAATACGCCAAGTGGAAGGGCTTCCGGCAGTCGGAGGACTCCCGCTATGTCGCTCTCACCCTGCCGCGGGTCCTGGGCCGCTTGCCTTACGGCAAGGACACCAAGCCGGTGGAGGACTTTAACTACGAAGAGCACGTGGACGGCAGCGATCATTCCAAGTATCTGTGGATGAACGCCGGTTACGCGCTCGCCTCGCGTATGACCACCTCCTTCTCGCAGTACGGCATGTGCGTCGCCATGCGGGGCGTGGAAGGCGGCGGCCTGGTCACCGGCCTGCCGGTGCACAACTTCTATACCGACGAAGGCGATCTGGCCATGAAGTGCCCCACCGAGATGACGATTACCGACCGGCGCGAAAAGGAACTCGCCGATCTCGGCTTCGTACCGCTGGTGCACTGCAAGGATACCGACTACGCCGCGTTCTTCAGCGTGCAGTCCTGCCAGAAGCCGAAGCTGTTCGACACGGACTCGGCGAACGCCAATGCCCGTCTGTCGACGCAGATTCCGTACATCATGGCGGTTTCGCGCTTCGCGCACTACCTGAAGGCCATGATGCGCGACAAGATCGGCAGCTTCATGTCGCGCACCGAGGCAGAAATATTCCTGAATCGCTGGATCACCCGGTATGTCGTTCCCGACGACACTGCATCGCCGCAGATGAAGGCACGGTGTCCGCTGCGGGAAGCTCGCGTGGATGTAGCGGAAATCCCGGGAAAGCCTGGCTGCTATCGGGCCGTGGCTTTTCTGCGACCGCACTTCCAGCTTGAGGAGTTGACGGTTTCGCTGCGTCTCGTGGCGGATTTGCCGGCGCCGGCCAAGTAAGGCTGGATGCCGCGTAGTATTGGGCTAAAGGGTTCCATCCAAGAACGGAGGAAAGGAGAAATCTGTGGCTGTAAACGCATATTTGTACGTAGATGGAGTCGAGGGGCCAAGCACCAGCAAGACCAACCACATCGACATCCTGTCATTCAGTTGGGGAGTGTCCCAACATTCAACCTATGGCGCTGGAGCGTCCGGCAAGGAAGCCAAAGCCGGGCGGGCCGACTTTTCCAACCTGACGATCATGAAGGTGTTGGATAAGACCAGCCCGTTGCTGTGCGATCACTGCGCCAGCGGCGACATCCTGAAGAAGGTCTACCTGCTGTACGACAAACCGGTCGGCGACAAGCAGGCGGACTACTTCCGCATCTATCTGAAAGATGCGCTGATAACGTCCGTCCAGTTGTCGGGCAGTAACGAGAACCCCACCGAGTCGGTCAGCTTCGCCTTCCAGGCGGTGGAAGTCGCGTACAAGCCCGAGAAAGACGACGGCTCACTCGACGCCGCCATCAGCAAGGGCTACGACCTCGAGCAGTTGAACGCCAATTACGCGGCCGACACGGCCATGACCTAAACCCAGGCCGCGACATGAAAGCCAAGGAACTTCTCGATGCCGGGAAGGTCCGGGAAGCGGAGAAGGCGCTCAGCGCCTTTCTCCGCGATAACCCTGCGGATACGTCGCAGCGGACGTTTCTTTTCGAGCTCCTCTGCTTCTCCGGGCAGTACGAACGCGCGGAGAAGCAGTTGGGCGTTTTGGCCAAAGGCAGCCCCGAGGCCGAAATGGGGGCGGTGCTCTACTATTCCGCCCTGCACGGCGAGAAGACCCGCAATGACATGTTCCAGAAGCAGGAGTTTCCCCAGGCCCCGGCGCCGAAATCCCCGCCGGGCAAGCTGAATGGGAAGCCGTTCGAATCCATCAGCGACGCCGACCCTGCCATCGGTCCGCGCCTGGAGTTGTATGCAGCCGGTGCCTACCTGTGGATTCCGTTCGAGCACATCGCTTCCGTCGAAATCGCGCCTCCGCGCGTCCTGCGCGACACGCTGTGGACTCCCGCTTTTGTCCTCACCGGCCCGAGCTTCAAAGGAACCGACATCGGGCAGGTGCTGATTCCCGCAATCTATCCGTTCTCGTGGAATTCCGACGACGAGTCGGTTTGGCTGGGACGCTCCACCCAGTGGGTGGCTGACGATGAAGGCCACGAGTTTCCCGTAGGGCAAAAGACGTTCATCGTGGATGGCGAGGAAGTCCCGCTGCTGGAGGTCCGGTCGCTGGAGTTCACTTCCGATGCCGCTGCGTGAAGATATTCTCAATCCCATCGCGGGCGAAAACCCGGGCGGAAAAAGCCTGCGGTACGATCCCGTCTACGACAAGATCAAGGAGGCTCGCCGCGAAGACGACGAGCTGGCGCAGGGCGCCTGGCAGCACGAGCGCAAGGTCGCCGACTGGGTCCTGGCCTCCAAACTCTGCCAGGACGCCATCGCCACCCAGAGCAAAGATCTGCAGCTGGCGGCCTGGCTGTGCGAGGCCCTGCTCAAGCGCGAGAGCATTCGCGGCTTCTGCGAAGGCCTGGCCCTGTGCCGCGGCCTGATCGATAAGTTCTGGGACAATCTCTACCCCGAGGTGGAGGACGGCGACCTGGAGGAACGCGCGGCGCCGCTGGTATGGCTCGGCGACCGCTTGATCGTCTCCATCAAGAGCGTTCCGCTGTGCCGCGACGGCTACAACTTCCTCCACTATAAGGACTCGCGGGTGGTCGGCTTCGAGGATCAGGCGACATCCAAGGACCAGAAGGCCGCTCGTGAGAAGGCCCTCAAAGAGGGCAAGCTCGCGCCCGAGATCTTCGACAAATCCTTCGTGGAAACGCCGAAGGCTTTTTACCTCGACCTGGAGAAGCAGTTCGACGCTTCGCTCGCCGCCGTCAAAGCACTCGGCGAAACCTGCGACCAGAAATTCGGCGATTCGTCGCCCGGCTTCGGCAAGCTCAGCGAGGGGCTGACCGAGGTCCGCCAGGTGGTTCACACCCTGCTGCAAAAGAAGCGGGAAACCGAGCCCGACCCGGTCGAGGAAGTTCCCGCGGAAGCCGCCGAAGGCGCGGCCGAGGGCGGCGAAGCAGGCGAGGGCGGCCGCGCCGCCATCGGCCTCGGCGGGCATGTTTCCGCCGAGCCGGCCGAACGCCGCGAAGCCGTCGAAACCGTCGTCAAGGCCGCCGCGGTTCTTCGCCGCCGCGATCCCTTCAGCCCGGCCGCCTACCTGATGCTGCGCGGCCTGCGCTGGGGCGAACTGCGCGGCTCCTCCGACCCGGTCGTTCTCGAAGCGCCGCCGAGCGACCTCCGCCAACAGATCAAGGCCCTGGCCCTGGCCAACCGCTGGGCCGATGTGCTCACGCTGGCCGAAGAGATCATGGCCCTGCCGTGCAGCCGCGCCTGGCTGGACCTGCAGCGCTTCGTAGTGGAGGCCTGCACGGCGCTGGGCGACAATTACAACGCCATCGCCATCGCCATCCGGTCAGAGCTCCGCACCCTGCTGCGCGACCTTCCCCACCTGCTCGATGCCGCGCTGACCGATGACACCCCGGCTGCCAACGCCGAAACGCAGAAATGGCTGCGCGAACTGCTCGCCGAACCACCCGACGCGCCGCCGCTCGCCTTCGCGCCGCACGGTCCCGCGACCGAGGACGGGCGGGCGCCCGGCTGGCAGAAACGCTTTGTCGATCCGCTGGCGCTGGCCCAGGAAGCCATGCGCTCCGGCCAGCAGGGCAAGGCGGTCGAAATCCTGCAGCACGAAGTGGAGCGCGCCCCGAGCGGCCGCACCCGCTTCCTGCGCAAAATGCAACTGGCGCAAATCTGTATCGCGGCCGGCAAGGACCCCATCGCGCAGCTCCTGCTCGATGACATTGCCGCCGCCATTGACGCCCACAAGCTCGACGATTGGGAGGATCGCGAGACAATCGCGCGGGCTCTCGTCTTCCTGCTGCAAAGCAGCAAGAAGATCCAGGCGGACGCGAAAGCCAAGCAGGCGCTGTTCGAGCGCGTCTGCCGGCTCGATCCCGTCCAGGCGCTCACCGTATAGGCCATGCCCCGTTCCGGTCCCGATGCCGCGGTCACTCTGTCGGTCCTCGATCGGCTGATCGACACCGAACCGCGAAATACGAGCGAAGCGCCGCCCACGCGCGCGCAGTCCGTCCGCATGCTGCGCGACGGCGTGCGCCGCGACCTCGAGTGGCTGCTCAACACGCGGCAGGTGGCCGTCCCGCCGCCCGAGGGGCTGCGCGAACTGCACCGCTCGGTGTACGTCTACGGCTTGCCGGATTTCAGCGGGTACAACCTCGGCGTGGCCGCCGCGGAAACCCGTCTCACCCGCCATCTCCAGGCGGCGCTGAAATTCTTCGAGCCCCGGCTGGCCCGCGTCCGCGTGGTGCCGGCCGAGCAGCCCGAAGCCAAAACCCGCACCTTCCGCTTCCGCATCGAGGCCCTCCTCATGATGGACCCGGCGCCGGAGCACATCTCCTTCGACACGGTCCTGCAGCTGACCACCAACCAGTACGAGGTTCAGAATGCGGGATGACGTTCTGCTGTACTACGAACGCGAGCTCACCTACCTGCGCGAGATGGGCGCGCAGTTCGCCGGCAAATACCCCAAGATCGCCGCGCGCCTCATGCTCGAGGAGAACAAGGAGTCCGAGGACCCCCACGTCGAGCGCCTGCTGGAGGCCTTCGCCTTTCTGGCCGGCCGCGTCCACCTGAAGCTCGATGACGATTTCCCCGAAATCACCGAAGCCTTTCTCAGCATCGTCTACCCGCATTTCATCCGCCCCATTCCTTCCATGTCGATCGTCGAAATGCGGCTCGACCTGGAGCGCGGCAAGCTCACCACGGGGCTGAAGATCGATCGCGGCACCGTGCTCTATTCGCGTCCCGTGGGCGGCGTCCCCTGCAAGTTCCGCACCTGCTACGACACCACCCTGTGGCCGGTCGCGGTCACCGCCGCCGAATGGACCACTCCCGGCCAATTGCGCCCTCCGCTGCGCGCGCCGGAGGCGGCGTACGCTCTCCGCCTGTCGCTCGCGGCGCCGCCGGATGCGCCGCTGCCCAAGCTCGAGCTCGATAATCTGCGCTTTCATCTGACCGGGGAAAACAACCTGGTGCACGCGCTCTACGAGCTGCTCTGCGCCAAGCTCACGCGCATCGTGGTGCGCGACCCGAATAACGCGCGCGTCCAGCCGGTGACCCTGCCCGCATCCTCGCTGCGGCCGGTCGGCTTCGCCGAGGACGAGGGGATGGCCCCGTACCCGCTGCGGTCGCACATCGGTTATCGCATCCTGCAGGAATTCTTCGCCCTCCCCAGCAAGTTCCTGTTCGTCGACGTCACGGGTCTCGATGCGGTGTGGAGCGCCGGATTTCAGAGCACCGCCGAGCTGATCTTCCTCTTTTCCGGCGCCGTCGACGAGGAGCGCGCGCAGCGCCTCGAGATGGGCGTTTCGCCGAAGACGTTCCGCACCGGCTGCGCTCCCATCATTAATCTGTACCCGCTCACGGCGGAGCCCATCCTGCTCGACCAGCGCAAATACGAGTACGAGGTCAAGCCCGACATCCGCCGCCCCACCGCGACCGAGGTCTTCTCCGTCGATGAGGTCGGTTCCATCGACCCCGACACGCGCGAGGTGATCACCTACCGACCGTTCTATTCCTACCGCCAGGAGACCGGCGCCGCCCGGAACGAGTGCTACTGGATCGCCAACCGGCGGGCTTCCAATCGCCCGAATGACGAAGCGTCCGACGTCTTCATCTCGCTGGTGGACCGCTCCGGCCGCACCGCGTTCCCCGACGTCGACACGCTCACCATCCGCACTACCTGCACCAACCGGAACCTGCCGGCGCGCCTGCCCTTCGGCAACGCGGACGGCGATTTCGAGCTGGAAGGCAGCACCCCCATCAAGACCATCGTGGCGCTCACCAAGCCCACCCTTCCCCTGCGGCCTCCCACCGCGAAGATGGCGCTGTGGCACCTCGTCTCGCACCTTTCGCTCAACCACCTGTCGCTGGTCGAGGGCGGCCGCGACGCCCTGCAGCAGATTCTGCGCCTGTACGACTTCACCGAATCCCCGTTCGCGCAGAAAATGATCGAAGGCGTCACCGATCTGAAAAGCCAGCCTCACTTCGCGCCCATCGTCGCCGCCAACGGGGTGACTTTCGCGCGCGGCACCCGCGTCGAGCTCGAACTGGACGAGGAGCAGTTCGTCGGCAGCGGCGTCTACCTGTTCGCCAGCGTGATCGAACACTTCCTGGCTCTCTACGCGACGCTCAACAGCTTTACTCAGCTCACCGCAAGAGCCCGCCAGAGGAAGGAGGTGATCCGCGAATGGCCCCCGCGAGCGGGACAGAAAATCCTGGTGTGACCCAGGCCGACCCTCTGGCCGAGGTCCGCCGCGAACTCGAGGAGTATCCCGGCCGCTTCGATTTCTTTCAGGCGGTGCGCGTGCTGTTGCGGATGTCCGCGCGGCGCGACGCGGCGGATTTCACCTCTTCCACGCGCGAGGCGGTGCGCTTCCGCGCGCATAACACACTTGCCTTTCCACCCAGCCAGATCGAATCGATCGCCTGGGAGGCGGAAACGCCCGAGATGGCGGTGAATTTCATGGGCCTCACCGGCCCCATGGGCGTGCTCCCCAAGGTGTACACCGAGCTGATCCAGCTCCGCAACCGCGCCCGCGACCGCACCCTGGCCGATTTCTTCGACGTCTTCAACCACCGCATGATTTCGCTGTTCTACCTGGCGTGGGAAAAACATCGCTCCGCGGTGGCCTACGAGCGCGACGGAGAGGACCGCGTCTCGAAATATTTCATGTCGCTGATCGGCCTTGGCACCGGCGGCCTGCAGAACCGCATGGTGGTCCGCGACGATTCGCTGTTGTACTACTGCGGCCTGCTCTCCCTGCAGCCGCGCTCGGCGGTCGCCGTCCGCGGCATCCTGGCGGATTATTTCGGCGCCCCGGTCGAGGTCGAGCAGTTCGTGGGCGCGTGGCAGCCGCTCGGCAAGGCCGACCAGTGCGATCTGGGCAACGGCGTCTCGCTCAGCTCGCAGCTTGGCGTGGGCAGCGTGGTCGGCGACGAAATCTGGGACCAGCAGTCGCGCGTCCGCCTCAAACTGGGGCCGCTCACCCAGCAGCAGTACCTGGACTTTTTGCCCGGCGGAGCCGCCTACGAGCCTCTGCGCGATCTGGCCCGCTTCGTTTGCGGCACGCACCTGGAAATTGAGGTGCAGCTGATTCTG
>Ga0335081_10015576_pt1 | contig 12300 bp, 14 predicted proteins | sample Lox_Sample_35_FD_206713 | JGI IMG/M metagenome (GOLD analysis project Ga0335081, IMG submission 206713) | Soil microbial communities from Loxahatchee National Wildlife Refuge, Florida, United States - Lox_Sample_3.5 | ecosystem: Environmental > Terrestrial > Soil > Wetlands | place: USA... | reverse complement strand
TCGCCGACGACCTGCTCGCAGCAGGCTGCGTCGTGCGCGTCACCGGCGGCGGCATCCGCATCACCGTCCGCGACCGCGAGGACGACGATCGGCTCCTCGCCGCGTTCCGCGGCGAGGACTATGCGACGCGAAGACGCTCACGCCACGTTCGCTCGACTGGCGAGACGACGATTCGCGTCAGGCTTTCGCTCGACGGAGAGAGCCGCGTGCGCATCTCCACCGGCGCCGGCTTGTACGACCACCTCTTCGAGCAGCTCGCGTTCCACGGCGGCCTCGACCTCGTCGTGGAGGGCAGCGGCGACTGGGAGACCGGCCCGCACCACACGGCCGAGGACACGGCGATCGCGATCGGCGAGGCGCTCGACCGCGCGCTGGGCGACCGGCGCGGCATCGCCCGTTACGGCTCGGCGGACGTGCCGATGGACGATGCGCTCGCGCGCGCCGCGGTCGATCTCGGCGGCCGCCGCGGCGCAGAGATCAGCCTCGAGCACGATCCCGGTCTCGCGCGCCACGCGCTCGAGAGTCTCGCCGGCGCCGCGCGCATGACGCTCCACGTCGAGGCGACCGGACGCGACGCACATCACGTGGCCGAGGCCGCCTTCAAGGCGGTCGGGCGCGCACTGCGCGCGGCGATGCGCACCGAGGGCGGCGAGCTGCCGACGACGAAGGGCCTGCTTTGAGGGTGGCGATCTGTGCGTACGGCGCGGGAAACGTCCGCTCGGTCGAGCTCGCGTTGCGACGGCTGGGCGCGCAGACGGAGCTCGCGGAGGAGCCGCGGTCTGTGCTCGACGCGGACCTCGCCGTGCTCCCGGGCGTCGGCGCGGCCCGCTCGGCGATGGAAGGGCTTCGTGCGCGCGGGCTCGACGACGCGCTGCGCGAGCGCGCCGAAGCGGGACGGCCGATCCTCGGCGTCTGCCTCGGCCTTCAGCTCGCGCTCGACGAGAGCGACGAGGACGGCGGCGTGACCGGGCTCGGGCTCGTGCACGGGCGCGCCGTCCGCCTGCGCGAGGGGCGCGTGCCGCGCATCGGCTGGGCGCCGGTCGAGCCCGGCGGCGAGACGTACTGGTTCGCGCACTCGTACGCGGCCGACACGGACGCCGCGGTCGCGACGAGCGAGGGAATCGTCGCGGTCGTCGAGTCGGGCTCGTTTCTCGGCGTCCAGTTCCATCCGGAGAAGAGCGGCGCCGCGGGCGCTCGGTTCCTGGGAAGATGCCTCTCCCGCGGCTGATCCCGTGCCTCGACGTCGCCGGCGGGCGTGTCGTCAAGGGCATCCGCTTCCGTGAGCTCCGCGACGTCGGGGATCCGGTCGAGCTCGGCGCGGCGTATTCGGACGCCGGGGCGGACGAGCTCGTCTTCCTCGACGTCAGCGCGACGCTCGAGGAGCGCGGCTCCGCCGTCGAGGTCGCGTCCCGCGTCGCGGAGCGCGTCTCGATCCCCTTCACGGTCGGCGGCGGCATCCGCTCGGTCGGAGACGCCGCTGCGGTTCTCGAGGCGGGCGCCGACAAGATCTCCGTCAACTCGGCCGCGCTCGCCCGACCCGAGCTGATCGCCGAGCTCGCCCGCACGCTCGGCACGCAGGCGGTCGTCGTCGCGATCGACACAGAGGCGGGTCGCGTCCATTCGCATTCGGCAACGCGGGATGCCGAGCGTGACACGGTCGAGTGGGCGCGCGAGTGCGAGGAGCGCGGCGCCGGCGAGCTGCTCGTCACCTCGATCGACCGCGACGGCACGCAAAGCGGCTACGACCTCGAGCTGCTCTCGGCGCTCCGCGACGCGGTGTCGCTGCCGGTGATCGCGTCCGGCGGCGCCGGCGGAGCCGCGCACGTCGCAGCGGCGCTCGAGGTCGCACAGGCGGCACTGCTCGCGTCGATCCTCCACGAGCAGCCGGCGCGGCTCCGCGTGCTGCGCGACGAGCTCCGCTCTCTCGGCGTCCCACTCCGCGATGCAGCCTGAGCTGCGCGCAGCGGTCGTGCAGGACGCGTCCGACGGGCGCGTGCTCATGCTCGCGTGGATGGACGACGAGGCGCTGCGCCTGACCCGCGAGACGGGCGAGGCATGGTTCTGGAGCCGCTCGCGCCGGGAGCTCTGGCACAAGGGCGCGACCTCCGGGAACACGCTCGCGGTCGAGGAGATCCGCGACGACTGCGACGGAGATGCGCTGCTGCTGCGCGTTCGTCCGGCCGGGCCTGCGTGCCACACCGGCTCGCGCTCGTGCTTTGCGCCTGCGCTCTGGCGCACGGTCGTCGAGCGGGTGCGCGACCGGCCGGAGGGCTCGTACACCGCCTCGCTCGCCGAGGCCGGCGTCGAGCGCTGCGCGCAGAAGCTCGGCGAGGAGGCCGTCGAGGCCGCGCTCTCCGCGGTCGCCGGCGACGGCCGTCTCGCCGAGGAGGCCGCCGACCTCGTCTACCACCTCTACGTCCTGCTCGCCGTCGCCGGTGTGGATCTGAGCGAGGTCGAGGACGAGCTCGCGCGCCGGGCGCGCTAGCCTTCAACGGGGCGGGCGCAGATGGCAGAGCCGTACACCCATACGACCTGGCACGTGAAGTCGGGCAGCGAGGACGAGTTCGTCGCGCGCTGGGACGAATGGGTCGACTGGAGCCACCGCCAGGGGCTGGCGGCTCCCGCGCTGCTCCTCCGGGACGCGGAGGACCCGAGCATGTTCGTGAGCTTCGGCCCGTGGGAGAGCCTGTCTGCCGTGAAGAGCTGGCGTGCGCTCGCCGGCTACCAGGAGCGCGTCGCGCGGCTGCGGGAAGTGGTCGAGAGCTTCGAGCCGCGCACGCTCGAGGTCGTCGGCCGGCGCTGACGGAGGGGCGCTAGCCCCACACCTCGTCCGCGACCTCGACCACGAGGCGCAGCTTCGCCACCTGCTCGTCGTAGGTCAGCTCGTTGCCCTCGGAGGTGGAGGAGAAGCCGCACTGCGGCGAAAGGCAGAGCTGCTCGACGTCGACGAAGCGGGACGCCTCCTCGATGCGCCGCTTCAACTCGTCCTTCGCCTCCAGCTCACCGTGCTTCGTCGTCACGAGCCCCAGCACGACCTGCTTCCCGGCCGGCACGAAGCGGAGCGGCTCGAAGCTGCCGGAGCGCTCGTCGTCCCACTCCATGAAGAAGCCGTCGACCTCGAGCTCGTTGAACAGCGCCTCGGCGACGAAGTCGTAGCCGCCGGACGCGGCCCACGACGAGCGGAAGTTGCCGCGGCACATGTGCGTCGTCACCGTCATCCCCTCGGGACGGTGTGCGAGCGCCTCGTTGATGTGGTGGATGTACTCGACGTGCTGGCGGTCGGGGTCGCCGCCGATCGACGCGACGTACTCGCGCTGGTGCGGATCGTTGAGGTAGGCGAGGCTCGTGTCGTCGAACTGGAGGTACGTGCAGCCGAGCTCGCCGAGCCGGCGCACCTCTTCGGCGTACGCGGCCGTCAGGCCGGCCCAGAACGAGTCGAGGTCGGGATAGACGCTCGGGTCGATCGCTGCCTTGCCGCCGCGGTAGTGGACCATGCTCGGCGACGGGATCGTCAGCTTCGGAACGCTCGTCGTGACGGTTTCCCGTAGAAACGTGAAGTCGTCGCCGAAGATCGTCTCCGAGACGCCGAGCGGGCCGGCGACGTGCAACGCGGCAGGCGTGAACTCGAGCTCGCCCTGCTCGTTGAAGAACTTGACCGCGATGTGCCCGGCTTCCTTCGTGATCCCGTCGAGCTGGTAGATGAAGTCCATGTGCCACGAGGCGCGGCGGAACTCGCCGTCGGTCGCGGCGCGGAGCCCGACGTCCTCCTGCATCTTCACCGCCTCGCGGATCGCGTCGTCCTCGAGCGCGCGCAGCCCGGCGGAGTCGAAGCGGCCGTCGGCGAACGCCTCGCGTGCCTGCAGGAGGTGCCGCGGACGAAGGAGGCTGCCGACGTGGTCGGCCCGGAACGGGGGTGTGCTGCGCTGCGCCACGACGAAGCCCTGTATATCGGATGAGAGATGATTCGCGCGTGACCGACCCGGCCGACCTCGGCGTCATCGAGTCGCTCGCACTGCTCTCGAGCGGTGCGCTCTCGTCCCGGGAGCTCGTCGAGGCGTGCCTCGAACGGATTCGGGAGCGCGACGGCGTGCACAGCCACGACGGGGACCCGGCCTCGATCAACGCCTGGGTGCGCGTGTACGAGGAGGACGCGCTCGCCGCCGCCGGCCGCGCCGACGAGCGCCGCGCAGGCGGCGAGGTGCCGCCCCTCTGCGGCGTGCCGATCGGCCTGAAGGATCTGTTCGCGGTCGCCGGGAAGCCGCTCACCGCGTCGAGTCGGCTGCTCGACGAGCTCCCGGCCCGCGACAGCGACGTCTGGGCGCGGCTCTCGGTTGCGGGCATGGTCCTGCTCGGGCATCTGCACACGCACGAGTTCGCCGTCGGCGGCACGACCGACCAGGTCGGCAACCCGTGGGCGCTCGACCGCTCCGCCGGCGGCTCGAGCGGCGGCTCCGCCGCGGCACTCGCCGCATGCATGACGCCTGCGGCCACGGGCACGGACACCGCCGGCTCGCTGCGGATCCCCTCCGCGCTCTCCGGGACGTCGACGCTGAAGCCGTCGCGCGGCCTCGTCTCGCTGCGCGGCGTCGTGCCGCTCGCTCCGACGCTCGACCACGCGGGTCCGATGGCGCGGACGCTCGCCGACTGCGGGCCGCTGCTCGCCGCGCTCCTCGGCCTGCCCGGCCCGTTGCCGGGCACTCGAGTGTTGGCAGAGATGCGGGTCGCCGTCTCTCCGCGTATCGGGCTCGTCGAGCTGGACGCGGACGTCGCGGCCGGGTTCGACGGTGCGCTCGCCGCGTGCCGCCGGCTCGGGGTGGAGCTCGTCGAGCCGCCGCCGCCCGAGGCGCCGCTCGACGTCGGAGACGACTTCATCGCGGTCGTGCTCGCCGAGCTCCTTCCGTACCATCGCCGCTTCGACGCGCGGCGCGAGCTCTACCGGCCGTCGCTTCGCGAGTGGCTGGAGAACGCCGAGGCGCAGGGGCTCTCCGCGGAGGCGTACTTCGCCGTGCAGGCGCGGCGGGCCGAGACGGCGTTCGCCTGGGCCGACTGGCTCTCCGCGCACCGGATCGACGCGGTGCTCGAGCCGACGGTCCCGGTCGTCGCGCCCGTGCGCGGCGACGGCTACGACCACGCCTTCAGCGACGCGGCGTTGATCGCGCTCACGCACTACTGGGACTGGACCGGCTTTCCCGTTGCAGCAATGCCGGCGGGCGTGGGCGCACACACCGGCCTGCCCGTCGGTGTGTCGCTCGTCGGCCCGCCCGGTCGCGACTTCGACGTGCTCGCCGCCGGCGTCGCGCTGCAGGCGGAGCTCGGTCCGATTACGGTTGCGTGGTAATGATCGACGTAGACAGGGTCGTCGCGATCGACATGCACGCCCACGCGGAGGTATCCGTCACGGGCCTGGACGGGATGGCGCCGGAGTACCGCAAGGCGGCGTCCTCCTACTTCCACAGCGACCTGCCGCTGCCCACGGCGGCCGACGTCGCGACGTACTACCGCGAGCGGAATCTGGCCGCGGTCGTCTTCACCGTCGACTGGGAGTCGCAGAGCGGCCGGCCGCCGATCCCGAACGAGGAGATCGCCGAGATCGCGCGCGAGAACGACGACGTGCTCATTCCGTTCGCGAGCGTCGACCCCGCGCGCGGCAAGGAGGGCGTCGCGCTCGCGCGCCGGCTGATCGAAGAGCACGGCGTGAAGGGGTTCAAGTTCCACCCCAACCTTCAGGCGTTCTTCCCGAACGACCGCAGCGCCTACCCGCTGTACGAGGCGATCGCGGAGGCAGGCCTGCCGGCGCTCTTCCACACCGGCCACAGCGGCATCGGCACCGGCATGCCGGGCGGCGGCGGGCTGAGGCTCAAGTATTCGAACCCGATGTGCCTCGACGACGTCGCCGCCGACTTCCCGGAGCTGAAGATCGTGCTCGCGCACCCGTCGTTCCCGTGGCAGGACGAGGCGATCTCGATCTGCCTGCACAAGACGAATGTCTGGATCGACCTCTCGGGCTGGTCGCCGAAGTACTTCCCGCCGCAGCTCGTCCAGTACGCGAACACGCAGCTGCGCACGAAGGTGCTCTTCGGCTCGGACTTCCCGCTGATCACCCCGGACCGCTGGCTCGCCGACTTCGCCGAGCTTCCGCTCAAGGATGCTGTGCGGCCGCTGATCCTGAAGGAGAACGCGATCGAGCTGCTCGGGTTGCGCTGAGCCTCAGGCGCGATACCCGAGATGTGCCGAGATCTCGCCCGCCGTGCGCTGCAGCGTCGGGCTGAGCCTCGCCTCGAGGTCGTCCATCGAGACCATCGAGCTGTGCACGGCGAGGTTGATCGCGGCTGCGGCGACGCCGTCGCGCGAGAGGATCGGGGCGGCGATCGACCGGAGCCCGTAGGCGAGCTCCTCGTTGCTGATCGCGAGGCCCTTGGCACGTACCCGCTTCAGCTCTGCGGTGAGCGCGCTGGGTGAGGTGATCGTGTTCGGGCCGCGGCGGGTGAAGTCGATCTCGGCGAGGGTCGCCGCCTGCTCCTCCGGCGGCAGGTACGCGAGCAGCACCTTGCCCAGCGACGTGCAGTAGGCCGGCAGGCGCGAGCCGACGTGGAGGTTGAGGTCGATCTCCCGCTGCCCCGCGCGGGAGCTGCGGCAGCGCTCGACGTAGACGATGTCGAGCCGGTCGAGGATTGCCATGTTGACCGTGTAGCCCGTCTCGTCGCTCAAGGTGCGTAGCTGCGGTGCGGCCACCTCGCGCAACTCCATCGAGTTGATCGCGGAGAAGCCGAGGTCGAGCACGCGCGGGCCGAGGCGGTACTTCTTCGTCGCCTGGTCCTGCTGGAGGTACCCGAGCGCGGTGAGCGTCGCGACGTAGCGGTGCGTCGTGCTGCGGCTGAGGCCGATGTCGCGGCCGAGCTCGCTCACGCCGATCAGGGGGCGACCCGAGCGGAAGGACGAGAGGACGGCCAGGCCGCGCTCCAGCGACTGCGAGTATGCGGAGCTCTCGGCGGCGACCACGCATGCACCATACCAATCGTTCCAGTATTCGGAACAGCCAGTATTCAGAACAGTGTTCTTGACAGCGGACACCCGACCGCATAGCGTCGGGGCGGTTGCCGGTGGCCATGGGCTGGAGCCGCCCGGCCGCCGACGAAGTCCGCGAGATAGGGGACCGACCTCGGGCTTTGCGTGCTCCGGGCCCCGGACGAAAGGACAGTGAGCATGGCCGACGCCGACGAATCGCCGATCGTCCTCCCCGACGACCCGAGCTTCGGGCCGGAGGTGCAGGTCGACTACCCCGGCTACCGATCGACCCGCTGGCGTGCGCCGAAGCGGCCGCTCGTCACGCTTCCCGAGGAGCAGCACGACCTCCGCGGGCCCGTGTTCGGGCCGGAGGAGGTCGCGGAGCTCGACCACGACCTGACGCGGCAGCACGAGGGCGAGCCGCTCGGCGAGCGGATCGTCGTCACGGGCCGCGTGGTCGACGAGGACGCGCGGCCGATCCGGAACACGCTCGTCGAGATCTGGCAGGCGAACGCCGGCGGCCGCTACCGGCACGTCGTCGATCAGCATCCCGCCCCGCTCGACCCCAACTTCTCCGGCGCGGGCCGCTGCCTCACCGACGACGACGGCCGCTACCGCTTCGTCACGATCAAGCCGGGCTCCTACCCCTGGGGGAATCACGAGAACGCCTGGCGGCCCATGCACATCCACTTCTCCGTCTTCGGGCACGAGTTCACGCGGCGGCTCGTCACGCAGATGTACTTCCCCGGCGACCCACTGTTCGAGTTCGACCCGATCTTCCACTCGGTGCGCGATCCGAAGTCGCGCGAGTTGCTCATCGCGCGCTTCGACCTCGAGACGACCCAGCCGGAGTGGGCGCTTGGCTATCAGTGGGACATCGTCCTCGGCCGCGGCGGCTCCGGTACGACCCCGATGGAGAACCAGACATGACGCTCCCGCGCACTCCCTCGCAGACGGTCGGCCCGTACTACGCGATCGGGCTCACCCGCGGTCCGCAGAACGAGCTCGCGCCGCGCTCGGCACCGGGCGCCGTGCAGCTGATCGGGCAGCTGCTCGACGGCGCCGGGACGCCGATCGCCGACGGCATGATCGAGCTGTGGGACGCCCCAGGCGGGCGCTGGGGCCGAAGCGGCACGGACAGCGACGGGCGCTTCTCCTTTTCCGTCGTGAAGCCGGATGCGCCCGCGGGCGGTGCGCCGCACTTCGACGTGTTCGTCTTCGCGCGCGGCCTCCTGCGCCACCAGCTGACGCGCATCTACTTCGACGACGAGGCCGAGGCGAACTCACGCGATCCGGTGCTGGCCTCGCTCGGCGAAGCCGACCGTGAGACGCTGGTCGCCGTGCAGGAGAATGGGGCGATGCGTTTCGATATCCGCATGCAGGGCGACCGGGCCACCGTCTTCTTCGCCCATTGACGAGCTTCGCGCCGCTCTTCGTTCCGGCTGCGCTGCGCGCCGCCGTGTCGGACGACGCGTGGCTCGCTGCGATGCTCGACGTCGAGCAGGCGCTCGCGGAGGCGGAAGCGGACGCGGGCCTCGTCCCGCCTGCGGCGGCCGCAGCGATTGCGGACGCGTGCCGGCCCGAGCTCTACGACATCGCCGAGCTGTGCGAGCAGGGCAGGGCGTCCGGCAACCCCGTCGAGCCGCTCGTGCGCGCGCTGCGTGGGCACGCCGGCGAGGACGCGCAGTACGTGCACTTCGGCGCGACGACCCAGGACGTGCTCGACAGCGCCTCGATGCTCGTCGTGCGCAATGCCCGCCGGCTGATCGACGAGGAGCTGGCGGGGCTCGCGACCGCGTGCTCGCGCCTCGCCGAGGAGCACCGCTCGACGCCGCTGGCCGCCCGGACGCTGCTGCAGCAGGCGGTGGCGACGACCTTCGGCGTCAAGGCGGCCGGCTGGCTCGTCGCCGTCGTCGAGGCGCGGGCGAGGCTTGGCGCCGTCCGGCTGCCGGCCGAGCTCGGCGGCGCGGCAGGGACGCTTGCGCCGCTCGGCGCGCAGGGGACGCACGTGCTGCGTCTCTTCGCGCGCCAGCTCCAGCTCGAGGAGCCGATCGTGCCGTGGCACGCGCACCGGTGGCCCGTCGCCGAGGTGGCGGCTGCGCTCGACGCAGTCGCCGCAGCTGCCGCGAAGATCGGCCTCGACGTCGTTCTGCTCGCGCAGACCGAGGTCGGCGAGGTCGCCGAAGCACCCGGCGGAGTGTCCACGTCGATGCCGCACAAGCGCAACCCCATGCGGGCCGTGCGTGCACGCGCGTGCAGCCGGCTCGCGCACGCGAACGCCGGCGTGCTCACGGGCGGCGAGCACGAGCACGAGCGCGCTGCGGGCCACTGGCATGCGGAGTGGAGCGCGCTCTCCGAGCTGCTCGCGCTGTCGGGAGGCGCGGCGAGCGCCGCGCGCGAGTGTCTCGAAGGGCTCGAGGTGGACACGGCACGCATGCGTGCGAACATGAGCGGCGATCTCGACGCCGGCGACCTGGGCTCTGCGGAGTCCTTCGTCGACCGCGCGCTCGCGCGCTTCCGGGAGACCGCGTGACGCTCGGGTACCGCCTCGACGGCCCGGGCGGCGCGCCCGCGCTCGCACTCTTCGGCTCGCTCGGCAGCACGACGAACATCTGGGAGCCGCAGCTCGCCGCGTTCGCGGCGCGCTCCCGCGTCGTCCGCTTCGACCACCCGGGTCACGGCACCTCGCCGGTCCCCGATCGCCCCGTCACGGTGGCAGACATCGCCGCGTCGGCGCTCGCCGTCCTCGACGAGCTCGGGGTCGGCCGGGTCGCGGTGTGCGGCCTGTCGCTCGGCGGCATGGTCGCGATGTGGTTGGGCGCGAACGCCGGAGAGCGCGTCGGCCGCATCGTGCTCGCCTGCACGGGTGCGAAGCTCGGCACGGCCGACGCATGGAACGAGCGAGCCGAGCTCGTCCGCCGCGAGGGGACGGCGGCCGTCGCCGCAGGCGTCCGCGAGCGCTGGTTCACGCCGGCGTTCCGCGACTCGCCGCCGGCGCAATCCGTCATCGACGAGCTCCTCGCCGTTCCCGCCGAGGGCTACGCGCGGGGGTGCGAGACCGTCGGGGCATTCGACTTCCGCGGCGAGCTCGGCCGCATCGGGCAGCCGGTGCTCGTCGTCGCCGGCGCGGAGGATCCGGTCAGTCCGCCGGATGTCGTCGGCGCGCTCGTCGGCGGGATCCCGGACGCCGCGCTCGTGACGATCCCGCACGCGGCGCATCTCGCCAACGTCGAGCAGCCCGACGCGTTCACGGCTGCGGTGCTGTCCCACCTCGACGAAAGGGCCGCAGCATGAGCGACGACGACGCGTACGAGCGCGGCATGCGCATCCGCCGCGAGGTGCTCGGCGACGAGCACGTCGACCGCGCGATCGAGAGCACGACCGAGCACACGGCCGCCTTTCAGGATCTGATCACGCGGTACGCCTGGGGCGAGATCTGGGCGCGGCCGGGACTCGACCGCAGGATGCGCAGCGCGATGACGCTGACCGCGCTCGTCGCGCTCGGCCGCTTCGACGAGCTGGCGATGCACGTGCGCGCCGCGCGCCGCAACGGGCTCACGCCGGAGGAGATCGCCGAGGTGCTGCTCCAGACCGCCGTGTACTGCGGCGTGCCCGCAGCGAACAGCGCCTTCCACGTCTTCCAGCGCGTGCTCGAAGACGACGGCGCGTGAGGACGCAGGTCGGCATCGTCGGTGCGGGCCCCGCGGGTCTGACGCTCGCGCGCCTGCTCGAGGTCGCCGGCATCGAGTCGGTCGTGATCGAGAACCGCGACCGTGACTACGTCGAGCACAGGATCCGCGCGGGCGTGCTCGAGCAGGGGACGGCGGAGCTCCTGCGCGAGGCGGGCGTCGGGGCGCGCATGGACCGGGAGGGGATCGTCCACCACGGGATCCACCTCCAGTTCGAAGGCGAGCGCCACCACGTCCCGCTCAGCGAGCTCGCGGACGGTCGCTCGATCATGATCTACGGGCAGACAGAGGTCGTGAAGGACCTGATCGCCGCGCGGCTCGAGAGCGGGCTGCCGCTGCTCTTCGAGGTCGACGACGTCGGCGTGCACGACCTCGAGACGGAGCTGCCTCGCATCCAGTTCACGCACGAGGGCGTGCGGCAGGAGCTCGAGTGCGACGTGATCGCCGGCTGCGACGGCTTCCACGGCGTCTGCCGGCCGAGCGTTCCGGACGGCGTCCTCCGGACGTTCGAGCGCGAGTACCCGTTCGGCTGGCTCGGCATCCTCGCCCAGGTCGCGCCCTCGATCGACGAGCTCGTCTACGCGCACCACGAGCGCGGCTTCGCACTGCTCTCGCTGCGCTCGCCGGAGCTCTCCCGCTACTACGTGCAGTGCCGGCCGGACGAGGATCTCGCCGAGTGGCCGGACGACCGCATCTGGGAGGAGCTCCAGCTGCGCACCGGCCTCGCGGGCTGGACGCTGAACGAGGGGCCGATCCTCGAGAAGGGCGTGACGGGGATGCGCAGCTTCGTTGCGGAGCCGATGCAGCACGGCCGCCTCTTCCTTGCCGGCGACGCGGCGCACATCGTCCCGCCCACGGGCGCGAAGGGCCTGAACCTCGCCGTCTCCGACGTGCGCATCCTCGCCGAAGCGCTCGTCGACTGGTACGGCAACGGCGACACGGCGGGGCTCGACGGGTACTCGAACGCCTGCCTGCGGCGGGTCTGGCGCGCCGAGCACTTCTCGTGGTGGATGACCTCGATGCTGCACAGGCTCGGCGACGACCCGTTCGACGACCGGCTCCAGCGCTCGCAGCTCCGCTACGTGACGAGCTCGCCGGCGGCCGCGCGCTCCCTCGCCGAGAACTACGTCGGGCTCACCACGCTCTGACGGCTCAGCGGGCGTCGAACGCGCGCAGCGCTGCGGCCTGGCCGTCGCGCGCGAGGATGCCGCGGTTCACGGCGTTGACGACGGCCCGCAGCGAGGCGGTGACGATGCTCGCGTGGATGCCGACGCCCCAGACGAGCTCACCGTCCACGTCCGCCTCGACGTACGCGGCGGCGCTCGCGTCCTCGCCGGTGCTCAGCGCGTGCTCGTGGTAGTCGCGCACGCTGATCGATACGCCGAACCGCTCCGCGAGCGCATGCACGAGCGCGGCGAGCGGCCCGTTGCCCTCGCCGTGGATCTCGACCTGCTCGTCGCCGGATCGCACCGTCGCCGTGAGCGCCTCCGTCGCGTCGCTCGCCTCGTGCCGGTACGAGACGAGCTCGTAGGGCTCGAGGACGTCGAGATACTGCCCTCGGAAGACGTCGTAGAGCTCGGAGGCGGAGAGCTCGCCGCCTTCGGCG
>Ga0335081_10015575_pt1 | contig 12300 bp, 10 predicted proteins | sample Lox_Sample_35_FD_206713 | JGI IMG/M metagenome (GOLD analysis project Ga0335081, IMG submission 206713) | Soil microbial communities from Loxahatchee National Wildlife Refuge, Florida, United States - Lox_Sample_3.5 | ecosystem: Environmental > Terrestrial > Soil > Wetlands | place: USA... | reverse complement strand
TTGTCGGCGATGGGGAAAGATCGGCCAGGGATGGTGGCCGACGTTTCAGAGGTGATCTACGAGTGCGGGGGGAATATCGAGGATTCGAGCATGAGCCTCCTTCGAAACCATTTCGCCCTTTTACTTCTTTTCTCCACAGAAAGAGAAGAAGTGAATCAGAAGCTCTCGTCTGCTTTGAAACGTCTCGAATGGGAGAAGAAATTGACCGTCTTCTATTCTCCCATCACTTTTGAAGAGGCTTACCCAAAGGTGAAGACACAGGTCGATCGGTTCAACCTCACCACTTCAGGCGTAGACCACGCCGGGATTGTCTTCAGGGTCTGCCAGCTGTTGGCCGACCGCGGGATTAACATCGTCGATATGAAGACACAGCGACTTCCTTCTCCGGAAAGCGGAACCCCGCTCTTCGAGATGGAAATGGAGATGACTATCCCAAGAACAGTTTCGGAACAGAGTTTAAGGGACGACCTTCACCGTCTGGCGAATGAACTGGTCATCGATCTGGTTCTGAAAAAGAAACTGTAACCCTTGAGCGAGTCCCTTCGGTTGACAACAAGAGAGATTCCTGCTAAACGTAATTCACCAATGACGCTTTTGCACTTTAGGCGATCTGTTGGATGAAAAGGGAGGTGAGGACGAAAGAAGGAGATTGGTTTCACTTCAGTCATGAGGAAGACGACATAAGAAAGGAGGAAGGATGATGTTTCGAGGAAAAGCATTTTTTGGCCTGTGTATGGTCTTTGCTTTCGCATTTATTCTGTCCGTGCAAGCGGGTTTCGCGCAAGAGTTGAGACCGGCAAAGAAAACTGCGGTCGCCTGGATCGAAGGAGCGAAAGCCACCTATGAAGAGATTGCAAAGTATATTTGGGATAATCCCGAACTGAGTCTTGTAGAATTCAAATCTTCAGGGAAATTGCAGGAATATTTAGCAAAGAATGGATTTAAAATTGAAAAGGGCGTTGCTGGAATGCCTACGGCTTTTGTCGCGACCTGGGGCTCAGGCAAGCCTGTCATTGGGTTTCTCGCAGAGTTTGACGCCCTTCCAAACCTCTCTCAAAAAAGTGGTGAAACGACCAGGGCAGAGATCGTCCCCGGAGGTCCTGGGCACGGTTGCGGTCACGACCTTTTCGGGACCGCCAGTTGCACGGCAGCCATCGCGACCAAAGTGGCCATGGAAAAACATGGCATTAAGGGAACCGTGAAGGTCTTTGGCACTCCTGCTGAAGAGACTTTGGTCGGCAAGGTCTTTATGGCCAGAGAAGGGGTTTTCGATGGGACCGACATCATGATCACCTGGCATCCTGGGGAAGCAAACGGAGCTGACTATTCCTCCATGTTGGCGATGACCAGCGCTAAGTTTCAATTCAAAGGGAAATCGGCCCACGGCGCCGCGGCTCCGGAGATGGGCAGAAGCGCCCTGGATGCAGTGGAGCTCATGGATGTCGGGATGAATTTCATGAGAGAGCACGTCGTTCAGGAAGCGAGGATCATGTATGTGATCACGAAGGGCGGTGAGGTTCCAAATAATGTGCCTCCGGACGCAGAGGTCTGGTATTACATCCGAGCTCCTCGGAGAACACAGGTGGACCATATCTGGAATTGGATGCAAGATGTCGCCAAAGGTGCGGCCCTCATGACACAGACGAAGATGAGTTACAATATTCTGGCCGCGACCTGGGAGGTTCTTCCGAATAAAGTTCTTGACAAAATGGGTGATGCAAACGCCACCGCCATCGGTGCTCCGAGCTTCACTCCCGAAGACCAAAAGTTTGGCGAAGCGGTCATCAAATCATTGGGCAAAGAGGTCAAAGGGGAAGCTTTTGATACGACGATTACCCATCCTGATTTCAGTAGAACATTTCCTGATGTCGATGTTGTGAAAGCCTCAAGCGATCAGGGCAATGTGAGTTGGATGGTTCCGATGCTCCTTTTCAGAGCCGCAACACAGGCCAGGGGAACGCCCGGCCATTCCTGGCAATTGGTTTGCCAGTCGAGTACGTCGCCGGCGATAAAAGGTGGTTTGGCCGTCAGTAAGTGGATGGCTGCCTCCGCTCTCGACTGTTTGACGAAGCCGGAATTAATTTCCGAGGCCTGGAAAGAGCACAACAAGAGCCTTTCTGAAACCAAGTATTACCATCCCATCCCTGCTGATCTCAAAGTTCCGAGCTTCAAGGATTTGTACGGTATTGAGTCGGGAGCCGTCCCGGGTGTAAAGAAGTAGATGGGGAAAAAGAAGGGGGCCCTGGAAAAGAGAGGCCTCCTTCTTTCTTTTCCCGGAACCTTATCGAAACCTTTCAAAACCGCGTCTTTCATGCCCGTTGCCTTGACAACCCTCATGCTCTTAAAATATATTATCCCTGCTCTGAATGGATGGGATTGTTAAAGTCACAACTACAAAAACCTCTGTGTTCATCCTCCCCCTGTGGGGAAGGGTGGGGGCGAAAGGGGACGAATCGATGAAAAAAATGTTTCTTTATCTGGGGATGGTTTTGATACTGGGGCTTGGCCTCTCTCGCAATGTCTGGGCCGCGGACGTGATTAAAGTCGGATTTGACATTGAATTGACGGGCGATATCCCCAAAGTGGGCGAGGCGTCGAAATATGCCGCCGAGATGCTCAAAGATCAAATCAATCGCGCTGGCGGACTCAAGGTCGGGAATAAATCCTACCCGTTGAGTTTTGTCTACGAGGACAACGAAGCCAAGGCAGAGTCTGCTGCAGCGGCGGCCCTTAAACTCATCACTCAACATCAGGTTCTGGGGATCATCGGTCCTCAAGCGAGCAAACAGGCGATCCCGGCGGGAGAAGTTGCTGACACGAATCAAACCGTGATGATCAGCGGCTGGTCCACCAATCCCAAGACCACGCTGGACCGGCCCTGGGTCTTCCGCGCCTGCTTCTTGGACCCTTTTCAGGGGCCTGTGCTCGCTAAGTTCGCCACGGAAGAGTTGAAGGCCAAGAAAGCGGCCGTCCTGTACGATATCGCCAGCGATTATCCCAAGGGCTTGGCTGAGTTCTTCAAGGATGCCTTTGAAAAAATCCATGGGAAAGGGTCCGTGGCGGCTTTTGAAACCTTCACGACCAAAGACAGGGATTTCAGCGCCCAGCTCACCAAGATTGTGGCATCGAAGGCGGATGTCCTATTCACACCCCAGTACTACGATGAAGTCCCCCTGATCGTGAAACAAGCCCACGAACTGGGGTGGAAAAAGCCCATCCTGGGGAGTGATTCTTGGGGTTCTGCAGAACTGATGAACCTCTGCGGAAATGATTGTAAAGGTCTTTTCTTCAGCACCCATTATGCCGCAGCCGGGGCCAAGGGAGCGACCAAACAGTTCATCGATCAGTACAAGGCCAAGTACGGATACGAACCGGATGACGTGTCGGCTTTGACCTGGGACGCGACCCGACTCTTGCTCCAGGCGATTCAGAATACAAAGGGACTGACAGGCGATCTGAAAAAGGACAGGAAGGCCATTCGGGATCAAATGGCCAAGATTCGGGAGTTCGACGGAATCACCGGCAAGATGTCCTTCGACGGGAAGACAGGGGATCCCATCAAGTGCGCGGTGATCGTCAAGATCAGTCAGGAAGGGAAGTTTGAGTTTTACAAATCCGTTTGCCCCTGAAGGCGTTTTGATAAAACCTTTTAAGAATGGAGGCGGGCGAGTCCAAGGCTTCCTCCGCTCTTCTTTCGCTCTAGGAGATAGCATCATTGACGTGGTCCATGTTCGTCCAGAATATCATCAACGCTCTCCAGTGGGGGAGTTTTTATGCCCTCATCGCCCTCGGTTATTCGATGGTCTACGGGGTGTTGCTTCTCATCAATTTTGCCCACGGGGATATCTTCATGGTGGGGGCCTACATCGGTTTTTTCGTATCAACCTTACTGCTGGGAGCTTACAGTTTTCAGCTCCCCTGGAAATTGTCCGGCGGCTTGGTCGTTTTTCTGACTTTTCTGTTGACGATGGCAATTACCTCCGGTGTGGGGGTGACCATCGAAAGGGTCGCTTACCGTCCTTTGAGGCGAAAAGGCGTCAGTCGACTCTACGTAGTGATCACGGCCCTGATGGTGGGGCTGTTGCTGGAAAATGGAAACCTTGCCCTTCTGGGCGCCAGTCGGAGAAACTTTCCTGAGCTCATCCCCAAGGTTCTGTATAGCGTCGGGGACGTGAACTTCACCAACATCAAGATTATTGTCATCGCCGTCACCCTGCTGGTCTTCCTCTTCCTTCAAACCGTGGTGCTTAAGACCAAATGGGGGATGGCCATGCGGGCCATCTCCTATGACCGGATGGCCGTTCCCCTGATGGGAATCCCGGCAGATACGATCATCGTCATGACCTTTGTATTGGGTTCCTCGATGGCTGCCGTCGCTGGAATCCTCTTTGCCGTCTCTTACCCGATCTTGGAACCTTATATGGGAGCCCTGGTGGGCTGGAAGGCCTTCATCTCGGCCGTGGTCGGCGGAATCGGCGACATCCGGGGAGCATTTGTGGGGGGATTAATCCTGGGATTTACGGAGATCTTTGTTGCGGCCCTGTTTCCCTCCACCCTGCGGGATCTCATTGCTTTTGGAATCCTCTTGCTTATTCTGACCCTGCGGCCTACCGGAATCTTCGGCGTTGCCAGGAGGACGAAGGTATAATGCTCTTATGGAATTTGGAATGCGGATTGCGCAATCGTAAAGTCATAACTCAATGACCGAATGGCTCAAAAACTGATGAAACGGTATTCGTTGACATTTCTCGCATTGGGTTTCTTCATTTTGGCGGTGGGATTATCCTGGGCCGGAGTGTTGAGTCCTTATCTTCAACTGATCCTCATGTTCGTCGGCGTCAACATCATGATGTCTTCCAGCCTAAACCTCGTCAATGGGTATATGGGAGAGTTCTCCTGTGGACATGCGGGGTTCATGGCTGTGGGGGCCTACACGACTTCGCTTCTCACCGTTTGGTTCTTCACAACGGGTTCCGTCTTCGGTCCCAACCTTCTGGCGCCTGCATGGGCGATTGTGCTTTTTCCGTTCCTCCTCCTTTTCGGAGGGCTGATCGCTGCCCTGGCGGGTCTCCTGGTGGCCTTTCCTTCTTTCCGGACTCGGGGGGATTACCTGGCCATCATCACCTTGGCGGTGAACTACATCGTCAAATCCGCTATTGAGAACGTTCAACCCATTGGAGGAGCTCGGGGTTTCATGGGGATGGGCCGGGTCATCAGTGGGATGAAAGAGGTGGCGGATCTTCCCTGGATGATGATCTGGACATGGATCTTTGCTTTTCTGACCATGTTGCTCATCAAGCGGTTTGTTTCCTCCACATACGGTAAAGGAATTATTGCAATTCGTGACGACGAAATCGCTGCCGAAATCATGGGCGTCAACACGCGAAGGGCGAAGATGGTGGCCTTCATGCTCTCTTCCGGGCTCGCAGGGCTTGCAGGAGGGTTGTTCGCGCACATCCTCGGTTATATCAACCCGGGCAGCTTTGGAATTATGAAATCGACCGAAGCCCTTGTGATGGTCTACTTAGGAGGGATGGGTTCTTTGAGCGGTTCCGTACTCAGTGCAGTCGTCTTCACCCTCCTCCTTGAAGTCTTGAGGCCTTTGCAGCTTTACAAATGGGTGGTCGTGCCACTCATCCTGATCCTCCTGATGCTTTTCCGGACAGAAGGATTGCTCGGCCATCGAGAGCTGACGGATAGTTTCCCGCATCTGAAGCGCATTCTGGGATTAAAGGAGAAGGGCCATGCCTCTCTTTGAGGTGCGCGGGCTCACCCATTATTTCGGTGGGCTGAGGGCTGTTTCTGACTTTAACCTTGCCTTCGAGGGAGGAGAACTCGTGGGTTTGATCGGCCCGAACGGAGCCGGCAAAACCACGATCTTCAATCTGATTTGTGGGGTCTACCGCGCTACCCGGGGGGGGGTGAAAATAGAGGGGCAAAATCTGGTAGGACTGTTTCCTCACCAAGTGACTGCCTTGGGGATCGCAAGGACATTTCAAAACATCCGTCTCTGGCCTGAAATGACTGTCTTGGACAACATTCGGGTCGCTCACAACTATCGATTGAGTTACGGGTTTCTCGATACCATCTTCCAGACCTCCCGTTACCGGAAAGAAGAGGACGAGATTGATCGGAAATCAGAGGAGGTCCTCGACATTATGGGGCTCCGAGATTATGCGGAAGAATTGGCGAAGAATCTTCCCTATGGTCTCCAACGCAAAGTGGAGATTGCCCGGGCTCTCGTGATACGCCCGAAATTACTTCTTTTGGACGAGCCTTCTGCAGGCATGAACCTCAGCGAGAAGGAAGCTCTGATCGGGCTCATCCGTTGGATCCGCAGAGAATTCAATCTTACCATCTGGCTGATCGAACACGAGATGAGGGTGGTGATGAACCTTTGCGAGAAGATTCAGGTATTGGATTTCGGAGAGACGATTGCCCAGGGAAGGCCGGAGGAGATCCAAAGCAACCCCCGCGTGATCGAGGCTTATCTGGGAAAAGAGATTGATTGATGCTTTTATCCGTTGAAGATCTTCACGTTGGCTACGGCGCGATTGAGGCGCTTCATGGCATCACCTTTGAGGTAAAAAAGGGGGAAATTGTTACACTGATCGGTGCCAATGGCGCCGGGAAGTCGACAACCCTGATGAGCCTCATGCGTCTCCCTCCTCCGGAAGCCCCGGCCTATCGTTCAGGGAAGATGATCTTTGAGGGACAAGATCTCACACAGTTTTCGCCCCATCACGTTGTGAGTCGCCTGGGAATCTCTCTGGTGCCCGAGGGGAGAAGAATCTTTGGAAATCTGACGGTCTGGGAAAACCTAAAGATTGCAGCTTATGCTCACGAGGATCGCCAGCAGTTTGAACAGAAGGCCAAACGGATCTTCGGCCTTTTTTCGAGGCTGGAAGAACGTCGTCGCCAGAGAGCGGATACCCTGAGCGGCGGCGAACAGCAGATGCTCTCCGTGGCTCGTGCCATGATGACCGGAGGGAAAATGATGCTTCTGGATGAGCCCTCCATGGGGCTTGCTCCTTTTTTGATGTTCGAACTCTTTCACGTTTTAAAGGAGATCAATCTGCAGGGGGCTACCATACTGCTCGTCGAGCAGAACGCCCGAATTGCCCTCAAATATGCGCACCGGGGCTATGTCCTGGAGACGGGCAACATCATGCTGGAGGGAAATGCAAAGGAGTTGGCACAGAATGAGGAGGTCAAGAAGGCCTATCTGGGAGAATGAGGCTGAGGAGTGTCGTGTCTCGTAACCCAGTTCTAAAAGCTACGGAATTCAGGCTGGCAAAGGTCGATTTCTTTCGAGTTGATCCCCTCGGGACGCCTCACACCACTTTTGGATTCTGGATTTTTCCGGGACATCTGTAATAATATAGTTCAAAAGGCAACCGGAATCCCTGTGACGAGGGGATGGAGAGGAGGGGTGCAATGGAGTTCCCCGAAGAATTGCTCTACACGGATACGCACGAATGGGTGAAGGTTGGAGATGCGACCTTACAGGAGGAAGGGGGATGGGTAACGGTGGGTTTGACAGACTTTGCCCAGAGCCAACTGAGGGATATTGTCTATGTGGAGTTCCCGGAGGTGGGTTCCAGATTCAACAAAGGGGAGAGCATTGGAGTGGTGGAATCAGTCAAGACAGCGGCTGACCTCTTCTCTCCGGTTACGGGGAAGGTGACGGAGACAAACGTTACCCTTAAGGATAGCCCCCAATTCATCAATGAAGATCCGTATGGAAAAGGATGGATCCTAAAGATGGAACCCCAGGAGAAAGGAGAGTTGAAGGAACTTCTCACATCCACAGCCTATCAGGGGGTTCTCCCCGGGGAAGAATAGATGGATGATTTCACCCGATATATTCCCCATACCGAAGATGATATCCGGACCATGCTCGAATTCGTGGGTGCGAAGAGGGTAGAAGAGCTCTTCGAGATGATCCCAAAAGAATACAGGCTTCCCAACCTCTTAGCCCTTCCGGAGCCTCTTTCCGAGCCCGACCTCCTTCGCCATTTTCAAGGCCTACAATCACCGGCCTACAGTAGTTTTCTGGGCGCAGGAGCCTATCATCATTTCATCCCTTCTATGATTTCCACTCTGATTTCCCGGTCCGAATTCTACACGGCCTATACCCCCTATCAGCCCGAGATCAGTCAGGGGACGCTGCAGGCAATCTTTGAGTATCAAACCTTGGTGTGTCAATTGACAGGGATGGAGGTTTCGAACGCCTCGATGTATGACGGCGCCTCCGGTTTAGCAGAGGCGGTAGGAATGGCCCAGCGGATTACGAAGCGCAGAAAAGCCCTGCTATCGGAAGCGGTTCATCCTGAGTATCGAAAGGTCATCCAGACCTACCTCGATCCCGATCAGCAAGAAATCTTTCTGGTTCCCTATAACCGACAGGAGGGGCGGACCGACAAGAGAGCCTTGTTGGACCTTCTCGACGGGGAAGTGAGCAGTGTCGTCCTTCAGAGCCCTAACTTTTTTGGCGTCGTTGAAGACCTCCGTCCCGTGGCGGATATCATTCACGAGGCGGGAGGGTTGATGATCGTCGGCTTCACCGAAGCCGTCGCCTACGGGATTCTGAAGCCTCCTGGAGAGGAGGGAGCCGATGTTGTCTCAGGAGAAGGTCAGAGTCTGGGCATTCCCCTTTCTTATGGGGGGCCTTACCTTGGGATTTTTGCAACTCAGGAGAAGTTCGTCCGGAATATGCCCGGCCGATTAGTCGGGGAAACCGTTGATTCCGAAGGAAAGCGTGGGTTTGTCCTCACCCTTGCGACGAGAGAGCAGCACATCCGGAGAGAGAAGGCGACCTCCAATATCTGTACGAACGAAGGACTCTGTACGCTGATGGCGGCTCTCTTTCTTTCTTGTCTAGGGAAGAAAGGCATGAGAGACCTGGCCCTGATGAATCTGAGCAAGGCAGAATATGCCAAGAAAATCGCTTTCCGGATCCCCGGTTGTCAACCCGTTTTTTCTTCCCCCACCTTCAACGAGTTCGTCGTGAAGATTGAAGGAGAGCCGGATGGAGTTTTGGAAGGGTTGAAAAGAGAAAAGATCTTGGGCGGACTCTCTTTGGGGAAATTTTACCCTGAGATGAATCATCACCTCCTCGTCACCGTTACGGAGATGAACACCAGGGAAGAGATCGACCGTTGGGCGGAAGCCCTGAAGGGGATGTTGAAATAGATCAAAGACCAGGGGAAAGTGAGAATCCGATCACCCATCTCCCGATTTGAAATAACCCTGAATGACCAAACCATCGGACAAAGTTTGAGTATTAAGAATCGGAGATTGTTTGATCATGGCTGCTGGCCGTCAATGCTTTTGCTGAATCCTTCTAAACTCGTCAAAGATTGATGGATGCTAAAGGTTACACCGCGGACCTCGGTTTAATCGATTACGGAAAGGCGTGGAATCTTCAGCACCAACTCTGGTCGAAGCGGGTGGAAGAGGAATTGCCAGATCTATTGCTCATCCTCGAACATCCTCACGTGTTCACCCTGGGAAGGCGCGGGAATCGCACCCACTTAAAAGTCTCTCCGGAAACTCTGGAAGCCATGAAGATTCCCGTCTTCCATGTGGAAAGAGGCGGAGATATTACTTACCACGGTCCGGGACAGATCGTGGTTTACCCTCTCCTGGGCCTGAAGGACTATGGCTATCGTCTCATTCGGTACGTGGATCAGCTGGAGGAAGTCATCGTTCATGTTCTAAGAGATTTTGGGATCGCGGGGGAGAAAGACCCTTCCAACCGTGGCGTCTGGGCGGACGGCGACAAGATTGCCTCCATCGGTGTAGCGATCAAACGGTGGGTTTCGTTTCACGGGTTTGCACTAAATTATGAAACGGACCTGAAATATTTCGACCTGATGGATCCCTGCGGTCTCGTGGGGAAGAAGATGACCTCCATGGCAAAAATCCTCGGAAAGAAGATTTCCCGCAAGGAATTAGCCGAGAGAATCATCCTCCGCTTCGGGGAAGTCTTCAACAAAGAGTGGGAGCAGAAAAATTTGGAAGAGCTGGTCGAAGAAGGCATTATGAGATAAAGCATCCAGGTTAAAGCTTCGGAAGAATGTCGATGATCAAAATTCAAAATGGATCTAAACCCCCTTGGCTGAAGAAGCGGATTCCGCCGTTTGAAGATCTTGAGAAGGTGAAGCGGATCCTCGATTCGGCGAAGCTGCACACCGTTTGCGAAGAAGCCCGCTGTCCGAACTTTGGAGAATGTTTCTCCAAAGGGACGGCGACCATCCTCATCCTGGGAAGAGTCTGTACGAGGAATTGTGGCTTCTGTGCGATTGAACACGGGGTGTCTTTCCCGCCGATGGAGGAAGAACCAGAGAAAGTTGCCCAAGCTGTCAAGCAGATGGGGCTTCACTATGTGGTGATTACCTCCGTGACCCGGGATGACCTGCCCGATGGAGGAGCGTCGCATTATGCCAAAACCATTCGGGCCGTACGGGCGCTGAATCGGGAGATCAGGGTCGAGGTATTGATTCCGGACTTTCAAGGGGACCTCTCATCTCTAATCACCGTATTGAGGGAAGGCCCCGACGTTCTGAATCACAACATTGAAACGATTCCTCGACTCTATCCGGAAGCTCGCCCCCAGGCTGACTATAGGAGATCGCTCAACCTCCTGAAAAGGACGAAAGAGAGGGGGGGGCAGACTTTTACCAAATCGGGGTTTATGCTGGGACTAGGAGAAACAGAGGAAGAAGTGTCTTCATTGCTTCACGATTTACGTGCTATCGGTTGTGATTTTCTGACGATCGGTCAGTATCTTCAGCCCCGTCCGGACCGACTGCCAGTGGCACGCTATGTTCCCCCTCAGGAGTTTGAAGCGTATAAGAGGACGGCAGAAGAAATGGGTTTCAAATCTGTGGCCTCCGGCCCCTTTGTCCGGAGCTCCTTCCACGCCGCCCAAATGTTTTCGGATTGTCCTCCTTAGCCCGCTTACCGTGGGGAGGTTGATCCGTTCTTATCCAAGGTTGCTTTTTCAACCTCCGTCCAGGACCTCGCGCACTTTGGAAGCCAGAGCGTCAGGGGTGAAGGGTTTCTGAATATAGGAAATTCCCGGGTCCAAAACGCCATGGTGGACAATGGCATTATCCGTATAGCCCGACATATAGAGCACCTTTAAGTCCGGCCGCAGAGACACGAGATGGTCCGCCAGTTGACGACCGCTCATTCCGGGCATCACCACGTCCGTCACCATCAGATGGATGGGATTGCCATCCTGTCCCTGGGCGACGGCCAGAGCGCTGTCTCCACTGGATGCCTCCAATACCCTGTAGCCATACTTTTCCAAAACCGCGCAGGCGAGTTTCCGGACCATTTCTTCGTCCTCCACGAGCAAGACCGTTTCGGAGCCTTGAAGTAACTTTGTTGAGACAGCCGCCGGCCTGAAAAATTCCGCATCTCCCTCGATCGCGGGCAGATAGATTTTAAAGGTTGTCCCCAGACCCGGTTCACTATAGACCCAAATGCTGCCGCCACTCTGTTGAATGATCCCGTAGACGGTTGAAAGACCAAGTCCTGTTCCCTTTCCCTTGTCCTTGGTGGTAAAAAAGGGTTCAAAGATCCGTCCCTTGGTTTCCGGCGTCATGCCCACCCCCGTGTCACTCATGGAAAGCATTAAGTAATTACCGGGTGTGATGCCGATGTGGGAACGAGCATAGGTTTCATCCAACGTTACGGCGGCCGTTTCAATCGTGAGTTTTCCTCCACTCCGCATGGCATCCTTGGCGTTGACGGCAAGATTGAGGATTACCTGTTCGATCTGACCCGGATCTGCCTTAACCCTTCCCAAATCCTTTGCTAACAGGGTGACCAGCTCGATATCTTCGCCGATCATGCGACGGAGCATCTTGTCCATGTTGGAAACGAGAAGATTGATGTCTAGAACCTCAGGCTGGAGGACCTGCTTCCGGCTGAATGCCAGGAGTTGGCGCGTCAGGGAGGAGGCGCGTTCGGAGGCGCGTTTGATCTCCTGGACGTCTTGGCGATACTCATTGTCCTGCTCCAGGCTGTTGAGCAGTAATTCGCTGTATCCGTGAATGACTGTCAACAGATTATTGAAATCATGGGCCACACCCCCTGCCAACTTTCCGATGGCCTCCATCTTCTGAGATTGGCGAAGCTGTTCTTGCAAGTTTATTTTTTCTTCTTCTGCCCGTTTCCGTTCGGTAATGTCCTGGACGGTACAGCGCATGCCCCTGATCTGACCTTTCTCATCCAGGATCAGTCGATCCTCAATCAAGACTGGAATGGTCGTCCCGTCTTTTCTTC
>Ga0335081_10015574_pt1 | contig 12300 bp, 21 predicted proteins | sample Lox_Sample_35_FD_206713 | JGI IMG/M metagenome (GOLD analysis project Ga0335081, IMG submission 206713) | Soil microbial communities from Loxahatchee National Wildlife Refuge, Florida, United States - Lox_Sample_3.5 | ecosystem: Environmental > Terrestrial > Soil > Wetlands | place: USA... | reverse complement strand
TCTGGACAGCCGTACTCGATTTTACTGCATGAACAGTCGACTGTTTCCATGTCTTCCCAATTCAAGTACAGGTTTTCGGGCTTGTGTCTGTCTCTCTCGAGAAAAACGTTTTGCTTGTTCTGCTCAAAAGAGTACGCCTTTAAATGGTCAAGCACAGTTCCGCAGAATGGACAACGAGGCACAGTCAACGTGATTTTCAAGTCTGCAACAATCGGTTGATTGTCGACTAAAATTGTTGTCCATGCGACTTTTCCGATTTCTCTGTCCAGCCCATTGAGGATGTCTGCTTCACCATTTTTCGGGAATGCTGATGCTTCCTCGAAGCCTTGCCATGCTTCGGGTGTGTTGACGTAGACGCTTTCTGCGCCTTCGCCTAATTGGTCTTTAACCAACTTCCCTATGGTTTCTTCCACAAAGAAGTCGCTGGCTTGCATACTTGCCAAATTGTTCAACTCCTAACTTTTTCTGTCCTTTATTCTTCCAATATAGAGTCTTCTTAATCTGGTTGAGAGTTATGAAGTCTGCTTGCTCCAGTATTTACTCCTTGATTATGTATGCATTGTGATTGAGGTTTTTGTGTTTAGTCACGCAGGAGCCGCAGATCATTTCTTTCTTGCAGGTTTCGCAGTTTCCAAAGTCGTTTTGGTTGATGGGTGCATGGCACTCTGGACAGTTGTTGAAGAACACTTCGGCGACGGTGTTGCTGCTTTCCGTTTCGCTGTCGCTTCCTATTGCCTCAATGTAGATGCTGTCTTTTCTGATGCTTAACAACAGGTCTTCGTGGTAGCCATGTGGATGGTCGGTTGAGTCAACGAGGATTGAAGCCGCGAACTGAGCTTCAACATGCTTTTCTATTTTGATTGCCGGTGCTTTCGACAGGTACATTTGGACCTCGATGATTTTGGGTTGGTTTGTTTGCAGAAATTCTAAGACGCTTTTTTCATCGTCTTTCTCTAAGGGGTCTTGGCCTGACATATACTCTATTCTTACCATAGTTTTTCTTCTCCTTTGGGTTTTAGATTTGAAGGATTAAATCAAAGTTGGGTTGTTTGTCGATTTGGTCAGCGAAGCATTTCTCTAAAGCCTTGAGAACCCTTTCGAAGTCCTTGGCTTCCTTTGGCTTGATTTTTTTTCTGACGTGCGCTAAATCGCTTTGGTCTATGTGATAGGTGTTGTTCATGCCGTCTATTCTGTTGAAGTCAAAGTATTTCTCGAATAGCTCCTCTTCTCTTTCGGTTAAGTCGTCGAGGACTTGGGTGTAAGTTATCTTGTCAAGCCAAACCATAACGGATCGCTTTCCAAACTTGGTGAGACACCGCTTCATCTGACGCTGTATCTCCCATGCCGACTTCGGGATACTTTTCTTTAATGGTTTTAAAAATCTTTGCGAAGTCCTGGAGGGCTCGGGTAATTTCTGCCTCGGCTTGCTTTGCTCTTTCTAATTCTTCCTTTGAAACGCCTGCCATGTAGAGGCCGTACGGATTTTCTGCTTCAACGCCGAGGACTTGCAGGTTCCTTAGTTGCTCTCGGATATGGTCGTCTGCCACGTCTTGGCTGAAGCGTAGACTGTGCAGTTTCGCTTTGGTCAGTCTGATTGCTTCATCTAATGCCATGAAGTCATGTGGGTTCTTGACATTGCGTAGTTCCTCGAGGCGCTTGTCAACATAGTACGTCTTCAATCCTATCCGCATTTTCGGTAGTTCACTCATTGATGGCACTCACCATGTGGAGCTGTGCTCTGAGAATTGCTTTCTGGATTGCTTCGACTTGGAACTCCGATAATACGGGTTCAAAACGGCTGTCCATGCCGTCTTGTTCGCATGGTTTTCCTTGAGCTTCTTCTTCGGTTACTGACCGCCGCAATGGACTGCAATAGTTTTCAGCGCAAAGGTTAGCGCACATCAAGCAGTTTTCTTTTGTGAGGACTTGCTCGATGGCTTCGCCGCTTGCTGTTTTGCTTCTTGATTTTTGCGTCTGGTCGCCCATGCTTTCTTCCCTGCTTCAACCATCTTGGGGTCTTTCGGACCTGAGTTCTTCTGTCCTTTCAGCAGTAGTTTCGCGCCTTCAGGGTTTGCTTTGGCCCATGCTTCGGGCAACGTGTCCAACTCTTTGCCGCATTCTACGCAGGCGAATTTGTTGCCTTTCTTGGTGAAACTGCCTTTGCCCATGACGCCGTTGTATTCTCCGCAGACGTGCACGGGTTGAGTTTCTTTCTTAGGTTTGGTTTTCTTGTTTTGTTTACTCAATTCAATCAACTCCAAATTGTGTTTTCTTCTTCGATTTTGGAACCCAAAAAAGGGTTACTTGGATGTTTTAACGACCAAAACAGAACACCATCATTCTTCACCTTTGAGGATCTGTAACTGTTGTAGACCGGCGTCTTGTGATGATACGCTTTTGTCTTCACGGATGCCTGCAAGTCTTGGGTGACGCATAGTTATGGCTGGAGCTGTGCCTGTTTCTATTCGTTTGCCGTTGACGATTTTCCATGTCAGCATGTCCTTCTTGAAGAAGTCAGTCAATGTTATCTTTACTACGAACATTGGCTTCACGTATGCTACTTGAGGCGTTTCATCTAACCCATGTTTTTTGTAGTAACTCCAAAGGAAACTACGCATCTTCAACGATATGCCTGAAGCTACATCTCCAATTTCTACGAATTGGTTCTTGTCTTTGACGACTGCGAGCTTAACGCTTGTTCCCTGCTTCTTGCTGTAACCATCATTCTTGTTGATGCCGACTATAACCGCGTCTATCTCGTACTCGTTCTTGACTTTGAATATGCTGTCAGCGTACACCACGAGTCCTTCCCAACCTTGCTTTTCTTTGTATTTTGCCCATGCCGCGACGATTTCTTTTCTGACTGTTGAAGGCGAGACGACTCCTACGTATTGCCATGGAAGGACATGGAACCTGCCTTTTGTTTTGCTGAGCATCCGTTCCATTTCTTCGAGTTTCCAGACTTGGGACTCGTTGATTTTCTTTCCGTTCAACTCTATGAGGTCAAACGCGCCAAGTGCTATTCTTCCCCGGATTTCGTTGACTGTTTTTCCGTAGCATCCTTTTTCTTTGCAGGTTGGTTCAACGTGGTTTTTGCCTTTTAGGTAATGAATGAAGTCGTTGACTCGCATCAGTTTGCCATCGTAGTTGATGTACATTTCCACTTTGAACTTCGCTGACTTGATGCTCTTGTCCTTTGCAAGTATCTTTTCTGCGTCAGCTATTGCTTGTAGTGTACGTGGGGTTTCTTCCCTGCCGTACTTGTTTGTAGTGAAGGTGTCTCCACCTCGGTTGTACTCCAACACGTTAAACTCACCATCAGCTTTGACCATGATGACGGTTTCGCCATGGATCACTACAGACGCTTTAAGCCAATTTGCCGAGTCAGGTGACGGTAACATTTCCATCTTTGGCTTGTACTTAATCACGTCTGGTGCATATTGATTTACGGTCATACTATTTTTGCCTCCCACATTTTTTCTGATATTTCTCTTGTCACTCGATTGAGTTTTGGGTGTTTTAGAAGCGTAACAAGCCGCGCTTGTGGAGCTATTGTTACGTTCCCTTCGCGGTCACACACGACAGATATTGCCATATCCATCGGCATTTCTTCTGTGTAGAGTGTCCACGTTGGGTCGCCGACGCTGTTAAGCGTCAAGCCCATTTACTTTGCCTTCTTTCCCCAGTTCTTGACGATTGATGGACACAAAAGAACGGCTAAACCGTTATCCTAATACCTTGATAGCGGCTGTGCAGTCAAGAATGTTCTTAGTCATGGTCGAAGCCCTCGAAGTATTTGTTGATGTACTCCAAGTCGTCAATGGTGCGGAAACTCTTGGCTTTCTCTAAAGGCTTTGTCCAGAACATGAGCAGGTACATTCCGTTCAACCCAAGCGCTAACCTTTGCCCTGTTAGTCTGCTCGCTTGCGCTTGAGTCAACAGTTTGTAGAACTTGTAGCCTTCCTTCCGTGCTTTGGCTATCGCGTTTTTGATAACTTTCATCTGTGCTTCTTTCTCAGACAGCTGAAGGACTTTTTCTTGCTCTTTCCGTTCTTTGTCGTCTTCGATGAGTGTCGTGTCTGGAATTTCTTCCATCGTGCTACTATCGGGATAGTGCATTTCAAAGAACACGTCAGCTATCTCGATTATGACGTTCTTCTTATCCTCTTGACCTTTCACTTTCCATTCATCCATTCTAACATCCCCACATACTTGTCAGTTTTGTTTGGTGCTTATTTTTTTGGGCGATTAACAATGCGTGTCGTTCTTCACTCTTTGCCTTGCGCGCTTCTTTCTGAGCTAAACGCTGATAAAATTCTTCGTTCAGTTTTCTTGCACAGTCTTCTGCTTGTTCTCGTGCTCTCTCGTTCCCTTCCACGTTGAAGGCTTGAAACGTTTTAACGATTTTACCGAAGGCTGTGTGCGTTCCGACTGGCGTGAAACGTGATTCCTTCCAGATTTGCACGACTCTGTAAATGGGCTTCTTGCGTGTTTCCATCCATCTGTTGTTGACGAAATAAACTCTGTCTTCATCGACCGCGTAGGAACCAACTGGGAATATTTCCTGCACTTCTTTGAGGTTTTTTCCATGAGGAATAACTAAACTCAATTCAAACAACTCCTTTTCTTGACTAATCGTTTCTTGCATTCCGTTTTTGCTTGTGCCACTTGCTTCTTATGCAGTATGCGTTTAGCGTGGTACTTGCGATGGCAAGATTCATGGGCAAGTGACTTGTTGGCTCGTCTATTGTCGTCATGGTTTTCGTTGATGTGGTGCATCGTTATCTCCAACGGGTTTGCGTTGACCAGGCTTTGCTTGCAGAAGTAACAGACTGCTTTTGACCCGAGAATATCCAGCAATTCGCACGTGAGGGCTTTCAGACGAGCCACTCGATTGTACGCTAACTTGCCCAAAGGAATCGCCTTAGATGTCTTGGTCTTCGACCTGCAGTTTTGAACCGCAGTTTGGACATGTGATCTCCGCTGTCCAACCTGTGCCGCTTGGTGTGCTTTGCTCGCTGCTGTATGGAATTTGATGCGTCTCTATGATTTTCACCGTGCGTGACTCATTTTCTTCGTAGAGAGGCGATAAGTCCATGCCACAAGTCTTGCAGTTAAGGTCGTCGCTTGCCATGCTTTCTCACTCTGCGATGGCATTTTTCTTCGTCACAGTTTTCTATGCCGCAACTGTCGCATGGTCTTTGCAGGGCTTCCATTAATCTTGGCTCCAACGTTCCATAGGTTGTTGCATTTCTGTAACTTGACCTAGGTTGTTGCATTTCTGTAACTTGACCTATCTCCGTTTTGGTCTGCTTGGCGTTACTGGAATAGGTATCTTTTTCTTGCTTTTCGCCGTTGGTGCTTCGACTTTGACTTTGCTTGAGGCTTTCAAGACCTTCTCGACTTTCGCTTCGCCTGTGTCTATGCCAGCTTTCTCAAGGATTTTTGCAAGTGCCACGACCTTATCGTCTTCATTTGACTCTTGTCCAATGACGCTAAATTGCTCGGTTCTGTAGTCGTTGACCTCGAAGGTTTGCTCTGTTGCCTCAGGCAACTGTTTCAGGAACATCTTTGCTTGTTCCACGTCGCTTTCCGTAATCGCTGTTCTATCCAAACGTAGACCGGCCTCCAGTCCTCTAACGAGGTTTTTGGGTATCAACTTACGCAGGACGATGCGCCCTGATGGTGTTAGACTCAGCATGGCTATGACTTGCTCTGTGGTGTCATTCCATCTTAGAATGATGATGCTTTGACCGCTTTCCTGCGCTACCAACGTCTTGAACAGGTTTTTGGCGCTTTCTTTGTCGTCACACAATACTGGGTGCTCTGCGTCTTTGCTGTCTATGCAGTCTGCCACGCCTAACTCGATAAAGTCTTTCATGCTGATGCGAAACATATCGGCGACTTCGACTTCTCCGTTGCCTTTCGCCAGCTTGGGGATCTGTAGAATTTTGGTTGTGCCTTTGAGGACTCGTGTCAATTTCTGCCATGACGATGCTCTGAAGCCACACTCACACTCGTAGGCTGACGGCATATACTTCGGCTTGCGTTTATCTTCTGGACACACTAGGTCTGTCCAGTCGCTTAATCCTGCTTCTGTTGCAGGACTTCCAACTTTTATGGTTGCTATGTTGACGGGATAACCCATCAACGTTGTCCTTAAAACTATTTTTCTACTTTTCAAACTGACCAACTCCTAACCGTTTTTTCTTTTCTCAAATTCTTCCGAGGAAGAAATCTTCGTATTCTATCTTGCTTACGATTTTCTTTGCTACGTCAACAGATGCTTGGTTGCGTAGGTCAATGCCTCTGGTCTTTTCAGACATGACTTTGATGTAACCAAGGCACACCCGCATGAAGTCCTGTTGAAGCGTTGGATGCTCCCTTGCTAACAACTCTGCGACTTCCTTGCTGTTGAGGCTGATAGAATTAACTGCGTCTATCAACTGATGTGCCGCTTTTTCTTCTATGTCTCCCATGCTTTTTTCACCTCTCTACAAGCCCATCGTTGGCGCTAACGCGCTAAACGCCCAACTTGCCACAGTCTTCTCGTTGCCTTTGAGCTGTGAAACCATTTTTGCGAATGCTTTGACTCTTTCGACTACTTTTTGTTGGCGGTCTGTGTCTATGAGGTTGAAGCAATGAAAGTCAAACTCCATCTCGCTGTATGGGTCGTGTTTGAAGCAACACATTGTTCTCTCGCTACTGAACAGTTGTTTGCTTTCGACAAAATTGTTGACTATACGTAAGGCTTCGCTTGGCGAGTAATAGCCTATTGAACGGCTGACTAAAGCTGCTGCCGCCCATTCTACGCCTTTCTCTCGGATGGTAGCCAACAACTTCTCGGTTAGGTTTTCCATTTAGAACTCCTCTTTGTGACCGCAGGTCGAACAAGTGTAACTCGTAATGATGTCCTGACAAGCGTGCGCTGATCCGTAGAACCCCATGAACTCGCTTTGGCTGTTGATGTCTTGGTCTTTCAAGACGGCTCCGCAATTACGGCAGTTGCGTAGTGTGTTATCGTCGTAGATCGCTTGTGGATAAGACTTGCACTGGGAATGCTTTCCAACTTGACGTTTACCTTTGCTGTCGTATGGAACCTGCACCAACTCGTTTTTTATTTCCTGCATGGGTCTGCCACAACATTCACAGAATCCTTCGCCTGTCGGTGGTACTGCAATGACTGTTTTTGCTTGCGCCATCAATTTCCCTTCCATCTTCGACCTGCACATTCTGGACAGAAACCATTGTCGCACTTGTAGTTGTATTCCTCTATTGAGTCCACGAGCTTTTGACCTGACGTAACCGTTACGGGTATCTGCGTGCCGAACTCTTTATTGATGGCTTCGATTAGCTTCAGCATAGCATCCATGTACTTGTTGCCCATCAGTCTACCCATCCCTGATCTTTCGTCAAAGCCGCGCAGTGTATGGCTTCCATGTATTCGTCATACTTTTCTTCAGAAACCCAAATTGTCTGCATGACTATAACCTAAGCGAACTAATGCGCTTACAACATCATTCTAAACCTGCTAATTTGCGAACGCCGTCACAACTTTGACATAAACTTTCTTCAGGCTTTGGGTCGAAGACGCAGTTGCAAGTCTTTCTGTAGCTTTGAATGGCTCTCTGGAGGACTTGGAGTTCCGACTCAAAGTTTTTGACTTCAACGTTTAGTTCACGGTTCTGGAGATATTCCTCGCACTTTTCCAAATAATCTGCTTCACCGAAGGCTACGCAACTTGGGCTTCCGAACTCGGCACACTTGTACGCTTTGGAACACTTGCTGTCTTTTGTGGTTGTAGTGTTTGGGTGACATTGACACTGTGCCATGCCATCAAAGATACTTCGGACTTCAACTTGCAACTTCTTCACCTGACTCGCTGGAGTGTTTACTCCCACTCCACAGTTATTTTCTTGACCCGTCTCGGGACTGCGCCCTTCCCGAAGGCACGTTTGGCTATGTAGATGCTCGAGATTGCTGGAGGAACCATTTCCGCTGGGTCTGCATCGAACCTGAACGTGTTCTTTGTTTCCTTCGCTATGTTGAGCTCTGCAGCTACAACTATCGTTGTGACCTTGCTCTTTGACACTGTTTTGGTTGCCATTTCTTTTCACCTCGCTTTCCAGTTTTACTTTTTTCGGGTTTTGTTCCCTTTAACTTTGTCTATTTTTGCAGTTGCTGCTTTCTTGATTACTGTCCAACTGATCCGGACTACTTCTGTCGGTGCTATTCCCTGCGTTCTGTGTTGCTTACCGTATGCTTGAAGCGCTGTTATGAGGCTTGCGATATTCACGACTTTGCCGCCGAAAGGAACCAATTTCTTCTTGCGCTGTTTAGCTTGCTGTTTTGCCTGTGCCTTCGCGCTCGGATTGACTTTGGCCTGTTGCTTCTGGTGTAGCTTGCGTGTCAATGCGGCTTTCTGTCCAGGAGTCAATTTCCTAGCTACAACTTTGCTTGCCATCAACGTTCCCAGCCGTGCCTAGTTTTTCTTGCTCTTGGTTGTTCGTTTAACTGGCTTGTTTGGTTTGACGTTGTTGTGTTTCCGTTGGTTTTTCAGGCGTGTTGCCCACGCTTTGTGACCTGCTTGAACCATCTTAGGGTTTTTCTTTTTTTCTTTGTTTGGCTTTACTTTGTTGACTGATTTTTTAACAACTAATTTTTGCATGTGCTATCTACCTCCAAATTTTCTAATTCATTTTTCTGTTTGGATTTGTTGTTGCAATAGCTCTCGCTATTACTATGATATGGTTTGGAACTCGTTTCCCGTTAACCACGCCGACCCCAACGCCGACTTCTGCTTTGTCTTGGAACTTGAAAACCGCGCTGACTACGCGACCCTTTCGAACCACGTAACTTCTCAAGCCGTCAGCCAATGGATGTTGAGACAACGTTTGAAGCCACCCATCTACAGGCGTGACGCTGACTCTGTTGTTAATGACCGCGCCGTCAACTTTGCTCGCCAAAACACGTTGAGTCTCGCGCTCTTTCTGGAGCTGCTGTTCACGCCGGGCTCGCTTCAAACGAAACTGCGCCGTCACATCCGATGCCGCATGGCTGTTCAAACCATTATTCAAACTATAGAGGGTATTTGCTCTGGTAAAGTTACCAGAAGTTCTTTGCTCAAATTTTTGTGCGTGCATTCCTTCCAACTCGTGAGGTTCCGTGCATGATGCGTCACGTAAAACCCACATGGCATTCGCAAAACAGGTTGCATATAAATAAACGCCGATTTTTGACGTAGGCGTGAAATCCATGTTGAAGGCATTCGCAAACGTCTTGTTCGGCTGCCCGTCTCTTGAGCCTCTCAAGTCAATGTGAACGTATCGCATTTTTAACCTCATGGCATCGGCAAAACGAGTTGTATATAAATAAACGGCAAAAAACCGCCTGCACGTGAAATCTATTTGAGGCATATTTCTTAGGTGAAGGTCTGAAAATGAAGTTGCCACGAAGTACGAAAGCCCTGCTCGCAATAGTCGTGGCAGGAGTCCTGTTGTTCTCGGTGTTTCATTTCGAGTCATCTCTTAACTCGTTGTCTGTGGCGCCTAACGTGAGAGATTCGGCGACGTGGAGGTTCTTGGCAGGAGGCAACAACGAAATTTCGCCTGAAGCAAACGTCCAGCTGTTGCAGGAAGCCGGAGCTAACGGCGTCTACAGCATCCCCGTTTTCCCTGATTGCAGCTGGGAGAGTTCGCTTTCCGTGCCTGTGGGTTACGGTGGCATGAGTCAGGCTTCATGGAGTCAAGCGTATAGTCAGGACCTACACAATGCAGGCATGATCTGTGAACTGCAAATGAACTTTTGGGCTTATTACAGCGGCGACGACGGCTACTCAAGCAGCGCCGCCATGGATGAGGCTTATTGGCAAAACACAAACGGTTTAGCTGACCAACTGATAAGCAACGTTGAGTCAATCATTCAATACTGCCATCCAGACATAATACAGCTATACAATGAACCGATGGGAACGAACCCCGATGGCTCGACAAACTACATGCCACAGTACATAGACTTGTGCAACCGAATGATGCAGGCATATGAGCAAGCAGCAGGTTATCCTTTGACCTTCGTTGTTATGGGCTGTCCTTTTTGGCAGTTAGACACGATCAACAAGGCTGGCTTCTCGGTTCCTTCGGGATGTACGCTGATTGAAAGTCTGCACTACTATTACGACTGGAACGGTCTTGGGTACTCTGACATTTGGAATAACGGGCAAGACATCTATCCTCAACAAAACGCTTACTGGAATAACCCGAATTGGTCAGCTTACGGCGATGGCGGCAGCAATAGTGGAAACCCATTGACGCAGTCACAGGAAGCAAGTGCAAAGGCAGGTTTAGATTCAATGATGAACAATTACCTCGCGCTAACTCAAAGTAACGGATTCGGCAAGTTCTTCTGTGAAGAGTCAGGTGGATGCTTGACGAACCCAAACATCGGTAATTGGTGCAGCGACTTCTGGGGTTGGTGCGTTTCTCACAGCATAGGCTTCGACGCGCTTGATGAGGTTGTTCCTTATACTCAGACGTGGCCTGACTATTGCCGCGATCCAGGCGCAGTCTTTAACGCTGATGGGTCATTGAACACGATAGGCCAGTCTTTCGCGCAGTACACGGTTGGGTCTCCAGCTCCAACTTCAACGCCAACGCCGATACGAACTCCAACACCTGCGCCAACACAGCAGCCTTATCCGACGCAAACGCCTACTCCGACTTGGCAACCTAACCCGACTCCAGCTCCAACGCTTTCGGATTACATTCACAACTTCATCCAAACGGTCATAGACGGATGGAACTGGTTCTGGTCGAGAATATTTAACTTTACGAGGTAAAAAAACAATGCCCATGACTCATGCTCAAGCAGTTAGAGCAGGCGAAAAAGCTGCAGTACACGCAGACGAAACGCGAAAGGCAAGAGATGGATTCAGAGAAGCAAACGCAAAATCAAGAAGGACGCAATTCACAAGGCTCTTGGAATTAGCCAAAACAAGAATATCGGCAGAGGTCTGCTGAAGAAAATAGTTAGCGCTCAAGTCGGCTCGAAAGTTAGAGGTCGCACGGTCACGCCGAAGATGAAAGCAAGCGCGTTGGGCGCTTAACGTCTAAAACCTTCTTCTGTTCAGGAAAAAGTAAAAAAGCGGCGAATATCGGATTATTTCTTTTTCTGCGTAGCCAACTGTGACACGTGCTCTTTGAGCACTGCTTTGCAGTAGTCGTCTATTCCCTGGTTCTTCGTTTTTGCCAATTCTCCGAGTTTATTGTAGAGGTCCATGTCTGGAGGGTACACCCGGTCGAACACTGTTCGCACAATGAAGTATTTGTCTTTGGGCAATCCTTTCTTTAGTGTGCCGTCTGCGAACCTTTCCAGTTCCTTTTCAAACTGTTCTTTGCCTTCTGTTTCAAGTGTTGTAGCAAGTCTCTCCTGCGTCTTCTCTCCTATATCCATTCTAACGACTTGCAGCCCATCTGAGAAAGGTAACAGCCCTTTCGTGACGGAATCTTGCAGTTTAGGCGAAAGGTCAAGAATCTTCATCCATTCACTCAGCGTTGATGGAGGTACGCCTAATTGCCCAGCAACGGTTCTCAAGCCGCCAGGTGAAGCGTCAACAAGTTTAGCAAGCTCATGGGCTCTTGTCATCGGATCCATTCCCTTACGCAGCAAGTCAAGGTTCTCCACGAGGCTTTCTCTCCGAGCTTCTTCAGCATCCACATCTTCAATGATGAAGTCTAGGCCTTCAGTGAAATCTTTGAAGCCTGCTTCGACTTTTGCCAAGAATCGTCGCCTGCCAACGAAAACACCGAATGATCCCTCGGAGGCGCCGTCTGCTTTACCTTCAGGCCGCATCTTGAAAGGCTGCACAACCTTTTTTCCCCAAGTCACTTGGTAGATTAACGCTTTATCCTCATCGGACTCTCCGAAGGGCAAACCACACCGCACGTTTGTTTTGGACACGTGTATTTTGTCTGCTGGAATCACTTTCGGCTTCTTCTCTGACAAACTTTCACCGAAGTCACAGTGGCTGTTACCAAATATAAAACTTGTGATAAACTGTGCTAAAAAGTGTACGGAATCCGTACATTACTAACTAATTAATAATTAATTAATAATAAGTTATTAAATGAAAAGACCATTAGAACAGCCATTATCTCGCACGGTAGCTATAGTCTTTCAATCATTTAACAAATAATCCTCGTTAGTTGCTAGAAATGATAAAGGTTAAGTCAACTTTGCTCTATTAGCTATTGAGGATAACATGTTTCAGGAAAAGCCTTTGAAAGAACTTCAAGATACTTTCAC